>Ga0265780_10002805_pt1 | contig 23375 bp, 29 predicted proteins | sample P1T30metagenome_FD_192432 | JGI IMG/M metagenome (GOLD analysis project Ga0265780, IMG submission 192432) | Plant litter microbial communities from East Loma Ridge, Irvine, California - P1 T30 | ecosystem: Environmental > Terrestrial > Plant litter > Unclassified | place: USA: California... | reverse complement strand
CTGATTGCCTCGTTCGTCTGCGTTCACAAGCTTTTGGACACTTTCTATCTCGTCGAGGCCATGAACCAGAGGGTAGCGATCCCGTTTCGAGAGGACATCCCGGCCATTCTGGACGTCCCCAAGTGGGCTTTCATGTTCTCCATGTTCACTTGGACTTCCCTCTACTTCGTCAAATTTGCGTTCATGTATTTCTTCTACCCTTTGACACTTGGATTGTCCATTAGAGTCATGCGGTTCTTCTGGGTCACGGTAGGCTTTCTCGTCGTCTGTTGGATCTATGCGGTTGTCAACTTTGTGGTCATTTGTCCACACTTTGGTGCAGATGCGGGTCAGTTGGTCCCTCAACCGCTTCGAGATAAAAGCACTAACTTCGTGCAGCCAAATGTAGCAATAATCACCAGCAACATGCAAGAAGCGTCGCGGGCCACGTTGTCGTCGGCACCCTCGATATCATCTGCGATATCCTCAGTACGTCGTGTGGCTCGAAAGTTCAAATGAGGATCAAAAACTGATTGCATACAGTCGTGAGCATTCCCATTCTTGTCGTGAAAGAGTCGATGATGCCGCTCTCTCGTAAAGTATCAGTCGTGGCGCTGCTGGGCCTTTCGATATTTATGATCATTTGCGCCCTGATTCGGGTGGTTGGTTCGGTGACCCAGACAACCGAGACAGGAGAAGGAACGACACCGGTGTGGGCGATGTATTGGCACTTCATCGAATGCTGCGTCTCGCTCATTATGGTGTCTGTCATTGTTATCCGAGGTGTCTTCATCTCCAGCGCTGTGGATGACGACAGACAGAAGCAGGATAGCATATTGCAGCAGTTCGGCCGCCGACTCTTGACTGTTCTGGGGCTCTCAAGATCCTCAAGTAGCAGGTCGAGCCCCGACTTGCGCGACTCTCTCCACGAGCGCAAAGAGTCACACGCGCCGAGGATCGCTACTCAGAAAGTCCATGGAGGGACAATGAACACTATTAGGTCGTTCATATCCGGTGGTAGGGTGCAACACCGGACGCAGAGCGATGTACAGCTGTCAGTAGACACGGACTACAGTGCTGAGGTCATCGATTATCACAACATGCGCAAGGCTGAAGTGGCGAAACATGTGCCATAGCCGATCACTATGGATCCAGAAGAAATTCTGCCCCAATGACTAAAAGCTGAAGGCGCATTGATGAGTCGATGAAACTGGACTTATTATCAAAGCACACGCATGATGGATGAAAGAATACAATTTTATTAGTCAGACAGCAGATCAGAATTTGGTGACTAAGGCCTGGTGACTAAGCATATAGTGACTAATCATGCGTTTCAAAACTCCGTCTCACGCGGAAGTCAGTCCACGCCTACCAAGTTAGCCCCTCGCCATCGACACTACCGGCAAGCTGCCATCTCCGCGGCCAGCAACCCGGGACTGGAGCCCCTCCTCATGCACGTTGTTCGTCTGGAAGAACGGGAGATCCTCCAAGTTCGGATTGAGCAGGTCAAGCGGTATAATAAGACCGGTGTGCATCATGGAATTGTTGCAGCCCGACACAAGGCGCCTTTGCCCAATCAATCCATCAGGCATGGCCCACCCTGGCGACACAATGGGAACTGACGCCACTTTCTACCCGGCCCCTGGTCACAAAATGCAGTCAAGCCGCATTTCATTGCAGGCCACAACCTGCATTGCTTGGCGGTGTGGCTGACCGGCAACTAGCACAACCTGAATGGTCAGGCCGGTGATGCACTGACTCGCAAAAACAACGTCTTGCTCACCGATGCACACAGCAGTGCTGTAAGGCCGGCATGGCCATTCGTTAGCCCTTGTGGCTTAACTACATGAATGCCAAGTAACATCAATCCACATCTTCGGGACAACCGAGGACGAGTGAGACACGCTCTTTCAGCCAGAGTCACAGATGCGACCGAGTGTGGAGGAAGCGATCACTTAAGTAATCTCACGGCTTGACACCCACCTTTCCCAGCCATTAGGAGAGCAACGCCAGGAAGGTTCTGAGCCGAGGCGTGAGCCCTAACAGGTGGACTGCAGACCTCCTTGCAGCCAATATTCACATTGACTAATTGCACCATACGAGATACGGCAGCAACTTTTAGGCGGACAGGCAGACCCACTTGGATTTTGACGACTGCGATAAGATCAGCGTCACCGCGGGCGGTGGTGGTAAGTCACATGAGGAACAGGACAATTTGCGTGTCCAGACCTCTTCCATCTCCTCCATGCCCAAGGCTCGGCGCGAGGTTTGCTGTGGCACGAGTTCTGCGGACTTGGCTCTTCGAAGCATACCAAGGCATGGCAGAGTTCGTCGTTCGTGCGTGCGACGTGCAATGGCTCGGCATGCCAACCAACCGCAAGAGGACAAGACCCACCAGCCCCAAAGTTCAAGCCACGCTGTCACAATTGCAGTGACTTTATCCGGCGCTACCAATTTCGCGTGCAAGAGGCTGGTGCAGTGGATGTGCAGGCGGTCGGCGCTCGCTATCGAACATGCTCCGAACGAACCCGCATTTGGGGGAAAATGTGCAGACTTGGACGCATGACGATGTGTTTGGGATCCCAATACGGCGTCGGACGCCTCGTCCGAACGTGGACGGAGATCACTGCCATAGTCGATGCTTTAGAGCGCACGACGAAGCAGCAGAACACCATCGGCTACGATCACACAGAAGATCAGGCCAGTCAGCGGGCGCGTAGAAGAGAACAGCGTCCTTGAAGCTCCGCTTCGCGCCGGTAAGCCCCAAGAACCTAAGGCTCTTCACAAAGGTCTTGGAGTGGCGTGGGTGGCGCCCTCACGTCGACATAGCCAATGGGCAGCATCCTAGGCCATTATACAATGACGCCACAGGTCGTCAATAGGCGAATGGCTGTGCTCTTTTGCTTGGCGACAGTGGTAATGCAGCTTCCGCAGTCTTGTGCTAGACACACCCGGTAGTGTTAATAAAAAATGCTGCAAAGAGGGGTATGACGATGATGCAACGATTGCACAAGACATTACCACCGCTCACTGATCAAGCGATATCACAGGATGACGAAGAGCTCGCAGTCGACTTGGGAGTACACGCTGTGGTCAGTCTCTGCACCACTTGGCCGCTGTTTGGCGCGAGCGAGCGGACGAGTTGGCGGGTATAACGCGACTCGGTCCCGGTGCTCAAAGGGCGGGACGATGCCATGCAACAGCGCTAAGACACTCCATCAGAATCCTATTCCTTGACCCACCGCTCCGCCGATGATTGACCCCTGCCATGATTACCCGACCCATTTGCTCTTAGGCGCAGCATCCCCCAGCCACAGCCATGTTCCTCAACTGTCGCCATGGCTTCTCCAGCCCCTACCACAACTGAAGTTCTTCCTACAGGCTCCGGCCAATCCGGTCAGTACGAATCATCGCACCACGAGGACAGTGCCGACTCTGGCGATGATGCCTCTCCCACGCGTGAATTCGCCGACGGCCAAGCGCCGAAGCCACAGCCACTCCAAAAGAGGCGCCGGGTGACACGCGCATGCGACGAATGTCGGCGCAAGAAGATCAAGTGCGATGGCAAGCAGCCATGCACCCATTGTACCGTCTATAGCTACGGTAAGTCCATAGCTTATTCATTCTAGATTAACGTGCTAATTTTTGTAGAATGGTAAACGCCACCTATACTTGTCAAGTACAATCCCGTTGATTCTGATTAGTTCCTACGACCAACCATCGAACCGTAGACGAAATGCTACGCCTCAGTATATCGAAGCTTTAGAAAGCCAATTGAAGCGCGCCAAGGCACTTCTACATGTTGTCTTTCCTACAGTCGACCTCAACGACCCTAGCATTGATTCCCATCTGCAAAGTGGCCTGCTACCACAGTTACCTGTCGCAGGCCCGCGGCCACAGGCTGTACAGACTGACCCACGTCTTCTGCCGAGCCATGGAGATCAGCCAATCGAAGATGTGAATGATTCACACCTGGAAGCCATGGTGAAGGCCACAGGCCATCTGGATCTTGACGAAGAGGGCAATTGGGATTACCATGGTCACTCGTCAGGGGTAAGCTTCATGAGTGGACTCAGACAATTCGGCGAGATGTTCCAAATTCCAGCCGATTCTTCACCATCCCTTAAGCATCGTTCCATGTCTCAAGGCCCGCCGTCACCTAATTCAACTCTGTCTCTTGCCGATTCCACTGCCACTCCAACTGGAGCCGATCTGCCTCCCAAGGATGAAGCGCAAGCCTTGTGTGATGCCGCCATTGTCGAAGCTAGTGCGCTGCTGCGAGTCGTGCACTTACCCACGTTCTATAGGCAGTTTGACCGCATGTGGGAAATTCCTTCGGACCAGTACGGCAATGCGGAGAACAGTTTCCTTCCACTGCTTTTTGCCGTACTTGCGCTGGGAAAGTTGTTCTCTAAGCACGACAGTGACCTCGACAAAGCCAGTTACGAGACATTGATTGACGAGGGGTGAGTTGATTGAAACTTGGGATGATATGAAGGCTAACTCCGCCAGATACAAGTATTTTCGAGCAGCACGGCAGCTCATCGACGTCACCGACTGCAGAGACTTGACCGCGCTTCAGACCATCATTTTTATGATCCAGTTTCTGCAATCGTCCGCAAAGTTGAGCGCTTGCTATGCCTACATTGGAGTTGCGCTTCGCTCCGCACTCCGCATGGGACTGCACCGCTCCTTCAACACCAATTTTAACACCGTCGAATCGGAAACTCGCAAACGCATATTCTGGGTTATACGGAGAATGGACTCGTACGTCGGGGCCATGCTTGGTCTGCCACGTTTCCTGGAAGACGAAGATATTGACCAGGGCTGGCCGGCCGAAGTGGATGATGACTACATCACCGAGGATGGCATTTTGCCCATGCCTGAAGGTAGCATTTCGGTCATGGTCGCCTTCAACGCACACACACGAATCGTGCAGGTATTGAGTAAGATTTGCAAGTATGTGTATCCGATCAAGGGGACGCACTCAAGCGACAAGAACTCGGTTACATACACGGTCAGCTATTCGAAAATTCGAGAGCTCGAGCAGGATCTGGCACAATGGCTTGATGAACTGCCAACAGCACTTAGGCCCGGGGGCGAGCAATCGGCTTTGATTACCAGGTAAGTCGTACCATATTACGACGAAGACGGGGTATTAACGCCGATTCAGAGTCCAGCAAATGCTCCGTATGGCGTTTGGACATGCACAACTATTGCTATATCGCCCATTTCTTCACTACGTATCTCAGGCCAGTAGCGGCAAGGTGGTCGACCAAAGAGCATTCGCATGTGCTTCTGCATGTGTGAGTGTGTCACGCAACATTATCCACATCTCGACAGAAATGCGAAAGAAGGGGGTACTAGCTGGAGCATACTGGTTCTCCATGTACACCACGTTCTTCGCCATTGTCTCGATTCTGTACTTCGTCCTCGAAAACCCTACCAACCCCACCAGTTTCGATCTTCTACGAGACGCGGTGGAGGGCAAAGAAGTCTTGGCCTTCTTTTCCAAGCGGAGCATGGCGGCAGATAGATGCAGTTCTGCGCTGAAGGTGAGTGATTACTAGATCCATGCGAAATCAGCACTAACGATGACCCAGAGCATGTTCGAGAGATTGCCCGAATCGATAAAGCACGGCGGCGAGATTATTGAATCCAAGAAGAGACGGCACGACAGCTCACCGCAATCATTTGCTCCACGGCCGGATCTGCTCAAAGATGATTTCATGGCGCCGCGTCGTGCAAGCACCTTTCCCGAGAGCATGCCCGATGTCAAGCGCACAGCTCTTTCCCACTCTCTGCCTCTTTCGCAATCTCATCTCGCGAACCTAGGCTTGGATCCTGCGTACAATTCACCTACTCCATCAGACGGAAGTTTCTTTGATACAGTGCCTGGTCTTACTCCTACATCATCGACTGCAAGTCTGCCAGGCTTTGGACTTGGCCCAACGCAGACCCCACAACAGAGGTCATCATTCCCCGCAACACCGCTGGGCGCCAACTACGCTGACCCATCTGGACTGAACGTCCCAGACATTTCGACAATGATGTTCCCGTCAGCGGATCCGCTGGCATATCCCAATCAACCAATGACTGCATTTGAGAGCCGGCACCCGCAAATGTTTGACCGCAACACAGCTTCCCCAGCGGTCGGCATGCCGCAGCCAATGTCTGGCATCGACATCAAATCGCACGCTGCACAGTTTGCACCCCCAGGGTTTGGAGCCAATCAGCCCCGGCGGGACGGCGATGTGCAGCTCTTTGGACAAATGCCAATGTACCTCATGCAGGGCGGACAAGCACAGCGGGGATTCCAGCCCCACCATGGCAGTCCCAACGTGCACCTGCCCAGCAACAATCTGCAATTTGACGACCTGCTGAGCCAAGACGAATGGGCAAACTCTTTCCTCGACCCCAGCCTGGGTCTGAACAACAGCCCCGCGCAATTCGGCGGGCGTGGGCAGTTTGTGCCGTCCGGACAGGGCATGGGTGGCTGGCGTTGAGGCGCACCACCGCTGCCGATCCCTGCTGGAGCACAGCCATGACGTGGCACAAAAAAAACTAGTGTGGCTGCGACTCGTGGACGAACTTGTTCAATCGAACGACTTTTACTGATTCCATTCGGAACACGATTAACGGCCGACATTATCTTTCGCAAGCATGACGTCTGCTTAAAAGTATCCGCTGGACCTGGAGATCGCGAGAGACATTCTTGGCAGTCATCCTCGATCCCCGACTTATTTTCTTCTCGGCCCAGGTTCTGAGCTTTATACATCTTCATACCGTTCACGACACCGGTACGTTCCTATGGTCGGTGCTTCAACGATAGCGGCGAGGTCTACTTCTTTCCTTACGAGAATGTTTCCTTTTTTCTTCACGACTTGAACGACACCGGCGCATTTATCGGGCTAGACAAACTTATTGCTTCTTTTGAGGTTTATATACCCAGCGCGTGGGCGCTCTTCAGCAAGGATGCCCTCGAGCGATACGAGGTTGGGCTGTGGACATGAACATTGATAGACGAAATAAAGATGAATTGATAGATCAGTACTTGACCCACACCTTCACTCCACTCATGAGTTTTTACTCTTAGCGCTTGATTACGATACATCGAGACTTGTCTGTCAATGTGTTCACAGTCGACAGTGGAAGACAAGGGAAGATGGTGCCTGGAGCAGTTCCACTCAAAACGGCTAGCGCCACCAGCCACAGTGGCTCACCACCGTTTTCAGCACAACGTCATTGTTGATTTCGTGACGACCTTGGAAGCGACTTCCTTTAACCCACAACCACACTCGCCGCCCTTTATCCAGAATCTACGGCGGGGCGCTCAATCCTACCCTTCATCTCTTTCTCTGCTGGCCCCGGTTTATCCAATTTCCGCCTGCGACTACCCACAATGTCAACACGCCGCAAACCCATCGACGACCCCGTCCCTACAATGCCAACCAACCCACCACTCTCGTCGACCCGCCGCTCACCCTTCCTGCCAACCCGCCTCGAGGCCCAGTTAATCTCCATCTACCCCCTCACCCTCCTCCTCGGCAGCATTTTCAGCACCCTCTCGCCGTCCACCCGCAGCGCGCCCTACTCCGCCGACTCGCAATCCCACCCCCCCGAATTCGCGCCCTCGTACTTCGCGCACAAGAAGAACGTCTTCAACGTCTACTTCGTCAAGGTCGGGTGGTTCTGGACGACGCTCGCATTCAGCGTCTTCGTCGGCTTCCACCCGGGTTTCGGCACGGGCATAAGTCGGCGGCGCATCGCTGCCATCACCAGATATGTGGTCATCACGTGCTGGTGGGTCGCGGTTACGCAGTGGTTCTTTGGCCCGCCGTTGATTGATACGATGTTTCGGTTCACGGGCGGGCAGTGCGAGAGGCTGCGCGATCCGGCGGAGAGGGCGGATATGAGCGATACGAGGGAGTTCATTACGGCCGCGACGTGTAAGGCGGTCGGCGGTACGTGGAAGGGTGGACACGATATTTCGGGACACGTCTTTCTGCTGATTCTTGGGAGTTCGCTGCTCTGGCTTGAGTTTCTCCCGGCGCTCACGAGGGTCGAGGGTCTGCGCGATGGAAGGCTGATTACGCTGGCAGACGGCAAGACGGCGAGTGTGGCGGTGGAGAAGGAGAGGGTAAAGGTTGAGGGCGATGCGACGGCGAGAGGCGTTAAGTTCGCATTGGGCGTCGCCGGGTTGATGTGGTGGATGCTCCTCATGACGGCGGCGTATTTCCACACGTGGTTTGAGAAGTTCACGGGGCTGGCTGTTGCATTTACGGGGCTGTGGTTGGTGTACTTTATGCCCAGGGGCGTGCCGGCGGTTAGAGCGGTACTGGGTATGCCTGGTGTTTGAGGGGTGGCGGAATGATGACATGGCTTATGAGGAAAATAATATGTTAGCGTAAAATCGTTTGAATGAATACCATTACACTCCATCGAAGGCCATCATGTTGGCCGATCAAACGACGCCGCCAAGCTTTCCGCGTGAGATTGGGTATATAAACCTCCCCTCTCCCCGCCCCTCTCTCTTTTCTTCATCACACAAAACAGGTCTTGTTATACTAAAAGCACGAGAAGTATTGTTTGATGACTTCGTCTCCGCTTTCCCCCTCTCAAAACTAAAATCTGAGTTCTGAACGACTGTTCTCGCCCTCTCCAAAGCCGACAAAAACCAAGTCCTGACTGCACATGGCGTCTCCAAAACATCGACGATTTGGAACTCATGTCTTCCGCGCCGTCAGAACCAAAGACTAACAACCACAATGTCTCGATCTGTACAATCGCTGCTCACCACGCATGACTCTGTCGCCTTCCTGCGCCGTCTACAAAAGCATACAAATGGACCACATGTTCTCGGCCGTTTGGCTGGATAAAAACTCTCCTGGATGGCGGTGTGCCCAGAACCAAAATCTCCGAGAAGAGCGAGCGAATATGGTGTTTTGGCGGGATTTCCAAAACCCACAGAACTGGAGGTCCATGTCTTTCCGTCGTGTTGAAGTCTGATAGCGAAGCCTGGATATCTTCAGGGTACAGAAAGCGGACGAAAAGTGCCCTTCTGAAGAGCAATTGTGAACTAAAAACAAAAGCTTGAGGATGGAATATCCTGGACTTGAGCCTCGCTCTCAAGCACATGTTCTGCTTCTCTGAAAACCAAAAAACCAGAAACTGAACCAAGGATGACTGGGCTGGTGTTCGGAGCTATTACAAAAACCGTCTCTCGACTCGATACGTCTTCGAGATGATCTGAAAACTCCCAACGCCCACGTCGAATGTCTTCCAGAATGCACACCACCATGTCTGGATGTTCTGGCTCGCACTAGCGTCGTGGATGAGATATAAATCCTTCGCCTGCTCGGCCTTGAACTTCTTCTTCGTCAAAACACAAAGTCTGTGTTTATTCAAAACCAACGATGAGGTATATGTATGTCTGTGGCACACACGACATACTTCCGCCCGCATTGATATATGCGCCTAACAAACACACGAATATGGTGGACGAGCTACCCTCATGTCGCTTGTTGGCGACGTGCTCATTAACAGATCTACCATCGTCTGGCCTATGCGTGTTTCACCATAAAGTCGTTGCATTGGCGGTCATAGATCGCGGCGGAATGCTACAGACTAATAGTCAAGTAGCCAGACGCGATGATGAGAACAGGACGTCTACTAGCCGGGACGAACTCTTTCCTATCTCTTAAGAACACTCTGCCGCTGTGTCTCAAAATGACGTTGAAGACATCCATGATTAGATACCACTCTTCTGCCGCTTCTCCAAAATACATTGAGGATATCCATGCTCCACTATCCCAAGCTGCCCAAACCAATTTCTCATGACGCGTGCTTGCCGCTAGTAGCTGGATGTCTATATAAACCCCCCTTCCGCGGGTTAGACTTGCACTTCATCACTACACAGTCTTCTGTGTTTTAACAAAAAGCGACTGTCCCAACATTCATGTCCTCTGCTCTTCTCCCCTTCTCAAAACAAAATGGGAAGACGACTTGTTCTCCAAAACATCCAAGAACTCACTTTTTATACCGGAATGGCCCAAAACCACCTACTCCGCTGCGATGTGCTCTTTTACCGCCCAGAAATCGCCTCACATGAGGTTCCAAGAGTCGCATCCGAGACCCTTTCCATGATACCATGTAATTCCAAAATGCAAGTGTGGAAGGCCTCATGTTTCGCCCTTCTTCCAAAAAACGCATCGATGATGTGATGTCTCCGCCCCGCTATCTCAAAAGGATGCAGACAAGAAGCGCATGCTTGGTCCGAGCGGGAGGTGGGTATATAAACTCCTCGCAGCTTTGAGGTAATGCTTCGTCATTATCCATAGTCGTGTGCTTTGTCGAAAATGAGCTTGCACAAATTTGCATGACTGCCTTGCGCTTTTCTTTCTAGAAAGAAAATTTACAACCGGCTATGGTTATGGGCGCTGCTGTTCTCGAAAAGACAGCTTTCAACGCGCATGCTGACGAGGTGGCGAGTGTTGCTGGTCAAAAAGGAACGTGTGGAGTATGTATGAAGTGGAGGAAGAAAAGGGTCGTTGGACAGTCTTCGTGTTTTGGGGTGGCTTGGAGATATACGCCACACTATCAAGTATACGCGTTTGCTGGCGGTATTTGTTCGAGAGACTCCATGCCTAGAGGGCATAAATAACGCCTTCTCGCACTATTCTTACACAATTGACTCACAATCTGCACATGCCTGTTCGACGCAAAAACCCAATGGGATCAGCAATCATGTTCGCGCTGAGACTTCTTCCAAAATGCCAACAACATACAATGCATGTCTTGCCCCCCTCTGACTTCAATGCGCTAGAATGGTGAATTGGCGAAACGATGTCTCGTGCCCAGAGCCGCGCTTCGTAAGGCGTTGATGCACGACTTTCAGCCAGGGATAACTCAATACATGTCTTCCCATGGCGTCAAAACCATCTCCATCTTCTAAAACACAGCATACATTCTCCTGGATTCTCTCGGCAACTTTTCAAAACCATGCCTCTTCTTGTTCGTCGATGGAGATAACGCTGGGTGTATTGGTTGATGTACTTGCGTGTTGCCCCAAAGTAGCGTTCGGAATCCACATGTCCGCCCCCGAAATTAGTGGAGATGAGTGCTGTCAAATCGCGGCGGAATTGTGATATCGCTGCTTGACGAGCGCGGATGTCATTGTCTCCGCCTAAATCGTCATAGTCTTCCCACAGGGAAAAGCCTGTGGCGTTTAAGGAGAGTGGCATATGAGATAAACATGGCGGTGGAGCATCCTCAACGTCGTGGGTCGTCTTCTTGGAGAGCGTGGGTATTTTGACCGTTTGGATGTCTTTGTTTATGCTGAATTCGAGATGAATGATGCTAGTGTTGTTCAAAAGCTAAAGTGGGCAGTGCGAGATATCTACAACTTGATAGTATGCATTTGCGGTACCATGTTTCGAGGCGGAGCTAATGGTAGGGAACCACAAATCGGAAGCTACTTGCGCATGTAGATTCGAGACTCTCAAACTGCTGTAGAGCGTTGTAGTACTACGGATATCTCTTGGATACACTAAGATATGCCAACGAGTGAGTTCGGCTGGTGTCTTCGAAGGTGGGTTCTCCTCGCCTTGTGCGGCCAAGTCATCGGACACTTCATATCCATTATCTATGCAGAAACTACCAGCAATATTGCAAGCCAGTGTGTATCTCCAGGCCACATGAAGCTGCCGTTCATTCTTCTTTTGTTGAGCTCTTTTCCAGAATCTGTGGCGGGTGGGTAACACGTCCGATATCGATTCTTGATGCCATGCAGCAAGGCTCAAGCTAAGTAAGTTCCTATGGCGGTTTTCAATGCTTGTGCGGGTTCGTTTGAGTTCTCTTGGGAGAATCAGCGGCAGTACGTTCGATGCGTTGTTTAACACCGAGCTCTTGCGCCATTGCCGACCATCGGCCCTGCTAAATCTTCGACCAAATGCCGTCCGGTCCATTCGCGTATCCGGTGAATGCTCAACGTCATCATGCATAGCGTGCATTCATCTCATAGGTACACATCACGTCGAGATGCAAGGACGTTGAAGTCGTTGAAGACTTTGATGCATATTCCGATGCCAGGAAGGACCGACCTCAATCCCGCCAGTTTTCCGCCCGGCTAAACGTCGCAACGGGCAATCTTTTAACCGCATACGGCATCGCATCCGCACAGAAGTCGATGGTAAGTTCTTCCGCATCGTCACGCCGAGTCGATGTCTGTTCGTTGACCCCGGCTTTTCTCCGCTTTCCCCTCATCCTCCCGCTAGTCTGATGGTACCGTAGTCTTGGACTAACCAAGCATGCGGGAGCGATCTTGGGTGTATAAATTGGGGTAGTCCCGTCAGCCACCAACACACCAACGCCTTGGTAGTCCATAGACATGGCGATGTTCAAGAAAGTAAGCGTGTTAACGCTGTTGACAACTGCGGTCTTTGCACAAGATGGTATGTTAAAGTGAGACGGGAAGCATGCTGATACCGACTAAAATTAACAGCTATCACGGCCACGGGAACGAATTTCTCGCTGAACGCGGCGGGAATGTCATATCTGTTCCACGTTGATCACGAGTCTGGAGATTTGCTGGCCGACCACTTTGGCGGCTCTATCAGCGATTTCGTACCTCCAGCACAGCCATGGAATTCTGGCTGGAACGATCAGCTGTCCAACAAGCGCCGTGAATTTCCAGACATTGGTCGCAGCGATCCTCGGTTACCTGCGATTCACATCGAACACGCAGATGGCGATACTGTGTCAGCGTTCCAGTACCAGTCGCACAACATCACTCAAGGAAAGCCATCGTTACCAGGACTTCCAGCAACGTGGGGCGAAGCTGGTGACGTGACAACATTAATCGTCAACTTGTACGACAATGTTTCGGATGTCTCGGCAGCTCTTTCATACTCCGTCTTCCCTGAGTATAACGCGATTGCACGGAGCTTCAGCATCACGAACCATGCCTCAAGCAACGGCACAGCACCAGGCTCTGGCCCAATCACCATCCAGCGAGCAGCAAGCTTCAGCACCGATTTCCCCAACGTCGATCTGGAAATGATCGAGCCGTACGGAGACTGGTCGGATGAGTTCAACGTCGCCAGGAGGAAGGTAGACTACGGACGAACCTCGTAAGCATTCTCCAACAATGATGAATTCTTTCTAATTCCTCCAGATTTGGCAGCCAGGCTGGTTATGCTTCTCACGTCCACAATCCGTTTTTCGCGCTGGTGTCTCCAAGCACTACCGAGAGCGCGGGTGAGGCATGGGGATTCAGTTTAGTGTGGACTGGAAGTTTTGAAGCGACTGCCGAAAAGTACTCCAACGGCTTCACCCGTGTGTTGATGGGCCTAAACTCCCTGCATGCAAGCATAAAAGTGCAGCCAGGCGAAACTTTCCAGTCGCCAGAAGCCGTGGCAGTCTACTCATCCGAAGGGGTTGGCGGCTTGTCGCGCTCATTCCATGATCTTTATCGCAACCACTTGTCACGCCACAAATCCACGAAAGAGACGCGCCCCATCCTGCTCAACTCATGGGAGGGACTTGGCTACAAAATCAACGAAACTTCACTCGTCAGACTGGCGGAAGAATCAGAAGAGCTTGGCATTCAGCTTTTCGTGAACGACGATGGCTGGTTTGGTACTGAATACCCGCGTAACAACGACTGGACAGGACTCGGAGATTGGTCGCCGAACCCCCGTCTATTCCCCAGTGGCTTCAAGCATTACGTAGACTCCGTGAACAATCTGACTGTTCTCAACGAGTCATCGACGCCCATGCAGTTTGGTATCTGGGTAGAGCCAGAAATGGTCAACCCCAATTCGTCACTCTACCTTGAGCATCCAAACTGGGTTTTGCACGCTGGAAAGCATGAGCGATCGTTGACACGGCACCAACTGGTCTTGAATGTTGGTATGCCAGAAGTACAGGACTTCATCATCGATTTCATGTCGAAGCTCCTCGACTCGGCAAACATCCAGTACGTCAAGTGGGACAACAACCGTGCGATACACGAGATGGCGCGCCCCTCTGACGACTACGACTACATTCTGGGACTTTATCGCGTCATTGACAACCTCACAACAAAGTATCCAGATGTACTTTGGGAAGGCTGTGCATCCGGCGGTGGCCGATTTGATCCTGGACTGCTCTACTACTGGCCCCAACATTGGACTTCGGATAACACCGATGCCTCGGATCGTATTACCATTCAGATGGGTACTTCACTCGTCTACCCTCCTTCGTCAATGGGCTGCCACGTGTCTGCAGTCCCCAACGGTGCCACGGCCCGCAACACCAGCATCGAGTACCGCGCACACGTCGCCATGTGGTGCGGATCTTTTGGTCTAGAACTCAACCCCGAAGAGCTTAGTCCCGTCGAAGCCGCGGGGTTACCAGCAATTATGGCTGCCGCCAAGCGTGTCAACCCGGTTGTCATCGACGGCGACTTCTATCGCCTGGCATGGAAAGACAACAGCAACTGGCCCGCGGTGCAGTTTGTCAGCGCTGACGGAAATGACGCAGTGTTGTTTGCGTTCCAGCAGTCTTCAGTAGTGAAGCCTGCGATTCCGCCGCTAAGGCTTGCAGGCTTGGATCCAAAAGCGCGGTACAGCAATGACTGGGATAATGCGACATATACTGGGGCAACTTACATGAACGCTGGTTTGAACATTCCTTGGAAGAGGACTGATTACCAGAGCAAGATGATCTGGTTGACGAAGCAGTAATGTCGCGGATGTAATGTAAGCAATTAATACGTTGTTGAGCACGGCAATTTCAGTCGCCATGCCTCTCAATTACCTGAGTCTCATGTCTGTGATATTAGCGGATGCAATCATTCATGCGCGCTCTGTTTTATCTTAACTTGCTATTACAGAGTAGCTGCCATCTCATATACACGCCTGGATAGTTTCAATAGCTTATCAGCGCACTACAAGGGGCTTAAATGACCTTGAAGCCGAACAGCTCAACTCAACAGCTCTCTGATATTCCAGGCCGATAGGCACAGCGCGCACGAATTATCCTCACACCTGGTGGCGAGAGAAGTCTAGTTAGAGCAAGTTCATCTTGACCAACTTCGTCCAACACCATTGCACTCTGGCATGTTCACTTCCGAGGCTTCAGCTCCTTCCCAAGCAGCTAGAAATCTAACGTGTTGGCAAAATGACGATCAGAAAGATGAGTATCCAACCCCTCAAGCCCTCTTCTCGCCTGCCAGGTTACAATGCCCTCACCCAGAATCATCCTCACCTCTTCGTCATCCTCCGCTACTTTCTTTCCAACATCTGAATGACCCCGTACCACGTTTGCGTTACCCAAAAGGAATAAAATATGTCTCTAGGCCCCAGCGAAACTCCTCTCTAGCTTCCCTAAACAAAAAGAGTTATGTAGGTTTGCCTCTCTAGGCTATTAGATTACTCCGCACATATGTAGAGCGGACACGATTTTTGCTGGACTTTGGTAAGGTCACAGATGCAATGGCTTCATCGGAGAAGAAGTTTTATTTTTTTTAACCCACGAAATATGGTCAATGATACATAACATTCGAATCGACACGCCGCTATTAACAAGCTTCATGTCTGCTAGACCAACGTGAAAGGCATCTCTCAAGGTTTCTTTGCAAGACCCTTGGCAGTAGCCAGAAGACGACTGTAGTGGGGATCCACGAGGAGCTTGACGATATCCTCCTCATCGGCCTTGGGGATCTTGTGATGCTTGCACAAGTATCCAAGACGGTTGGCAAGTGCCACCAAGATCGGGTCGTCGTCCTTGCGAGTGTAGTCCACGACGATAACGATCTCCGCAAGCGACGGACGCTGGCAGTCGATGTCATCGATGTAGTAGTAGTCGAAGTGCTCAACGTAGCGCTCCATGCCGAGCGTATGGGCAGTGAGACGGAGCTCCATGAACTCCTTGAGATCCTCAGGCATGTTCAACTCGGGAAAGTCAGCTTCGAGGCAGACGGCCTTGAGCCACTTGGCAATCCGCTTCATCGCAACCGTGAAGATATCCTTGTGGGTGAACTTGGCAGTCGTCAGGGTCGGGTTTTGCTGGAAGTAGTTGCGTACAACGGGCGAAGCAGCCAGAAGAGCTTGCTTGGGCATGTAGACGCGCGAGGTCTCATCGGGGCCGACCTGCAAGGGGATGGTCAGGAACGGAGAGAGCTCTTTACGGGCAGAGGCGGACCAGCAGCGGAGGTCATCGCCGTCTTTGAGGTTCTTGATATCGGTGATAACTTTGTTGACCTGGCCCTCTGGAGTCAGCGCAGCGACATAACCGCGAGGAGCTCGAGCCTGGCGACGGTTGTTGCGGTTGTTGGAAGACATGGTGTTGTTGGAGAGTCTTGGGTATTTTCCGAGCGTTGAGGGTGAAACCAAGATGCGAGTTGAGTTGCGTGGTAGAGAGGACTTTGATGTGGTGGTGGGAATAGGAGGGAGCAGGCTACTTATACGTGAGGGGCTCGACTGAACAGAAAGGCGAATACATTGAAGGATTCCTGGCTAACACGTAGAGAGCCTTGATCTTTCACAATGTATGTGATAGTAGGAGTATACGAGTCCAGGCTGCAGTAGTGAAACATGGCAACGCCTTCCAACTAGGCCATCATTAGCCCCAGAATGTTGTAGCACGGACAAAGCTTGCTGAGTAAACAAAGCAGAATACCCGATTAGTGAAAACACAATAAGTCTGTTGCCTGCTCACAACCATACTGTGCAGCTATAAAACGGCCTGTGAATAATACTGCCACAGTGTCGCCTCCCTCATATATAATCGGCTCTCCCATCGCCTTTGAATCTAACATTCTCCACAACAGTTCAACAACCTTGTTATCCTGTGCTCAACTCTTTCAAGATTTGCCACACTCTAACATTCCTTACCATCCAACAACCCCACATTCATACTTCATTTACATCCATCATGGATACTACAAACCACAAGTCCGTTGGCTACGCAGCCACGCAGCCCGCACACGTCCAGATCCGCATGGTCTTGGACACTGTCAAGGCGCTCGGCGATGACATTCGCAAGTGGTCAGCCACTGCTCGCAACCTTCGTCATGGCGGCACTGTCGATGTCGAAGATGAACAGGGCAACCTCATTGGCACTGCACCCAAGCTCGCCCTCCTCGTTGTCTCCACTGTTTTCCGGCAGCATTTCGTGAAGAGCCCAGACTCTACAAAGGTCAAGATCTCGACGCCCAAGATCGAGAATGCTGCCATGGCCCTCATTCTCAAGTGGGTCCACACGATGATTGGCAACCCGACTGCCAAGCACGGCCTCCACATCCCTGGCCCCAACATCGACCTCATCAAGGTTCGATACGCTGCCATCAAGCTCGGTATGGGGCAGTACATCGGCCATTTCAACCGCGCATACAAGAACGACCTTCGGGCCCGCACTCCCACCCAGGATGAGTGCATCGTCCTCGAGCGTCTCGCCATCGACTCAGATGATGAGCTTGTTGTCGCGGCTGGTGAGCGCCTTGGGTATCTTCGCCGCACTCGCCAAATGTTGCCTGTTACCATCACTGCTCTCGCAGCTTTCTTGGAGTCTAGCCCCAACATGCGCGCCTCTGTTGAGGCTGCAGACCACCGCGCGTCTCTTCGCAGCCGCCGTTACTAGAGCCGTTGGCAGGATATCTGTCAAGATATCTCCAACTCTCTCTAGTTTCCCCCTTTTTTCCTACTAGTCTAAGCGCCGTCTTGTAAATATAGCAAATCAACCTTTCAGCCTCTAAAACTAAATGCCTCGTTTATTCTTTGTCGCAACCATAGCCTGGAACTTGAGCTTCTCCAGGCATAGTCACGTGCTCTTCTCTTTTGTACTAGTGTATTACGCTGCTCTCGTCTACTGTAACTTGAGCAGTGATTCCACAATACGATCGCCTGAACCTAATTTCACCAGCTCGTTTTCCTCCACATTCTTGTTCTCATGTACAATGTTGTGACGTTCACTGTGTGCCAGACTAGCGTGTCTGTTTGCAGTTAGCGCATTACGCATATATCTGGCACTCGTTGACGCATGTGCTAGACCGTGTGGATGAGAACATGCTTCATCCTCATATGCTGGAAAGGAATACTTGGGTCAATTCAGCTATCACGTTGCACGAACTTGGACCGGTATCGAGTCATTTGGTCGACTTTTCTCCAGATGATCTGGCTGCGATTACTTCCGTCACTAGTGTGCGTGAATATATGGACCAAAGAATAGGCTGTGATCTGTCGTGTATACTGACTCCATAATCGGTTCAGTGCACACTGCTGTAGTGATACCTTCGTTAGGATACTCGGTGGCTTATGTAGTCTACGCTATATTCTAAAGCCTGGGCGTCTTTGCTTAAGGTTCGAATGCGAAACCTTTGGCACTCTCATACTGAGGCAGAACTTGAAGGGATGTGAATATTCCATTGAGTATGCAAGTCAACATGTCATGGACCAAAACCACTCCCCTTGTGGTCGCCGTCCAGTCACAGAGGATCGAGTCAGTCCAGCCAGTCCTGGCTTGCGGCGCAAACACTAACTACATGAGTGAGAAGGCGAGCGCGGGACTGGATTGAAGCTTCCAGGCGTAGCTATCGACCCATGAAGAACAGGAGTTTCTTAACGCGCTTTGCGCTCTGAAGAATCTGTTTTGACCACAATCCTGAGCAAACACTACATCATTGGTCAACACATGCTCGATTCCGAGTTTAAGAACGAAACCCTTTGAGCCTTGGTCAAGATCTGTGAGGCCTATGCCTGCTATCCCGCGAGCGATGTCATCAACATCGTTTACCACGGCACTCCCTGTAACAGTCTGGCACGCAAGCTCATAGTCGACTTCTATGTCTGGGGCGCCACCGCCGACTGGGTGAACGTTGGAATGTACGGATCGAAAAGCATGCCGACATTTGAGTGGCTCACATTCTCTTCTTCAAACCCTGCACAACCTACCATTCTTATCCGCCTCCCACTTCTCACTCCCAACCGCAGTTGTCGCATAGAACAATCCTTCAGGGTCCCACTTCTCCTTGACCGCACTCAGCCTCTCCCAATTTGCCCCATAAAACTCTTCCTTCCATTTTGGATTGCGAAAGTCGGCTTCGCTCAAGTACGCACCACTCGCAAGTTCTTGTAGCGGCGGCATGATTTCTTCCGTGAGCTGCCGCTCCTGCTCCTCCATGTACGAGAATGGTTGGTCGTACTTCCATTGCTGGCTGATGACGATGTACGTGAAAAGGTCGCGCCAGCCGGCATGCACTGCGTTGTCGGGCGTGCTTGGATCCTTGGCACCCCCATTGAAAGCGTATGGCAGAACGGTGAAGTTGGTTGTTGTACTGATGTGGCGCATGCGGGACAAAAGCTCTGGCCCAGTGTCGTTGGACAGCGCGGTGTCGCGCGAGATCATGACGCCGCCTTGTATCTGCGCCGAATAGACCTGGCCATACGGGAACGGACCGACGTAGTGGTCAGCATGTTCATAGAAGCCCGAGTACTCAGTGAAGTTCAGCTGATATGGAAGTGATTGAGAGCCGAGATAGTTTGTGAATGGCTGCATGAGTGAGCGCATCTCATCTTGTGTCGCTCCAGGAAGCGTAATCTCGCTCAGCATGAAGACAGGCCCTGCAATGATGAGCTGCGCATGTGCGCCCGCATCCACAATGCTGGGCAGCGTTTGTCGATAGAAGAAGGATATAGCATCCCAAAGCTGATCGTCATCGGGAGAGCCAGTCGGAGCGACGAACATGAAGCTCAAGCCTCCAACGACACCGTCGGGGTACGCTCGAGCCGTCAATGACAATATCACGCCGTAGGTACCTCCACCACCACCAGATAGCGCCCAGTAGAGGTCGGAATTTTTGGTCGGCGTTGCAGTCACGAGACTACCGTTGGCTGTGATGACTTCCCATTCGAGAGCCTGATCAGCGCCCATGCCATGTTTGCCGCTGATGAGCCTTTGATAATCTTCTGTTAGACAAGTGAGTTGCATACATATTAAGGAAATTACTTACGAGTGCCCGCCTCCCTGAGTGAAGCCACCAGCAATACCTACGGTCACACACTCTCCTGCGACTACTTGCAGGCCATACGAGTGCGCAGCAGCATATGCTTCGAACGCCTGCACACCGGCACCCATCTTGATAGCAGTTCCAGTGTATGCTTCGCTGGTGAAGTTCAAAGGCTCTATAGTCTTGAGTTTATGCATCCACAGACTCAGTGCGCCCTTGCCAGTACTCTTCCCAAGGTAGCTGCTGTGTGTCAGACGTAGTAAAACATGGCCGGTGACAAATCTTACTCATGACCCGTGTTCTTGATGACTAGTCGAACGTTGGCTTCTTGCGCAAACTTGACCCCAGCGATGACATCGGACGGCTCATGCACTTCAATGGCATATTCGACGTAATTACCCTGTAAGCACGGCGAGTCTTTTGGAGTAAATGGATCACAGCTCGCGTTCTGCTGATAAGCAGCCATAAATCCAGATGGGTCATTGAAACTTGGGCCATATTCAGCTGCTGTATTTGCGACGTGCATACTGACTCACTGTGCCTGAGGGAATATCCAGGTGCTGTTCAGCGCTTCGCAAGCTTCGGCGTTGTACGTGGGGTCGTGGCACACATAGCCAGCTGGAGTGGTCTTGATCAAACGACCGGAAACACTGGTATTCAATGCTTTCCAATCTTCCAATGTTGGCCAGCCGTCATCTCCGGAAATATTCCTGCATATCGTAGAGGTGTTGTATGATGCACTCGCGATGCAAGACAGCGCCGCTGTTGATGCGAGCACTCGCATCGGGCTGAGCGAGGGCATTGCTACGCGGATCCGTTACGCCCTCTGCGCCGACGAGATGTGAAGAAGATGTCCATAAAACGTACCAAGGGTGCAAGGGACCTTTTGAATGTGTACTACACAGTGGCGAACGGGGCTAATGATAGTCGTAGCCGGGAAGGTGGTGATCCGGAAATACAGTTCGCTTTGTCATCGCTGGGCTCCGTGGAGAACCAATCGCAACTCGGTGGGGTATTAACGCCTTTACGGCCTGGATGTTCCAAGGCTCTTGGATGCAGCCGGCTTCCCCCAAATGGGAGGCCGTACCTCGGGCTGCATACATGATACCGACAAGAAATCGCTTCGCGATGGCTGTGAGAAATTGCAGCAAAGGGCGGTCTGTTGTGCCAAGATTGATGTTGGAGGGTTGTTGCCTGTAGGATCGAACTTTATCAGCTAGCGGCCCGACCTCAACGGATGCATCGTTGCTCATGTGTTTTCGGCACATATTCGAATATGGTTCGGGTGAGGTGTTGGTTGATAGCAACCTCGTCGCCATGCCGAGATGACGTTCTACTGCAATGTACTGTGGCTTCCTGGGGTCGCATGCAAAGCAACGCAACCATCAGGAAGCACAAGGCGTCGACGCGCTACTCGCACACATCGAAACAGCTTGCAACCTCGTGTTTGGGGAGTAAATCCTTTGTTCTAATCAATGCGGCATCGGTTTCGACATGATTAGATGACGTGTTGTTACTTTAGATGGCCTGGTCCATGAAGGGGTGAGAAACTAGGGGTCCATGGGGAGGAATCGTCTAAAGTGTCGAGACATGTACCCACTGCATCGAAAATCTCTACAAATTCGTCCATGGGCAGTAAGTACGGTATGCCAAGTAATATGGCGCTGGTTTCGATGAGTTTAGACAACGATGTATTGTCGTGGTGTGAGTTGCATATGGGCGGCCCCCAAGCTAACGCTCCGGCCCTGGATGATGAGCCTGGTGGGTTGTCGAGAAATTGTCTAAAGTGTCGAGACATCCACTCACCGCGTCGAAATTCTCTACAAATTCGTCTATGGGCAGTAAGTACGGTAGGCTAAGTAATATGGCGCTAGTTTCGATGAGATTAGACAATAGTGTGTTGTCGTCGTGGCATGAGTTACATATAGGCGTGGTTGGCCCCTAAGCTACGGCTCTGGCCCTGGGGGTTATCGAGAAATCATCTAAAGTGTCGAGACATCTACTTACTGCATCTAAACCCTCCGGAAATTCGTCTATGGGCAGTAAGTACGATATGCTAAGTAACATAGCGCTAGTTTCGATGAGATTAGACAATGGTGTGTTGTCGTCGTGGTATGAGTTGCATCCCGCTCTGGCCTTGGGGGACGAGACTGGTGAGTTGCGGACTTACTACGGATCGATGATGTGCTCACAGTGTCGAGGTATCCACCACATTTGTCGAAATACTACCGTATTTGCTGCTCGGGGTAATGTGAAGACACCCCAATGACATGATATGAGTTTCGATGAATTTAGACAACATGGGGGTGTTGCAGTCGACTGCACAACATGGTCAGCAGTGAGCGGGTACCGAAGGTGCGCTGCTTCAACTCGGTCATGGCACAATCTTTATGTTGTCGAGGTATCACCAACGTGCATCGAAATAGTATGTAGCTCTTTTCTTGGGGGATAAATAGGGTGTTGCAGTTACAATGATTGTATTTTAGATGGTATCCGACGCGGTGGTTGGTAGCGGGATGATACAGTGAGCATGTTTGGGTGATCTGCCTCGAGCAGGCTGTAGATGTTCCGCGAAACTGTCGAAACGTTAGCGACGCACGTCTACCAGTGTCGAAATTCTGTCGAATCAGTCGACTAATACGTACTTGACGACACGGGAGATATTTCGACAAGATTCGATGGTGGTGGTGCGTGTTCTTGGTTATGCAGGGCCGGATGTCGCACAGCTTGCGCTGCAGCCGGGGTCTTGCGCCGCCGCCGCCAGCGCCACAGCAAGGGTCTGCTGCACATTCTAGCGTCGAAGCGGTCAAGGCGTGTATCTAAACTTGTCGAAACTTTAGCCTATAAGAAAAGATTTTACAGAAAACAGATTAGACGCGATTTAGACAACATTCCATGTCATGGTAGTAATGCATCTAGGCATGCTCCTCGTATGCGTTGTCGCGCTGCAACTCTAGTGCGAGAAGACGCTATATCATCGAAGCGCCTACAACATGTGTCTAATGCTATCGAATCCTTCAATGCGGGTAGGAAATCGGATATGGCCGACAGAATGGTGCCATATTCGAAGGCATTCGACGTTGTGGTGGCATTGCATATGTGTGGTCTTGTATAAGGGGGGTCTTCTACCGCCTCGCGCCCTGTCACGGCGCATGAATATCGACATTTTGTCATACTGTCGAAACGTCAACACCCTGCATCTAAAGTCGTCGAAACTCTCATCTTGGGCAGTAATCATGGTACGATCGATAGATTACCGGTAAATTCGACAGCATTCGACGCTGTGGTAGTACTATTCTTGGGTGCAGGCTCGAGGCGCCTGTCCATGTGCCCCTCCGCAATATCTGCGACCATGCCCAACGTCTATACTCTGTCTAGTTGTATGTAGCCTTCATCGAAAACACGATAA
>Ga0265780_10002804_pt1 | contig 23376 bp, 14 predicted proteins | sample P1T30metagenome_FD_192432 | JGI IMG/M metagenome (GOLD analysis project Ga0265780, IMG submission 192432) | Plant litter microbial communities from East Loma Ridge, Irvine, California - P1 T30 | ecosystem: Environmental > Terrestrial > Plant litter > Unclassified | place: USA: California... | reverse complement strand
CTCGAGCGTGATGCCGCCGATGCTGAATATCATCTAGAGGAGGCCATAGACAAGCAGTTCGCAGAGGGAGGCGACTTCAATACAGAGCCCGAGGTCAAGCACCAGTACAAGTCCTCTAACCCTGTGGCCAACAAGAAATGGGAGGATGCACGGCCGGTTCTCCATCAGCCTCAACCACATAGCCGAGCACATTCTCTTGCAAAGTCGCAGCAGCCAGTGGCTTTCTCGTTCCCACCACAGCCAAATCCCCGGGGCGAGAGTAACGGTGCTAAGACAAATGTGTCGGATATCACGAACCCAAGTCTCGAAGACGGAGAGGTTTTGCCAACAGCGCCAGCTTCCGCGCAACACTCACAGGCCACTTCGCAGGTTAGCAATTCCTGGAAAGAGAACAAGTTCGCGATCAGCAAGCACACCTCACAATCTTCCATCTCAAGACTCAACGTCGAAGCCAAGGAGTTCAAGTTCAATCCTGCTGCATCTTTCAGCCCTGGATCCTTCTCATCCGGCTTCACTTTCTCGTCAGCTGTAAAGTCACCAGCAGACGTCGCCGCACCGCGCAGCAGCAAGCCGAGCATTGATGGTATTTCTAGTTTTGATGTCACTGCTCCTGCATTTAAGCCGGATGCACCTGCTTTCCAGCCAGCAGCCCCTGTAGCCAAGCCTGTTGCAGAAGTCCTCAAGTCTGCTGTAGAGGTCCCCGAGTTCAAGCCCACTGGTTTGGGCGGCAACGCGTTCCCATCAAGTGGTTTCAACTTCTCTAGTCCGCCATCTTTCAAACCAGATGCGCCTGTGTTTAATCCTAGTGTATCGGCATTCAATCCCAACAAGCCCGCACCCGCGCCCACAAGTTTCTCTTCGAAGATCTTTGGCGACGTCAACTTGTCAGCCAGCGATATCGTTAAGCCAGCATCCCGCTCGAAGGCTGTACCTATTGTCCGTCCGGATGTCACTCGACTGGAGACCCCCGAACAGAAAGAGGAGGAAGAGCGGGAAGATGAGGAGGGCCGCCCGATGCAGGCTGATGGTCGCGAGAAGCGTGCTCGACGTGGTCGTGCTGATGGCGATGACGTGCCCAAGTTTGCTCTGCAGCCTATCTTGGCCTCGCAGCCTTTGGCCGAGGTTCCTCAGCTCCACATGGATGAAATTGAACCTGAGCTCAAGCCGGAGGAACTGCCAGAAGATAAGGAGAATCTCTCGCCGGCCGGCAATATGGCCGAATCAAAGTCAAGGAGCCCTGAGCCCTTAGCTCTAGGAGAACTCGTTGTCGTTGACTCGAATAAACCATCTTTGCAGACTGAGAAGTCGTTGGACATTCTGGACGATGACCTGACGCCTGACGCGAGCGACGTACCAACGCCTACCATCGAAGAACCGGAGCCCGTCAATAAGAAGCATGTGCACAAGAGCACACTCTCAGCCACCGCAAAGGCATTCGAGTTCAAGCCCCAATTCGGCGCAGGTTACGACTTCGGCTTTCACGTTACGAAGCCTTCTCAGACCCAGGAGCCTGCTAAGCGGCAAGTTACTCCTCCACGTCACATCAGTCGTAGCCCAGCTACCACGTTCCGACCAAGTGACGATGGATCGTACAAAACTGCATTGGAGGGAGGCAGGCATACACGCTATCCGGATAGCGAGAGCGTCGACTTTGATCCCTTGGGCCACGCATCCTTTAACGACATTGATGCTATTATGAAGCACATGAATGAAGAGGGCTCCGACTTTGGCGTTGAGCGTGACGAAGACACTTGGGATCAATCCTCTCCCCAGAGGACACCACACGAGTTCGAGCGGTCCGACCTTCAGCCCAACTTCAAGATGCGCAGCGATGCGCCTAGCCCTAGTCCTCGACGAATCTATGCGCCACGAGACATGCGAGGCTCTGCGACCTCGGCGCAGGATCCTTTCGACGACGAACGCGCCGCGCTGGCATATGAATCTCCTGTGCACCGTCTAAACAATGCAGATGACGTTCCTATCAGTGATTGGGACGAAGGTCTCCTGACCGATGGAGAGAACAAGGTTCAGACGCGCAGTCGTTTCTTCGATCAGCACGTTGATGAAATCATGGGTCGTCTACTTGAATCCCGTCTTGGCCCACTAGAGCAGAACCTGCACGGCATTCAGGAGGCACTGGCAACGATATCGAAACGCCCAGGTCGTGGTCGTCGAAGCCTTTCCACTGCCGAGCGAGACAGCGATGCTGATGACGAGGATGAGGATATTGGCGCTGATGCTCAATACCGTCATCGTTCTCCTCGCGTAGACAGGAAGTTGGAGAAGATGCGAGCTATTGTGAAGGATGCCCTTGAGTCTCACCAGTCACAGGTCGCGTCTATGCCGTCTACTGCCGTCGAACCAATAGCCCCTGAGCAGATCCGCGAAATATTTGCAGATGTGCTAGCGGCCCAGCCGTCAACTGCTTCAACTGCTCAACACGTGGATACTAACCAGATCCGCGCTATTGTCGAGGACGTTGTCGCATCGAACAAGCCATCCACGCCAGAAGCCGTGACTGAGCCAATCAAATTTGACGACATCCGCTCGGTTGTGATGGAAGCTTTCGCGACTCACGCGCCTCAGCCCATGCCACCCCCAGTACCCGAGCAAATTTGGCCGGACGATCTCAAGTCTATTTTTGCGGAGGTTCTGTCATCCCACCAACCTCCCGCATTACCAGCTGTGGAACCTGTGCAACCTGACACAATCCGTTCGATCGTGGCCGAAGCCTTGGCATCTAGCAAGCCCGCAACGCTTGAGGCTCCTGCGGACATTCCTCAGCCCCAGGTCGATATGTCCGAGATCTACCAAGTCGTTGGCAGCCTGAAAGCCTCCATTGCGCAGACCGCCAACCATCAACTGAAGGCCGATGATATCCGTGAGCTAGTAGAGGACGCCCTTCATCGACAGAGCCTGGAAACAGTGACTCAAAAAGAGAGCGAGGCTCTACAAGAGAAGGACGCACGTATTGCTGAGCTTGAGGCGATGTTGGCAGAGTCTAAGTCCCGTGCTGAGGAAGATGCTCAGGTCCGTGGAACGCTTGAACTTCGCGAGGCTGATACGTCTCGCCTGCTCAAGGTCACTGAAGAAGAACTCGCTCTTCTGCAACAAGCTGCCAGTCAAGATGAGGAGAAGATCAGCGCTCTCACAGAGGAACGCGATGTTGCTCGTCGCAGTCTAGAGACGTACGAGTCTAGTGAGGACGAAGTTCGAGACAAGCTTTCTTCTCTTGAGGCCGAGAACGAGCAGCTTAAACTCAAGAACATTGCACTTGAGAGCTCCGAGGAGGACCTCCAGAATCGACTCAAGACAGTCACTGCAGAGAATGAGGCACTTGCTACCACACTCGAAGAGCATCGTCTATCCGCCAACAAGTGGCGCTCCGATCTCCAACAAGCGCATGAGGAAAGTGAGCAGCTGCGCAAAGCCATCGGCGAGGCGCGCTTCCAGGCCGAGGAAGCCACGCGTGTTCGCGAATCCATGCGCACCAAGCTAGAAAAGTTACAACAGGACATGGTCGCCGCCTCACAGCAGGTCGCGGCTGAGCGCTCCCAGTGGCACAAGAGCGAGGAGTCCTCTGCGACAAAGTACGAGATACTCAGCGCCCGGATTGAGGCCGAAGGCCGAACTCGTGAACGTCTTGAGCGTGAACTCGAGCGACTAGAGACACAAGAACGGGAGGGTATGAAGCTTCGAATTCACCTCGAGCAGACACAGAAGCACAATGCCAGGCTTGAAGAGACTATCGACCAACTCAGGCAGGAGTCCACGGAGCACCAAAAAAATGCAGAGAGATACGAACGCGATATGCGTGAGGCACGGGATGCTGCTCACGTAGAAATCCGCCGCACCCGCGTGCTTATGGAGGCTGATATTGATGCAGCCAACAACCAGGTCAACATTGTCCGGCACGACCTCGAGAGCGAGAATGCTCGTATTCGCGCAGAGCTCGACCAGGTCCGTCTAGATGCTGACACAGCAAAAGAAAAGCACGAGCTCGACCTAGAAGCCGCATCCGATGCTAAAAAGCAGGCTGTTCGGGACGCACTCGAGAGCAACAGACACAGCCTCCAAGAGCAGCAGCGGACCTTCGAGCGCCAGCTTGAGCACCTGAAGCAGGAGCACGCGCGTGCATTGAACTTTGCGCGCGAAGACAAAGAGCGTGCCGAGGCCTTCCATAACGACAGACTAGATCTGGCCAACTCCAAGGCAGACCATCTCAAGGACAGAATATCTCTGCTAGAGGAAAAACTTTATGTGGCCAAGGAAGCTGCCAACGCCGCCGCTGCTGCTGCTGCAAAGTCGCCCACGTTCGCATCATCAGGGTCCGGAGGCTCGGAGAAGATTTCACCTCAAGCTCTCCGCGAATCTATCGATGTTCTCCAGCAACAGTTGCAAGAGCGGGAACAGCGAATAGAGACATTGGAACATGAGATGGAAGACCTGGATATTGAGGCTCCAGCCAAGCTCAAGGAGCGTGAGACCGAGATCAACTGGCTTCGCGAGCTTCTCGGCGTTCGCATTGATGATCTAAACGATCTCATTAACTCTCTCGCTCAGCCTACTTTCGATCGAGAGACTGTTCGCGATGCAGCAATTCGTATTCGGACTAATTTGCAGATGGAGCAGTCTGAAAAAGAACGTCTCATCTCTGGTGGCCAACAGTCTTTTCCCACACTGAGCACGCTCTCCAACTTCGCTTCACCAAAGGCTGCCCAGCTCGCGGCTGCATTTGGCAACTGGCGCAAAGGTCGTGGAGAAGCCGCGGCAGCCCTCGCTGGAACCTCAAACACCGGCTCTCGCAACCAGACGCCTTCCCGTGCAACTCCACATTCAGCCCAATCTTTTCTCTCCGGTCTCATGACTCCTCCCACGTCGAATCTCCGCCGCACACCAGACCTTCCATCATCGAGCTCGCGTCCGCAAAACGTGCGCACCAGCTCAGTCAGCTCGAAAGCCTCGGCTGAGATGGGGTTTCCTGGTCTTGGAAGCAAAGCAAGCAACGTTCCGCAGACACCGCCGCTCATGCGCAAGACCAACTACGATCAAGACGCGGAGCTTGAGCAATTCAGCGAGAGTGGATTCTACGACGACGAGAGCACAGTGGATGGCGAAATGACGCCCATCGCACTAAACTTCGGTCGTGAACTTCAACGAGAGAACTCGCGCCATTGAACATGAACATACCATCATATCGATTAGATCGACACATTTCCTTTGTACAAACATTTCATAGCTTAGCTCGGTATTGAGCGTCCTGTCCCTGTTTGCACGTTTTCATTTTGTTCTTAATGCCTGCTTCTTTCGTTGTTACCGTCGTTAGCTGCGTAGGATAGATATACCCCCAGACCAATATTGGCGAAGGCGACTAAATTGTATACAGTGGATCTTATATAGTGTGTGTTGGTATAGGAGGAATGGACTAGAATGTTAATAGCAATTTTTATTTTTGGAGTTCTTGAATCCGCCTTCGCTTGTCGTCTGATCACTGTCCGTTGCTATGCACACACGTCATGATCAAGTGAAAATTGTTCATGTCAAGCACTGTCTGAAAGGTACACACTGTTATGCTGAGTTTCTCCGTGAAACGCAGCGCCTGTAAAAGAGTCCTCGTTTGTCGTTCAGCATCACAAATCCGTCCCTGAACGCCCCGCAATTGAACTTCCGACCGTCATATGCAGTGCGTACCAGTCTCTTGGACTGCCAAGTCATGCTGGCATAAGATCTCAACCTTAATGAGGCCCATGTTACCTCAAGTCCACAGCCATTTCCTGCACTTCTTCGCGCCACAGAGACAGGGTATCGCTCCTTCTCCGGGTTCCTCCATTTCCTGGCTCTCACTCTCGTCCTTATCGAGGTAATCGAACGTTAACTCTTCGCCTGCGGGAATGAAGCGACATGCAAAGAAGGCGATGTCGTAGACTTTGCAGTCATGCTTGTTGTAGCTGACTGTGTACTGGCGACAGTTTGGCTCGCAGCAATGGTTGATGAACTTGGTCGGGCCGCCCATGAATTCGCCATCGACGACGTAGATATCTTCTTCCTTGAGATTCTCTGTGTCGGCAAACTTATCGAGGGAATACAAATAAGATGCTTTAGCTTTAGAAGATGATGCTTGCTCACGACGGGTCGCTTCAGCGTCGGTGATGACCTCGCCACGGTAGGTATCAATGAACTGACCCTCGTGCAGGTCTTTCTTGCAACGCAAGCCCCAGCCTCGTCTGGTGGGTGTCTTGAATATCTCAACTTCCACAGTGCGACCAAACTGTACGTTCTTGTTCCGGCAGTACTGACCGCACTTGCACTTGTCGTTGCATTCATAGATCGGTCGACGAGAGTTGAGGTAGAACGGCACTAGAGCACCCGTACGCTGGATTTTAGTGCCCTCAGCGAAATAAGGGAACTTCTTCGGAAACCCTATAGAGTCCCCACCGTTGAGCTTGTAATCTTCGTACTGCGCAATCATCTCTGGGTTCGTAATGCGACTCTCATCGACTGCGGCGTATTCGAGGCAATCGCATTTCTTAGTGTATTCGCAGCCGATGTCGCGGCCCATATGCGGTGAGCACTGCTGACAGCCGACTTGCGCCTCACTTGAGGCGCGATGCACGCCTTCGCGAAGCACATACTCTGGGATGTACTTGAACTGCAGAGATGGCGTAGAACTGTCCACTACATTGTACAGGTGGATAGGTGCACCCGGGACTTTCTTAAGGCGCCGTACATACTCTTTTCGAATGTATGTCAAAGCTGTGGTAGTCTTTGCATTCAAGGCAGGCCTTGTAATCTCCGCCGGAAGGTCGTTGATGTTAAGGCTAGCGACGTTTGAGCCTGAATACTATCTCTTGTCAGCCCGCAGACATGAGTGATGGTGATACTGAATGATCAAAAACTCACTAGGCGGCAGAAAATGTAGCCATTTTCATCTGCATCAAGGACGCCATTGTAAGTGACGTCTGTGCCTGGTGCAGCCGAAGCAGCAGATGGCGATCGAGAAGCTGACGGCGTCCTGCTATCCTGAGGCAGGCGACGCTCAAATGGTGACGGTCGTCGTTCGATATCGATATCCGATGGGACTTCTGGCGATTTCCTCTTCCTCGTTATGAAAGTATTCTGCGCAGATCTTGAAAATGTCAGTATCACGTATCACGTGAAATCGATCAGGTGTTGTGCATACTTCGCCCTCTCCTCTAGATACGCTTGAACTTGATCTAGACACCGGACTAGCTCTCCAATAGAATGCCAGCTTAGCGGTGGTGTATTGGTCGCATACTCGGTCTTCCATTCAACAAGATACTGCTCGTCCTAGTGAGGAGTATCAGTACAGTGCACGGGCCATATAGAGGAGGTAAGAGGAAGAGGCCACCTACCTGTCCGACAACGCGATTCGAAATGATAGCATGAACCTTACGAGGAAGAAGTTATTAGAGCCCGCGTAGAGAGGATCTCGCTACTAGTCCTACCTTGTTAGGTGCTACCCGACGTTTCTCGAAGCCGTTGGTTGGTATCACAACCATAGCAGGCATTCTTGAGCTGCGACATGTTAGTTATGTTTCCACGCGTTGCGATTAGCATAAAGTAAGAATGTTAGTATTTGTAGAGAGTGTTTCTGCACTCTAAAAGGTTATAAAAGATAATTAGATATGCTTACATAATTTAAGGAGATAGCAAATAGCGCGCGGAATAGCGGGCGTAGTAATAGCCTAGCTACTTATAGCAGAGATACCTTAGCCTAATCGTAGTAAGGCTTAATAAGCCAAATAGTATAGAATATTTAAAGGTAAGTTACGAGTAGAGACTTAGCTAGAGCAATTAGATTCGTAGCTTCCGCTAGCAAATAGCGAACTTCGCGAAGTTCTTAGCGCGAAATGCTTAGTAATTACGCACAGACTACGAAAGTCTAGTATCTAGTTAACTTCTCTTAACTAAGTTAGATAGTAATAAGTATAAACAGAATTCTATTAATATCTAAGATCTTTTATAAGAAACCTAGTATAATACTCTATTACTAGTAGTAGTTCTAATACTATAAAGATATTAGTTTGTAATTACTATATTACGTGGAAGATCTTAGCTCTCTAGATAGTTACCTAAAATATAATGTTTAGAAACAACGTAAGCACTTATTCTTACGCTTTGTATATATTTAGATTAGAGGACTAACTATAAACTATATCACAAGTCAGATGTAAGCTCGTCCGGACTCCGGCGAAAACGTTGGTGCTGCGCTAGTGGCTGTTATCGATAACGAAGCCAGCAGAAAAGTTTCCCGCGACGAAGGTCAAGCTCTACGCAAAATAGTTAGGAAAACGTATACCGGCGTCACGATGGCTTCCGATGCGCAAAACAACCCGTTTATAAGGCATCTCACATCAAGCGGTATGATCCTGTCCAAATCTGTGACCCCACACATCGAATACTAACCTTTGCGACAGACAAGGAAGTGCGCGACCAAGCACTCGAATCACTACGAACCTATCTCGGCGCTCAGGCGCAAATCGCAGAGCTGGACCTGTTGAAACTGTGGAAAGGCTTGTTCTATTGTATGTAATGCTTACACAACATTAAGCCCAGAAGTCGAACTGATCATCCGCCTCAGGCCTCTGGATGCAAGACAAACCCGCCCTCCAACAAGCCCTGTCGCGCGACCTTGCCTCCCTCGTGGCACATTTGCGCACGCCTGTGGTCCTTCCCTTCCTCCGCGCTTTTTGGCTCACTATGTCCCGCGAGTGGTCCCACATCGAAGCCCTTAGACTGGACAAATATCTCTACCTGATTCGCCGCTATCTCAACGCCTCTTTTCAGTTCCTGTCTCGGCAGAAATGGAAGATGGACATTGTCGGACAATGGAACGAGATCGTCGAGGAAACGCCGTTAAACCCAACAGATATGAAGATCCCGAATGGCCTGCGCTACCACGTGCTCGATATATGGGTTGATGAGTTGGGCAAAGTCAGTGCACAGAAGTGGGAGAAGGATCCGGGAAGCGAGACGCTCGAGGCAATGATTCAACCGATCGATAAAATGAAGAAGGAGGGCGTGCTGAAGGTTCTGCGTGATGCAGCGAAAGAATGCCTCGGTGATGAGACATTACAGTCTTGGAGAGGCATTGAGGTGGAGAAGGAAGACGAGACACCGGACACTAGCGACGGTGAAGTCGAGTGGGGTGGCTTCGCAGACTGAGAGGTCATGATGCCGCGAGAAGGAGGTCAGAACATGTTGCATTTGAGCGCGGCGTTCACGGGGATTGCATCTTGGTGGGCCGGTAAGTGCCAAAAGCTCATTCGGGCGTCACCCGGTCTCATTGATTAAGGGAAAATAATACATTGAATGCCCCTTCTATCTCAATCTCCACTTTCGTTCGGGATCAAGCCATCTACTTTGTCAGCACTTCGATTCACTAAGACACGAACAACACTTACACTTGGTCGCACTCTTTCCATCGTCCTTAGTCTCCAAGTACTTGCCCAGCAAGTCCGGTCTCAAGAACAACACATATAGTCTCCAAACAAGCGGCGGTGCTAACAACCCCATGCACACAGCCGCAGTCTTTACACTCAGCGCCGCATCCGCACTTCCTCCCTTTGTCGCTTCCATCGCCAAAATCGGCAGTAGGCATGCTTCCCCAAGGCCCAATAGGAGGTACGTAGGCCGACGACTCTCAATCCCATTGCGCGTGTTCGTGGCGCCGGCCAGGAGGGCGGAAGTCAAGCCGCCAACAACCAAGCCACCGAACAGGCGAGCAAAGAGAACTGAAGAGGGGTTGATATGAGAAGGGTGCAACAGGAGGAAAGATAAGACAAATCGAGTGTTTGTGATCAATGGTATTGTGAAGAGGTTTGCGGCTGCTTCAAGGACGAATGCTTTGCGAATGGCAGAGCCATCTTGAGATGGATCAGGTGCGATGCTAGGGTTCGTTGCTGGGGAATTTGACGAAGACGACATGTTGCTTCCGTAGGTCGTGAGAAGTCGAAGGCTTTGATGTGATTGTGATTGAGTGGGAACACGGTTATACTTCGATATGGGCACATGTCTGGTGGTCACACTGACGTCATTCATTGTTCGCTCTGGCAGTTACATATATACGTAAACAACGTTTCGAGTCGTTAAATCACCTAAGGATGCTTCAGATTCTGCGATGAGCATACGATCGTCGAATAGTCGTAAGCGGCTATGCTCACTTGGCAAATGCAAAAGGACATCCACCCCGATCACTGCTCATGAGCCTATCTCTCGCAGCCTCGCACTCTGCAATTCCGTGATTTTCAAGCTTGGTTGGGCCAAGCTCGAAAATTTTGTAGCCTTCAGACTTGTACTGCTTGCCATCACCGGGGTGTGGTCCACCAACAATCCAGCGCAACCAGGCTGTAGGGGAGTTGCGCGTGAAGAAGGTTGATTTAACGTACCTACTGTATTATTAGTGGACACTCTGGACAGGAAGATTTCATAGAACATACCATGGCTGACCATCGTAGTCGTACATGTGGTAGCGACCAGTATTCGGGTCGGGTTCAGGTGATACCGGGTCATAACGCAGTGCATACGGCCTCGGTGGCATCAGCCATGTCATGAAGAATTTCCGAACGGCGAAGATAGTTTGTACAATGTATGCGTAGACCGGTGACGGATCATCATACATCATAGACTTTCTAAGCCTGTCGTCCATGAGCACTTTCACAAAGTTCTTCGCCGTCGGTTTCATAGACTTGGGAACGTCTGTCAAGAGGATAGCTGACGTCTCTTCAGCGAGCTGATGGTTCCACTGGTTGGGTACCATGAATCGGTTTTCATAGTCTTCAGCCCATGCTTTGATATCTTCGAAGAATTCCAGTCCGTCTTGGAAAGAGTCTGGTCCGTGCCCGAGGGAAGAGAAGTCAATACCCATGGCGTCCCCAATGCATTTCCAATATGTTCCACTTTCCTTACGTTAGTCGAGTTATTCTTCCATTGATGCAACAGCCTAGTTTCTGGCTGCGTAGGACATACGTTGCACAAACTTCCATAGGGGTCAGGTGTCGCCACTCGTAAAGGCGTGACCATCTCTCAACCTCAGTGATAAACAACGATAGCGTGAATAGCATGTCGTCATTACTGATCTTGCCAGCTTTCTGATATCGGCTGTGCAAGTAATTCATGCGAGCAATGGCTGAGTTGTGGCGCTCAGAGGACGGAGAGTGGCCCAGAAACTCGGTGATCAAAATGGCAGTATCGGCATAGCGTCGACCAGCGTACTCGACTTTCCCTAGCTGCTGCGTTTCGCAGAGGAGCTTGGAAATGGACGGAATGCCGTAGGTTCTACGACCAAAAGATCAGAGTGACTGTGAAGGCACGTCGAGTAGGACCGACCTGAATAGTGCAAAGGCCAGTGCTTTTGTGGCTATAAAAGGGAACTCGAGGCCCTGTACATATTGGACGATTTCGTACGCGTGCTCAGCTGTCATGTTTTTGAACTCTTCGCGGGTCTTGTAGGGATAATGGGCATACTTCCTGTCCCTTCGCCAAAAGCGAAATCCTCTGCACAGTGTGACATATGCCACGAGCGCAGCTACGCCAGCCGGCGCTGCAAGTGCAGAACTTTGAGTGAGTAAGTCCATCAGGCTGAATAGTAATAAATCATCGAACGTCTGCAGGAGACTGTGACGGGGATGATGGTGGGCACGTGCACGCGGAGCTGTCCCTCACCGCAAGCTTTACCGCCCAATCTGCCTGACAAAAGCGAAGCGTCACCTCAACTTCGAAAAAGAAGCCACTTGAACCCTTGGGCCTGTCATGGGTCGCAGACCCAACCAATTGATTCTCGAATACTTTGAACGCGGCCCCAAGCTCGAAGATGCCAGCAACCGCTACCAGCACACGTGCAAGTCGTGCGGCGAAAAGGTGTGTGTGACCCCGCATCGCGAAAAGTCTCACGGTGACAGTGAGGGTGAAAGTGAAGAGCAAAGGCGACTGACATGAAGCAGTTTCCCAAGGGTCGCATCGATAGCCTCACGAACCACCTCGTGAAGAAATGTCCGGCCCTGCCCCTCCGCGACCGCCAGCGTGCACTGCTGCAATTCCACGAGCTGCCCCTCCCCGACAACATGGCGCAGACAAGCACCGTGAATGCTCCGGCTCACGTGCAGGGCGGCCCTAAGATGAATCTGCCGTTTGCGCCCTCGAAGCAGCTCTCGGCGCTCGAGACACTCGCCGAGGTCTCGAGGCAGCATCTCGACCTTTCTGGACAGCGCATGCCGGATAAGCAGCCAGCCCAGAACAACAACAGCAATAACAATAGCCACATGAACCATGCAGGGCTGTTGGACGAGTTCCTGATAGACGACCGCTCCGACGGTGCTGATCTGGGATCCATGTCGCAAGCTATGGATATGTCAAATGCCCCTGCCATGTCGACCATGTACCAGTTCAATGGTCCGCTGCATCACTCGCCCACGACGTCGCCCCACATGGGCCACATGCCGCTCTCGAGCTCAGGGTCCATGAACCAGATGGTTCCCTCTCTGGTCATGGCAGCGTCGGCAGCAAACGACCTTATGCCCCTAGCCAACGGCATGCACATGGATTCGGAGCTCGGTCTCACAGGCAATGGCTTGAACGGATTGTCTGATAAGTTTTTTCAAAACCAAAGTAGGGGGCAATGGCCAAATCTGCAGCCGAGCTCGCTGGACCCTCTCCTACAAGACCACACCAAGGACGACCAGCCCAATAAGACAATGGCCCATCCTCGTCCAATTGCAATGAACCCCAATCCGCAGACACACTTTACCACGGACTTTAGCGTTAACCAGAAGGTGACAAAGCCCAAAGTGCGCGGCCGCTTCTCCGACACGAGGCGCAAGGAGGTGCAAGAGGTACGAAAGCGAGGTGCCTGTATTCGTTGTCGCATGCTCAAGAAGCCTTGCTCAGAAGGGAACCCATGCAACACGTGCCAAAACGTCGAAAGTGCGCGCCTTTGGAAACAACCGTGTATCCGAACACGCATTGCAGAGGAGTTCGGTCTCTATACTGCTGGCTTGCATACCACGTTGGCTCATCATGCCGTCTATCAAGCACGAGGTCTGATACGGTTAAACCAAACACCTGGCCGCATCGAGGCTACCCACCATCCCGGTTCTGGACATTATGCCACCTTCACTCCTCTGAAGTGCCAGCAGTCTTCCTCAGCTCAGAACACAGAGATAGACCCTGCCATATTTGCGTCCATGCATTCGCCCGATCTTGAGCTCATCGACACCGACGACGACATCAGCGGCAAATTGGACTTGTATATCAAGAAGATGGGTTCGACCCTGTTCGATATCGAAGACTCGGCCTTCATGAAGACTACCATACAGACCGCTTTGAGCTTGACGTCGAACCAAGATCTGTTACTGCCTAAAGTACTGGAGCTCTGGAACTTCACTCGTATACTTACATCGCGGACCCTCGAGTGGCAATTCTTCTCCAACCCATCTCTTGCACCAATGGCAACCTCCCCAACAATGTCTGAGACAGATATGGAAGATCCCGCACGCAGTCCGATCACGGCACTCAATCATCCGTCATCGTACAACATCATCAAGATGCAGCTCATGGGTGCCACGGAAAAGCGCGCTGCCTGTTTGGCTCGTGTGGTAATGAATGACCTCGAGCGCCGTTTGCTTCAGCGCCAACAAGCGAACCAGTTTGAGACTTTTCTAGTCGCTGTCATTCTACTCGCCTGCGTTGAACGCATGTGCTGGCTGTTCCGGACTTGGCAGACGCAACCATCTAGCACAGACACGACTAGTGAAAATGTACAGCAAGAAACATCGACTGAGGATGGCCTTGCTACGGCTCTACAAGCCGGCACAACGCTGACTCACGATACCGCCCAAGCCCCAGCCCGGCATCCAAGGTGGCCTCTGGACAAGACTCCGGCCGTATACTCACAGCAAGGAGAGCGGTTCAGCGATATTCTAAACATGCTGCTAAAGATGCGCGGCGTGCCGCCCAAGCCAACCCCGCGCAACACGGACGGCATGTTGGTAGTATGGGCGGACGATGCGGATGACAAGGTCAAGGACTGGTACGATGGTATCGCAGTGACAATTCAGGTGCTGGACGAAAAGGCCAATGCCCGATTCGTGGGCGAAGATGCGGGCGAGTGGGAGCTGAAGTATGTTGGCAAGATTATTCGGGGTGACTGAGTGAACATGGCAGTGTCTTGGGCTTGTCACGATCGAGTACAAGAAAGAGACCATGGATTGGAGTTATTTATACCATAAGATGTTACGACGCTTGCTGTGTCAACATGAGCGATTCAAAATGCTAGGGTGCTATATTGAACGACGGTGAATGCCGTGTCGTTATGTGTTAAATCAAGTGAAGCATACCGCAGACGTGGGTCCGTTCAGCTCTTCAGAGCCTCTAGCCTTCCCCGCATCTGGGCCAGCATTTCGGCTTGATCTTCTTCTTCTTCTTCCTCTTCGGCCTGCGGCGCTGTCGGCAACTCGTCTTCCTTGGCCTTGCTAGCCGGCAACCTGTCCTTGAGCACCTCGCTCAGTACCTTGTCCACCTCCTCGTCTGCCTCTTCCGCTTCGCCTTCGAGCATCTCATTGTCCATGAGCGTGTCATCCACCATTTCCTCAATGATGCCCGCGCGCATGAGCTCAGAACTCAATTCGCGCATGGTGCCCGTCAGCTCGGGCAAGCGTACCAAGCTGTTGACATCTTTCATGATGCCTGTGCTCGCCTTGATGCTTCCCTCGATTTTTCGGACGGAGAAGGCCTCGTTGACCTGCATCTGGACGGACTGCAGCTGGGCTTTGGAGGTCATGAGTCTGCCGTTTTGTTTCCGGACGCGGATCAGTTCACGGGCGAATATACGGACATCCTGGTTGGCTTGCTTGGCCATGGAAGGGTTTCGCTGGGCGCGTTTTGAAGACTGTTGGATGAGGTTTTTGGTCTTTTGCTCGGTGGCTTTGAGCTGTTGGATGTCGCGGTCGAGTTTGCGCACGTTCTGGCGCACGAGAGCATTGCATTTGCGCTTCTGCGGACGTGTTAGAAATATGGGGAGGCACGCGGGGGAGGTTGGCGTGTACCTGCTCCTCTGGGGTGGGCTTCCACAGGAGACCGCGGATTGTCTCCATGGTGAGCCAGCTGGTTGGCGGTTGGCTGCGCCGTCGGTGGAGACGAATCAACGGCAGAGGGCGTGCACCAAGATTATGTCAGCAGTCAGTGCATGTGAAGGGCCGTCGAGTGGCGGTCGTAGTAGTAGTAGAGGTGTTAGTGGTGGTGATGGTGCCTTGGAGACAGCGGAGCATGGGCCATGCTGGTGACGTTTCGCGGGGCAGCAAGAGCAGCCGCAGCCCACCATCGCAGACGCATCGCGTTCACGAGGCAATTGCTCGGCCACGGCCACGGCCACGACTGCACTGCGATCCGAGACGGCCTAGCACTGCTGAGCCAATCCTCCAGTCGCATCGCATCGCATCCCTGGTCTAGTCAGCTGTACTTGGTAAACAAACCATCGCCACCTCGGAACATTAGAGCTCGAGATTCTGTGGAGCTTCCATTGCTTTCTACGCTAGTCCCTCCACACGCCGCATTTCTTCTGCCTGCACCCGACTTCGCCAGGGACACAAACACAAGACTGTCACAAACCCAATCGCCCTCCCGACCATTGTCTCACCTCTCAGACACGATTCTTCCTACGACTGTCAAGTCCACTCCAGATACCCCTCCTCACAATGTCAACCGTTGTTCCAGAAGGTAAGCTTCAGCCTTGCCCACGTCCGACCTCCCGCAGCCGACCTCCTCTAACAATTACCAGTCACCTGGGCGCAGCGTTCGTCCAGCAGCGAACCCGAGAAGAACTACGTCTACCTCACCATCGTCGCAGCCGATGTCCCAGAATCAGACCTCAAGCTCGACCTCAAGGAGACTTCGCTGAGTTTCAAGGGCCCGTCAACATCGAAGAAGGTTACATATGCCATCGACATCGACTTCTACGCCGAAATCGACCCCAAGGAGTCCAAGATCAGCCACAGTGGTCGCGATGTCTCTCTGGTACTACGCAAGAAGGAGCTCAAGGAAGAGTACTGGCCCCGCCTGCTCAAGGACAGCAAGAAGGTCCATTACCTGAAGACCGACTTCGACAAGGTGAGTCTCAAACCGCACACTTTCACGACTTGGGCAGCATGCAGCTAACAAACGCAAAGTGGGTCGATGAGGATGAGCAGGACGAGGCACCAGAGGAGGACATGAACCAGATGAACCCCATGGGCGGTGCTGGTGGCGGCGGCGCCGATGGTGGTTTCGGCGGCATCGACTTCAGCAAGCTTGGCGCAGCTGGTGGAGCTGGTGGCATGGGTGGCATGGCCGATATGATGAGCGGCATGGGAGGCATGGGAGGTATGGGAGGTATGGGAGGCATGCCCGGTATGGGTGGCATGCCCGGTATGGAAGGAGAGGATAGCGATGACGACGATGACATGCCTGAGCTCGAGAACGACGAGGACAGCAAGGACAAGGCACCCGCCGCCGAGGCATCTACGTCAAGCGACAAGCCCAAGATTGAGGAAGTGGCTTAGATGGACGGGACATGCACCATGGACGAGTATTCGGGTCTTAGGGCGAGAAGTTTGAAGTGTCCAGCGTTCTGGCATTCTAGGCGTCGGTGCTTGGTCAGGAGTTCCGATTCTTGAGCGGCATTGAAACAATGCCACTTCAAAAGCTCACGGCGCACTGGTACGCTGATGTGGGTGATGACGACATGCGAAAAAACCTTGATGAGTTCAATGATACATTTTGACCTAAACACGAGACCCAGAAATACTCGCGCGGGCAGGTGAGGCAAATCATGCAAGCGCGTACTAGGATTCTGCTGTGCAATGTGAATGGAAGGCCTTACTTGCCCCCATTTTGATTGAAATTCATACTGTAACCACCGCTGCTCTCGTCTTTTGTGAACTGGAAGTTCTCCGTACTCAGGCCAAACGGCTTCAGTATGCCGTTCCCCAACTGCTTCAACTTGCCCATCATTTCCGCCATCTCGGCTGTCTTCGCCTCATCCAATTCGTTAGGCAACTTCCGTAGCGCAGCTATTACAGCCTTCATGTCCAGACTCGACAGCTGGTTTGGCGGCTTTGCTAGTGCTTGATAGTCTTCCAGCGATCCTTGTAACGATGCCCATCCACCCACTTCGTGTCGTGCTTTGGCGCGCCTGAGCAGAGCTTTAGTACGCAGCTTATGGACGTCATTGATGCTGTGACCAGTCCTCGCGAGCGCACCGAGCAGGACTTCTGTGCTGTCATCGATTTCGCTCACCACACCACCACCGCCAGGGTTTTCTTCTGCCTTGTCTGCGCTCTCTTTTACTAGTGGCGGATCCAGTCTATCTAATGCTTCCAGTGCCTGTGTAGCGGATTTGACGGCTTGCTTCCATTCTTGGAGCTTGAGGTGGCATGCTGCAATGTTGGAGCGCAGAACCGCCATGTCATACTCGAGATAGGTGGGGCAGACTGCGAGAGCTTTTTCATAGTTTTGTATGGCGCCATTGTACTCGCTGATAGTGAAGGCTTTGTTGGCAGAGGCCTTTTCCGTGTTCGATTCGGCAAGGAGCTGTGCTTCTTCGTCTGGAGGAAAGATGTCTGGTGGGGCTGTTAGGGCTGGCGAGGCTTGGGTGGTTTCTTCTGACGGTAGCGATAGCATGGTGGGTGACGCGGTGGTTGCGTAGCTTAGGATATTAGGATGCGGCCAACTGTGGGCGAACAGATAGATAACTTTCTGGGGTGACGTCGGTAGTGGCATCAGGTACCGGCGCTAAAGGCAGCTAGTGATGGCTACGTGGGGTAGCAGCTAGCAATTCAATGCGCCTCTGTTTGACATTCTGAGAGCGCCAATTGCAACCTCCGCCAGCAGAATACTGACATATCGGCTATTCTCTCACACTAGAACATGGCCTCCTCCAAGTATGCTCGTGTTCCCTCCGTGCCCCAGTGCATGCATGCTTACTAACGCGTCGAAGCAATACCCCGCCGCCCCGCATTCGCGCCGCGCTCTTCGACATGGACGGCCTCTTGATCGACTCGGAAGACCTGTACACAATCTCCACAAACACCATACTTGAGCGCTATGGCAAGCCGCCAATCCCATGGTCCATCAAAGCACAACTGCAAGGCCGTCCCGGCCCACAAGCCGGCCAAATCTTCCACGAGTGGGCACAACTGCCCATCTCGCGCGACGAATTCATGGTGCAACAGAGAGAGCTGCAGACAAAGCTCTTCCCCAGTACCAAGCCCCTTCCAGGCGTCATGGAACTCCTCGCCGGTCTCAAACAGCGCGGCGTACACATGGCTCTGGCGACGAGCAGTCATGCCGCTAACTTCAAGCTGAAAAGTGCACATCTGGGCGAGCTATTCAAGTATTTCGCACCTGAACATCAAGTTCTCGGAGATGATCCACGCATACCTGCTGGCCGTGGCAAGCCCGCGCCGGAGATTTACCTCCTCGCACTCTCGACGCTCAACAAGACGCTCGAGGCCCAGGGCCAGCCACCGATCCGGCCCGAAGAGTGCCTAGTGTTTGAGGATAGTGTACCAGGTGTTGAGTCAGGCCGGAGAGCTGGCATGCAGGTCGTGTGGTGTCCCCATCCAGAGTTGCTGCTCGAGTACAAGGGTAGAGAACCGGAAGTGCTTGCAGGCTTGACTGGCGAACACAAGGACGATGAGGAGCAACGATTGCAAAAGACGGAAGTTGACGTGAAGCAAGGGAAGCGGAAGGTTGGCATGCCGGGCGAGGTTGACGATGGGTGGGCAAGGTTGTTGAACAGCTTGGAGGACTTTCCTTATGACAGCTTCGGGATGGACGAGCCGACGGCTTAGAATCACAAACACTGCCATATTGCGGGACAGCGATTTGTTTTACACAGCCGCGAATATGGCTAGATGACACACTCTCTCTCTCATGTTGCAGAATAAGCCGGATGTAATCCATGCAGCAACATTAACGCAGCAAGACTGCTACAATAGTATATAAAATTAAGAAAATAGCAAATTTAAATTATAGAGGGATCTAGGACTATCTAAGGCTTCTCTTAAGAAGCACATTAAATCTTAATTATAGCACACTGTATTTGCGCACAATCCCTCGAGGCTGTTGTATCCGACTTTTTCTGCAACATGAGAGGCTGGATGATGAAGCTCGCCAAGTCACGCCAGGAATCTAGATTCGGAGCAGCAGCCCGATCATCGAACGAAGGCTGACGTCTGCAGTACAAAGTGTGAATTCTTCCAACTTATGCAAGTCGTATTTGGTACGCTACCTTCGCGATCCGCTAGCGGGGTGAACCGCTCCTGCCGTGGTCCCCTTCGCTAAACGTCATGTGCAATTGGATCGCTTTCGACCTCCAAGTGCACATCACTCGTCCATGACATCGACTGCTCTAACTTAAGCCCTTGTGTACCTTTCGATGCGCGACACATACGCAAACATTTAGGGAGCCCGCTCGTGTTGGCAACGCACCGACTGTCCTGCCATGCTCAGGATAGGTCTTCGCAAGCACCACACGCGGGGTCGCCGATGCATCATAGCTTGCCACTTGTCCTGCAGGCTGATGCAGAGTGATGCTGCTCTCTGGATGCTGCCGCTTATTTGATCTGACTGACACAGGTAAGACCCACAGTACCGCCAGCCAGGAATGGACAATCTGTCGATCCTGCACGTAAAGCGTCGACCTACTAAGTCGTCAGAAGCGAGAGCAACTACACCATAGGTAAAATGTGCTTCATAGGATATAGTGATCGTCAGTGTGCATGCTTCGGCAGCGGAAACCTACACTCGGATTGGTCGAACACGCAATCTAGTAGTCTGCATCGTCTGCGGTCTCGCAAGCTGAAAGATCTGTGGGCCTCACAAGCTGATCAATCCACGCTTTTCGCTACTACAACAACATCGCCGACCAGACGGGGAGGGGCTTCTGCACATGCATAGTTCGTCTCTTAAACGACGTCCCTCCTAAGTGATCTTCAATCTCGACTATGGGAGATCGGTGACGGCAATGCCGTCATGAAGCTACGCTTCACAGTGGATGGCCTAAGCCATAAGCCATTGACGTGTGTTTAGGTCTTCTTCTAGATTTAGTATAAGATCGCAGCTTGATTCGGGAGCTCCTTTGTCCTGCATTAACGCCCATGCTAACTAGTTGTTCACCAATATTCTATAAGTACGGGCGACTTCTTACCACCCTGAGGCCTAACATTCTCGTCTTCAACACCCCATGCTCCATTCTGACGTTGCAAACATGGCAGATACTTCGTTTAACGCAAATCATATCACGCCAGAGAAGCTCACGCTGATGAAGATCAAGGCTGGTGGCTTTGAGCGCGAGTTTTTATCTGAACCGACAACGCCAACCCAGATTCCTCCATCGCTCGACTTTCCTTCCTTGCGAGGACACCACCATTCATCGTCAAGCAACATGCATGCTTCCTCAGGCAACATGAATTCTTCCCTTACCCGTCGATCTAGCCGGCAAGTCAGTTCGGCGTCTCGCCGCTCAAACTCGTTCCTCCAGTCTCATCGCAATAAGATGTCTTCTGAACTTACGCAAGTTACTCTTCGCCCCCGATGTCGTCCCTTAGTAACATACGTGTAGCTCCCAAGCAGAGGGCAAGTTCTTTGCTTTGATGGATCTCATGTCAACCGCGTCGCGTGAAGCTTCTTCACTCAAAGAATCATGGGCTCGCATTATTTCTGAGCGCGAAGCTTTGGCTCGCGAGCGTGAAGATCTCATGATTCAAGTAGATGAGGTGACGGAGACGCTCGAGCGATCACAGAGCGAGCACCATCACCATGGACACGAATTGGTCGAGAGAAAGAGGCAAGTTGAGAAACTTCTTCTCGAGCTTTCCGCAGCTTTCGCCGCGGTAGCTGAACAGAAGAAGAAGGTTGCCGATCGAGAACACGATCTAGAAAGTACACGTGCTGAGCTCAGTGAACTTCAGACAACCGTGTCACGGTCTGGCAGTGATTACAGCAGGATCAGTGTTGAGTTCCAGGCTCTCGCGGCCAAACTCAAGGTCGCTGAAGACGATCGGGATCACGCAAGGCATGACTCGGAACGGCATCATAGTGAGCTGCGTACACTGTTGCGCGAGCACACCGACCTCAAGAGCAAGTCCGCCGAGACAACTGTGAAACTGGAGACCTCTCGTAAGGAGATCTTATCTCTGACAGATCGAATCAAGATGTGGGAGCTGGAGAGGGATGAGCATCTCCACGAGAAGGATCGCCTGCAGGAAGAGCTTAAACGGGCAAAAACTAGGGCTGAGGAAGCCTCTCGCGACCTCATCGAGTTGACCGAACGCCATGACCGTACTCAGCGCGAACACACCAAGGTCAAGGAAAACTTACGCATCATCGAGACAGAGCGTGATGACCACGCTCTTACCATTGAAAATCTGCGCCGCGAGGTCAAGGCCAAGTCAATTGGCTGGGAGGAGGCTGATTCACGTCACGCTGAAGTCAATCTCAAGTATGAACATATCAAGAGAGAGGTCATTGCCACCAAAGAGAAGCTCCGAGAGTCTGAATTAGAGCACACTGAACTCCGCAATTCTATCGACCGGTCTCGCGAGGAGCATCGCCTAACCATGATCGAGCGTGACCAACTCAAGGAAGATCTTCAAGACGAACGCAGGAAGGTCGCGGATGGTCACCGACGGGTCAGCGCCCTCGAAGAGAGCTTGAAAAGAGCGGAGCTGACTGCTACCGAAGCCAGATCAGAAATCCACACTCTCAGTAAGGGCTTAAACTGTACCATACATGATCCTGTCGCTTACATGGTTTTTTAGCGGAGCGCAATAAGGTCCTTGTTCGCGAGAGCGAAGACGGCCGTACCAAGCATGGCCACTTCACGCGGGAGATTAGCGACCTCAAGGACAAGCTTGTCATTTTCCAAGCGGAGATCCGTACCTTGACTGAAGCTCGTGATCGCGCTTACAAAGATCTGAACGACTGGAAACACAAGTATGAAGAGGTCACCGAGACCATCACAGAATATCACGACAACAGTGGTGAGCTCGAGTTTGAAATCGAGAGCTTGCGCACGTTGCTGCGTGAGGCGCGTGAGCAGAAGGAGCGTGCCATCTCTGCTCGACACACCGCTGACCGGGAGAGAGACGAATACGTTGCCAAGTATGAGGAGAAGTGTAGAGAGATGGAGAGGTTCGAAGAAAGCGCATCCAGCCATTATCACTCGCATGGTCGTAGTGGAGGGGAAGGCAAGTCTTTCACGAGGACAGTGTCAACGGCTGGCACGACAGTGCATCATAGTGGCAAGCATGGTCACTCCCATGGCCATGGCCACAGTTCGACAGAGGGAGGTGGCATGTTTTCTTCTCCTTGATTCACTCTCTCCTCTCTGTTTTCAGCGAAACAGGAAAAGTACAGCGTTGGGAATACATACACACTCGTTCAACACTAATCTAGGATACAGAAACGAAACAATTTACTCTTCGTTTCATCATTTCGTCTGTATTAGCTGAGACGAACAAGCTTCGTATTATAAAAGATATCATCTTGGTCCCGAAAAGCGTGCCAAGCTGTACAGTTACATTTATTTGCGTGGCGAAAACTCACACGACTACTCCGCTACCCACACATGCTCGCATTGCATCCTGTTTGAGAGTCCGCAATGCAGGACTAGGAATTCATGTACAACTAGAAAGCCAGGTCACGGCTAGGGGTATCCATCAATGCCATACAACGCCTCGAAACCAGGCATTGCAAACCCACGAGTAACATTAAAGTCTCCCCATGCCGATCCTCGGCCCGAAATTCCCTCGGTTGTATCTGCTCAAATCACAGCCAGCTTTTTGGAATCTCTTCATCTCCCATCGCTTCTTGGCCTCAAAGTCTTGTCCCGCCAGCCTCTTCTTGACCTCAAGCTTGCTCGTGCTGTCAGGTATCAAGCCTGTGTCATGCAATACTTCCGAGTCTTCCCACGTGTAAGACAGCTCGCGGATCAAAGGATGAGCCTGATTGTTCAGTTGTATGGCCGAGAAGGGGTTGTGGTGAGAAAATTTGAGAAGTTCGGGTGTGTTGGTCGACGCGGGTTGACTAGGTGCAGGGGTGGCAGATATGGGGAGTTGTAGATGGAAGGGCTGGGAAGTGTGTATGGTGCGCTTGGAAAGGACATGTATAAACGGGTGCGGATCAGTGTGAGTTCCTGGGCCTGAGCTTGGCGTGGCTGTTGGATATATTCTTTTTGGAGTTGTATTGAGCATGCCATCATCGAGGCCCTTGATGCCAAAGATGTTGCTGGTCTGAGGTGTTGCACGCTTCGTCGGGTTGTCCGGACCAGGGATCCAGTCACTCTCGGGGTCGCTCTCCGGTTCTTGTGTGTCGCCTCTT
>Ga0265780_10002803_pt1 | contig 23385 bp, 24 predicted proteins | sample P1T30metagenome_FD_192432 | JGI IMG/M metagenome (GOLD analysis project Ga0265780, IMG submission 192432) | Plant litter microbial communities from East Loma Ridge, Irvine, California - P1 T30 | ecosystem: Environmental > Terrestrial > Plant litter > Unclassified | place: USA: California... | reverse complement strand
TCTACATCCGACTCTGTGGCTCTCACACCACCGTATACGCCCCAGGGCATACCACCAAGCCCCGAAGGCATACCACCGGACTTCCACAGCACATTGATACTTCTCTCGACATGGACATCACTCAAATGGAAACCACTGCCCTTGCCCATGAACCCGACATATTTAAAGCCGACATCTACCTCAACAAAGATAGTCACTATAACACAGCCAGCCTCCACAACAAAGCCAGCACCTACGTCTAAAAAGCCAGTCTCTATAGAACAGCCTGCCTCCACAACAAAGCCAGTCTCTAGGTCCAAAAAGCCAATCTCTACATCCAAAACACCGGTCTCTACCTCCAAAAAGCCAGCATCTGCATCGAAGCCAGATCCGGGCCCTACTGTCATCACGAGCGTGATCAAACCGGATACGCGCTGCCCGTATCCTTATCCGCACATCTATTGTGGTAAGCCGAAGACGACGTTGATAACGATGACGAGCAAGACGAGTTAAAGAGTGAAGTCGAAGATGCGAGGTGCTGGTGTTCTCATCCTAGAACTCAATTTGGCGTTGAGGGGTCGATGGCTTTGTCAATGGGAAGCTTCAGTAGTGACTGGTCTAGGTTAGGTTCTTGAGGAGATGCGACTATCAGATACGTGCGAAGCTGCGTATATTTGGTACATTTCTCCCCTTCCTATCAGCCCTTGATGCAGTAGTACTTTCGCTGTCTTACTTTATTGTTGCAAAAGGATATTATTTCTTTTCCATACTAGTCACTTCGTAGCAGACAGCAAATGTGGCATCATCGCAGTGACCGCTTCAGCAACTACCTATCTTGTCGCCATTTCTTCCGAGACTTTGCGCCCAGCACACTCCTGCATCATCCTGTCTTGCACATTCTTCGCAGCGTGTGCATAAGATACGATGTCTACATCTGTGGCCTTGCCATCTGCGCCTCCGTCAAAGACCTCGTAACTGAACCAGCCCCTGAAGCCTGTCTCGAGCACTGCCTTTGCAACATCAACTACCGGTAGATATCCTCCATTGTAAGGAAGAGGTCTAAAATCGTGACTCCACCGTCCACGAGGTAACAAGCCGGCATCGTCACGCTCAGCATTGAACGGCTGAGGAACCTTGTACGCATCGCTGATCTGCAGTAGGTAAATCTTGTCCTTCGGAATAGTAGCACTCAGCTCCTCCAAGCTCTTCTGAAATCGCTTCTCCAATTCCTCCTTCGACACATCTTCTCGCAGGCCAGATGCTGTTCTAGGATCGCCCCACTCTCCACCTGCAGTCTGGAAAGTATCCAGACAAAGACCGATATTGGGACGGTCTACCTGCTGCACAATGTTCCATACGTCTTTCCAATCAGGAGCATGCGTCGACCAACACCAGTTTTCATAAGCCAGTCGGAAGTTGTGTTCCTTGAGCATATCGCATAGCACCTGGAGATCAGAAACCATCTTGCTCCTATCCAGTTTCTCGAGCGGTGCATCTGTCGATCCAACTTGCAGCATATCCGTCCCACAGGCCTGCATGATGCGGATCCAGCCGCGAGCGCGCTCCAGGGCGTCTTTGCGGCCGTCGGAACCTTCAGGCCAGCCTTCATAGTTGGCAAAGGGCTGCAACATCATGATCCCGAGGTTTCGCTTGTCGCATTCTTTCTTGATCTCGGCGGCTACTTTGCATAGTTCGTCGTAGTTGGATGGTTCGGCTTCATGGCCGAGGAGAGTTTGGCCGTAGGACAGGATGTCTGGGAAGGAAAGCTCGACTGCACTGAAACCTGCGGCGGATATAGCGTGGAGGCGATCGAGGAGTGGCGGAGGGTTTGAGGGCGATCCGAGCGAGCATGTCGCGTAGCTGATGGGGATGGATTGAAGGGTGGTGTAGTCGAGCGCGCCCATGATGATTATAGTTCGGAAAGTTTAGATACGTTAATAGTGATCTATTGTTGCTGTGCGGAAGTTACGATTTTGTGTATGGGTGAAATAGCTATATGCTGGCGCGCAACGGCTCTTTCGGTATGGCATGGCTGTGACGTAGATCTGGTGGGTAGCGATGACGGCACACTTGTCAAAGTCTAGTCGGCAGCTCGTACAAGCTCCGTCTGCCTGTCGAAGCAAATCTTGAGAGGCTTGGAGATAGCCAAATGTCTGCTAGTATCCATGGATCTATCGCTAGATCTCGTGGGAAAGTGATAGTAATGTCCCTCTTAACGGAAGCTTCAACGAGCCCCGCGGTCATCACATTCGTGGAAGAGGCATCTACCTTCGCTATTGAACATGTGGGGAGATCTGATAGTGGGAACCAGTCCAGTGCTTTGTATTTCACTGCACGTAGCCGTAAATACATTAAGGTAAGGCCCGAACGGCCCTTTTTACACGCTCGGTGTGCGGGCGTGCCTGGACCGGCGATGATGATTGAGGCTCGACCCCGCGCCACCTGAAAATCGGCGCGAATGCACCAATGAGGATCCCGCCGACTGCCGTCATACCAGAAAACATTCGACTCATAGGGTCCGGTATCGTCTGCAAGGAGAAGAAGAGCAGATAAAACCACTCTCGCCGTCCTGTTCAGCGCTCCCACTCTTCTCTCTTCCGTATACCCGACAATCGTCCAGTAGATCCTACGTCATCTCTAGAGACATGTCTGTACGTACACCACCATCACCACCGCCCCCAGTCGCCCTCTAACACGTCGTCGCAGTTCCACATCCAGAACCCAGCCGTGGGCGACCCACACAACTCGGAAGACTGGCGCATCAAGGGCTACAACCCCCTCACGCCGCCCGACCTCCTCCAGAGCGAAATCCCCCAGACAGCCAAGTCAAGAGACACGGTCCTCAAGGCGCGCGACGAAGCCGTCGAGATTGTCCAGGGCAAAGATGCACAGAAGCGGTTACTCGTCGTCATCGGCCCGTGCTCCATCCACGATCCCCCCGCCGCCCTCGAATACTGCGACCGGTTGATGAAGCTCAAGGAGAAGTACCAGGATGATCTCCTCATCGTCATGCGCTCCTACTTGGAGAAGCCGCGTACGACTGTGGGCTGGAAAGGTCTCATCAATGACCCGGATATCGACAACAGCTTCAAGATCAACAAGGGCCTGCGCATCTCAAGACAGCTCTTCGTTGATCTGACAGAGAAGGGCATGCCCCTGGCCAGCGAGATGCTGGATACCATTTCTCCCCAGTTCTTGGCCGATATGTTCAGCGTGGGCGCAATCGGCGCCAGGACCACGGAGTCGCAACTTCACCGTGAGCTTGCGTCGGGCTTGTCCTTCCCAGTGGGCTTCAAGAACGGCACAGACGGTACGCTCGATGTCGCTGTTGACGCGATTGGCTCCGCGAAGCACCCCCACCACTTCCTCTCCGTCACCAAGCCCGGTGTCGTCGCCATTGTCGGCACCATTGGCAACGACGACTGCTTCGTCATCATGCGCGGCGGAAAGAAGGGCACAAACTACGATGCGAAGAGCGTCAAGGAGGCGCGCGAGAAGCTAGAGTCCAAGGGCATGAACTCGCGCCTAATGATTGACTGCAGCCACGGCAACTCGGAGAAGAACCACATGAACCAGCCCAAGGTTGCGCATGCGATTGCTGAGCAGATCGAGGCGGGTGAGACCGCTATCATGGGTGTCATGATTGAGAGCAACATCAAGGCTGGTACTCAGAAGGTACCCAAGGAAGGCAAGGCTGGCCTCGAGTACGGCATGTCCATCACCGACGCGTGTATCGACTGGGAAACCACCGAGACGGTGCTCGCCGAGCTTGCTGAATCGGTTGCGAAGAGAAGGACTCTGCTCGGCCAGAACGGCACCCACTAAAAGGTCTTTTTCTCTTCGCGTACTATGGTCTGCAGGCACGGCGTAAGGATGGGGTCGGCGTTGTCAAACGTCTCATACTCAAAAGCATGTACATGGGTCTTGGGTACGGATTACGATTCAAAACATTACAGGCAAACGCTATACTATTCACTACAACTCCATGATCTCTGGTGTATCGTCGTCACCGTCATCTGTGCTGTGTCTGGGGTACTTGTCGTACCAGTCTCGCGGATTACCGCCTGGCAGACACAGTCCCAGTCGCCAGAAATAATCGCGATGGGCGAAGAACAGCTGCCAGAACTTGAAGCGGGTGGGCACGCCCCAGGCAGGCTTATCCTCATCGCTCCCGGCAATGCAGTGCGTATCCTCGTCGCCCTCGCAATAGTGGATGTCGGCTACCGAGAAGGGTAGGCTTGACTCGGATATGAATATCTCCTCGCTGTGCATGCTGAAGCCCCATTCCGATAGCGGCAGCAAAGGTACCGGGTCGCCAACATGAGTGACACGGTGGAGTTTGTTATGGTCGTGATCCGTGGTGATGCTAAAGCGCTCATCCACGTACTTGTTGAAGTGCTTGTTGCCTAGTCGTGGTTCGCCGAAGGTGGTCACATGGGGTTCCCATCCACGAGCCTTGAAGTCTAGCCCGGCGAGAGTTGCTATAGCACCGCCCAAAGAGTGTCCCACCAAGACCAGCTTGTAGTCGGGATACTTCTCCATAGCCTTGGACACATGTGGCAGGACCACCTTGCGTGTGTTGAGCCAGGAGGAATAGAAGCCCGTGTGGACAGTACAGTTATCGCACTTTGGCGGCTCCGCGGGTGGCGCATCGTCATCTACGTCTAGCACAGGCGCGATGAAGTCTGAAGTATCGTCGTCATCGTCGCCAGGGTATGGAACGTATTCTTGCGGGATAGTGGAAAGGTCCGCGATGGTGTTGGCGACAGAGTAGGTGCCTCGGAAGGCGAGGATCAGGCGCGGGTTGGTACGAGAATGCGAGAGCGCGATATAACCGCAGGAGTCAGACAGGAAAGGACCAGTATTCCATGCCTGTATATATCAGCACCTCATGCGACACATTGCTGGATGCAGCGACGTACCGTGACCAACTCGAACGTCTCAAAGTCGCGGTCTCCACAGCGGCTGGCGCATTTGAACGGCTTCTGGATGCCCAAGCCCGCTGTGCCTACACAGTAGGATATGTCGACAATGCGCGCGAGTTCTTCGAGTTCCCAGAAGAGGGCCTGCGAGATCAGCGTGGTGTCATTGCCGCGGAGTAGGGGCTGCTGCGTCGCATCGCCTCTACCGCGGGCGACGAAGGATGCGCAGAGCACAAAAGAAGACAGGAACAGGCCGCGTAAGATGCCCATCAGTAATGTCGGTTCACATATCCACAGGCTGGGCGGTATTGGAGGATGGGCTTGGTGGTGAGGTCAGAGGGACGGATGTGAACTAGTCGCGTGAATCGGCTGCGTGTGAAGCGTCCCGAGGTCACCAGGGGATAACAAGGTTTGTCCCGTATGCCGCCTGCACACAAGCTGTGATGCTATGAATAACACTCGACGTAGATAACTATCCCATATGGCTTGCTATCGAATTGTTAAAGCCCAATGCAGTGCAGCCGTCGGGTGAACACGAATTCCGGTATGCCCAGTGGCGTCAGCGCCGAGGGTCCCAAGCCAGCGCCAAGAACGGAAGGCACTCTGTTCGCGCTTTCCCGAACCTTGGAAGCTAGTGACATCATAGGGTGAAACGAAAGCAACAAATGGGTGGTTCATATTTGCAGGCTACGGGCTGCACGCTGCTGACACAATACCACCCTTTCCCTCCCCCCAAGATACGCCGACGCGTACAAGACACACGCTCACCCGTTGGCATCCGGACAAGACGCGACCGACTTCTCTTGTCTCCGCCGCATCCGCACTTTTCTCCTGGGCACTCCATCGTGCCACCGCTGCCACACAATGGCCACCGAGCAATCATCAACAGAGCCCTTGAGGCCCGTGACGCCTGCCGCCGATGCATCACGACCGACGACGGCCGGCCAGGCCGACACGCTGCCCGTCCCCGGCGTACAGGTCGACGGCGTGAGCGACGATGAACGAGAGCCGCGCAGCACGACGGCCGCCAGCAACGACGCCAACCTCACCCCAAGCGCACAACCAAGCCGCGCCCCGTCGCCCAATCCCCACGCCCAGTTTCCCCACACGCAGGTCACGTACGAAGACCCGGACTTCACCCGCCCGCCGCCGCTCAACTACACGCTGCGCACGCGCAAGAAGTCCATCTTCTGGTTCTGGACCCTCATCATCCTCGACTGCGTCTTCATGCCCATCGGCCTCTACTTTGGCATGTGGTATGGCCTGACGCGCGACCAATTGTCCGCCAACGCCGTCTTCAGTATCAGCACCGCCTTGCTCGGAACCGTGTCGATTGTCGAGTACTTCATCCGCTTCCACAGGCTATGGAAGAAGGGCTCCAGTTGTAGGGTCATTGGTGCGCAGAGATGGTACCTCGACTGGTTCCACTGGAACTTGTCGGTTGGTTGGTTCTTTGTTATGATTGAACTTATTGCGTAGGTCCTCTTTCCATCTCGAGTGTGCCCAGCTAACAGCTCGCAGTGGCACATGTCCTCATGACCCGCCCATCCGTGTCCTCGCCATGCCAGCCCCGACCATGATGTTTGCCATCGGTTGCGAACTCCTCCTCGTGGACATTCTGCGCATCATGAAAGTACCCGCACCGTGCCGTATCTCCTCGCTACCCCAGGGCGCGCCTCTCCGTCCGGGTATCTACGCGTACATTGAAGACATTTGCGCTGTCGACGGATCCGGTGGTACCGAGTTCCGCCAGCGATTGAACCTCCGTTACCAGGCCAGCAAGGGCTTCCGCACAATGCTTCACCGCTTGACATTGTTCTGGGCCATTGGCGCCATCGTCACAGCCGTGGTTTGCACAGCTATCATCTTCACTATCCAGCGAGACGCTGCTTACGTTGTACGTAATTCCCTTCTCCGCATGGCCTCTTCATTACTAACACCGTTCAGGTTGGCTGGGTTCTCCCCTTCCTCTGGGCCGGTATCTGGACCGCCATCACCATCCCCTGGGTCCAACGTGAACTCAAGAAAGAGTACGAAGAGTGGACCACGGCCAACTTCAAGGCCTAGACGGCTTAGATTCCCTTTTTCTTATCATGTACAATACACATATATCACTAGGATGCAAACCGAGACAGGAGTTCTGCTACATTGGCGATGGCGTTCGCGGGTTCACATTGGAATTGGGCCGTGTTGATACATTAGATACCACCTTTTTTCGCGCAAAATACCAGTATCGCATTTTCCACGTCGTAATTTTCATTCATCTTGTGTATCTTCGCGTATGTGGTATGTACAACATACCTCATCGCATCCACTTACCCACTCTACTCCACTCACACACTTCCAACTATCCAACCCACAGCCGCAGCGTGCGTACACGTTACATCGACAAAGCCTATGCAAACCGTTGACATCACGACATTCGATCAATGGAATCAGCCCCTGTTTCGAATGTGGTTGATCAATCGTACGAGTAGTGCGTTTTGGGTGAGATAACTCGTACAATTCGGCTGATAACATGAGCTAAGCTTTTGGTTGATGACATCGTCCAAGGTTTTATGATGCATGGATCCACTTCCCGCGTCTTTCTTGATGCGGGTTAGGGTGCTTGGTAGTTGGACGTGGCAGTTATTTCCGGTATGTGACGGACATGGTATTGGACATGATGGGTTTCTTAGGTTTACGTCGGGTGCACGATGTTGTGTAGATACCTGTCATCGCGATGGTTAATCGTCGTTGTATACGAAATGTCGCGTCGCGTCACTATCTTCAACGATGGTCTCCAGCAAATCGGGTATCAATTGTACAGCTGTCCTCCATCTACTCTTCCATCGCGTCCTCTCCATTTGTCTTGATCTCTTGCTTCGTACTCTTATCCCCCTTGACGCCCAGTCTAACGACTTCCACATCCCAGCTCTCCATATCGACCAGCACAATCTTGCCTGAGGTCCTGAACTTGGGTACGCTAACAAGCAATACCTTTTCTCCAGCAGGACCTTCAATGACTCTCTTCTCAAACTTCTTCTGGCAGCCGGCAAAGTACATGTGCGGGCACTCTTTCAGCATCAAAGGATCCTCGTCTTGGAACGGGTAGCACCATAGCGTATCCGGGGCGGTAGGGGCTACGCAGCGCCACCGCAGCATCATCTCCATAGCCTCTGTCGGTTTTACGCGCTTAACGTATTTGAGCAGGTCTAGGACTGTTTGGCCTCCGGTGCCTAATACGCGGTATCCGTCGATGTCGCCTAACCAAGGGTTTGTGACTGCGTCGAAGCCGTTGAGGGTTGTGTTCGTCTCTATTGGGGGTTCGGCGTAGAGGCGTGTCTTGGGAAAGAGTGCGGGGTGTAGAGGTTGTTGCGGTAGGGCGACGTTGGAAGGATCCGAGGCTCCTGGGAGCATGGTGATGGGGAGCGAGGGAAGGATTTCGCAGAGGAACTCATCGAGGCGCGTGGTAGGTGCTGCGTTGTAGGATGAGGCATCGTATCCGTAGTGTCTTGCAGCGCTCTTCTTCGCGGCAAAGTCTTCTCTTGAGAGGATTGGAGAACCCTTTGCGAGTGAGCCACCCGCTATCACGAGTCGTGTTATTTTCGAGGCCTCGGCCTGTGTAGCTGGATCTGCAGCTTCGCCAGTCAGGTATTCCACCAGTAGATCCAGGGAGACCTCATCGTCGTCTGCGCCAGTCAATTCCAGACCTGAGACTAGGGCTATCTTTCCAGCCCTTTCCCGTTTTGGCGCCTTCTGCTTCTGCTTTGACAGCGCAACGTCGTCACGCTCCCACCGCGGTGGTTGTCTCGGTAGATCTGCGCATTGGGTTGCAATGACCATGAATGTGCCGTCTGCTTCCTCCGTACCCAGTGCCGCTAATATGCATCCCGTTACAAAATGTTGGTGAAGAGGCTCGCCTGTAACTCTGAGACGACCGGACTCGTCTTCCAGCATCATCTCGTCGGCGCCGGAGGAGGATACGTAGGTTTCGCGATGAGGGGGGTCCGCTATCCAATGCTGTCGATTATCAGAAATGATCTTTTGTGCGTTCGCGAAGGGGACCGTACATCTTTCTCAATGTCGTTCAACACGTTGGGCTTCTCGGCCATCTCCATGTATACTGTCCCTACCACCCAACAAAGCTCACCTTGCCTTACATCCAGCACTCGTTCAACGAAGGTTGCTTTTTGCCCGCCTAGCTTTTATGATGTTAGAATTCCTTTATCCCGTGAAGTGTGTATCCCCACTCCCACAGCTTGTTATTGCATACCTCGAAGTCGTTCCATGCATCCTCAGCTCTCTGTTTGACCGTCTTCTTCAATTGCATTAACCGCAAAAAGTACATATCGGCGAATTGTTGCGAATAGTGGCGCTCGGTGCCCGGTGGTAGTACGAAGTCGTGTAGTGGGTTGTACGCCGAATGGTTTCGAGACGGTGCGGGCGGCGCATCCTCACTGTTGCGGTCAGTATTGGGCTTCAAGGTGAATACAGGCCACGTACAAAGGCTCGCCATTGAGCAGCTCATCATTTGATTCGGTCATTGTAGTGGTGAAGTAACTGTGTTGGAGACGTGGGTGCGCTTGTAAAGTTCCAAAGTTGCAGATCGCGGAAGTCGCGTCGCGCGTCATTCACGCCATCCGGAAGGGGAAGTTTAAGAGCCCCACTCTACTTACACCTTGCACCGCGCAACATCTTGTGGAAGTCTTTGACCTCGCACAAGGAACAATTGAACGATTGCGCTGCAGTTCACACTAGAAAAATACTGTCCTCCATAGAATCTGAAGGTAATGTATACTTCTTCATTATTTAGTTATGTTATCATCTATAGGTAGTGCAGATGGCTATCCTATCAGTGTATCTGCCTCGTCTCTTCGTAGACTGTTAGCCGTCGACCATTTCCAGGCCTCGACCATTGCTATACACGAGTCTAGTCTATACATCTGACCGCATCCGTCTATGCCGATTGTATGTTGCGCCGAAAATGCTAACGATCTCGTCCCGAGACCCTTGGTGCCGTAGTAACGCCGTTCCCATATGCGCCAATGTTGAACCCGAATCGATTAAGGGTGGTTGAAAGAAGGAGTAAAGTCGAGCAAGCGTGCTGTCAACATCTATAGCATCTGGGATCTCGTTAGCATGTTGTTCTAGCATAGGTTTAAAGGTGTATGAGACTTACGAGAGCAACACCGCCAGCGACGATAAGTCCAAGGGCTGAGCCGCCGAGGTTTGAGGCTCCACCAGTGAAGGGGAGAGTTGAGGTTGGGCTGGCTCCAGTAGGTTGAGCAGCACCAGTGCCCGTAGGGTAGTAAGCGGAAGATGTGGCAGTGCCGTTCATGGGAACGTAGGTGGCAGTTGTGGTGGCGGCGAGCGCAGCAACGATGGAGATGATGGAGAACTGCATCTTGATCTAATTGTGTGAAGGGTTGCTGTTGAACTGGGTATAGATTGAAAGTCTGGAGAGCGACGATGGACTTTGATAGTAGACTGGATGAGATGTTTGTTGGATGACAGTTTGGTAGAGCGTACCACAGCCGTGTTTATATCATCCAAGCCTCCGTCCACAATTACACCAGCTGCCAGCGCCTTCTAGCCATCTCCACAAGCCTACGTACACCGGCCGCAAACAAATCCACATCCCAGCCCTCCGTCACCCAGCCTTACAAAGCCCCTTGGATCCATCGTAACGGGCGATGAGCCAGTAGCACGAGCCTGGACGCAGGGTCACCCAGCCGACTGAGAGGGCGTTAGCTGTCAAAAGGCTGGGTGTTGCGCAATTCGGCGGGTCCGCGTGGCATGAAAGCAGGCTGGAGCGCTATTTTTGGCTGCGCCCCAGCCACACCCATCTCAGATCGCGGCTCTGCGGGTTTCGCCTCATCCCTTCTCACTCTTCTCATTCGTCGCCGTTTGACACTGGCCGACAATGTGTCGGTAAAAATTCTCTCCTTCGTGGGCAAGTCTGTTGGCGTCATTACTACCTAGGCAGCAATTGAAAGTGCGTCGAGTTGCGAGGTTGCGGCGCCGCCGTTGCGTAGCACCCAGGTAGCCGCCCCGTGCCGAACGCAACGGGAACTCTGGGACCACTTCACCAAGATCTCCATCGAGGTGCCAACGCCGGTACGTTTCGCAAGAGAGTTTGCTAAGCACGATTGCGCAAACTGTTGGTTCTACTTCATTGGATTACCTACGTGCACCACCTGGGCCGCGTCCACTGCTCATGTCCGCTCCCTGCACGCCGGCCGGCTGGACCTAACGGTCGAGAATCCTTGAATGTTCAAAATACTTCCGAAGAGCTATATCAATGGCAAATATGAGCCTCGCGCTGGTTTACATTGCGTACGCAAAGGTAAATTGGGCCCCACATGGAAAGGAGAAGGTGCAGATTGAGGCAATTTCAAACCACTCTTTCCGCCCCAGTCTACCGGAGATGACGCAGACTGGCAATATCTTGTTTACTGTTTTAACTCTACGTTGAAGCATGCATCCGGTTCGTTTACCTCAATACGGCCAGCTCCTCGATGCTCTGATCGTACCGGTGTTGCACCGCAATATCCCATATAGTATCCCAATCCGCACACTGATGAGATGTACCCCAGCCGTTGAATCCAAATTCGTCGGGAACAACAGAATGCTCCAAAGACAAATCTCCTGCGCACATGATAGCCTTGAGTAGCAGTGTTAGCAATCGCATCTCTCCCTGGAACATGACGATGCGGATAGTCTCACCTGACGAAGATAGTCGAAGCAATGGTTTACATGCGACTCTGGCGAGAAGGTCGCCCTCTTACGTATTCCAGTAGCAGTTTCATTCATGAAACCTTCTAGTATACCGAGTCGCACTCGAACGGAGTCCTACGATCGTCAGCTAACAGTCGTGGTAGTAGCTGCGCAAGACTGACCAGGCAATGTAGCTGATGGAACATCGACATAGAATAGACTTCCGAGCCAGAGACGTTTCGATTCTTGTAGCTCGACGGTAGCTGGTAGCTCGACGGATCGGCTACAGAGATGATGCCATCGTCAACTGTGAGATACCAGTCAGTCCTTGCTGTCGGATCTCACACCGGGGTGATAATACTGGGCATGAGAGCCGCCCATGCGGGCTCTCCCGCATCTTTGGCGGTATAGTGGAACTTTGGATCCACATCAAAAGTAACGATGCGGGATGGCACTGGAGAACTTTGTCAGAATAGCTTTTCATCAAACCTCTGTTTGCTGCGACACATACCTGGCGGGAATGGCAACAAGCTCACCACATGGTTACCGTAATTCGAGTGCCTCTGCCCCAGAAACCAAGCCAGGCTACCGAAAGTCGCCATCCAGAGAACGAGGGAAGCACAGAAGAGGTTCCTGTACGAGAAGGACTGAGCGAGAGTGCGCGGCGGCAAACAAGACAACTCTGTCTTATCGTTTGGACTCTCAAGGGAAACATCGTCCGACAGACGAGCGTAAGCCATCACTGTCTTTCCTGTTAACTTCCCAACTCCAATCTCAGTTATCCAGTCTCACAAAGTTCAAAGTGTTAATCCAGTTGTTCTGATGCGCTGTGCGCCTTTTCGCTACCACAATCTCGCAACTAGACCCCTCTTCAGCTTTTTGGCTCCAGCGGTTCAGCAATACATCATGACTCTGATCATGTCAAAGTGCCTACTGCGCACGTATACTAGTGGTGGTCGGGTGTAAGCTGACACACACCTGACGGCTTCTTCCTCCGCAACCCGCCATAAGCTATCGCACCTATGTACGGCAACCTTCCTAATCAGCATAACCTTCTTCCTGGGATACGGTAGACGTGCAGTAAAATGCCATCAGCAATGGTCACGAGCGGTTGTACCCGCCAACCCCAGCCTGCGAGCGGCCCGTACCTTCTGCTTTGCACGCAGTTTAGGCTATATCGATGCTGACTACGGGTGTGAAGCGTCGTACTACTGCTTGAAACAGTAAAGTTGAGATGGTGGGGGAGGGTGTCAATTATCAACTTTTGCTCGTGGCGTTGGCTAGGTTCAATCGAGGTGGTGATAGTCAATGATGGGTGCAGGCGCCGCTTTTAGTCGTTGACATCTTTTGCTTCAAGAATTGTATTTCCTTGTAGATGCTAGACATCTGCTGGGCTTTGTTGTGTATGGTCGTGGCTTGTACCTGGATACGTGGGCAAATTTCTCAGTACATAACTTACCTACTGAGTTACGAAGAGAGGAAAGACTGGAAAGTAGTGGCGATAAGATGAATGCTAGTTGGACACTAATATAGGTCCTAGTGTGGTGGTCCTGCGGAGAAGAATATCCAGCACTAGTCAGTGTCACATTTCGCTACTAAGATCCAACGCGTCCAAGTGGTCATTGTGAGAAGGCAATTGCGTATAAGCTAAGCTTGGAAAGCTTGGTTGATTCAAGTCTAACGCTCACTTGCATGTCCATACTGTTAGCTGCGTACATCCGGTGTTGGCTTACGGCAGAGACTACAACTTCATTCGACGATCCGTGTCGACGAGCGAAAGGCTGAGTGCTCTTTCTGCAAGCTCTACTGCGATGAGCTTCTCGTAAAGGCAAGCAAGCTAAAGAGAGGGGGTTGACGCGTTGCATGGAGATGGTGGGTAGGCAGTGGAATCTACTAGCAGTGTGTGTGCAACTCTGCCTCTATTCGGGAAATGCTACTCTACTCCAGTCTGAGATCGACTCACCGACAACCCGAAACCTCTTCGTGTGTATGCAGAAAGACCACAAGTCTATATGCAGCGTCAGCAGATGAACACTTCGTCGGCATCGCGGTCCGTTTTGGAAGAGCAGCACGCTCAGTACGACGACCTTGTAGATTTTGATGAGCTTCAGCATCTATATAAGCCGTAGGTGATGGCATCTAGCTCGTTAACAAGCTCGCAGATTCACTCACAAACTTACCAACTTCCCATCGTTTTCCTCAAAACACATACATCAACACCATGCAGTTCACCACTCTCGGTCTCCCCCTCATCGCCCTCCTGTCTTTCGGAAGCGCTGCTCCCAGTGAGCTTCGCGACCGCAGTCCTGCTCCAGTCTCGAACCTCATCCAGTACCCCGCTGACCACAGCATCGATATGGTCAAGCGCGCGCATCTGGAGGCTCGATGCGACGTTAGTTGCCCTTGCAGCTGGTGCGGCATGACCATCTGCTGCGAGTGTACCTGCTAGACGTCGATGGATTAATGGCCTGGGTAAGTACTCTGTCAGTTATTGAGCATCCAAGTTGGACTAAGGCTTCGTGCGTCCATAGGCGGTATGACTGCTCAAGTCCTGCCCCTGAGGACATTGGATAAAGATCATTGCAGGATTACGAGAGGCCGGTCATTCGTTTACATAAATTTGGCAATTCAATGGTTCAAGACCTCATATGTACTCTTTACATGATCAATGCGTGTGCTTGCAATGCTCGTCTGTCCCTGTCTGGCAAAGCGAATGCGAAATCTTTGGATGCCACCTGGATGCTCCCTCAAAGGCGTATAGCCACGTCAGATGCTAGATGCCAGGGGCCGTGAGTATGGTTCGGCTGATGTACCCTTAAGACCTGTGCTTGTTCGATCACGCATGCAGCCCACTGTAACGAGATGACAGCAAATCCCCGAGCTATGTAATGACAGGTATCGGTACATACCTCAAAGAGAGCCTGGCAATGCGACACTTGATCTTGCCCGCTGAGACAGGCAGGTGCATGAACACATCAGCCTTGGCTTGTCGAGACGCTCTGGCAGGGTCCCGCTGGCAGAAATTTTCCGCGTCGACGCCTCATCCATCCTATCTGCTGCAGCACGTGACACCTGCCTTCACCGATCAAGCAGGAATGGAGAAGACGCGATTAAGCTCAAAATCCAAACGTCTAGCGTCCGTCTATGCGCAGCCGATGACGTCGGTTGTGGTATTACACGTGGCGTGGTGCGGCGCAGAAGCCGGGAGAAGTCGTGCGGTCCCACGTCTCTTGCAGGAATCGCGCATGAGGAACTAAGTCGACAGCTACATGTCCGACTTGCATATCCTTGTAAGGCGCGTATTGTGGGCCTCCCGAGGATTCTCCAAGGTTTGCATTGCTGTATGCACGTGCATTGTGGCGTCGATTGGGCTAGCGCAATATAATCTGTACGACACGTCACTCTGACAGTCATCAACAGCCACCACTTCCAGCAGTTCGGAAGCGTTCCATGAACAACACAACGACTGCCAGCGCAGAGCAGATGAAGATTGAGGGTGTGCTAACCCCGCCTTGAGCCTCGTGTTGTAGATCGACTCAGCTGCGCCTTCCGCTTCAAGCGCGCACAAGCGAATACCGAACAAGTGCCGTGTTGAAGAGTTGGCTAGCGTTCAGCGTGTCGGAGGGTTTGCGAGTACACCAAACCCATGGCCATAGCACGAACATCCAGGAACCGGACAGCCTGCAGAAGTGTGATGTGATATGGGCTGCATTCGATGCACGAACCTGGTGATCCTAGGGCTGAGCGGTTCACGCCAGGAACACATTCATTGATCTTGACACGCCGTTCTAGGCAATCGCATATGCCACCTCACCTCACTCATGTGGGTCCAGTTGGAGCCATGAGCTACCCTAATCCCACGTTCTTTCGCTTAACGTTGCATTGCTGCGTATGCGACCTTTGCAGCTTCAGCACGCGGAGCATGCTGTCTAAGATGACGCGCTTTGAGATGGCATCTACAGATACGGTACGGAATCGGCACGGCCCTTTATTCATCTAACCGTAAGCGGGCCGAACGCCGATGGAACTATGGGCCAATCTGCGAGACACATCTGGCATTGCATCGGGGCCTTGAGAAACTAGCATGGCAGCATCTCTCGTCGTCCTCCAGCTGCCAGCACATCGCTTGAACCAAGCTTAACAAGGTAGACATACTCACCACCAAAATTTATCCGTACCAGCTCATTGGTCTCTACATCCCAAACTTGTGGTGCCGAAAACACGCAGCAATCCGTCGTAGTGTCTGTACCGGGTTCTGGCGGTTGGAGTTTCTGCCTTGCCGCGTTCTCTTCTCGCTACCCCCGCAGTTGCTCGCTGAATGATGTTTCTGCCGGCCAATTATGGCGGAAATAGGCCTGCCAACGCAGCATAGTATCAGCTTCATGCTTTGTTCCCAAGCACATATGTGGTACGGCGGCTGCAGGCTGAATCTTTTTGAGATGGCCTTGTGGCAAAAGCGCTGGCCGGCCCTTACAGGATACCGAAAGTGAGGCTCTAATGTTTATGCCGGACTATAAACAGACGAGGAGATATGCTAGAGCGAGTGTTCTTTCCAGCCTTCGCACACGCAGTTGATCCTCCAGATCCCCACTCACGAGTCACTACCCCACACCAAATCCCTCGACAGCATCGCATTTTCATCCTTTCCCCCAAACCCATCTCGCACAATGGCGGCACCAGAGAGTTACGTTCAGAAGCTTCAGCGTGCGCAGACCACTGTCCCTGTGAGGGCCCAGCTAAACTTCCCAGACTACTGCGCCACGAACCAGATCGCCCAACCTCAGTTCCAAGATTACAGCGACCCACGAGGTATGCAGCCGTCCGCTCTACATGTTGCCCCACCATTCTCGACTCTGACTGACTCTCCTATCAGGTATACGGACAGCCTGGTCCAGCAGTGTCTTCGTACACGGTCGCGAATACCGAGCCCACCTCTGGCGAGACTACCGCTACCTCGAACAGTCCCGAGAAGAAGCCGCCGAAGTCGCTTGGAAAGCACTCAACTCCGCTCCTCCTCCTACGAGCACCGTGGTCCAGACGCAATACACCCGTGCCTACACGACATCTCGATAACTCTTCGGTCGCTTTCGCATAAAACAACAACAAGACTCAGGGGTAAAGGGCACTCCGGACTGCGCACTCGTCAGGAGACCACCCCCTGAAGGCTCTTTTGCTCAGACGCACTATCACTATGCGCTTACCACACATATTGTCTCTCGACCGACTTTTGCTGCGACCTATCTTCTTCTGATAGCTGGTTCTATACCCTTTTCTCTTTTGCGCTAGGTCTCTACCCTTCTTCAGCAACACCAACCCGTCGCGGTGTGTACTTCATTGTACCACACTGTGTACGGTATGGTTCCTGACCGCCCCGTTCCTTGTTCGGTCTTATACTGTATCTTATTTCGTTGGAGGTTTTTTGTCATTTTAGTAAGCGATCAATCGGGGCTTGGGCTATCTGGTTGTTGAGCATCGCCGCCAAACTGCCAGTCTCACAGCCTCCTTTCCCCCTTTTGAAGAACGGATGTAACTACGCACTATCATTCAGCAGCCGTGTTCCACTAAATCCACACTAAATCACAAAAAGAGCTCACGCGTGTCTGCTTGTTGCTAACTGGAGAATGTGCCTCGAGTAAGTTCAGGCACACAAATTGGGACCCTCACTGCCTACTTCGGAGGCGATACAGACAGTTTGTATGTACTTTCGAAAGACCGAATAGTGCTATGGGTTATGCTCTTTGCTTTCTGTTGTGGAACTTCCGCTTGGACAATATATTAGAGCAATCTCTGTGCTATGACACCAGCTTCGACCAAGCTAAATATTGCTCGAACACTTGAAGTAGGCACGGTACAGGCAATATGCGATGAGCACCGAAACATATCACGCCAATAGTTCTAACAGCTCCCCAGCCCCTAAATACTACACATCCATGGAAATTGTTCCAACTAGTATAGCCTCTTTCAGCTTTAGCCATCGCCATATGAGGATGTCTACCTCATTAGAAAGTCACATAAATGTGGGTCAGTACCGAGTGTAAGCTATCACTTGGCTTTCGAGGAACTACTGCACAGTAAGTCAACACTGTTGATGCTTCTTCCTTAACCAAATTACCGCATGTCTTCGTCAAGTACGTTGTCGTGTTATCACTAGATGTACATAGGATGGTACAATCTGCGTCATGATGTATACGCCACCTTTACTAACGCATAGCAAAGTCCTCGTCCGAGAATAGCCCAGTGAGGACACAGCTCATATGTACGAGAGTACGAAGAGCTATAGTGAAGGTTCTCCAACGCTGCGTAGTTATCGCTGTAGCGTGAAGCACGCGACAGGTACCAAAGAGCAGAAGGTAATACAAATAGGACAAGCGCGAATCTGACAGAAAGCAGATCTTGGATAATCCCTAACCCTTGGCATATCGCAACACCAGCTTGAATATAACCTGGTCCAACCACCACATCCCGCGACTTATACATCTTTTGAAGGCCCCAATTGCCGTCAAGATATCAGAAAGGCGACAGATATCTCATTGCCAAATACACTATGCTCAGCAACACCCCGAGCCTTAAGCGTAGGGATATCCACGGAACCCCGACATTCCAAGCGCCAGGCCACACAATGCGACACATGCTCAGTCTGATCCCCCTCCGCCGCATTCATGCCAACCATTACCCATCTTGGCATGCCACAGAAACCCCATTGGCCGACACCGCCATCTTCTAACGGACCGGAAACCTGAGATGTGTTAAGGCATTTCGAGGCAAGAACATTGCGTAGTGGCTGAGCAGTGGGGTGGGGTGAGGCTGAAGTGCGCTAATAGGTTCGCTTACGACGCTTTCCTCCTTCTCCTTACACCTTTTCTCCACATGTATCACGGAACGGGAGAACGCATAATGTTCGCTGTGTTTTGCGTTTCCAAACTACGTGCGTGTTGATCGTCTGCACCGCGCCATTTGTAGGCTAAAAGTAGATGCGAAACGTGCGTGTTGGTAACATGGCTTTTACGCGAGGCGGAAGGAATGCTATGCTGCCTCGTCGCCATACGGACGTGATTGCCTGTTGGGGCATTGGTGAGGCGGCAGTGACATCTGTGAGTTTCGAGTTGGCGCCCGTACTTGCTTGTGTGAAGGGTAGGGTCAGCTTTTGCGGTGCTGAGGTGGACATATATATGGAGCGTCTCCGAGATACTCACTATCATCATCGATACTGAGGCAATTGGCATCCCTATCCTACAAACAATACATAATTATACTTCCCGGCGAAGATTCAATACATCAATTTAATAAAACACCCCATCTATCAAAACATCAATATTAATATTAACCAACATGGCGCCCATCTTCAAGCTCCTCGCTCTTCTAAACCGTGAGTTCATTCCCCCAAATCAACCTCCTCCCATACTAACCTCCCCAACAGTCTCCCTATACGCAGCAGCCCAAGGCACCCAATTCATCACGGGCGTATGTGCATCAGACGCCGAGTGCGCCTCCGCGTGCTGCGGCTTCACATCTGGGAAATGCGCCGCACCCTTCGTAGCCAACGAACGAGGTGAAGGCTGCGGCTTCGGCGACGCACAGCCAAACAACAATGCTCTGAACGGCGCAGGTGGAAATGCCAGTGCGGATGCGCAACCAGACGCTGCTGCTCCGGCTCCTGCTCCTGCTGCCCCTCCTGCGGAAAGTAACACTGGAGCTGCAGCCCCGGCAGCAGCAGGCACGCAATTCATCACTGGAGCGTGCACATCCGATGCCGATTGTGCGTCGGCTTGCTGTGGGTTCAAGAGCGGGACATGTGCCGGTCCAGTTGTGGCGCAGGAAAGAGATGGCGGATGTGGATTTGGGGACGCGCAACCGAATGATAATGCGGCGAAGGCGTTGCAGGGACGGAGGCTGGGGAGGAGAGGCGCGAAGTATATGTAAGATGCTGGGAAAGATGGATGAAGTAGTGATGTGATGACGGAGACGAGTCTGGTGTCATTATAAATGTAATCAATCACTGGTCATCTTCAGTTGCATTATCAACTTCTCAATTTCTTTTGAACATCGTCATAAAAAATGATTCCATCTACTCTTGTCCGATAGAGCACTTGAAATAGCCGTCTCTTTCTTCGTAGCAAATGACAAGCGGCATAGCCAACGCGCACCAGACTACACATGTACGTCTGATGAAAACGTTTCCCACGTGTATGGTAAACATAGCGGGACTAGATCCGAATAATCTGCCCGAATACCCCGGGTGATACGCGTCTTAAGGGGAACTAGGAGTGTACGGTGATGTACGAGGCCAACCGTTGACCTGGTTTTGCATCTTGGTGAACCGGGGACCCTTTGCGCTCCCTAAAATAGCCTCGCAATACAGATGCCAGGTTTGAACTGTCTTTCAACGCTTGTTCTTCGAAGCGTGTAAGACCAAAAGTCCCGGTCGATCCGTTGACTTGTAGCACCAAGGGATATGCTTGCATGCATCCCTGTGACTACCGGAGCAAACCCCGCCTGAGTTTGTGGAAGTTTCAGCAATGTCAGCATGTCGTCGCAACAATAACATTGCTCAATCACAGATGCGTGGGTCGAGAAGGGTATAACGTGTAAAAGTAGCCTCACAACAGAGGCTAGCTCGATTCTCTTCTCATATTGCATACCCAGCCAGGTGTACGCCACTAACATGTCTAACGCCCATTTGTACTCCGGCGCTCCAATGCATGTAGAGAATGCAACCCAGTAGGAGAGAGCCCCATGTGTACGCCAAAACACCCCCTCGAGTGATGTAGAAAAGACTCGATGCCGTGCAACACAGAAAAGGCGGCAGAGTGGTTTGCACATTCCCGACAAAAGGGACAACAATATAACAGATGAAAAGGGATATCGAGAAAGGATGTTTCGAAGCGAAGTATGCCGAAGTCGTGAGTATGGGTCGAAGAGACGTGGTGTGCTTCTGATGGGATGTTAGTATTGATGTGGGATGGAATGGGAGTTGGTAGGAGTGACGTACGGATGCATTTCTGCAGCGCTGCTACATCTCAAGATGTTGTGTGGCCATTTGGGATCTCCTTGGAGCGGCCGTCGCCAGCCCAGACACCGCCGCCGACAGCCCTTGAGATGCCGACACCGAGGCCAACGGCAGCAGCGACGACGAGGAGAGCGATGACGATCTTAGCCCACAGTCTCTGTTTGCTGGTCATGTTCCGGAAGAAGGCACAGCCGCGCTTGCGCTTGTACGACTTCCGCTTGTCCAGCACAGCCTGCCTCGTGGGCCACATGGTGCACTCCTTGACGCGGCCATCGACCGAGTGCTTGGAGGGCTGCTGTGTGGAGGCGACGGAGAGGGGCACGCCGCCCTCGAGGTCGTGTTCGTGGACGGCGACGCCGAGGTGTGTCTTGCTCTGGAGGGCCGTGTCGTTGAGGGAGTGACGCGTCTCGCGGAGGGCCTCCGGGTGCTTGTAAAAGGCCGAGTAGGGGTTGGAGGGGTCGGCCGCCCACTCCTTCTTGGCGAGGTCAGCGTCGGCGGTGGCAGACGACATATTTGAGTCGTGCGAGGACGGCGAGCGTAGCGGCTGCGAAGGCGGAGGAAGGCTGCTTAATGGGCTGGGGGAGCGCTGGACCGTGGCGCCGAAGGTGACGGGCTCGTGCTTCTCGTTTGCTGCCATTGTGACGTAGGCAAGGAGGGTTTCACGCTGGCAGTGCTGGGGCGTTTGGTGTCTAAGACGTGAAGCGTGGGCTCGTCAGGAGGACCCTTTCAGCGGCAGGCGGGCGACAGCAGCTGCAGTGGCCGGGCCGGGCGGTGGTGCGACAATGGGCAGCGGGGGGTTCGCTTCACGACAGGCGCAGCATGGGGGAGATGGCAGCGATGGGTGAGGGTGAAGGCGTCGTTATCGCTTGCCGTGTGGTATCTGGTATCGTGGGAGATATGGCTGCAACGGGAAGGGGGGATCGCCGTCGACGAGGAAGGAGCGGACAGTGCACCAGGGGAGGGAAGCAGCGGGTCGACCAGCGTGCGTCGGTGCGTTGGCTCGGAATACGGCAGGCAGACAGAAAAGCTAAGCAGCGTCGCGGTGGGAGCAGCAGAGATATGAAGAGTTGTGAAGGCACGCCAGGCCCATGCCGCCTGGTGGACACGGTCTGTGTGAAAGCTGAGAGTTCGGAGCTAGGGTCAATCGTCGGGCCCGCTAGGCCGTTCGCAGCCATGTCCCTGCAACTGCCCACCGGCTCGTCGCTCTGAGTCGAGCGTAGCTGTAAGACGTCCCTGATCTTCATCGCTTTCACTCGCCCATTCGCTTCCAGCAGCTCACGTCCATCATCATTGTTACAGCGCCATGCCTTGCTCTTCCACATCATCACTGCAGCGTCTGTCCACATCCTCTTCCATACCCCCACCACGTACATACGCTGTACATACACGCCCCCTTGACGCCGCTGAAGGCCCGCTAGATTGATTGCCGCGTGCCTGGCAGGTCGTCGAGTTACCTCGCAACGGGTTAGCAGCCTCGCAGGTCTAGAGCCGTGCGGCGCGACTGGAGTTTGGCTCATCTTGGCTGTTGAAGCGCTAAGCCCCCTCGGGCTAAAGCGCGCATAAAACATACGCTGCATCCAATCTTTGAGCCGCCAGATGCACGCGGAGCACCTGGCCGAGAGCCTTGGTCGCAGCTTGTCTGTCATGCACCAACGCGCGACTTGCTGTTCTCGGTGCCACCTTCAACAGCGAAGCATTGGAGAAGGCGAACTTTTTTTTCTTGTTTTGTGCCCACGCTTGAGCAACCCCGGCCTTGCCCGTCGTTGAGCCCGTTCTATTGAAACGCATGGCCTACCGCAGAGGCAAACGTCGCGACTGTGCCTCTCGATCGAGCGCGCAAATCGTCGATATAGCAGCGCTGTTACTCTGTAGGCGTCCCGAATGCCCACTGTTATCCTGATAAACTAGCGGCGTGTGAAACCGCTATAGCATCCACCCGAGCGGCGCAGCAAACACAGAGGCGAAATCTATGCACTCCTCCGGAACACATACGAAAGCAGATACGCCTATACGCCGACGCGACGAACATACGATCTGGAGACGGGAGGCAGGCTGAGATTAGATAACGCACGAATGATGCGTACCGCAAAAAGGGTTCTGAAGCCCGCGCACGTGCGTTCCGCCCCAGCCAACATCGCGCTAATGCAAACTGCGGGCAAGCATCGCCTGTCCTACACAGCTCCTGTTCCTAGGGACCTATGGAACTATGATGCTGTCAAATGCGCGATGCGCGCCATAGTACCAACGCCCCAGACCGGCCCAGTCGTGTCACATGGTCGCCCACCGTCCGCGCTTGTAATGGCCATCTGGACCCAGCCTGGCGTTTGTATAGACTCGTCGATAGACTCTCCGATAGTTTTGGAGCAAGCCTCCAACACTTTGTGTACAAGGTTATTTGTATTGAGCTGAAAAGCAGCCAGCCCTGTGCATTACTACTTTTTGCTTATCGCACCCGTCTCTAATGCTGCCCGATCAGAAATGCCGCGCCAACGCCATGCCATGCCATGCGCAACCATCAGTCTGCGCGTTTGCTTGCTTCCTTAGCAAGAGCAGCCGCATCACTAGCCTACGTTATGGGCCGTGTACCCGCCCGCGCCCAATCAAAACTCCTGTTCCCAAGCTTCTAGTTTGCGCCAGCGATTTCTTCTCTCTTGATACCGGATCTGTCGCACATGCCCTTGAAGATTCCGCCTTGGTCGTACAGATTTAGCGGCGAGTCGAGCTCTGCAATCAGCCCGGCGTCCATGACGCAAATCCTATCGTAGTTGATAACTGCCG
>Ga0265780_10002802_pt1 | contig 23387 bp, 17 predicted proteins | sample P1T30metagenome_FD_192432 | JGI IMG/M metagenome (GOLD analysis project Ga0265780, IMG submission 192432) | Plant litter microbial communities from East Loma Ridge, Irvine, California - P1 T30 | ecosystem: Environmental > Terrestrial > Plant litter > Unclassified | place: USA: California... | reverse complement strand
TCGACCGTGCTCGCCGCCCTGGGCGCCCTCCCCCTCGCCGGTCGCCGCGCGCTCGTCACCCTGCTGACCCACCGCTTCGTCTCGCGGGCGAGGCAGAAGGAGGCGTGGGCCGGCCTCCTGGCGCACGAGGCCGACATCCGCGCCCGCCTCTCCGAGCTGTTCCTCGACCTCGAGGTCGACCACGGCCACGAGGTCGCCTTCAAGCGGCAGTCGGGCGGCGACGACGCCCCCGTGCTGCTCCGCCGCGAGAAGCCGCTGTCGCGCGACGCGTCGTTCCTGCTCGTGTTCCTGCGGCGCGAGCACTCCTACACCGACGGCGACGACGAGCCCGTCGTCGTGTCGCGCGACCAGGTCGCCGAGTTCCTCGGCCGGTTCCACGACGACACGGCCCAGGACGAGGTGCGCGCCGACCGCCGCGTCGACGCGGCCATCGCGGCCATGGTGGCCCGCGACCTGCTCGAGCCCGAGCCCGACGACCCGCAGCTCTTCACGGTCGCGCCGGCGATCGTCCCGCTCGTCCGGCCCGAGCAGCTCGCGCACCTCGAGCGGGTCTACCTCGACGCCGCAGGAGGCGCGGGCGACGACGCCGAGGTCGGTCCCGACCTCGATCCCCCCGGCGACGACGACGCAGCGGACGACGTGCTCGACGAGGGCGTGGGTGCCGACTCCGCTGCCGCCGGCGACGACCCTGCCGACCGGGATGCGGACGACCGCGACGCCACCGACCCTGAGCCCGCCCCCGACCCGACGGCCGTCCCGCTCGACCTCGATCTCCCGCTCGACCTCCCCCGCGACACGGAAGCAGACCCGGCATGACCCCCGCCTCCCCCGCCGACGCGACCACCGCCTCCTCGGCTGCCGCCGCTGCCGCTGCCGCGGCGCAGCCCGGCCGGACCGGGCGGCCCGGCGACGCCGACGAGCCCGACCGCAGCGCCCCGGCGCTCGACGTCGACGTCGACCTCGACGCCGCCCCCGACCTCGGCATGTTCCACTCCGGCCAGTACCGGATCGAGCTCGTGCAGCTGCTCAACTGGGGCAGCTACGCCGGACTGCACCGCATGCCGGTGGGCCGCGGCGGCATCGCGATCCTCGGCCCGACCGGGCGCGGCAAGTCGACGGTGCTCGACGCGATGAGCGCCGTCATCATGCCGAACCCGCAGGAGTTCAACCGCGCCGCCCGCGACGACTCGCGCCAGCGCTCCGAGCGCACGGTCTACAGCTACGCCCGCGGCAAGACGGACGAGGTGCGCGACGCCGGGTCCGACCAGACGACGACTCGCTTCTTGCGCCCCCTCGGCGAGGCGTTCGCCAGCGGCTCCGCCATCACGTGGAGCACCGAGCTCGGCGAGACCCTCACCGCCGTCCGCCTCGCCTGGATCGGACCCGAGACCGCCAGCCAGGACGACGTCACGCAGTCGACCGTCTACCTGCTCGTCCGCGGCCGCTTCGACCTCAGCCGCCTCACCGAGGCGCGCCGCGACCCCACGAGCACCTCGCCCCTGACGAAGAGCTCGCTCAGCCGCCTCGTCGACCCGGCGCACGACCTCGTCACCTGGTCGCAGCCCGAGCTGCGCGTGCGGCTCTGCGGCGCGCTCGGCATCGGCGGCAGCGACGAGTCGCAGCTCAAGGCGCTGACCCTGCTGCGCCGGGCGCAGGCCTCGAAGGGCGTCTTCTCGATCGACGAGCTGTTCACCCAGTTCGTGCTCTCGCAGCCGAAGGCCCTCTCGCGCTGGGAGACGACCCTCGCCACGTACCGCGAGGCGTCGCAGCTCTACGACGTCTTCGAGACGACCCGCAAGAAGCTCGAGGTGCTCGAGCCCGTGCCCGCCCTCGCCGACCAGTGGCGTGCCGCGGGCGACGACGCGACGGCGAAGCGCCGACTGCTCGCCGAGGGCGACGAGCCCGGTGCCGAGCCGAGCCGGCTGCGCGTCTGGCTGGCCGAGAAGGTCGGCGACTGGGTCGGCGGCGAGGTCGACCGGGTGCAGGCCGCGAAGCGCGAGGCGACCGAGACGAGGAGGCGCGCGGCCGACGACGAGGAGGTCGCGCTCCGCTCCCGCGAGCAGGCCCTCGCGCAGATCGCCGACCTCGGCGGCGACCCCTCGCACTCGCTCCGCGAGCAGGTGCGCTGGGCCGAGGACGCCCTGGCGCGCGTCGAGGCGCAGCACCGCCGCTTCGCGGCCCCGCTCGAGGAGGTCGGCGAGGCCGTGCCGACCTCGGCGGACGAGCTCGAGACGCTGCGCGGCCGTGCCGCCTCGCTGGCCGTCGAGGAGAAGGCCGCGCGGCGCGAGCACGACGAGCTGCGCGGCGAGCTCGCCGCCCGCATCGCCGAGACCCGCCGCGCCGTGGGCGAGCGCCAGCGCCAGAAGGAGTCGTTCGAGCGTCGCCGCAGCAACGTCCCCGACGAGGCGGTGGAGCGCCGTCGCCGCATCGCCGACGGCACCGGCGTGCCCGTCTCGCGGCTGCCGTACGCCGGCGAGCTGATGGAGGTCGCCCCCGAGCACCGCGACTGGAGCACCGCGGTCGAGAGGGTCCTCGGCGAGCTGGCCACGCACCTCCTCGTCGACGCCGACGACTTCGCGGCCGTCCGCCGCTTCGTCGACGCCGAGGACATGCGCGGACGCGTCACCCTCGTGCCCGCGACCCCGGGCATCGCGCCCCGGCTCACCCCGGTCGCGCGCACCGTGCCGGCGATGCTCGTGCTCGACGAGTCGAGCCCCTACCGCGGCTGGCTGCACGACGAGCTCGTCGCCGAGCGCAGCGTGCTCTGCGTCGAGAGCGCCGACGACCTCGACGCACCCCTGCCCGACGGAGCGCGCGGCGCCGTCACCCGATCGGGCCTCCGCACCGGAGGCGGTCGCCGCGTCACGAAGGACGACCGCCGCCTCCGCTCGTGGATCGGCCTCGACAACGGCGCGCGCGTCGCCGAGCTGGGCGACGAGATCGCCGAGCTGACCCGGTCGCTCGACGCCGCGCGCGCCGAGTGGGACGCGGCGGAGACGACCGCGGGGGCACGCCGCCGCGTCGTCGAGACGATCGAGCGCGCGGTCGAGACCAGCTGGTCGGACGTCGACCCTGCGCCGGCCCGCGCCCGCCTCGACGACCTGCGCGGCCAGCTCGAGCGGGTCGCCCTCGAGCGCCCCGAGGTGGCGACCCTGCAGGCCGCCGCCGCCGAGCACGACGAGGCGCGGCTCGAGGCCGTCCGACGCGGCGCCGAGGTGCAGCAGCTGCTCGACCAGCTCGAGCAGACCCACGCGACCCTCGTCGACATCGAGGACGCCTTCAGCGACGCGCTGCACGGCGCCGACCCGCTCGACGACGACGAGCGTGCGCTGCTGGCGACCCTGCCGTTCACGGCGCCGCGCGAGGCGGCCGACGTCGAGCGCTCGCGCCGCGAGGCCGCGGCGCAGCTGCGGTCGCAGATCGACGCGCACGACCGCGAGCGCGGCCAGCACGAGCTCACCCTCGAGCTCGTCTTCGCGCGCTACCTCGAGCTCGACCGCAACGCCGGCGTCGACGCGACGATCGACAGCCTTCCGGCCGTGCTCGCGATCCACCGCGCCCTCGTCGAGGACGACCTGCCGCACGCGAAGCAGAGCTGGCTCGAGAAGGCCGGCAGCGACATGGGCGACAGCCTGCGCGCGCTGCTCGTGCAGATCGAGGAGGACGGCCACGTCATCCGTCGCGGCGTCCGCCCCATCTCCGAGGCGCTGCGGGCGATCGAGTTCCGCGAGGGGTCGACCCTCGACATCGAGCCGCGCCCGGTCTCGAACAGCGACCTGGTCGACTTCCGCCGCACGCTCCGCGAGCACCTCGGCGGCGCCGGGCGTGACGTGGTGCGTGACGGAGATGCCGACGGAGGCGCGGGCACCGGCGGCGCACCGGTCCCGTCGCGCGAGCCGGCCGAGGTCGAGCGCCGGTTCCTCCGGCTGCGGCGCGACCTCGCCCACCTCGAGGAGCGCTCGAAGGTCGGCGACGCGTGGCGTCGCCGCGTGCTCGACGCGCGGGAGCACTTCCAGTTCCGCGCGATCGAGACGCGGGCCGACGGCACGCAGATCGTGCACGAGGGCGTCGCGGGCAAGTCGGGCGGCGAGGGGCAGGAGCTCATCGCGTTCGTGCTCGGCGCGGCCCTGCGCTTCCGGCTCGGCGACGGCACCGACCGGGTGCCGACGTACGCGCCGATCGTGCTCGACGAGGGCTTCGTCAAGGCCGACACCGAGTACACGGGCAGGGCCTTGTCGGCCCTGCGCTCGCTCGGGTTCCAGCTCGTCGTGGGAGCCCCGCGCGACAAGGTCGCCGCCTTCGAGCAGCACGTCGAGAGCGTCGCCTACATCTCGAGCGACCCGGTCCGGCCCGAGCTGTCCCGCATCTGGCCGCTCACCATCCGCGAGGCGATGGAGGTCGAGCGCCACGGCCTCGACCCCGCCGCCCTCGGCTAGGCCTCACTCCCGCCCGCACGCCCGCCCGATCGAGTTGCCCCGGATGGCTGGCCCGCCCGACGACAGGCGACCATCAGGGGCAACTCGTCGGGGGGTGCCCCCGCACGGCGCGCGTCGACTCCCCACGCCCGCTCGATCGAGTTGCCCCGAATGGCTGGCCCGCCCGACGAGAGGCGACCATCTCGGGCAACTCGATCGACTCGGGTGCGCGATCGAGCACGAGCACGTCACACGTCGCGCGTGGCCGGGCCCGTGTAGTCCGCGAGGAACCCCTTCGGCAGCGGCCCCTTGATGCGCTGACCGGCCTGCGACTCCTCCCACGCGTGCGCGAGGATGCCGACCGAGCGCGAGAGCACGAAGAGCCCACGGGCGAGCTCCGGCTCGATCCCGAGCTCGCCGTAGACGACGGCGGAGACGCCGTCGATGTTCATCGGGATGTTCTTGGCCGACAACTCGGCCTCGATCGCGAGCGCCGCCGCGAGGTGGCGACCGGCCACGACGCCGTCGTCCCGCGCCTGTTCGATGAGCGCGAGCAGCGGGTCGCGGCGCGGGTCGCGCGGGTGCCACCGGTGGCCGAAGCCCGGCACGAAGGCGCCGCGCGCCTTGTGCTCGGCCACGACCTCGGCCGCGAGCTCGTCGAGCGGACGGCCTGCGCCGGGCCCGCCGAGGTCGTGGGCGGCGACCATCTCGTCCAGGAGGGCGACGCACTGCTGACCCGCGCCTCCGTGGGTGTCGCCGAGCACGTTGACGCCGTTCGCGACGGCGGAGTTGAGGCCGACGCCGCAGGTCGCCGCCATGCGGGCGCTCGCGATCGACGGCGCCTGCGGCCCGTGGTCGACGCTCGCGACGAGGACCGCCTCGAGCAGCGCGGCCTGCGCCGGGTCGGGCAGCTCGCCGCGGGTCATCAGCCACACCGTGCTGACGAAGTCGACCTTCCCGATCAGCTGCTGCACGGGGTAGCCGCGCAGCTCGATGACGCCGGGCTCGATCTTCGTGATCCCGGTCGACCACCAGGCGGTCGTCGAGGCGAGGCGGGCCTCGAGGCGGGCGTTCTCCTCCTGCGCGGCGGCGAGACGGGCCTCGAGCTGAGCGGTCGCGTCTTGCCCGGTCGAGTCCGCCCCGGTCGCGTCCTGCCCGGCACCGACGGTCGAGTCCAGTCCGCTCACACCGCACCTCCGTCGTGCAGCGCCTGGATCTCGTCGGCGTCGTAGCCCAGCTCGGCGAGGACCTCGTCGGTGTGCTCCCCGAGCAGCGGCGGCGGCACCGTGGGCCTCCCGGGCACGCCGTCGACGCGGATGCCGTGGCCCATGACGCGCAGCGGGTCGTCGCCGGCCGCTCCCCCGGGGAACGGCAGCTCGTGCACCAGCTCCCGGTCGCGGACCTGCGGGCTGTCGAGCATCTCGGCGACGGTGAGCACGGCGGCCGCGGGCACGCCGGCCTCGCTGAGCGACTCCTCCCACGAGAGCGCCGACCGCGAGGAGAGGGCGTCCTCGAGCTCGGCCGTGAGCGCCGCGCGGTGCGTCTTGCGCGCCTCCCGCTCGGCGAAGCGCGGGTCGGCGACGAGGTCGGGACGGCCGACGACGCCGCAGAGCAGCTCGAACTGCTCCTGCTTGTTGGCGGCGATGTTGAGCGCGCCGTCGCCGGTCGCGAAGGTGCCCGACGGGGCCGCCGTGCCGTTGTCGTTGCCGAGCGCGCGCGGCTCGGTGCCGGCGACGAGGTGGTTCGAGACGACCCAGCCCATCGCGGTCGCCGCGGTCTCGAGCATCGACACGTCGATGACCGAGCCGACGCCGGTGCGCTCCCGTCCGAGCAGCGCAGACGAGATGGCGAACGCGGCGGCGAGCCCGCCGAGGGTGTCCGCGATCGGGTAGCCCGCCCGCAGCGGTGCGGTCTCGGGGGTGCCGGTCACGCTCATCATCCCCGAGCTGCCCTGGATGATCTGGTCGTACGCGGGCTTCGACCGCAGCGGCCCGGTCTGGCCGAACCCCGAGATCGCCGCGTAGACGAGCCGCGGGTTGATGGCCCGCAACGCCTCCCAGCCGAAGCCGAGCCGTTCGAGCACGCCGGGCCGGAAGTTCTCGAGCAGCACGTCGGACTCCGCGACCGCCCTGCGGAGCACCTCCGCGCCTCCCTCGGTCTTGAGGTCGACCGTGAGCGAGCGCTTCTGCGCGTTCTGCGCCAGGAACGAGATGCCGAGGAGGCGCCCGTTCAGCTCCGCAGACGCGCCCAGCTGGCGAGCCAGGTCGCCTCCCCTCGGCGTCTCGACCTTGATCACGTCCGCTCCGAGCAGTGCCAGCTGGTAGGCCGCGTACGGCCCGGCGAGCACGTTCGTCATGTCGAGGACGCGGACGCCCTCGAGCGGTCGGGGGGCAGGTGGGGCGTCGGTCACGCGTCGTCTCTCTGTCGGGCGGGCTCGGCGGCGAGGCGCACGGCCCGGCGCCGGGCGCGGATCTTCTGGAACGCGGCGCCCGCCACGGCGAGCACGAGCACGGCGTAGAGGGTCACGGTGATGCCGCTCGACACGAGGATCGACGGGTCGTTCTCGCTGACGAGCATCGCCCGGCGGAACTCCGTCTCGGCCAGCGGACCGAGGATGATCGCGATGAGCATCGGCGCGACCGGCAGCCCGTAGCGGCGCATGAGGAACCCGATCAGCCCGATCACCGTGACGAGCACGAGGTCGAGGATCTTGCTGCTCGTCGCGTAGACGCCGAGCATCGCGAAGACGGTGATTCCCGCGTAGAGGTAGTGGCGCGGCACCTTGAGCAGCTTCGCCCAGAGCGGCGCGAACGGCAGGTTGAGGATGAGCAGCACGACCATGCCGACGAAGAAGCTCGCGAGCAGCGCCCAGACCAGGTCGGGGGCGCGCTCGAACAGCAGCGGGCCGGGCTGCAGGCCGTACTGGCGGAACGCCGCCAGCAGGATCGCCGCCGTGGCCGACGTCGGCAGGCCGAGCGCGAGCAGCGCGCCCATGGCGGTGCCGGCGGTCGCGTTGCCCGCCGCCTCCGGTCCGGCGACGCCCTGGATGGCGCCGCGGCCGAACATCGGCGACCTCCGACGCGCGTCCAGGCGCTTCTCGGTGCCGTAGGCGAGGAACGTCGGCACCTCGGCGCCGCCGACCGGGATGATGCCGAACGGGATGCCGATCGCCGTGCCGCGCAGCCAGGCGGGCGCGGCGAGCCGTAGCTCGCGGCGCGACAGCCAGAGACGGCCGGTCGAAGGCAGCAGCTGGGTCTCGTCACGCGACCCGCGACGGGCGGCGACGCTGAAGACCTCGCCGAGGGCGAGGAGGCCCACGGTGATGACGACGATGTCGATGCCGTCGAACAGCTCGGGCACGCCCAGGGTGAAGCGGGAGGCGCCCGAGATCCCGTCGATGCCGACGACCGAGATCGCGAGCCCGATGGCGAGGGCGGCGAGGCCCCGGACGACCGACTCGGTGACGACCGCCGAGATCGCCACGAAGGCGAACACCGCCAGCGCGAGGTACTCGGCCGGCCCGAACAGCGTTGCCAGCTCAGCCAGCCGCGGGGCGAAGAACACGACGAGGATCGACGCGACGATGCCGCCGATGAACGCGCCGATGGCCGAGGTGGCGAGCGCCTGCGCGGCCCGGCCGCTCGTGGCCATCTTGTGGCCCTCGATCGTGCCGGCGATGGCCGTGCTGTTGCCCGGGGTGTTCATGAGGATGCCCGAGATCGAGTCGCCGAACAGCCCGCCGAAGAGCACCCCGGCGAACATGATGAACGCGCCGATCGGGTCGAGCGAGAAGGTGACGGGCAGGAGGAGCGCGACGGCCATCGCGGATCCGAGGCCGGGCAGCACGCCCACGGCGGTGCCGAGCAGGGCGCCGATGAGCACCCAGAGCATGTTGATCGGCGTGAGGACGGTGGCGAAGCCGTCGCCGAGGTTCGCGAGCGATTCCATCAGAGGATCCCTCCCAGGACGCCCGGAGGCAGGTTGAGGCCGAGACCGGCCGAGAAGGCGAGCTGCACGATCGACGAGATCGCGAGCGAGAGGAGGATGTCGAACAGCGGGCGCCGGCTGCCGAGGGCCCTGGCGACGCCCCAGAAGAGCAGGGCGCCCGAGAGCAGCCAGCCGAGCGGGGTCAGCGCGGCGATGAAGACGACCACGGTGAGCAGGGCGCCGAGCAGGGCCCGGTGGTTGCTCGTGGGCCGCAGCGGCTGCGGCTCCCCCTCGTCGTCGAGCACGAGGTCGTCGTCGGGCTGGCCGGGGGCGGCGGGCTGCGCGACCTCGACGACGTCGGCCTCGGGCTTGCGCAGCACGTCGATCGCGAGCAGCACGGCGAGGACGATCACGAGGGCGGCGACGATGGCCGGGAACACCTGGGGGCCGGGCGAAGCGGTGTTGGCCGGGACGTCCATGGTCACCGTGCCGACGACGAGGCCGATCCCGATGACGAGCATGAGCGCCGGGACGATGAGCCCCGTGCGGCGGCGCCAGAAGCCGTCGGCGACGACGACGGCGCGGCGGGTGACCGAGACGGTCCGGATGACGCCGCTCACAGGCCCAGCTCCTCGATGATCGCGTCGACGCGCGCCTGGTCCTCGGCGATGAAGTCGACGAAGTCGTCGCCGGTGACGACGGCGGGCTCCCACGAGTTGCGCTCGAGGGTGTCCTTCCACTCGTCGGAGGCGACCATGTCGTCGATGATGGCGACGAGCTCGTCCCGCTCGGCGGTCGTGATGCCGGCCGGTGCGACGATGCCGCGCCAGTTCGGCAGGTTGATGTCGATGCCCTGCTCGATGAAGGTCGGGGCGTCGATGCCGTCGACGGGCTCCTCGGCCGAGAGCGCGAGGGCGCGGAGGTTGCCGGCCTCGATCTGGTCGCTGAACTCGTTGTAGCCGCTGACGCCGATCTCGACGGTGCCCGAGAGCAGCGCGGTGAGGACCTCGCCGCCGCCCGGGTACGAGACGTAGTTGATGTCGCCCGGGTCGACGCCGACCTCGCGGGCGAACAGGCCGGCGAGCAGGTGGTCGGTGCCGCCCAGTCCGCCGCCGCCGATCGCGTGGCTCGAGGGCGCCTCCTTCCAGGCCTCGACGAAGTCGTCGATGGTCTCGTAGGGCGAGTCCTCCGGCACGATGAAGACCTCGTAGTCCTCGGCCAGCTTGGCGATCGGGGTGGTGTCGGTGAGGTCGACGCTCGAGCCCTGCACCGTGATGGCGCCCTCCATGACCGTGCCGGTCATCATGAGGTTCGTGGGGTCGGGCTCGAAGTCGGCGAACTGGGTCAGCCCGATGGTGCCGCCCGCGCCGGGCACGTTGACCACCTGGACGTTGTTGACGATGGAGGCGGCCCGCAGCGCCTGCTGCGCCTCACGGGCCGCGAGGTCCCAGCCCCCGCCGGGCGCGGCCGGGGCCATCACCGTCAACTTGGCCCTCGGGTCGGATCCCGTGGTGCCGTCGCCGGCGTCCACGGCGGCGAAGCCGACGAGCACGGCGGTGACGGCGACGCCGACTCCCCCGAGCACGCGGCGTCGCGTCACGCTGTTCGTTCTGACCACGTTCACTCCCTTGTGACGTCGGACGGGCATCCACTAGGTGGATGCCGGTGTCCGCCTGATGGTAGCTTCGCGTCGAGACATCGTGCAAGCCGAGGGTCGCCCCCGGCGGAGGCGCGGGTCGTGAGCGAGAGGTCGGCCACGATGACGGAAGCGAGCGGGGTGCGCGCCGTGAGCCGTGCCCTCGACGTGCTGCAGGCCTTCACGCCCGAGCGCACGGCCCTCTCGGTCACCGAGCTCGTCCGTGCCGCTGGCCTGCCGCGCACGACGGTGCTGCGCCTCGTCGACACGCTCGTGGCCGAGCACATGCTGCAGCACGTCGGCGACGGCCGCGTCGCCGTCGGCACGCGCCTGATCCGGTGGGGGGCGTTCGCCGCCGCCGCGTGGACCGTGCCCGCCTCGACCGCGGAGCGGATGGCGGCCCTCGCGGCCGAGACGGGCGAGACCGTCAGCCTCTACGTCCGCAGCGGCACCCGACGGGTCGTCGTCGCCCAGTCGCCGAGCCCGCACTCGCTGCGGCACGTCGTGAGGGTCGGAGACGAGCTGCCGCTCTGGATGGGGGCCGCGGGCACGGTGCTGCTCGGCACGGTGCCGCCGGAGGCGCTGCGGGCCGAGGTCGCGGCGATCGCGGCGGCGGTGTCCGGGAGCGCGCCCGGGGCCGGACCGGTCGACGAGGAGGCGGTGGTCGCCCGCGTCGAGCAGGCCAGGGCCGACGGCTGGTCGCTGTCGCACGGGGTCCGCGAGCCCGGCAACAGCGGCATGGCGGTCCCGGTCCCGACCCGCGGCGGAACGCAGCCCGTCGCGCTGGCTCTCGGCGGCCCCACGAGCCGGTTCACCGACGAGGCGACCGCGAGGTTCCTCGGGGCGCTGCAGGCCGCCTCCTCGGACATCGCCCGCACCGGGCTGCCGCCCGCCCTCGACTGACCTGCCCCGGCCCGGGCGACGTCGCCGCGGGCCGCCCCCCCCGATCGACAGGAGCGACGATGCCCCAGCCCGACACGACCGAGCAGACCGAGCCGCGCGGCGAGCGCGAGCAGACCGAGCCGCGCGGCGCGCGCGAGCACGCCGAGCGCCCCGCTGCGGGCGAGCTGCCCGTGGCGACGATCTCCGACGCGATGGAGCGGTTCGGCGTCGCCGACGGCATCCGCCCGCTCTGGCGCGGTGCGGCCCTGTCGGGCCCGGCGTTCACCGTGTGGACGCGGCCCGGCGACAACGCCGGCCTGCACGCGGCGTTCGAGCGGATCCGGCGGGGCGAGATCCTCGTGGTCTCGGGCGGCGGCGACGAGACGCGCGCCCTGATCGGTGAGCTCGTCGCCGAGAAGGCGCTCGCGCTGGGCGTCGGCGGGATCGTCCTCGACGCCGCGGCGCGTGACGTCGTCGAGCTCGAGCGGGTCGGCGTGCCCGTCTTCGCCCGGGCCGTGACGCCAGCCGGGCCGTGGAAGACCGGCCCCTACCGCCTCGGCGAGACCGTCGCCGTCGGCGGGGTCGCGGTCGCACCGGGCGACTGGGTCGTGGGCGACGACGACGGGGTGGCGATCGTGCCCGCCGCGCGGGTCGAGGCCGTCGTGGCGGCGACCCACGAGCTGCTGCGCGGCGAGGGCGAGCGGCGCGAGGCGAACCGGCGGCTGGTGCCGCGTGGCTGACGGGTCGTCCGCCGCCGGTGACGGGCGTCCCGTCGTCTGGGTGCCGCGGCCGATCGACGACGCCGTCGTAGAGTCGCTCGCCACCTGGGCCGACGTGCGCCTGGGCTGGGGCGCGACCGCCGCCTCCTGGGCCGACGTCGCACCCGAGGTCGAGGGGGTCCTGCTGCGCACGGCCAGGGTCGACGGGGCGATGATGCGCGAGGCACCCCGCCTGAGGATCGTCGCGCGGCACGGGGTCGGGCTCGACACCGTCGACGTGGCCGCCGCCGCCGAGCTCGGGATCGAGGTCACCACGACCCCGGCGGCGAACAGCCGGTCGGTGGCCGAGCTGGCCGTCGCGCTGCTGATGGTGACGCGCCGAGGGCTGGGGCCGGCGCTCGCCGGTGCCGGTGGCGGTGCCGATGCCGGTGCCGGTGTCGGTTCGTCTGCCCTCGACCGGGCGGCGATGACCGGGCGGGAGCTCTCCGGAGCGACCCTCGGCCTGCTCGGCTTCGGCCGGATCGCCCAGCTCGTGGCCGGGGTCGCCCGCGACGGCCTCGGCATGCGCGTCGTCGCGCACGACCCGCACCTCGACGACGACGCGATCCGCGAGGCGGGTGCCGAGCCGGCCGGTCTCGACGAGCTGCTCCGCGCCTCCGACGCTGTCAGCGTCCACGTGCCGCTGACGGACGCGACGCGGGGGCTCATCTCCGCTCGCGAGCTGGCGCTGCTGCCGCCGGGAGCCGTGGTCGTCAACACCTCACGCGGCGGGGTCGTCGACGAGGAGGCGCTGCTCGCGTCGCTGGAGTCCGGTCACCTCGCAGGAGCCGGTCTCGACGTCACGACGGTCGAGCCCCTGCCCGGCGACCACCCCCTGCGGCACCGACCCGACGTCGTGCTCACCCCGCACGTCGGCGGGCAGACCCGCGAGGCGATGTCCCGGGTCGGTCACGAGGCCGCCGCCCACCTGCGGCGGGTGCTCCTCCCCCTCTAGGGCCCGGCACGAGAGTCCCCGAACCGACCTTCCTCCGGCCCCCGAGGTCGATCCGGGGCCTCTCACCGCCCCCGTCTCGGCTGAACCGGCAGAAACTGCTCTCCGCGGGGCCCGAGACAGCACTTTCTGCCGGTTCACCTCCCTCCCCGGTCGACCCGGCCAGAGAGGGCCGCCTGCCTCCGGCAGGCACCTCTCACCGCCCCCGTCTCGGCTGAACCGGCAGAAACTGCTCTCCGGGGGCAGTGGGGGAGCACTTTCCGCCGGCTCACCGCCACGGCCGCAGCACGGGGCCGCACCTCAGCCGATGGCCGACACCAGACCCGTGGCGAGCAGGGTGACGGCGGTCGTCCACAGCACGATGGCGATGGCCTGCCAGAGGATCACCCAGCTCTTCGACACGCCCGAGCCCACCAGCGTCGCGGCGGTGAACATCGTCGGCAGCGCGAGCGGCGCGAGGAGGCTCGCCCCGGGCACACCGAACTTCACCAGCCAGCGGCGCAGACGCGCCTGCCCTTTCTTCTCGGGCTTGGTCGGGGCCGCGTCCACGTCGGAGGCGGCCATCGGCGCGGGCGTTCCTGCGGCGGTGTCGACGGTCACGCCACGGGCCTCCGGGGAGACGCCAGAAGCACCAGCACCAGTCCCCACCGGCACCGCCCCCGCCGACTGCTCGCCGCGACCGCGCCTGCTCCGCGCGACCGCCGCCTCCCTGATCCGCGACCCGAGCAGCACGACGGCGACGACGCAGACGAGGTTGCCGACGATCCCGGCGAGCGCCGCGACGACGGGGTGCACGCCGCCGATGATGCCGAGCACGGCGGAGCCCTCCCCCTCGATGAACGGGACGGCTCCGGCGAGCGCGATGACGAGCGGCTGGACGAGCTCGGGCACCTGGCCGACGAGCTCCTGGAACCAGGCGAAGGGCCCGCCCGAGGAGGCGGTGGTCGGGGAGGCGGTGAGGACTGCGCTGGACATGGTGGTCTCCTGAGATGGACGGTGCGAGGGTTGCGGGGGAAGGACGAACGAGGGAGCAGAGGGAAGAGTTCAGTCGCGGAGCGACGGAGTGCCTCCCTCGCCGACCTCGCCGACCTCCGCAGCGTCGAGCGCGGCCTCGAGCGCCGTCAGCTCGTCGTCCCCGCCTGCCGCCACGAGGGAGGCGCGGTACAGCACCTCGAGCTGCGCGGGGTTGTACAGCTCGGTGACGGCGGCCCCGACCGTGCCGGCGACCGAGGTGGTGCTGCGCCGGGCCTGTGCTGCGGGGTCGGTCAGCCACGGGTACGCCTCGAACAGACGGGCCATGGCAGGGCCGAGCGCCTCGCCGAGCCGGCGGCGGGTGGCACGGTCCGCGTCCGCGGGGAGCGCGTCGAACGCGTCGTCGTCGGAGGTGCGCTGCTCGTCGCGCAGGATGTCGTGCAGGTCGTCCATGGCCGAGTCGTCGAAGACGCGCGACCAGATCATGACGAGCGAGCGGTCGGCGGGGCTGAGGTGGGCACCCACCTCGCTGAACCCGGCGGGCAGCTCGGCGGGCGCCCGGTGCTGGAGGATGAGCGCCAGCTCGCCACGGATGCACTGCAGCCGCTCGACGGTCGCCTCGAGCTCGGCGTCGAGCACGCGCAGGGCGGCGTCGGGGTCGTCGCCGGCCTGCCCCACCGCCTGGATCTGGGACAACGGCACGCCGAGGTCGGTGAGCCGGGTGATCTGCAGCAGGCGGACGAGGTGCCGCACCTCGTACTGCTTGTAGCCGTTGCTGAGTCGCTCGGGCTCGTCGAGCAGCCCGAGCTGGTGGTAGTACCGCACACTCTTGACGGTGGTGCCGGCCAGCTCGGCCAGCTCGCGGGTGCTCCAGGCCACGATCGCCCTCTCGTCGTCGCCGGCGCGTGTCGCCGACTGACTACGAGTAGAGACCGTGCCCCAGGGGCACGGTCAAGCGATCCGCCCGAGAAAGTCCGAGATCGTCGTCACGACGAAGGAGGCGCGGTGCAGGACCTGCTGCACCGCGCCTCCTTCGTTCCCTCGCTGAGGGCCTTCCGACTCAGTCGTTCGCGAAGAGCTGGTCGACCTGCTCCGACGCGTCCGCCAGGGAGTCGGGGTCGGACTGCCCGATCAGCACCGACTCCATGGCGGGCTCCATGACCGCGAGCACATCGAGCCAGTGGTTGGCGATGGGGGCGAGCTCGGTCTCGCCCGCGGCGACGGCGTCGTAGTACGTCGAGACGTCGATGCCGGCGTCGGCGAAGGCGGTGGCGGCCTTCTCGCTCGAGCTGTTCAGGGCGGGGAAGACCACGGCTGCCTCGGCCACGACGTCCTGGCAGGCGGCCGACGAGAGGTAGCCGACCCACTTCTTCGACAACTCCGGCTGCTCGGTCGTCGAGAGCACCGAGTCGGCGAGGCCGTTCAGCACGCCGGCGCGCTCGCCGTCCGGGCCCTTCGGCAGAGGCGCGATCCCCGCGTCGATGCCCTCGAACCCGAAGTAAGTCTTGGCGTTCCAGCTGCCGTCGGTCGCGAGGGCGTACCGGCCGGCGCCGAACGCCTCCTGGATGCCGACGCCCGACGAGGCCGCCTGGTAGCTCGGCATGTAGCCCTTCTCGATCAGGCCCTGCCACCACTCGATCGACTCGATGAACTTCTCGTCGTCGTAGTTGAAGTCGGTGCCGAAGGGGTTCTTGTCGGCGTAGGTCCAGTCGTTGCTGAGCGCGTACGGGCTCCACTGCGTCTGGCCGAAGGCGCCGATGCCCGACTTCGACTTGAGGCCGAGGCCGTAGACCGCGACGTTCGAGGCATCGAAGCCCGGCTCGTCGCCGCGCACGCCGTTCGCGTCGACCGAGAGACGGGCGATGGTCTGCTCCCAGGTGCCGCCGTCCTCGGGGTTCCAGCTCAGGTCCTGCAGCGACTCGGGCGTCAGCCCGGCGTCGGCGAGGTACTGCGCGTTGTAGATGGTCGCGACGGTGTCCCAGTCCTTGGGCAGCCCGTAGCGCTCGCCGTCCTGGCCGACCCAGAGCTCGGGGATGCCGGCCTGGTAGTCGTCGAAGTCGATGCCCTCGCTCTCGACGACGTCGTCGAGCGGGAGCAGCTGCCCTGTGCTCGCGAGCTGCGGGAAGAACGACGCGTGGTTCGTGATGACGTCGGGGGCGTCGCCGCCCACGAGGCTCGTCGTCAGGGTCTGGAAGTAGTCGTCCCAGCCGAACTGCTGGATGTTCACGGAGCTGCCCGGGTTCGCCGCGGCGAAGTCGGTCGCGCACTGCTCGTAGGCGGGCTGCTGGTTCGAGTCCCAGAGCCAGTAGGTGATCTCTCCCCCGGCTGAGTCGCCCCCGCCGCTGCCTCCTGCGCAGGCGGTCACGGCGAGCATCGGGAGCACCGCGATCGCAGCGGCGAGGCTCCTCTTCTTCGTGGTCTTCATTGCTGTCCCTTCGTCGTTGATGTGGATCAGTCGTGTCGATGGTCGGGTGGTGTGTGACGGTGTCGGCTACTTCGTGCCCGAGTAACCGATGTTGTTGATCACGCGGCGGCCGAGCACCGCGAAGAGCACGAGGATCGGCAGCGCGGCGATCAGGGTCGCGGCCATGAGGCCTGCCCAGTCGGGCCCGCCCTGCGGGGTCTGCGAACGGAACACGCCCAGTGCGACCGTCAGCACCCGCACGTCCTCGGTGCGCCCCACCAGCTGCGGCCAGAAGTACTCGTTCCAGGCGGTGATGTAGGTGAGGATCGCCAGGGTCGTGATCGGCGCGGCGCCGAGGGGCAGGATCACCTGGAAGAAACGCCGGAAGGGACCTGCGCCGTCGATGACGGCCGCCTCCTCCACCTCCTTGCTGATGCCGAGGAAGAACTGCCGCAGGAAGAACACGGCGAACGGCGTCATGAGCAGCGTCGGCAGGATGATCCCGGCGTACGTGTTGAGCAGGCCCAGTTCGCGGATGGTCACGAAGTTGGGGATGGTCGTGAAGATCGGCGGCACCATGAGCGCGCTGATGAACGCGGAGAACACCAAGTTGCGGCTGGGCCAGCGGAGCCGCGCGAAGGCGTACGCGGCCATGGAGCAGAACAGCACCTGGCCCACCGTCGTCACGGTCGCGACGATCAGCGAGTTGCGCAGGTACGACCAGAAGTTGATCGAGGCCCCCGAGCCGCCCTCGGCGAGAGCCTCCTGCGTCGTGGCGAGACCGAGCACCCGCTGGTAGGCGCCCAGCGTGAAGTCGACGGGCAGCAGCGAGCCGGGGTCGCTGCCGAGCGAGACGGTGGTCGAGAAGGAGGTGCGGAGCATCCAGTAGAAGGGGAACAGGGTCACCAGCATCACGAGGCCGAGCACGGCCCAGCCGAGGGCCTTGCGGGCTCGTCCTCCGCTGTGGCCCCGGACGCGACGACTGCGAGGTGGCCGTGGCGTGCGCCCGGCGCGGGTGCTGGTGGCGGGCTCGACCGAGGCGAGCTGGCTGGGGGGCGGGGTCATGGTCGTCATGGTCGGGTCATCCCAGGTCGGACTTGTCGGCGCGGGTCAGGCGCAGCTGGACGAAGGTGAAGACGGCGAGCAGCACGAACAGCGCGAGCGCCATGGCCGAGCCGTAGCCGAAGTCGAAGCGGTTGAACGCCATGTCGAAGATGTAGTAGTTGATGACGCGGGTCGAGTTGACCGGGCCGCCCTGCGTCGTCACCGCGATGGTGTCGAAGATCTGGAACGACCCGGTGACGGTGACGACGAGCACCATCGCGAGCACCGGTCGCAGCAGCGGCAACGTGATGCTCCGGAACATCCGCGCCTCCGAGCCGCCGTCGATGACACCGGCCTCGTAGACCTCCTTGGGGATGGTCTGCAGGCCCGCGAAGATGAGCAGCGCCGTGTAGCCCATGTGGCGCCAGACGTTGATCAGCGCGACCGTGGGGATGGCCCAGGCGCTCTCGCCGAAGAATGCGACACGGTCGAGCCCGGTCCAGTCGATGATCTCGTTCACGATGCCGAGCTGGAAGTCGAACATGTAGAACCACACCAGCGCGGCGACCACGTTGGCGATGAGGTACGGCAGGATGACGATGCCGCGCACGACCATCGACTGGGTCAGACGGTGCATCAACACAGCGATGCCCAGGGCGAGCACGGTCTGCAGCCCGATGTTGATGGCGACGTAGTAGCTCGTCGTGCCGATGGCGTTCCAGAACAGCGGGTCCTGCACCAGCCGCACGTAGTTGTCGAAGCCGATGAACTCGGGCGGCGTCAGCAGGTCGAAGTCGGTGAAGCTGTAGGCGAGCCCGCTGATCGCCGGCCAGACGAAGAACGCCAGGAACCCGATCAGTGCGGGCAGGACGAACATCCAGCCGGCGATCGCCTCCTGCTTCTTCATGCCGAACGCGGCAGGTCGGCCACGACGAGGCGCAGGTCGCGCACCACGTCCGGCGCCCGTCCCTGACGACCCTGCTCCCGCCTCCTCGCGGGTGGTGGTCGGTGCGGTCATCGTGCCGTTCCTTCCGTGTCGACGGCGGTCGCCCGGACGACGACGAGGTGCTCGGGGGCCAGCCCCGGCGCCTGCAGACCGACGGTGGCGAGCGCCGCGCCGCCGAGCTGGGCGCCCGTGGTCCACCAGGCGGGGCCCGCGTGGTGGTTGTAGGCCTTGATGCGGTGGCCGGGCTCGACCACCTCGACCCGGTAGGTGCGCTCGGGGTCGAGCCCCGGGAGGCGCACGACGCCCGGCGGGTTCTGCACGGTCGTCGCGACCGCGACGAACGAGAACAGCGCGCTCGCGGCGTCGGCGGAGACGACGCCGCGCACCCAGTACGCAGGGTCGGGGTGGTCGCCGCGCACGACCGTGCCGCGGTGCATCCACGCGCGCTCGGCCTTGTACAGCTCGATCCAGCGGCTCAGCTCGGCAAGTTCGTCGGTGTCGACGGCAGTGAGGTCGAGCTCGAGTCCGAAGTGGCCGAAGAGCGCCGTGCCGGCACGGAAGGCCATCTCGTGGCGTCGGTCGGTCGAGTGGGCAGGGGACGACCCGACGTGCGACCCGATCAGCTCTGGGGGCACCACGACGCCCGTCCAGCGCTCGATGCGCTGGCGCTCGAGGGCGTCGATGCAGTCGCTGGCCCAGATGCGGTCGCTGCGCTCGAGCACCTCCAGGTCGGCGCGGGCGCCGCCCGACGAGCACGCCTCGATCTCGAGCGCGGGGAACCGTCCACGCAGCTCGTCGACGAGCCTGTAGAAGGCGAGCGTCTGGTCGTGCACGCCGGCCCGACCTGAGGCGGAGTGGCCGGCGTCGACGAGGTCGCGGTTGTGGTCCCACTTGACGAAGTCGACCTCGTGGCGGCCGATCAGCTCGCTCATGCTCTCGAGCACGTGCTCGTAGGCGCCCGGCGCGCTGAGGTCCAGCACATGCTGGAACCGCTGGGTCGGGGGCTGACGGTGGCCGGGCGACATGACCCAGTCCGGGTGCGCCCGGGCTGCGTCCGAGTCCGGGTTGATCATCTCGGGCTCGAACCAGAGGCCGAACTGCATCCCGTGGCTGCGGACGCGCTCCACCAGGGGGTCGAGACCGTCTGGCCAGACCGACTCGTCGACCGTCCAGTCGCCGAGCCCAGCGGACTTGTCGCGGCGCCCCTTGAACCAGCCGTCGTCGAGGACGAACCGCTCGACCCCGACCTCGGCCGCGCGGTCGGCCAGCGCGAGCAGCGTCTCCACCCGCTGGTCGAAGTAGACGGCCTCCCACGTGTTGAGCACGACCGGCCGCGGTGCGGTCGGGTGGCCCTCGCGCCCCCGGACGAAGCCGTGCAGACGCGAACTGAGGTCGTCGAGGCCGTCGCCCCACGACGCGTAGAGCCACGGCGTCGAGTACGACTCGTCACGGCCGAGGCGCACCTCGCCCGGGAGCAGCAGCTCTCCGCCGCCGACGACGGCACGACCTGTGGGCAGGCGCTCGGCGTAGCTGCGGTGGTTGCCGCTCCAGGCGACCTGCACGCCCCAGACCTCGCCCGAGCGGAACCCGAAGCCCGTGCGACCGACGGCGTAGAGCAGCGACGCGTCGTGTCCGGTGCGGCCATGGCGCCCTTCCGAGAAGTGCGTGCCGACGGTGAAGTCGTGGCGCTGCGGGCTCATCTCGCGCATGTGGCGACCAGTGAAGTCGAGGATCTCCTGTGCCTCCGCGGGCACCGGCAGCGCGAGCACCAGGCCGTCGAGCGTGTAGGTGCCGCCGCCCATGCTGGTCACGGTGGCCCGGGTGCGCAGCACGCCGCTCTCGGCGAGCTCGACCTCGACAGTGAGCCCGAGAGCAGCCTCGTCGTCGGCGAGCTCGACGACGACGCGGCGGCCTCCGACGCGCGGGTCGGAGGAGGCGGGGGTCGAGACCCGAGCACCGGTGAAGGCGGCCGAGAAATGGCGTCCCTCGCGGTGCCCGCTGAGGCCCGGGGTGCCGTTCCACCCGGTGGTCTGGTCGGGCAGCAACCCGAGCGGCACGGGCACGTCGATGCTGTTCGACACGATCTGCGGAACGGAGATGCGGGCGAGCTCGGACAGCTCGGCGTCGGTGACGGCTCCGAGGTCGCGACCCCAGTGCACGATGCGGGGCACGGCGTCGCCGGCGGCGTCGAGGACGACGCTGACTCCTCCCGAACGGAGATGGAACAGGCGGCTGTCTTGTGTCACGGTGGCTTCCTTGCCTCGGACCCGGTCGGGTGATCGACGATGATCGGCGACATCATTATTGCTACGGAAAACATCTGGCGTCAAGCAGCCTTGTCGCACGCATCGTTCATCGCCTCGGGGGCATTCCGCCCCGCTATGGTTACTGCCAGGGAAACGACGCTCGCCGTGCGGCGCGCGATTCGGCACAGAGGAGCACCACCATGGGGACACGCGAGACGACGCCGTCGACCATCGCCGTCGAGTCGGCCAGGAACGTCGCTCGGGAAGTCGTCAAGAACGGCCCGCTCTCCCGGAGCGAGACGGCGCGGCGCCTCGACCTCTCCCCCGCGAGCCTGACGCGCCTCACGAAGCCGCTCGTCGAGACCGGCCTGCTCATCGAGGGCGAGGACCGCGCCGACCCGCAGCACGGTCGCATCACCCGGCCCATCGACGTCTCGGCCGACCTGCGCTTCATCGGCGTCAAGGTCACCCTCGACGCGGTCCACGGCGTCGTGACGACGGCGAGGGCGGTCATCACGGAGCGGCTCGAAGCCCCCCTCGACGCCACCGACCCGGCGACCGTCACCGAGGCGGTCGCCGACGTCGTGCGACTGCTCGTCGCTCGCGAGCCCCGGGTCGTGTCGGTGGGGGTCGCCCTCGGCGGCCACTCGAGCGACGGTCGCGTCGTCGACGTGTCACGCTCGCTGGCCTGGCACGGCGTACCGCTGGGCGACGACCTCGCCCGCGCCACGGGGCTGCCGACCGTGGTCGAGAACGACGTCCTCGCGCTCACCCAGGCGCAGCACTGGTTCGGCACCGCACGGGGCCTCCGCGACTTCGCCCTCGTCACGGTCGGCGTGGGCGTCGGCTGCTCGCTCGTCATCGCCGATCAAGTGGTGCGCCGAGAGGACCCGGACACCCCCACCGTCGGCCACTACGTCATCGACCGGAGCGGTCCCGTCTGCCCCGACGGGCACCGCGGCTGCGCCATCGCCTACCTCTCGTCACCGGCGATGTGCTCGGCCGTGTCGCTCGGCCTGGGCCGTCCGGTCGGTTACGACGAGGTGCTGCAGCTCGCCGCGGACGGCGACGTGGTCGCGAGCCGGGTCGTGCGCGAGTCCGCCGAGGCCCTCGGTCGTCTCATCTCGGCCGTCTCGACGCTCACCGGGATCCAGAACGTGCAGCTCTCGGGCGAGGGCATCGGCCTCGCGGCGATCGCCCCCGACGCGGTCGAGGCCGGCATCGCCGTCGACCGCCCGGCCTGGGCCCGCCCCCTCACGACCACGATCCAGCCCATGGGCTTCGACGAGTGGGCACGAGGAGGCGCGGTGGTCGCCCTGCAGGCCTGGCTCGACCGCTATCCGGTCGCCTTCACCGCCGCAGCGCGAAACGCCGAGAGCGCGTCCCAGAGCGAGTCGTCGGTACCGACGTTGCCCGGGAACACCGCGTAGGGCGTTCTCGAGGCGGGCGGGCCCACCTCGGTCTCGCGCGCCTCCTCGTCGGCCGACCGCCAGACGGAGACCGCTCCGGGCAGGAGCGTGCCGAGCACCACTGCGCGACGCAGCCCGAGGGCCTCGGTCGCGAGGTCGCTCGACGTGATCCCGCCCTTGCCGATGACGAACGACGGCCGTCCCTCGTCCTCGATCGCGCGGGTGACGTCGACGAGCGCGCGCGACACCTCCCGGGCGATGCGCAGGCTGTCGTCGCCGTCGCGGCCGTCGACGCGGACCCGCGACGTGGTGACGACGACGTCGCGGCCGGCCAGGGCGGAGACCGCCTCCGCCACGACCCGCGCGACCTCCGCGTCACGCTCGTCGGCCCGCAGCAGCGCGGGCACGTCGACGACGACCAGCTCGACGCCCGGCCGTGCCTGCTCGTGGAGCCGCTCGACCTGACGGGTCGTCAGGGGCACGTGCGAGCCCACGACGACGAGGCCGTTCGGCGTCGCCGGCCCTGCGGCGGCGACGTGGCCGGCCAACTCGGACACGGTCAGCGCCGGTCGCGCCTCCTGTCCCACGAGGGGCAGCAGGATGCCCGGGCCGACCCGCCAGAGCAGACGGTGCCCGGCCCGCTCGGCGAGGTCCGCGGCCGCGACGATGCGGACGAGGTCGTCGTCCGTCTCGGCGTCGACGGCGACGTGGCGTCCGTCCCGGACGGCGACCAGGCCCTCGACGAGGTCCGACACGGGCCCGCGGACCATCGCGAGGTCGATCGTCACGACGTCGGCCGCTGCGATACGGCCTCCGGAGCGCTCGTCGAGCCAGTCGGCGAGGTGAGACGACGAGTACCCGAAGGTCGGATCGCCGGCGAAGCTCGACCGCCCCGCGGGCACGAGCTCGCCGTTCTCGCGGACGAGGTGCACGCCGTCGACCGTCGTGCGACCGGCGGATGGGAAGGCCGGCACCATCACGACGGCGTCGACGGGCGCGACGCCCGCGAGCTCGGCGGCGATCGTCTCGACCTCGACCACGTGGTGACCGCGCAGCGTCGAGTCGCCTCGGCTGACGAAGCGCAGGCGGGAGGCGCCGTCGCCCGCTGCGGCGAGCACCGCACGGACCACCTCGACCGTGCGGGCACGGGCCCCGTGGCGGTCGAGGCTGCGCGTGTTCGTCAGGACGGCGAAGCCGGGCCCCGGCCTGTCGAGCGCCCAGCGCACATCGTCCGCGTCCCATCGCGTGATGATCGGCAGGTCGGCGACGGCCTGCGTGCCGGTGGGGTCGTCGTCGAGGACGACGAGCCTGCCGAGGGAGGAGGGTGTGCCGGGCGGACGGCCCGACACTCTCCGCTCAGCCACGGGCTCGCGCGGCGACGGCCAGGCTGCGCGCCAGGTCGTAGGCGTTGCGGGTCGAGGCGAGGGCCGCCGTGCCCGTGCCGACGCGGTCGAACGCGGTGCCGTGGGCCGGGGTGCAGACGGGCAGCGGCAGGCCGCCCTCGATGGTGACGCCGCCCTCGAAGCCGATCATCTTCATCGCGATCTGGCCCTGGTCGTGGTACATCGTGACGACGCCGTCGAACTGGCCGTCGCGCGCGCGGAGGAACAGCGTGTCGGCGGGGAACGGTCCCGTGGCGTCGATGCCGGCCTCGCGGGCGAGGGCGACGCCCGGCGCGATCTCGTCGATCTCCTCCCGGCCGAACGAGCCGTTCTCGCCGCCGTGCGGGTTGAGGGCGCACACGGCGAGGCGCGGCGCGGCGACGCCCGTGCCCACGAGGGCGTCGTGCAGGAGTC
>Ga0265780_10002801_pt1 | contig 23389 bp, 18 predicted proteins | sample P1T30metagenome_FD_192432 | JGI IMG/M metagenome (GOLD analysis project Ga0265780, IMG submission 192432) | Plant litter microbial communities from East Loma Ridge, Irvine, California - P1 T30 | ecosystem: Environmental > Terrestrial > Plant litter > Unclassified | place: USA: California... | reverse complement strand
GACCGCCCCACGGCGGCGCAGGCATCGTCGACGGCCGCGGCGACCCGGGCGAGACGCTCGCCCAGGTCGCCGTCGACACTCGTCGGATCGGTCACTCGTCGTTACTTGAGGAAGTCCGGGACGTCGAGGTCGTCGTCACCGTCGTCGAAGGCCGGGTCGACGGCCTGGGTCGCGGGCTCTTCGGGCCGCTTCCACGCCGCGGGCTCGTGCGTCGCACCGCTGTCGGCGATGGCCGAGACACCGGCGACCGAGGTCGCCGTGGGGCCGTCGGAGTCGACGAAGCTCGAGCGGCGGTCCTTCACCTTGGTCGAGGGCTCGCCACCGTCGAAGCCGGCCGCGATGACCGTCACGCGCACCTCGTCACCGAGGGTGTCGTCGATCACGGCACCGAAGATGATGTTGGCCTCGGCGTGGACGGCCTCTTGGACCAGACGGGCTGCGTCGTTGATCTCGAAGATGCCCAGGTTCGAACCGCCCTGGATGGACAGCAGCACGCCGTGCGCACCGTCGATGCTCGCCTCGAGCAGCGGGGACGCCACGGCCAGCTCGGCCGCCTTGATGGCGCGATCGGCACCCCGCGACGAACCGATGCCCATGAGGGCCGAACCCGCGCCCTGCATGACCGACTTGACGTCGGCGAAGTCGAGGTTGATCAGACCGGGCGTGGTGATCAGGTCGGTGATGCCCTGGACACCGGCGAGGAGCACCTGGTCGGCCGTGCCGAAGGCCTCGACCATGCTGATGCCGCGTTCGCTGATCTCGAGCAGACGGTCGTTGGGGACGACGATGAGGGTGTCGACCTCGTCCTTCAGGGCGGCGACCCCGGCCTCGGCCTGAGCCTGACGGCGCTTGCCCTCGAAGCCGAAGGGCTTCGTGACGACGCCGATGGTCAGGGCGCCGATCGACTTGGCGATGCGGGCGACGACCGGGGCGCCGCCCGTGCCGGTGCCACCGCCTTCGCCGGCCGTGACGAAGACCATGTCGGCCCCCGCGAGGGCCTCTTCGATCTCTTCGGCGTGGTCCTCGGCCGCACGGCGCCCGACCTCGGGGTCGGCACCGGCGCCGAGGCCCCGGGTGAGCTCGCGACCGACGTCGAGCTTGACGTCGGCATCGCTCAACAGCAGCGCCTGGGCGTCGGTGTTGATGGCGATGAACTCCACCCCGCGGAGCCCGAGTTCGATCATGCGGTTGACGGCGTTGACGCCACCGCCGCCGACACCGACGACCTTGATCACGGCTAGGTAGTTATGGTTCGTTGTCACGTCCGGGCCTCCGCTTGAACCTTAACTCTGCAGTTGAAGGTTAAAGTTGTACATGGTATGCAAGTTCTGCAGTCACAAGGTATGGGTGCGCTGCAGGCGCTGTCGCCAGGGCGTCCAGCGTGTCGCGAACACACCCTCTCATCTCGTCCTGATGATCCCGTTGTCGGGAGCGGACACGTCGTACTCGACGCTCGCGCCCGGGTCGCGGCGGGCCTGGTCAGCGATCAGACCCGCGAGCACCTGTGCTTTCTTCGCCGACTCGTCGGCACTGCCCCACACGACCCGTTCACCGGAGGTGAGCTGCAGGGTCACGTCGTCGGCCGTCGATGCGGTCACGGTGTCGACGGTGGACCGCAGCGTGACCGGCAGCGCCAACAGCACCTCGGCGACCGAGCGGTACGCGGGGCCGTCCAGGGCCGCTCCCCCGACGTCGACGAGGGGCACCCCCTCTTGCCGGGCGTCGAGTTCTTGCACGACGACGCCGGCCGGGTCGACGAGTTCGAAGCCCTCCCCAGCGGCGACCGTGGCGACGGGCTGGCGCTCCTGGATGCGGACGACGAGCGTGTGCGGCGGAGCCGTCTCGGTCACGTAGCTGGCGATGAGGGGGAAGGCCGCGAGCTCGCGGGTGACCTCGTCGAAGTCGATCATCGCGAGGGGCGTCCCGAGCTGTCCGTCCAGTGCCGCCCGGACGGCCGAGGCGTCGACGCGTTCGGTCCCTTCGACGCGGATGGTCTGCAACGACAGGAGCGGGGAGAACACGGCGACCGCGACGGACGCGACGAGGAGGAGCACGACGGCCCCGAGCGACACCAGGGTCGCCCGACGGTGTCGGCTGCGACGTGTGAAGCGACGGACCTCGACACGTTCGACGCGCCTCCGTTCGCTCGACGCCCGACGTGCCTGCTTGCGAGCCGCGGCGGCTCGTGCCTTGGCCTCGGCGGCCGTGCCGTCGGGTGCCACGATGCGCGGCGGCTCGGAGCCGCCGAGGGCGCCCGACGCCCGGGAGCCGGTCTCGTCCGTCGACGCAGGCTTCGTGAGGCGGTCACGCCAGGCGGCGGAGGCTCCGGCGACCGTCTCGAGACGGCCCCTCAGCGTGGACGGAGTCGAGCCGGTGCCCTCGTCGCCCCGTACCGTCGAGCCATCCGTCACCCCGCGTGGAGGACGCGGATCACCCACGACGGGGAGGGGCCCCGTGGCGTCCGAGTCCCGGCCGCGCCGGCGTCGGGTCGGAGCCGCCGGCGGGGTCGCGGCGGGTTCCGGCTCGTCGAATCCGTCGGGCCGCTTCATCGGAGGGCCCCCGACGCCACGGTCCTGCTGTGACGAGTCACTCCGCGGAGTCCTCCGCGACGGCGACGACGGGTTCGTGTGCCGCGTCGAGGGAGCCGAGCAGCTGCGGCACGATGCGGTAGACGTCGCCGCAGCCGAGCGTGATGACGAAGTCCCCGTCGCGCGCGACCTCGGCCGTGCGGTCGGCCGCGGCCTGCCAGTCGGACACGAAGTCGACGCGGTCGGGGTCGGTGAAGCGTTCGGACACGAGCGCGCCGGTGACCCCGGGCTCGGGGTCCTCGCGCGCACCGTAGACGTCGAGCACGATCGTGTGGTCCGCGAGGCGCTCGTAGGTCTCGGCGAACTCGCCGGCCATCATGCGCGTCCGGCTGTAGAGATGGGGTTGGTGCACGGCGATGAGGCGCCCGTCGCCCACCACGGAGCGCGCGGCCTGCAGGGCGGCGGCGACCTCGGTGGGGTGGTGGGCGTAGTCGTCGTAGACGCTGACACCCCGGACGACACCGTGGAGCTCGAACCGTCGCTCGGTGCCCCCGAAGGTCTCGAGGCCCGCGATGGCGGCCTCGGGGTCGACCCCCAGACCCACGAGGACGGCGAAGGCACCCGCGGCGTTGACGGCGTTGTGTCGCCCGGGCACTCGCAACTGCACGGGCCACGAACGGCCCTCGGCGTGCAGGGTGAACGAGACGGGACCGGTCGAGGCGATGTCGCTCAGGCGCACGTCGGCATCGGCGGCCTCGCCGAAGGTCACGACGTGTGGGTGGTCGAGACGCCCGGTGACACGGACGGCACCGGCGTCGTCGCTCGAGACCACGACGAACTCGCGCGCGGCCGACGCGAACCGGACGAAGGCGTCGTCGAACGCCTCGTGGGAGCCGTAGTGGTCGAGGTGGTCGGCGTCGACGTTGGTGATCAGGGCGACCGAGGTGTCGTAGAGCAGGAACGACCCGTCGGACTCGTCGGCCTCGACGACGAACAGGTCGTCGTCGCCACCACGAGCGCTGACACCCAGCGACTGGATGACCCCGCCGTTCACGAAACTCGGGTCGTGCCCGGCGGCGAGCAGGGCGGTGACGATCATGCCGGTCGACGTGGTCTTCCCGTGCGCACCGGCCACCGAGACGAGGCGCTGCTGCCCGACGAGCCAGGCGAGTGCCTGCGAGCGATGCAGGACGGGCAGGCCCTTCGCCAGCGCGAGCTGGTACTCGGGGTTGTCCTGCCAGAGGGCCCCGGTCACCACGAGCGTGTCGGCGTCGCCGACGTTGGCCGCGTCGTGACCGATCGCGATCTCGGCGCCCAGCGACCGGAGCGACTCGACGGCTGCGCTGTCGCGGGCGTCCGATCCGGTGACCCGGTGGCCGGCGGCGAGGAACACGCGGGCGATGCCGCTCATGCCGGAACCGCCGATGCCGACGAAGTGGACGGCGCCGAGTTCGGCGGGGATCGGCTGGTCGAGGTCGGGCTTGATCATGATGTCTCGCTGAGGTCGGAGTTCTGGGAGGACGAGGAGGCGCGGCCCACGGCGTCGAGGACGAGGTCGACCGTGCGGTCGGTGCCGTCGCGCACCCCGACCGAGGCGGCACGGACCGCCATGTCGGCCACGACGGCCCGGTCGAGCAGCAGCGGGACGAGCGTGCGCTCGACCCATGCGGGTGTGAAGTCGGCGTCGGCGACGAGCAGCGCTCCCCCGGCACCGACGACGTCGGTGGCGTTGTGACGCTGTTCTCCGTTGCCCACCGGGTAGGGCACGAGCACCGAGGGCAGGCCGAGCGCGGTGAGCTCGCTCACCGTGGCCGAGCCGGCCCGGGAGACGACGAAGTCGGCCGCCGAGAGCGCGAGGTCCATGCGGTCGCAGTACCGGACCAGGTGGTGGCCGTCGAGATCGGTCGAGGTGAGGTCGGACTTCTCGCCCGTGATGTGCAGGATCTGCCATCCGGCGCCGAGCACGCCGACGGCTGCCTTCGACATGGTCTCGTTGAGGCGCCGGGCACCGGTCGAGCCGCCCGTGACGAGCAGCGTCGGTCGCGAGGGGTCGAGGTCGAACGTCGCGACGGCCTCGTCCCGGTGGGCCCGGCGGTCCAGGGACTCGATCTCGTCGCGCAACGGCATGCCGACCTGCCGTCCGCCCCGCAGGCGGGTGGAGCGGAAGACGACGCCGACGTGGGACGAGAGGAACGAGCCGAGGACGTTCGCCATGCCGGGCTTCGCATTGGCTTCGTGGACGACCACGGGCACCTTCGACCGCCATGCGGCGACGTAGGCGGGGGCGGCTGCGTAGCCGCCGAAACCCACGACGACGTCGACGTCGTGCTGTGCGAGCAAGGACCGGATGCCGTCGATCGCACCCGCGAGTCGCCCCGGGAAGCGCAGGGCCGCCGCGGAGGGCTTCCGGGGGAAGGGGAGCCGGGGCACGGTCAACAGCTCGTACCCGCGTTGCGGGACGAGCCGGGCCTCGAGCCCCTCGGCCGTACCGAGCACGAGGACGATCGCGTCGGGCTCGCGCCGTCGGAGCCGATCGGCCACGGCGAGGAGGGGGTTCACGTGCCCGGCGGTGCCACCGCCGGCGAGGAGATACGTCGTCACCGCAGAGACCCTACCCGCTGTCGCGGGAGCCCCTGCGGCACGTCGGTCTCCTCGGGCACCCGGGCGAACGAGAGCACCACGCCGATGGCCACGAGGGTGACGATCAAGGCCGACCCACCCGCCGAGATCAGCGGCAAGGGAACGCCCAGGACGGGCAGCAGCCCCAGCACGACCGCGATGTTGACGAGCGCCTGCCCGATGATCCACGCCGTGATGGCGCCGGTCGTCACGCGCACGAAGGGGTCGTTGGTACGACGGATGATCTTGACGAAGCCCACGGCGAGGACGATGAACAGGGCCAACACGACCATCGCACCGATCAAGCCGAGCTCTTCGCCGACGATGGCGAAGATGAAGTCGTTGTCGGCCTCGGGCAGCCAGGACCACTTCGACTTCGAGTTGCCGAGGCCGACGCCGAAGAGTCCGCCCGAGGCCAACGCCCAGGTGCCGTGCAGGGTCTGCCAGCACTCGGCTTGGTACTGGCTCGAGTCGGTGCAGCCCGACAGCCAGGCGGCGATGCGGGAGTTCCGGGAGCTCGAGCCCTGGGCGATCAGGGGCACGACGACCGCGAGGAACGCGAGCGGCGCGAGCAGGTAGCGCAACCGGACCCCGGCGAACCAGACGGCGGCGAAGACGAGCAGGAGCATGATCATGGTCGTCCCGAGGTCGCCGCCGAGCACGACGAGACCGATCGCCACGCCGGCCACGGGAACGAGCGGGATCGCCAGGTGCTTCCAGTCGTCGAGCAGGTCGCGCTTGACCGAGAGGATCATGCCGAGCCAGATGGCCAACGCGAGCTTCACGGCCTCGGAGGGCTGCGCCGTGAACGAACCGAGGTCGATCCAGTTGCGGTTGCCGCCGATCTCGTAGCCGAGGGGCGAGAAGACGAGGAGTTGGAGGACGATCGTCGCGCCCAGGACGTGCCACGCCCAACGCTTCAGGAACGAGACGGGCAGCCGCGACACGATGAGCATGAGCGGGATGCCCACGGCCGCGTACGTGCTCTGTCGGATGAACGCCCCGAAGAACGACGTGTGTCGCGACGAGATGTATTGCTCGACCGACGACGACGAGAGCACCATGACGAGCCCGAGCACGACCATGAACAACGTCGTGCCGAGGATCACGAAGTACGAACCGGTCTCGGCGGCGAAGAGCTTCTTGACCCGGACGACCGCACCGGCCGTGCGCTTCGAGGAGCCCAGGCCACTCGACGCGTCCTCGGTCGACTGGACGGGCCCGCGGCGCGTACGACTCGACTCAGTCGGCCGACGGCGCGGGAGGCTGGACGGCGGGTTGGCCATCGACGTCACCCCTCAAGTGTTCGTGTACGGCCTGGGCGAAGGATCTCCCGCGGGCCGTGTAGTCGGTGAACTGGTCCATGGACGCCGCCGCCGGGGCGAGGAGCACGGTGTCTCCGGGTCGGGCCACGCTCGCGGCGAGGCGCACGGCCGTCGGCATCACCTGCCCAGTGTCGGTGGCGTCGACCTCGAAGACGGGGATGCCGGGCGCGTGTCGGGAGAAGGCCTGCCGGAGGGGCTCACGGTCGACGCCCACGAACACGGCTGCCCGGACGGCGCCCGTCGACTCGAGGACGAGCGGCTCGACGTCGACGCCCTTGAAGAGCCCGCCGACGATCCACACGACCGACGGGAAGGCCGTCAAGGAGGCGCGCGCGGCGTGGGGGTTGGTCGCCTTCGAGTCGTCCACCCACGTCACTCCACCGGACTCGGCCACGACCTCGGTGCGGTGGTGGTCCACGGCGAAGCCGGCGAGGGCGTCGCGGATCGAGACGGGGGCGACACCCACCGCACGCACGAGCGCGGCGGCCGCGAGCACGTCCTCGAGGAGGTGGTCGGCGGCGAGGCCGACGCCCTCGAGGGCCTCCCGGGTGGTCAGTTCGAGCGCTCGCGTGTGGCGCGCGTCGAGGAAGGCGCGGTCGGCCAGGACGGAGACCCCGTCGCCGGTCACGATGCCGACCTCGCTGGGCCCCGGGGCGTCGAGGCCGAAGCCGACGGCCCGGCAGCCCTCTTCGACGTCGGCGTCCTCGACCATTCGGAGGGTGGCCTCGTCGGCCTTGTTGTAGACACAGGCCACTGTCGTGTTCTCGTACACCTTGGCCTTGGCGTCGCGGTAGGCGTCCACGCCGCCGTGCCATTCGAGGTGGTCCGCCTCGAGGTTGAGACAGACGGAGGCGCGGGGCCGGAGGGCACCGGGCCCCTCGGTCGGCAGGTAGTGGAGTTGATGGCTCGAGAGCTCGACGACGAACAGGTCGAAGCCGTCGGGATCACGCACCGCGTCGAGGACGGGGACGCCGATGTTGCCGCAGGGCGCCACGCGGCGGCCGTCCGCGGCGGCCATCGCCGCCGCCAGTTGCGTCGTCGTGGTCTTCCCGTTGGTCCCCGTGACGAGCACCCAGTCGGCCACGCGCTCGACCTTGTCGCGGACGCGCCAGGCGAGCTCGACGTCGCCCCAGACGGCCAGCTCCGACCCGACGGCCCACCTGATCAGAGGGTGATGAGGAGCGAACCCCGGGCTGGCGACGACGAGCTGCGCGTCGAAGGCCGTGAGCGTGGACGAGGGTGCCTCCAGGGACTCGACCTCGTCGAGACGGGCCCCGATCAACTGCAGCAGTTCGGCCTTGTCCGGGTCGACGGCGGGGGCCACGACGAGGACGTCGGCACCCAGCTCGGCCAGGGTGTCGGCCACCGAGAAGCCGGTCGTGCCCAGCCCGAGGACGGCCACGCGAAGGCCCGACCAGTCGGCGTGCCAGCTGTCGAGCCCGGCCAGTCGCTCGGCGAGGGGGGTGGTGCGGCCGTCGCTCATGAGGTGCGGAGGATCCATTCGAGGTAGAAGGTGCCCACGCCGGCGGCGACGAAGAGCCCGGCGATGATCCAGAAGCGGACGACGACGGTCACCTCGGCCCAGCCCTTCAACTCGAAGTGGTGGTGCAACGGACTCATCAGGAAGATGCGCTTGCCCTTCGTGATCTTGAAGTACGCACGCTGAAGGATGACCGACCCCGTGACCACGATGAAGAGGCCACCGATCAGGACGAGCAGCAGCTCGGTGCGGCTGAGGATCGCCAGGGCGGCCAGCGCCCCGCCGAGGCCCAGCGACCCGGTGTCGCCCAGGAAGATCTGTGCCGGCGAGGTGTTCCACCAGAGGAACCCGATGAGACCGCCGCAGATGCAGGCGGCGACCACGGCCAGGTCGAGCGGGTCGGCCACCTGGTAGCAGGCCGCCCGCGTGGCCTCGTCGAGGCGCACGCTCGTGCAGAGCTGGTTGTTCTGCCAGAAGCCGATGAAGATGTACGACGCGATCGCGAGGATGGAGGCGCCCGTGGCGAGACCGTCCAGGCCGTCCGCGACGTTCACGCCGTTGGAGGTGCTGACGGTGATCAGGACGACCCAGATCAGGAACAGCCCACCCCCGACGATGGTGCCGAAGAACATGAAGTCGAGCCAGGGGATGTCGCGCAGGCCCGAGATCATCGTCGACGCGGGGGCGAGCCCGCGATCGTTCGTGAAGGAGAGCGCCAGGACGGCGAACACCGCCCCCACGACGACCTGCCCGGCGATCTTCGCCCACCCGCCGAGCCCGAGGCTGCGCTGGTTGCGCACCTTGAGGAAGTCGTCGAGGAACCCGACCACGCCGAGGCCGACCATCATGAACAGCACGAGCATGCCGCTGAGGGTGAGCTCGTCCCCGCCGACCAGGTGACCGATGAAGTAGCCGAGCACGGTGCCGATGATCAGGACGATGCCGCCCATGGTCGCCGTGCCGCGCTTGGTGTGGTGCGACTGCGGGCCGTCGTCGCGGATGAACTGACCCCACCCGAGACGGTGGAAGAGCTTGATGAACGCCGGCGTCATCAGCAGCGTGAAGGCGAGGGAGAACCCACCGCCGATCAGCAGCGCGATCATGCGGTCACCCCGGCCAGGCGGTCACCGAGGAGGCGCAGGCCGGCCGATTTGGACGACTTCACGAGGACGACGTCCCCGGCTCGCAGGGTGCCCCGCAAGAAGTCGTACGCCTCGTCGATCGTGTCGACCAGCACGCTTTCTCCGTCCCACGAGCCTTCGAGGCCCGCCGCCATGTGGATGTGCCGCGCCTCGTGGCCGACGACCACGAGCTGGCGGACGTTCAGCCGGACGACCAGTCGGCCGACCCGGTCGTGCTCGTCGCGCGCGTACTCACCGAGCTCGGCCATCTCTCCGAGAACGGCCACCGAGCGGCGGTCGGGACCGGTGATCTGGGCGAGCGTCTTCAGTGCCGCGGCGACCGAGTCCGGGCTCGCGTTGTAGGCGTCGTTCACGACCGTGACGCCGCCGGGCGCGTCGAGGACCTCCATGCGCCACCGCTCGGCCCGCGTCACTCCCTCGAGGACCGTGACGGCCCGGTCGAGGTCGACGCCCCACTCGCCGACGACGCTGAGGGCCGCGAGGGCGTTCATGACGTGGTGCTCGCCCAGGATGCGCAGCGACACCCGACGACTCGTGTCACCGTGCTCGAAGGTGAAGGACGTGCCGGCAGCCGAGACGTCGATGTCGGACGCACGGTAGTCGGCCGACGGGCTCTGCCCGAAGGTCACGACCCGCGCGGCCGTCACGGACGCCATGCCGGCGACGCGGTCGTCGTCGGCGTTGAGGACGGCCGTCCCCGTGGCGGGCAGGTCGGTCACCATCTCGGCCTTGGCCGCACGGGTGCCCTCGATTCCGCCGAAGCCACCCGCGTGGGCGAGCCCGACCTTCAGCACGACCCCGGTGTCGGGACGGGCGATGTCGACGAGCCGGGCGATCTCGCCCGGTCCGCTCGCACCCATCTCGACGACCAGGTACTCGGTGTCCTCGTCGATGCGCAGCATCGAGATCGGGGCGCCGACGTGGTTGTTGAACGAGCCCTGCGGGGCGACGGTGGGCGCGACGTCGCTCAGGACGGCGCGCAGCATGTTCTTGGTGCTCGTCTTGCCGTTGGAACCCGTGACGCCGACCACCTTCAACCGGCCGAGGCGACGGACGTGCTCGACGACGGCGGCCGCGAGGCGCGACAGCGCGACGACTCCGTCCTCCACGACGACGAGCGGTGCGGTGGTCTCGACCTCGCGCTCGGCGACCACGAGGGCCGCGCCGTTCGCGGTGGCGGCCTCGACGAAGAGGTGGCCGTCGGTGACCTCACCACGGAGGGCGAAGAAGATCGATCCCGGGGTGACCAGACGCGAGTCGGTCTCGACCGTGCCGTCGACCGGGGTCGCGACTCGCGCCTCCTCGGGGTGGACCAGGCGCCCACCGGTGATCTCGGCGATCCGGAGGGGCGTGAGCGCGATCATTCCGACCACCCGGCCTCGCGCAGGGCCGCTCGGGCCTCGTCACGAGCGGAGTACGGGGTGCGCTCGCCACGGATGTCGCGGTAGTCCTGGTGGCCGGGGCCGGCCCAGAGGATCGAGTCCCCCGCGCCGGCCAGGGCCACGGCCGCCCGGATGGCGGCCTCGGGCGGGCTGACCTCGTGGATCTCGTGCTCGGGGTAGGCCGCGCGGGCGGCGTCGACGAGGGTCTTGCGGATCGAGGCCGGGTCCTCGAAGCGGGGGTGGTGGTCGGTCACGACGAGGATGTCGGAACCGGCGGCGGCCACCCGGGCCATCTCGCCGCGCTTCGTCGTGTCGCGGTCGCCGTCCGCGCCGAACAGCATGATGACCTTGCCGGGGGTGAAGGTCCGAACCGCGGCGAGCGTGGTCAGGAACGCGTCAGGGCTGTGGCCGAAGTCGACGTAGACGCTCGGGCCGGTGTCGCCCGACACACGCTCGGTACGCCCGGGAAGGTAGGCCACGATGCCGCCGTCGGCGTCGAGGGCCTGGCCGATGGCCTCGAGCTCGAAGCCCGCCTCGACCAGCATGACGATCGCCAGGGCCGCGTTCGCGACCATGTGCCACCCGATCAGCGGGACGCGCGTCACGAGCGAGCGCTGCTCGGGACCCGACAGGCGGAACTCGGTGTAGGCGGCCTGCTCGTCGAGGATCTCGACCGTCCAGTCGGCCTCGACGTCGGGGAGGATCGTGATCGTCGTCAGGGGGATGCGGGCGTTGTCCACGACGCGCTGGCCGTAGGGCGAGTCGAGCGAGACCACGGCACGACGGGCACGGTCGGGCTGGAAGAGCGGCAACTTGGCCTGGAAGTACTCTTCCATGTCGGCGTAGTCGTCGAGGTGGTCGTGGCTGAGGTTGGTGAAGGCGGCGACGTCGAAGACGAGACCGTCCACGCGGTTGCGACTGAGTGCCTGAGCACTGACCTCGACGGCCACCGCACGCACCTCGCTCTCGCGCATGCGGGCCAGCAGGGCGTGCATCTCGCTGGCTTCGGGGGTCGTGAGGCGGCTGACGACGGTCAGGTCGCCGATGTGGCGCTCGGCCGTGCTGCTGAGACCGGTGACGAGGCCCAGCTGTCGCAGGACGCCCTCGAGCAGGTACGACGTGCTGGTCTTCCCGTTGGTGCCGGTGACCGCGAGGAGCAGGGGCGCGTCGTCGCTGTCCGTGCGGTAGATCCAGGCCGAGAGCTCGCCGAGGGCAGCTCGGGGTGAGTCGACGAGGACGACGGGCAGACCGCTGGACCGGGCCAGCTCGGCACCCGCGGCGTCGGTCAGCAGGGCCACGGCACCACCGTCACGTGCCTGGTCGGCGAACTCGGCTCCGTGCCGATGCGCGCCGGGCACGCCCACGTACAGGTCGCCGGGGTGGAGGTCCGCCGTGCTCAGCGTGATGCCGGTGATCTCGATGCCGTCGAGGGAACCCTCGTGCTCGAGTCCGAACTCGCTGACCAGTTGGGCGAGTGACCTCGCCGACGGATGTTCCGGTCGAAGGACCGGGGGGATCCGGGCGCTCAAAGAATCCTCTTCTCTCACCAGGTCTCGGGCAGGCTGGGTGCCGGCTCCGTCGACGGAGGGACCCGATACATCTCGAGGACCTGGGACATGATCTTGTTGAAGGTCGGCGCCGCAGCGGCCGACGTCTTGATGGTACTGGGCTTGGTGAAGGTCACGACGACGACGTATTGCGGGTTCTCGGCCGGAGCGATGCCCGCCACCGAGACGATGCGGTCAGAACCGTAGCCGGTTCCGTCGGAGCGCGCGACCTCGGCGGTGCCGGTCTTGGCGGCGACGCGGTACCCGGGGATCGTCAGGACGTCCTTGAGATCGCCGTCGCTGACGACCTTCTCGAGCATGTTGACGGTCGTGTCGGCGGCCCACGGGGAGACGACGCTCGTGCCCTCGGCCGAGGGGGTCTCGGTGACGGTGCCGTCGGGAGCCGTGCACCCGGCGACGAGGTTGACCGGCAGACGGGTGCCGTGATTGGCCAGCGTCTGGTAGATGCTCGCGATGTGGATGGCGGTCGTCGAGACACCCTGTCCGAACATCGTGTTGATGCTCGTCTGCTGGTCCCACTGCGAGGCCGGCCGGATGCCCGTCGTGGGCTCGCCGAGGAAGGCCACGCCGGTCGGGTCGTTCAGACCGAACTTCACCATGTAGTCGTGACGTTGCTGGGCCGACAGCGACTGGCCGAGCAGCGAGATGCCGACGTTCGACGAGTCGCGCAGGATGCCGGTCAGAGTGAGGTTCTCGGTCGGGTGGAAGGTCGCGTCGTGGATCTCGCCACCCCACGGGAACGTGCGGGAGTACGGCACCGTCGCCCGCGTCGCGGGATCGGCCTTGCCCGAGTCGAGCAGCATGGCCGCGGTCATCGCCTTGAAGGTCGACCCCGGCTCGTACGAGTAGGTGAAGGCCTTGCTGCCGAGGTCGTCGACGGCGGTCCCGTTGACGTCGTTGGGGTCGACGGCCGGGTAGTCGGCGACTGCGAGCAGCGAGGCGTCGCTCGCCTTCATGACGACGGCCGTGGCCGACTCGGCTCCGATGGCCTCGGCCTGCTCGCCCAGCGCCTGCTGGGTCATGTACTGGAGGTCGCTGTCGACGGTGAGGCGGAGCGTGCCGCCGGCGACGGCTTTCTTGGTCGTGACGGTGCTGCCGGGCAACTGGACGCCGTCGGCACCGCGCTCGTAGGTCTCGGAGCCGTCGGTGCCGGCCAGGCACGCGTCCTGGCTCAGCTCGAGTCCGGCCTGCGGCCCGTCGGTGCCGATGAAGCCCGTCAGATTGCCCGCCACCGCGCCGTTGGGGTAGGTGCGCGCGGCCTGGCGCTGGAAGTACACCCACGACACGTTCATCTCGCGGACCTCGCGGAAGGCGTCGACGTCGACGCCCTTGACGAGGTAGGCGAAGTTCGCCTCGGGGTCGGTGGTCAGCGCCTTCGTCATCGTTCCCGCGTCGCCCCCGGTGATCTTCGCGATGCGCTCGACCACCTGGTCGACGGTCAACTCGGTGGTCTTGCCGTCGTCGCCCTTCACCTTCGCCGTCGTGGCGAACGCCGGAGCGGCCGTGATGTTGTACCGGGTGACGCTGCCGGCGAGCACGGTGCCGTCCACGTCGGTGATGTCGCCGCGATCGCCGTAGGTCGTCTGCACGATCTCGCGCTTGTTCTGGGACTGCTCGTTCAACTCGGCCGCCTGGACGAGCTGGATGTCCGCCAGGCGCACCACGAACACGCCGACGAGCGCGATGATCAGCGCCATCGCCAGCGTCACGCGGAGACGGCGGCTTCGGGGAGCTGCTTTCACGAGAGGTTCCTCACCGCGGCCGGGCGCCTGCCCGACCCGCTGTCGTCGATCGATGTACCGGTGACGGCACGTCGCTAGCGGGTCTGAGGAGCCGCCAGCTCGTTCGCGCCCGACGCTACCGACTCGTCGGCCGATCCCCCGTCCGCCGCGCCTGTCTCGGTCGGAACCGCCGCGGCACCCGCCGTCGTCGGAGCACCGATGGACGTGGCGCCGGGGTCGCTGCCGGCAGGGGCGTCGTCAGCGGAGGAGGTCGCGGGGGCCTTGGTCGTGAGCGGCACGCCCTCGAGGAGCGTGTTCGGGATCAGGTTGCCGGAGGTCGCCTCGTCGGCACCCGCCGCGGGGGCGGGTGACCCGTGGACCGCACCCGTGGCGAGATCGAGGTAGACGGGGTTCGAGTTGCGGACCATGCCGAGTTCGTCGGCGTTGGCGGCGAGGTTCTGCGGCGAGGACAGGACGTCGCGTTGCTCGCTGTACTTCTGCTGGTCCCGGACGAGCTCGGTCTTGGCGGCCTGCAGGTCGGAGATCTTGTAGGCGCCGTCGCTGAGGGCGATGCTGATGGCCAGTTGGGCCAGCAACAGGACGAACAGGGCCGCCGTGGCGATGAGCGCGTAGGCGATCTTCGGTCGGGCCCGTCGCTGTGATCGACTCGTCACGATCTCGACCGGACGCGCTGCCGGGGCGGACGACGGCTGCGGACGGGTCGACGGGGTCGCGATGGCCAGGTTGCTGCTCATGCTGTTCTCCGGATTCGTTCGGCGGCGCGCAGTCTCACGGGCTTGGCTCGAGGGTTCAGGTCGCGTTCGGCGTCGGAGGCCAGTTCGGCCCCCCGGACGAGCAGGCGGAAGTCGGGGCGGTGCTCGGGCAGTTCGACCGGAAGTCCCTGCGGTGCCGTGGACGTCGTGCGGGCCGCCAGCTCGCGCTTGACGAAGCGGTCCTCGAGGGACTGGTAGGCGAGCACGACGATCCGTCCCTGGACGGCGAGACGGTCGAGGGCCACCGGGACGGCGGCCTCGAGCGAGGCCAGCTCACCGTTGACCTCGATGCGCAAGGCCTGGAACACGCGTTTGGCCGGGTGACCGGCGCGCTGCAACGCCATGGGAGTCGCCGCGATGAGGAGGTCGACGAGCTCGCCGCTGCGGGTGAGAGGCGAGTCGGCCCGGTGCTCGACGATGCGCCGGGCGTAGCGCGGAGCCAGCTTCTCCTCGCCGTACTGGTAGAAGATGCGACGCAGTTCGCTCTCGGGGTACTCGGCGAGGACGCGCTCCGCCGTGACGGGCGAGGTGGGGTCCATGCGCATGTCGAGCGGCGCGTCCTTCGAGTACGAGAAACCGCGCTCGACCCGGTCGAGCTGCAGCGACGACACACCGAGGTCGAAGAGCACCCCGTCGACCGTGTCGAGGGCGAGGTCGTCGAGGGCCTCGGCGATGCCGTCGTACGTCGTGTGCACGAGGCGGGCTCGCTCGCCGAAGGGCGCGAGTCGCTCACCCGCCAGGGCGAGGGCCTCGGTGTCGCGGTCGAGCCCGACGACGGTGAGCTCGGGGAAGGCCTGCAGCATCGCTTCGCTGTGGCCCCCCATGCCGAGGGTGCAGTCGACGACGACGGCGCCGGGACGCGAGACGGCCGGGGCGAGGAGCTCGAGGGTGCGTTCGAGGAGGACGGGGGTGTGGATCTGATCGGCCATGACGACACGGGCTCTGCTCGTCGGCCCTGATCCCCATCCGTCGGGACCTGGCACCGGGGAAGGTGCGCCAGGGCAGACGGCTGAGGGTCGGGGCCCACGGGCTAGAAGAGCCCGGGGATCACCTCCTCGGTGGTGTTGGCGAACTCGGCCTCTTGGGCCTCGTAGTAGGTGTTCCACGCGTCGGTCGCCCAGATCTCGGCACGGTTGCCCGCGCCGATCACGGTGAGGTCTCGACCGAGGCCGGCGTACTCGCGCAGCGTCGCCGGGATGGTGACCCGGTGCTGCTTGTCGGGGATCTCGTCGCTCGCGCCCGAGAGGAAGAGGCGCATGTAGTCGCGGGCCTGCTTGCTCGTGACCGGCGCCTGACGGATGCGCGAGTGCATGTCTTCGAACTCGCGCTGGCTGAAGACGTAGACGCACCGCTCTTGCCCACGGGTCATGACGAGGCCCGAGGCCAGTTCGTCACGAAATTTCGCGGGGAGGATGATGCGCCCTTTCTCGTCGAGCTTGGGCGAATAGGTGCCGAGGAACATGCGCCCGTCTCCCCTCGCCCCGCACCCCGTCTGTGGCACGTACCTCCACTTTACTCCACAACCCACCACCAGACAATGAAACGGCGGGTCCTCTGCCGCGTGTCCGGCCTGCGATCCGCTCCAGTTCGGGGGACACACGGGTGGAGGACAGTGGAGGAGAACCGCGACGAGGAGGCGCGCCCTGCGTGTCGCGCGCCTCCCGCGGGGTGGACGGGCGCACGAAAAAAGGGGCCGGCCCGAAGGCCGACCCCTGAGGTCGTGGTGCTGGTGGCGCCTAGGAGCGCTCGTCGCCGTCCTGGCGGCGGTCCCAGCGGTCGTTGAGCCGATCCATCAGGCCCCCCTTGGCGGGGTGCGCGGGGCGGGAGGTGGAGGAACGGGGAGCCGACGGCATCGAGGCCGTCGAGGACCCCTTCCGCTTGGGGGGCGCGATGGCGAACAGCACGCCGGCCAGCATGACCACGAACCCCGCCACACCGATCAAGGGCTGACGGAAGATGACGCCTGCGACGATGACGGCGATGCCGACGAGCGCACCGAGGACCCCGACCACGACGAGCGTGTAGTTCGGTCGACCACCCCGGTTGCCGACCGTCGCCACGAAGTCGGAGTCGTTGTTGTAGAGACTCCGCTCCATCTCTTCGAGGAGCCGCTGCTCCTGTTCGGAAAGTGGCATCTTGGTGTTCCCTTCGAGCACGGGCTCTCAAGCGCGAGGCGGGAGCCTCGGGATCGACGCGATGAGTAGCTGCGAGTGTATGCCCGACAGCTATCGCTAGGCTAGGCAGCGTGGCTGAGAGTACGCGGTTAGTGGACGTCGTTCAAGAGCGCATCGACCGGTTCCTCGAGCGGCAGCGACCGGCCCTGGCGGGCATCGCTCCCGACCTCGACTCCTTCTCCCTCTACTCGAGCGATCTGCTCCGCGGCGGGAAGCGTTTCCGGGCCCTCTTCTGCTACTGGGGCTGGCAGTCGATCGCCGGGCTCGACACGGGCTTCGACCCGCTCGGGGAGTCCCGCGACGAACGCGAGATCGACGCGGTCATGACCGCCTCGGCCGGGCTCGAGTTCTTCCACGCGGCGGCGCTCGTGCACGACGACATCATGGACAACTCCGATACGCGGCGAGGGCTGCCGGCGGCGCATCGGCGCTTCGAGGCCCTGCACCGCGAGGGGGCGTGGCTCGGGTCTCCCGAGGCGTTCGGCCGATCGGGTGCCCTTCTCATGGGTGACCTGCTGCTGGCATGGAGCGACGAGCTGCTGAGCGAGGCCCTCGACTCCCTCCCGTCCCGCGAGGCCGCCCGCTCGGCACGCCTCGAGCTCAACCGCATGCGGACCGAGGTCACGGTGGGCCAGTACCTCGACATCCTCGAGGAGAACGCCTGGCAGACCGTCGACGAGCTGCAGCTCCTGCCGCGTGCCCAGCGCGTGATCGTGTACAAGTCGGCGAAGTACAGCGTCGAGGCCCCGCTGACCGTGGGGGCGGCGATGGCCGGCGCCGACCGGTCCGCCCTCGAGTCCCTGCGGCACTTCGGACTGCCCCTCGGCATCGCCTACCAACTGCGCGACGATCTCCTCGGTGTCTTCGGCGACCCGTCGGTCACGGGCAAGCCCGCGGGCGACGACCTGAGAGAGGGCAAGCGCACGGTCCTCGTGGCGACCGCTCGTCGGGCCCTGCCCCCGGGTGCCGTCCGCCTTCTCGACGAACTCCTCGGCGACCCCGAACTCGACGACGACCAGATCAGCATGTTGCAGGCGACGCTCCGAGACAGCGGGGCCGTCGACGCCGTCGAGCAGACGATCACCGATCAGGTCGAGCGTGCCGTCCACGCACTCGAGAGGTCCGGCCTCGCGCCGTCGGCACGGACCCAGTTGACGCGACTCGCCGAGACCGTCACACGCCGCGCCTCCTGAACCCGCCGACGGCTCGACGCCTCTCGTCCGACGGTCTGCAGGGCCGGTACGGCGTCGAGGCTAGAGCAGGCTCTGCGCGATGCGCCGGACCTCGGCCTTGCGCCCGGCCTGGAGGGCTGCGACAGGACTCGTGCCGAGCGCCTCGTCGTGGGACAGCATCCAGTCGATTGCCTCGTCGTCGTCGAATCCGTTGTCCGAGAGGACGGTGAGGGTGCCTCGGAGGTCGTGCCTCGGCTCGGAGCCGTCGAGGAAGACGGCGGGCACCTTCGTGACGCCGTCCACGCGGGTCCCGACGAGGACGTGCTCCTCGAGGAGCCGACGCACGCGGCTCACCCCGAGGCCGAGCCGATCGACGAGGTCGGGCACGGTGAGCCATTCGGTGTCGGCGAACCAGGGGCGTTGAGAGAGATCGGTCACGCGACAACCTTGCCACGGGTTCGTGAGCCCTCGCCGCGCCTCCTCGTCCTCCTCCCCCAAAGCGAGTCACATCGGCAACATGCGCCCCACTGATTGACTTGGATATCCACGTGTGCCAACTTGGGACGACGTGGCACCGCGGCTCACCGATCACCCAGCGACCGTGTCCCCGCCCCCGAACCGAGGATCAGCCCATGAACGACGTCACTCCCGCCCGCCCCGACTCCGAGTCCGCGACGACACCGGACGTTCGAGCGACCAGCGCGTTCGGCCCCCTCGGTGGCGACGACGAGCGCAAGCCGCTCTCGCGCATGGCGCGGTCGATGCTCAACACGGTCCCCATCGTCCTGGCGGGCTCGATGGCCCTGAGCATGGGCGTCACCGGTCCTGTGTTCGCCCTCGACCAGGGCCCGACGAAGAAGCCCGACGCGTCTCCGCGTCCCGTGTTGCCCCCTCGACTCTCGGCGCCCGAGCAGAAGACCGCGGGCACCGTCGAGACCGCCGCGAGCTCGGCCCGCGTCTTCGGCGCCGCCCCGGCCACCTACACCGTCAAGTCGGGCGACACGGTCGCGAGCATCGCCGGATCGTTCGGCCTGAGCACCGCGTCGGTGCTCGCCCTCAACGGCCTCAGCTGGAAGTCCACCATCTTCCCGGGCCAGACCCTGAGCCTGAGCGCCGCCACGAGTGCCGCGGCCAAACCGTCGTCCGCGCCCGCGCCGGTCAAGGCGACCGGCGGCCGGTACGTCATCGTCCGTGGGGACACGCTGAGTTCCATCGCGCGAGCCCACGGGGTCACGACGAGCGCGCTCATCCAGGCGAACGGGCTGGGACTGTCGAGCATCATCTACCCGGGTCAGACTCTGACCGTCCCGACGGGCTCGTCCGCGTCCACCGCCACGACGCCGGCCCCGGCCGCAGGACCCGCCGTGGGCAGCTACGTCATCCAGCGGGGCGACACCATCGCCTCCATCGCCTCGAAGTCGGGCACGAGCGTCAAGGCCCTCCTCGCCGCGAACGGGCTCTCGTTCACCAGCACCATCTACGCCGGCAAGACCCTCACCCTGCCCGGTGCCGCGGCTCCGACAGCCACGACCGTGGTCGCGTCGACGTCGGCCGCGCCGCTCGGAGTCAGTGCCACGCTGACGGCGGAGCAGGCCGGCAACGCCCGGACCATCATCTCGGTGGGACGCCAGCTCGGGGTCGGAGATCGGGCGATCGTCATCGCCCTGGCTGCGGCCGCACAGGAGAGCAGCCTGCGCAACCTCGACCACGGCGACCGGGACTCCCTCGGCCTGTTCCAGCAGCGCCCGAGCACGGGTTGGGGAACGCCCGCCCAGCTGCGCGACCCCGTGCACGCGACCAAGCTCTTCTTCGGCGGCGCGAGCAACCCGAACACGGGCAAGACGCGAGGCCTGCTCGACGTCAAGGGGTGGCAGTCGATGTCCCTGACGAAGGCGGCGCAGGCCGTGCAGTACTCGGCGTTCCCGGACGCCTACGCCAAGTGGGAGGCTCCCGCCACGACCTGGCTCGCGACCCTCCGCTGACGCACGGACGACCTGTGGGCGGGCGGTTTGCCGCCGTGCGGTGAGTTGAGGCACCGGCACGGCCCTCGGTCCGTAAAATCACGAGGGTGAGCGTGAACCAGACTGACCCGATGATCGGCCGTCTCATCGAGGGCCGGTACGAGGTCCGTTCACGCATCGCCCGAGGCGGCATGGCCACCGTGTACCTGGCCACCGACCTGCGTCTCGAACGTCGCGTGGCCATCAAGATCATGCACGGCCACCTCGCCGACGACGCGTCGTTCAAGGAGCGCTTCATCCAGGAGGCGCGCTCGGCCGCCCGCTTGGCCCACCCCAACGTCGTCAACGTCTTCGACCAAGGCCAGGACGACGACTCGGCGTACCTCGTCATGGAGTACCTGCCCGGCATCACGTTGCGAGAACTCCTGCAGGACCACAAGGTGCTGACGGCCGAACAGGCGATGGACATCCTCGAAGCGGTCCTCGCCGGCCTCGCCGCCGCCCACCGCGCCGGCATCGTGCACCGCGACCTCAAGCCCGAGAACGTCCTCCTCGCCGACGACGGACGCATCAAGATCGGCGACTTCGGCCTGGCGCGGGCCGCGACGGCCAACACGGCCACGGGCGCCGCGCTGTTGGGGACGATCGCCTACCTCTCCCCCGAACTCGTGACCCGGGGCATCGCCGACACCCGCAGCGACATCTACGCGCTGGGCATCATGATGTACGAGATGCTCACGGGCGAACAGCCCTACAAGGGCGACCAGCCCATGCAGATCGCTTACCAGCACGCGAACGACACGGTCCCCACCCCCAGCTCGGCGAACCCCCGCGTCCCGGTCGAGCTGGACGAGCTCGTCCTCTGGGCCACCGCACGCGACCCCGAGCAGCGACCGCGGGACGCCCGGGCGCTGCTCGACCAGCTGCTCGACGTGCAGCGGGTGCTCGCCGATCCGTCGGGACCGCCCGCCAACAGGACGATGGTGCTCCCGGCCGCGGGCGCGACCTCCGTGCTGCCGGCCGGTGGCACGGGTGAGACGCAGGTCCTGCCCAAGGCACGACACCGGACCGGACCGGTCCAGGCCGAACCCGACGACGCCGCCACGACGCTCGCCGCCGTCGCCGACCGACGTCGGCGACGGGGTCGGGTGCTCATGGCCCTGGTCGTCGTGGTGGCCCTGCTCGCAGGAGGGGCGGGCTGGTGGTTCGGTTCGGGGCCCGGTGCGCAGACGTCCGTCCCCGACGTGTCGGGACAGGACCCCGCCGCGGCATCGGCCGCACTCACGTCGGCCGGGTTCGTGGTCGCACCCGACACCCAGTCGGACTTCTCCCCGGTGGTACCCACGGGCCAGGTCACACGCACGGATCCCGACGCCACGACCCGGGTGCAGAAGGGTTCCACGATCACCCTCGTGGTCTCCCAAGGACCCCGGCAGCTGCCGGTGCCCACGGTCGTCGGCGAGACCGAGGACGCTGCCACGGACGCACTCTCGGACTTCACCCTGCAGCCGACGGCGAGCCAGTTCGACGCGTCGGCCGCGGGTACCGTCCTCGCGATCAGCGGCGTGGACGAGGCCGGCACCCCGGTCGATCTCGCCGGGGCCGCCCAGTACGGCGAACAGCAGCCGGTGACGCTCACCGTCTCGCTCGGACCCGTTCCGGACGTGGCCGGCCTCTCCGTGGCGGATGCCCAGAATGCCCTGACCGGGGTCCAGTTGACGGGCGTCGAGAGCGGAACGGAGTTCAGCGACTCGGTCGCCTCCGGCGAGGTCATCCGCTACGAGCAGCAGGCCGAGGGGGCGCTCCACCAGGGCGACACGGTAGACCTCGTCGTGTCGAAGGGTCCGCCGCCCATCACGATCCCCGACGTCCGGGGCAAGACCATCGACGCGGCCACGTCGCAGTTGCAGGGTCTCGGCTTCCGGGTGAGCTACCCGAACTGCACGGCTTTCACGTGTGCGTTCTACGACTGGGAGGCCCGTCTGCCGGTCACCGCGACCGATCCCGAGGCCGGCCTGACCGCGACCAAGGGTGCGACGATCGCCCTCACGTACCGGGTGGAGTGAGTCCCGGCCACCTCTGAGGCCGAGGGCACCGACAGTGCGACGGCCCCGGGACCGAAGGTCCCGGGGCCGTCGCCGTCACAGCAGGACTCAGTCGGCCGCGAGCTCCTCGGACACCAGGAAGGCCAGTTCGAGCGACTGCATGTGGTTGAGTCGGGGGTCGCAGAGGGACTCGTAGCGGGTGGCGAGCGTCGCCTCGTCGATGTGCTCGGAACCACCCAGGCACTCGGTGACGTCGTCGCCGGTCAGCTCGATGTGGATTCCGCCCGGGTGGGTGCCTGCGGCACGGTGTGCCTCGAAGAACCCCTTGACCTCGTCCATGATCTCTTCGAAGCGCCGGGTCTTGTAGCCCGTGGGCGTCGTGAGACCGTTGCCGTGCATCGGGTCGCTCACCCACAGGGGCGTCGCATCCGCCTTCTTGATGGCCTCGAGGAGGGGAGGCAGGGCATCCCGGATCGTGCCGGCGCCCATGCGGGTGATGAAGGTGAGACGCCCGGGTTCACGCTCGGGGTCGAGCTTGTCGATGAGACGCAGCATGTCGTCGGCCGTCGTCGTCGGGCCGAGCTTCACTCCGATGGGGTTGCGCACCCGAGAGAGGAAGTCGACGTGGGCGCCGTCGAGGTCGCGGGTCCGCTCGCCGATCCACACGAAGTGGGACGAGAGAACGTACGGAGTGCCCGTGCGCGAGTCGATGCGGGTCAGGGGGCGCTCGTAGTCCATGAGCAGGCCCTCGTGGCTGGTGTAGAACTCGACGCGCTTGAGCTCGTCGAAGTCCGCGCCGGCCGCCTCCATGAAACGGATCGCCTTGTCGATCTCTCGGGCGAGGTGTTCGTACTGGGCGTTGGCCGGGTTGGTGGCGAAGCCCTTGTTCCAGCTGTGCACCTGACGGAGGTCGGCGAACCCGCCTTGGGTGAACGCCCGGATCAGGTTGATCGTCGAGGCCGAGGTGTGGTACCCCTTCACCAGACGAGCGGCATCCGCGCGTCGGGATTCCGGGGTGAAGTCGTAGCCGTTCACGATGTCACCGCGGTAGGCCGGCAGCGTGACGCCGTCACGGGTCTCGGTGTCACTGGAGCGCGGCTTGGCGAACTGGCCGGCCATGCGGCCCATCTTGATGACGGGGACGGACGCGCCGTAGGTGAGGACGACCGCCATCTGCAGGATGGTCTTGACCCGGTCACGGATCTGGTCGGCGGTCGCACCCGCGAAGGTCTCGGCGCAGTCGCCGCCCTGGAGCAGGAACGCCTCACCCCGGGCCGCCGACGCCAGCCGCGTGCGGAGGGTGTCGACCTCGCCGGCGAAGACGAGCGGAGGAAGGGTGGACAACTCGGCCGAGGCGGCCTCGACGGCCGCGCCGTCGTGCCAGGTGGGCTGCTGCTTGATGGGGAGCGTGCGCCAATGGTCGAGACCGTCGATCACGTCGGGATCGGTGACGACGAACGGTTCGGTGAGCTGGGCCACGGTCTTCCTTGCCACTTGAC
>Ga0265780_10002800_pt1 | contig 23391 bp, 20 predicted proteins | sample P1T30metagenome_FD_192432 | JGI IMG/M metagenome (GOLD analysis project Ga0265780, IMG submission 192432) | Plant litter microbial communities from East Loma Ridge, Irvine, California - P1 T30 | ecosystem: Environmental > Terrestrial > Plant litter > Unclassified | place: USA: California... | reverse complement strand
TATCACAAATAAAATAATCTCTTAACCAGCTACTTTCAGAACGAAAAGTGACACTTTGCTCACAACACGGACAATATCCCTGATGCGAAAAATAGAAACCGTGAGGAATTAAATATCTTATTGCACGTTTTTTCAATTTTACTTTTATCCGATATAATTGCATTTTTAATGTACTTATCATGAAATTTTAAATTAAATTCGGATTTTAAACGTATCATCAGTCCAATCAGACTTGATTACACAAAATTAAAATAATGTCAATTAGATTTATTACTCTTATTTCTTAGATTCATCATCGGTACCTCACAATAATTGTATATAACCATTGAGATAGATACCGTTATACTCCAAAATAAGATATACTGTACTGAAAAATTAATATAATTATTATTTGTATTAATTGATACAAATCTAAGAATCCTATCCATAACCAAGCTATAATTTACTAGATACATTGAATATGAAATTAATGCGATCCCTGTAATTGCTTTATATATTAATCCTTTGCCCGTTTTTATCTCATTCAAATAAGGTAATAATAATAGTGTTGCCAGAGAATCTAACGAAAAGTAAAATACACAAGAATATATCGAGTTACTATCAAAAGGAATTAAAAACTTATTAATGACAGCGGTAATAATTCCCAAGATAAAAAAGTACTTTCTATAAGTAAACCAAATTCCTTTTTTATATCTATAAAAAAAGGCTCCGATAACGCCATACATCAAGCTATCTAACCGAAAAAATACTTGTTTTCTGAAGATCAAATCCCAATCTCTTTCACTGATTTCTTTGAGCAAGTAAAAATTATAGAGCCTAAAAAATGTTACGCTTAATAAAACTAAAATCGAAACAATCATTATTGAATTTTCAATCTTGAATTTCAAAAATCTATTAAAAAAATACAATAAAAGTGGCATTAAAATGTAAAACCATTCTTCAACTGACAAACTCCATGCTTCAGGAAACCACTCTGGATGAGGATAGTGTAAATTTTGAACAAAAAAAACGTAGCTCCACAAATTTGGAAAGGACGAATCGCCCGCAAGAATTAAATCTATGAAAATTAACAGAATAAAGACCAAAAAATAAGCAGGTAGAGTTCGAAACCACCTGTTTTTCCAAAATGAAATTAAAGAGAAATCAGAGTGTTTGCGCTCCATCTCTCTTATTAAAATACCTCCAATTAGAAAACCACTGAGAACGAAGAAAAGACTTACTCCATCAAAGATAAATAACTCTAAATATATTGAAATACTTTGAGGCAAAATCAAATTTCCATGTGAGAAAACAACAAAAAGTATTGCCAGACATCTTAAAATATCTAGTCCGTAAGTGCGACTTTTGTTAGTTTTTCTCTTGAGAAGTTTGATCATCCTGCCAAAGTCTTGAATTTTTATTTTCTATTCTTCAATTTCTCTCGCTGGACCATTTCAATATCCAAAATATCTTTTGCTTTGTAATTTAGCGCGCTATAAACCGCCGCTAAATCTCGAGTAAGTTTTCGAAGTCCCATTGGTTCTAAGGATGCCGCATGATCTGTTCCTTTCCAAGTTCGGTCAATTGTATAATGTCGCTCAATAATATTGGCTCCTAAAGTAAAAGCGGCAATATCCACGGCGATGCCCAAATGATGCCCTGAAAACCCAATATGTTTCACTTTGTTACCATATTTTTCTTGAAGAATTTTGATGTCTAAAAGACAAACATCTTCAAACGGAACTGGATACCCTGACGTGCAGTTGTACAAAACCAAATCCTTATTTCTGTTGTGTGTTGTAAAAAAATCGACCAAAATATCAGTTTCATCCTTCGTAGTCATTCCGGTTGAAATGTGTATTTCGCCTTTGTAATTTTCACAAAGCCATTCCAACATTTCGTAATTGTTATTGCAGGCCGAAGGTATTTTTATAAATTCGGGCTGTAGCGAAGCTATTTCTTTGGCAGAAGTCAAATCCCAAACCGATGTAGAATATGTAATTCCAATTTCGGCACAATATTCTTTTAGTTCTTGATGCTGTGAAGCGCTGAATTCTAAATATTCTCTGTGCTCGCCATAAGTAGATCCATAAGAATTGGCTGGATTGGGATGTGGCGTGTTATATTGTTCTTCGGTTAAAAGCTCTTTATTATGTCTTTTTTGGAATTTTACGGCATCGGCATTGCAGAAGATTTTAGCGATCTTAATCAATTCTTTGGCAATGTCCATTTCACCCTTATGATTGCATCCGATTTCGGCGATCACATAAGGTTTCTTAAATTCACTCATATCTTTGGTTGTATTTTAGTATAAATTCGCACAATTCTCTAATGGCACCTGCTGCTGATTTATTAGCCAGAATGAGGTCAGCATGCGGTTTCACTTCCATTACCGCATCTTGTGGCACAAAAGACCAACCCACAGAGCAGATGTTGGCAAGATCGTTAACGTCGTCCCCGCAATAAGCCATAGAATTAAACGAAATCGCCCGATCCATCGCGAAGTGGCGAAGAAACGAATATTTATCTTTCACGCCAAAAAAGGCGTTTTCAATTTTTAATTTTTTCATGCGTTGTTTGACCAATTCCGAATTTTCAGAAGTAATCACGATAACCGAAACGTCATGCTGGCGAAGAATTTCTAACCCCATTCCGTCGCGCATGTTGAACTTTTTGGCCATTTCGCCTTCAGAATCATAATATACGCAGGCATCTGTAAAAACGCCGTCAACATCCAAAACCAAATGATCAATACGATTTGGCCGTTTATTTCTTTTTTGCCTTTCAAAAAGTAAAGTTTCCACAATCTTCCAGTCAGTCATGCTGTCGATTTCTGCGAGCGTTTCGTCAGGCATTGCTACAACGCCCACAGTACCGCTGATTCTGTTTTTACTTTCAAAAAGAGCTTCCTTTTTTGTGGCATAAACTGCTCCGTTTTCCACCAAAAGCCCTTCAAAATCTTGACGGCGAGGTCGATTGAAAACATCATAGTTTTTTGCGGTTCCGTCAGCATTCCAAATAAAACGATGGGTTTTTACTGCGGTCAATGCTGAAGTGAAATTATCTTTTTTAATTTTATCAAGACAGGCGTTGATGTCAGTTGCAGTTGTCATCGGCGATGTCGCTTGCAACAAGCAGAAGATATCAAAAGAAATAGCTTCATTGGAACAAAATTCAAAAATCGCACTTTCGGTAGAAGCAGTATCAACCGCATTTTCTTCCGAACGAAGGACGGTTTTAAGCTTAGAATTCCAGTAATACTCCGCTTTGATGTAATCGATTATTTCGGTATCATCCGTAAAAACGTAAACTTCATCTAATTCTGAAAACAAGGCTTCGGTAAGAACCCAAGAAAAAAGCGGTCGTCCGGCAATTTTCCTTTTGTTTTTATTTTTGATTCCTTTTGAACCTTTTCGAAGTGGTATAAATCCTATGCTTTTCGCCATCTTTTTTGATTGAAGTCTTTACTGGTTCAAATTTATGTAATTACTTAGTTCACTCGTGAAAATTTTAGCACCTTTTGCGTTTAAATGTGATTCGTCATAAAAATTAGAAGCGTCTTTATAACTAGAATTTAAAGAATCATAAACAAAAAATGAAGAATTCGGGGTTTTAAACTGGCGCATTCTTTTCTCAAAAGCGGTGTTATAGATTTGAAAATTAGGAGAAAAAGCAAAAATTAATTTGATATTATTTGATTTGCATTGGTCTAAAATGGACTTAAAAGCTTTCCGTTTTTCATCAGATTCGTCTTTAATCTCATAATTTCCGACAGACAAAATGTAATCAGCTTTAAAATTTGGATTTTCAAAATCCAACGGAGTCGAACCATCAGGCTGCACATTATCAAATTTCGTACTGTTTCTTTTGAGCGAAAGATTAGTTTTATTAAGTCTGGACAAACATAAAAACCAAGATGTAAAATTTCGATCCCCTTTATTTATTAATTCTTGATTTATATAATCATATTTAACCAAAGGATACAAACGGTCAAATCGGTAGTTGATTGATGCTGTCGGAAGCAATTCTGAAGGCGAATCCAAAGCAAAAATAATAATCTTAGGTTTTTTATTAAATTTCAAAAGTGTTTTTAATATAAAGTCATGAAAGGTCACATCTGATCCCGGAAAGGCAATATTATAAGTAGATTTCCCTGTTTGCGCTTCTAATTGGTTGGCCATTATATTCATTGCACCTCGCGAAGAACCTAAAATTATGACTTCTTTATTTATTTCTCCTTCCAAAAGTTTTTCAATTCTATTATCAACTTGATATTTGGGAGACAGGTAAATAAAAATATAAAACAGCTTGTCCACAACAAAAAAAAGGACTGTAAAAATCAAAAGACGTTTCAAAAATTTCTTCATATCAAAATTGGAAATAAATAAACTCTTGAGCTTTAGAGCCCATAATAAAAAGAGAAATTAGTAATATGATGTAAAAACCCCATCGAAAAGAAGCGCTCCACGACAGTGCAAAATTTTCGAGAGCATAATTATTTTTTCTACCGAACCATTCTATTGATATGAAAAATAATATCAAGACGATCACATTGCTGGGACGTACTTCAGGCAGTGAAAACAATTTTGAGCTAAAAATACCTTCTATATAATTGAAGGCATGCGAAAGATTATCGGCCCTAAAAAATATCCAAGCAAAAACGGTAAGTCCAAAAGTACAACAGATTTGAAATAGTTCTTTACCACTTGGAAATACTCGGTTTTTCGCAACGATTTCAATGTGATTTCTATTTTTGTTGAGCAATAACAACGGTAAAAAATAAAGCGCATTTAAAAAGCCCCAAGCGATAAACGTCCAGTTTGCGCCGTGCCAAAAACCGCTTAATAAAAAAACAATAAAGGTATTTTTAATTTGCGACCATTTGCCTCCCTTGCTTCCTCCTAGCGGGATATAAACATAATCTTTGAACCAAGACGACAAGGAAATGTGCCATCTTCGCCAAAATTCTGCAATATCTCTGGAAAAATAGGGAAAAGAAAAGTTCTTCAGCAATTCAATTCCAAGCAATCTCGAAGTTCCCAAAGCAATATCAGAATAACCCGAAAAATCTCCGTAAATCTGAAACGTAAAAAATAACGCCCCCATAACCAGCGTGCTTCCGGAGTAATGATCTGAGTTATTAAAAATTTCATTGGCATAAATGGCGCAATTATCTGCGATTACAATTTTCTTAAAAAGCCCCCAAAGAATTTGCCGAAGTCCGTCCACGCCTTTTTGGTAATCAAAAGTGCGTTTTTGCTTTAACTGGGGCAAAAGATGGGTCGCGCGCTCAATTGGACCGGCAACTAATAATGGAAAATAAGAAACAAATAATCCATAATCCACAAAGTTTCGCTCTGCAATGATTCGCTTTTTATAGACGTCAATAACATACGAAAGTCCGTGAAAAGTATAAAATGAAATACCGACGGGCAGAATAATTTGGAGTGTCCAAGTACTCGCGTGCAGTCCAAAATTAGAAAGCAATTCTTGAAACGAAGCGATAAAGAAATTGTAATATTTGAAGAAGCCTAAAAATCCCAAATTGCAACCGATACTGAGCCAAAGCCAGAATAATCGTGTTTTTTTATGTGTGCTTCTTTCGATTAAAATTCCAGAAAAATAATCAAGCAAAGTGGAAAAAACGAGGAGAAACAAAAATTTCCAATCCCAACAAGCGTAAAAAAAATAGCTAGACGAAAGCAACAATGCGTTTTGCCCGAAAAGACGCCGTTGCAACATCCAATAGCATGCAAAAACGACAATAAAAAAGAGCGCAAAGTCGAGGGAATTGAAAAGCATGCTGAAATAAAATCGTTAATTTTTACAGCCCAAATATATCATTAAATTTAATAGTGCAATCCTTTAAGTTCCTTCATTTTCAGGAAAGTCGCTTTAGATATTGGTTTCCGATACGCAGGAAGTTTTGGCAATCCGATCAAGACGCTGAAAACACTTTTAAAAAACAATCGGAAATACCGAAAATCTTGCAATCCATACTTCATAAAATTGTGGTGCAACATCTTTGCAATTTTTAAAGTTGGATTTTGATAATAAGCCAAATAATATTTAAAGGTATTTTTAAGCTGTTTTTCAAATCTAAAATAGTTGCGCCCCGCCAATAATCTTTTTTGCACATCAACGCGGTGATTGACAACGATCTTTGGTTGGTATAAAATGTCATAATTATTTGCTAAAACTTCAATTGCCAAGCAAGATTCTTCTCCGTAAATATCAATCCAAGTTGGAAAACCTCTTGTTGAAAAATAAGCTTCTTTTGAAATGGCAAAACCACAGCCCACAAAGTCGTTTGTCAGATGTGAATTTTGATTAAAATTTGCATTCTCCAATGCCTTTTCATCAGTATCAAAAATCCCTCTGACTTCTTGAAATGCAATAATCCCTAATTTTTTATTATCTAAATATTCTCGTTCAATAGCCACAATAAAATCTTTGCTGAGAGGATGTGCATCGTCGTCAAGTCCAATAAAAACAGAGCCGGAAGCTTTTTTATAAAGGAAGTTTCGCGCCGGACTTGCTCCTAAACTTTTAGTAGAACTGTCCCAGATTACCCACGGATATTTAGCAATCAGAGCTTCCGTTGCCACACAACCATCGATATAAACCAAGACTTCGTGAATTTTAAGATCAACCAATGCTTTTAATTTTTGCAGGGTCAAGGCTAATTCGGTAGGCCTATTTTTGGTTACTATTAAAAAAGAAACTTCCATGATTATTTATTTGGCGCTATTGCAGGATATAAATCTACAATTTTAGATCTCAATTGCTGGCGGTTGTAATGCGTTTCAATAAATTTTACGTTATAATCTTGCACATTTTCGCGAAGCGAGGAGGAACGTAAAGCCGTTTCAATATGTTGGGCAATTTCTTTGCCGTCCGTTGGATTTTCAATAAGCAATCCTGTTACACCATTTTGAATAACTTCTTCTGTTACACCGCCAGGATTCGATTGAATAGGAAATGCGCCCATTCCCATGGCTTCGAGAAGCGCATTAGGCATGCCGTCAGAAATACTATTACCGATATGCAAAATACTCTCACCCATCAACGCTAATAATTTTTGGTTTTCAAAAAATGCATCTCTTGAGTGATAACTCCAATTTAAACTACTGAAAAATGGCGAACTTTTCATTTTTAAAACAACCGATTTTTCAGCGCTATACACCACAATTTTAATATTTTTAAAAACACTGATATCTAAAAGTTCTAATGCTTCAATCACTTTCAGAGCTTTCCCAAATTGGTCGTCATAGCCTTTGATCAAAATACAAGTCCTATTTTTACATTCTTTTATAGCATTTTCAGGGATCGAAATACCGCCATTTCCAGGAAACACTCCAAGATATTGACCTGAAAAATAATGCTTTTTTGCAATTTCAAAATCGCGACGGCAATCGGTAATCAAAAAATTAGTTCTAGAGAGAAACGACTCCACAGCTTCCCTTTTTAATCCAAGTTTCGCATAACTGAAAAGATCGCTTCCCCAGGAGGAATACACTAAAGGCAAATCATGATATTTATTTAAGACTTCTAAAATAGGAATTCCTGATAAGTTCATTTCGAAACAATGAACCAAATCTGGTTGCAATTGTATCACGGTTTTTTCAAACTGCAATACTACTTTTCGCTCATTTAGTTTTTGCAATAAAGAATAAATTTTCGGAAAACGTTTCTTGATAAGATATCGAAATGGAAAATCATAGCGCATTTTCCAACCTCGTATCTGATGAACCCAGTTGATTTTTTCTACAAAGTCGCTTCCGTCAGTAACATCAAACCAGTGAACTTCATGCCCTGCTCCTTCTAACTGGTTGACCCATTGAAAAAAATGATGGTTTGGTATGGCAACGAATAGGATTTTCACTATTATAATTTTAACATTGGTTTCAAAAACGTATCTCCTCGACCGAGACGTTTAATTAAAAAATAAAATATTTTAATCCTTAGCATTTTTAAATTTAAATCGACGGAATTTGCTAAATTTTGAATCTCAATAAAATTTAGAATTTTTTTAGTCGCATCATAATCTTTTTGAGCCAATCCCAATCTAAATACCGCTAAGACCATTTTTAAAAGTGCTAATTTTACTGTATTTGAATCAGAAATCGACAATACAGTCTTTTTACATTCTAAATAAGAATCTAAACCGTTATTTACATTACGGTAAAATGTATTCATTAATGAAAGCCCACCCACCCTGTAATAAATTAAAGCTTTATTTATTACAGCAAAACTAACTTTACTAGACAATACTCTAGCGTATAGTTCATGATCTTCAAGGATGGTTAAATCTTCCCTAATGGGCATGTGAGGCAACAACGAACTTTTTTTCCACATTGGAGCAACCATCATCATGGGAAATAAGCCCGTTACAAATGCCTCAAAAACGTTTTCTTCTAAATTTAGATGATCTGAACTATCTTTTTTAAGCAAAACTGCATCAAATTCATTTTGAAATTCCAATAATTTACAGATTATAAAATCCTTACCGTGAATATTTTCAATTTTCTCTTTAAGATGATTTGGATGCATAATATCATCACTATCAAAAAATTGAATAAAATTGCCTTTTGAAAAACTAAAGGCATAATTTCTACAAGAGCTTGCACCTTTGCAAAGATTTATCGGACGTTTAAGCAGTAAAAATCTTTGATCTTCCTTTATAAAATCTTGAATAACATCAACAGAATCGTCAGTACTTCCGTCATCTACAATAATGCATTCCCATTCATCATAGGTTTGTTTTTGTATAGATTCAAGTGTTTCTATAATTAGTTTGGCTCTATTATAATTGGGTATAAGTATTGAGATCAAAGTCTATTGTATTATTTGCTTAACGAACTTCAGACTATTTCAAATATATTTTTTATCTAAAAAATTATAAATTTGTTCTTTATTCAACCCTTTAATTTTCAAAATTTTTCTTTTAAATTTATCAAAAGATAATAACTTTTTAAATATCTTTTCTTTATAACTATAAAAGTATCTCTTTCTCAAAAATTTCAAAGTTTCAATCTTTTTATCTACTTTTTTTTCTTCATATAAACCGTTGAATTTTTCATACATCCAAGGTTCAGCTACATTTCCTAGATGATAAGCATAGTTATCATAGGTTGAGAGTCGATATCCTCCCCTTTTTAAAACAGGTAAATCAGTATATTCATACTCACAAATACCTTCCAATTTAAACTTTGCATTTGTGTTTGGAATTCCTTTAAAAACTTCATTTTTGTAAGTTGCCACTACATGTGAACATCCCAAAACTGCAATCTTATTATTTTTATTTTTAATTGTTCCGATAACATCTTTAAACTCACTTACTAACCACTTCCATCCTAAACTTTTACCGAACATGCTCAACGCTTCTGGATTTTTCACTGGTAAAAATCTTATTCTATCATTAAACAAGTTATCCAACCATATATTGCTGGTCAAATCAAAATGCTTTCTAAAAACAGGAATCGGACAAACTGCGCCTGAATTTGGAAATGCTTCAAAAACATCAATAACAGCATTTTCCCAACCATTACAAAATAACACATCTGCATCTGTAATGGTTATCAGTCTTTCTTCTACGGTTCTTAATGCTTTTAAAACACTATTTATCTTACCTATAGCTTCATTTTCAATTATTAACTCTTCTATTAATTCTTGTTCATAAAGTAGTAGTAATTTGGCGTTAACTTCCTTGCAACATCCATTGCTAATGACAGAAATATTTAAAATTGAACTTGAAGTTTTTATTATTGAAAATAGACATAGTTCAAAAAGCTGATAGGAATCTTTATAATAATCAAATTCATAAGGGATATATAACGGGATAACAACACGATGTTGACTTTTGTTTTTTGTAATTATTTTCCCATCCTTTGCTGGATTATTACCTAACCTCATGACTTTTTTTTTAGGTGATTTTTTTGACTTCAAATATAAAGATCAGATATTAATCAATTCAGAATAATTACATCTATTTTTAGCTGCAACCAATTTAATTATAGCAATAGTTTAATTTTCCCATATTAACAATACTGTTCTGAATTTATATTATTTAGTAACACTAAGTTGGCTTTTTATCCTCTCATATATATCTAATATCTTTCTCTGGTTCATTTTGTAACTTAACTTAGACTTAGCAATTTCGTCGTTTACCAATTTTGAATTAAAAATCAATTCCTTGTTTTTTAAAGCTTCTCTAATTAACTGAGATATAGCAATCACATTTTCTGGATCATTAATGAGTAACCCATTAGTTTCATGACTGATTACTTCTGATGTCGCCCCTCCTGGATTCGACTGTATTGGGAACGCCCCCATAACCAATGCCTCTAATAAAGTGTTTGGGATTCCGTCTGAAATACTATTACCGATATAGATATATGCTTTTCCCATTAGCCCCAATAATTCTTCTTGCAAAAGCTCATGTCTATCAAAATATTTAAAACCGAGTCCTCTTTGGTCTATATATTGCTTGACATTATCATGTGCTCCAAATACTACAACGTCAAATTCATTTAAATCATTACTTATCAACTCTAAAGATTTTATAACATTCAATGCTCTCCCAAATCTATGTTCATAACCTTTAACCAAAATTATTTTCCTATCTTTTATAGGTATTTTATATTTTTCAATTTCGTTAAGCTTATAACCAGATCCCCCTGGGACACTCCCAACATAAGTACCATTAAAATTTAAATTTTGAGCTAATTTAAAATCTCTATTGCAATCAGTATGTATATAATTAACTCTTTTCAAAACGTTTTTCATTTTTCTTTTATGGGTCTTAAAATTTTGATAATAAAAAATATCACTACCCCAACAAGAATAAATCCATTTTATATGTGGATACTTTTGCATAGTTTTTAATATCGGATAAGAGCAACTTTGCATCTCAAAGCTATGGACGATATCAGGCTGAATACTTAAAATAATAGCCTCTAAAGCTTCATTTTCGGTAACTTTTAAAATTCGGCGGACAAATTGATAGAGCAATGGCAATTTTTTTGATAAAAAATATTCGCCTTTTAAATGCGGTAACTTTCGTTTTTCCCATCTTGTAAATTGCTTAACATTCGAAATAGTATCAAGCGTTCCATTTGCTGTCACATCAAACCAATATAATTCATGAGAGGTATCTTTTAAATTTTCAATCCAACGAATGGCATGAATTGAATGCATGGATACAAATAATATTTTCATATTTTTTTTAAAAATTTTTCTCCAATACCAAATAAGCTATAAATACTAACTAAAACAGAAGTCTTAACTAATGAAAAATATAAATTGAGATTAAACTGATGGCTCAATAAAATTCGAAAATATAAGTTCCAATTCTCATCTTTTCGTATCAAAGCTATTCTTAATATGTATTTTAAGCGTTCCAAAATATATAAATTTAACAACTCATTAAGTCCATCGTTCTTCTCTCTCAGCAAAGCCACATGTTTATATCTGGTATTTATTTCCGACATAATCTCTTCGTTTTTTAATTTATCTATTTCTTGCGATAGTGAGTTTTCATGTATCCTATATAAAATTAAAGGCTCATATATATAGTTGATTTTTGGATTTTGATATAACATTCTTAAATTAAAGTCCCAATCGTCTAAATTGCTTACAGCCTCATCAAATAATTCGGTTTGCTTTTCTAAAAATGTCTTTTTCCAAAGAGGGCCACAAACATAGAACATCACGTCTCCTGTTAAATATTTTTCTATGAGCCTACTCGAAAATATTTTATTTTTTCCTAAAACAATATCTTTATTAAAATCATATTTAAAAATTTCACATACACTTAAATCTGAATTATAAATTTTATCAATTTGTGCTTCAAGCAAATTAGGCAACATTATATCATCACTATCGAACCATTTAATAAACTGTCCTGAACTCTTATCATATCCATAATTTCGGCAACTATTGGCTCCCTTAGAATAATTTGCTGGACGTCTGTAAAATTTTATGCGATTATCTTTTTCAACATAATTTAGTACAATCTTAAAAGTATCGTCGGTACTTCCATCGTCGACAATTATACATTCCCAATTTTTGTAGGTTTGAGATATAATAGAATCAATTGTATGAGCTAAAAGATTGGCTCGATTATAGGTCGGAATTATAATCGAAATAATTGAATTCTGTATAAAACCTAATTTATTCATTAAAGTTTCACTTTTAATATTGGTAATAAAGTGTTTTTTTTTTATAATATTTTTTCAGAACTATCTGTGTGCAGTGACAAAATCTTATTCAGTTAAACAATACTTGACCAGTTATAATACTCGTGCAATATTGAAACTCATTGATGATTTTCTTTTTATGCAATAAATCATTATATACAGCTAAAATGACAGCAATTATTTAAAATTTATCTAGCATTCCTAACTTTATTAACCAACCAATTTTTCGAGATTTCTTTAACTGACTAACTAATCCTCTTAAATAATTAAATTCATTTATGTCATCAATGAACATAGCAAATTCTTCATTTAAAACCTTATTTCTTTCATTTAGAATTAAGGGCTTATTTTTTGTATCAGAACTTATACCATCTAAATGAAAAGTAGTCAAAACATCATTAATTTTAATATAAGAACAATTATGCTTACATATTGTTTCTATAAAAAACTTCCAGTCGGAAACTATCTTTAAACTTTCATCATAATAACCAAATTGCTTAAATAAAGATGAACGAATTAATGTAGCAGGATGAGGAAGCGATGCGTGCAAAAAAAACGAAAAAGACAACCTATCAGGATATTTTTCAATATAAGATGAATCATCACCATAAAAATGTAAATCAAAATAAATAATATCCTTTAATTCAATATTATTGAGATTCTTTTTTAAGACGTCTAAATCATAAAAGTGATCCCCACTATTCAAAAAAAGTAAATACTCCCCAGACGCTTTAACAATTCCTTTGTTCATGGCATTGTAGATGCCTAAATCAGGTTCACTTACCCAATAATCAAAATGCTCTTTGTGATCTGCAATATAAACAGCACTCCCATCAGTTGAACCTCCATCGATGACAATATACTCAAACTCTTTCCAAGTTTGGCCGACCACACTTGCAACAGTCTTTTTTAAACCTTGTAGGTTATTATAATTAATAGTAATAATGGAGAGCCTTTTCATTTAAGCAAAGTTATATTAAAATATCTTGTCATTATCACCCCAGCAAAACCTGACATTTCGAACCTCTGTAAAGGCTAAATCCATTTGACGCAGGGCATTTGTTAAGGTAAAATTAGAATTATACTCTCTTTGGATATCGTTTTTGTTATCTTCAATCATTTTGACAATCTTCTGCGTCATTTCTTTTGAATTTTTTGGATCAAAATAATAAGCATACTCACCAAGCTGTTCTTTATGCCCCTCCAAATTTGAACAAGCCACAGCACAGCCTAATTCGGCTGCTTCCAAGAGCGGCATATTCGTTGGTCCTAAAAAAGTTGGCATCACCAACCCTTGAGAGCTTTTATAGATCCATTTTAATTCTTCAACTTTTACAAAGCCCAAATCCAAGACCTTTTCTTTTAATTCTAGCTCACTGATTAAGGCTAAAACATATTCTTTATTTCCTTTATCGGAACCGCTTAATATCAATTTTAAATTTGGGAATTGTAGGAGAACATCTTTAAATGCGTTTAGCAAATTGTAATGATTTTTATGGCTCCAAAATTGCGCAGGATAATGTATAAAGAAAGAATCTTCGCTTAATATTGCTGGCTTCTGTACTACTATACTTTTATTGATAATTTCGGATGGAAAAATGGGAACAACTTTAATCTTGTCTTCATTTAGATTTAAGTATTTAGCGGCCTCTTTCTTTCCTTGTTCTGACTCACAAAAGACTAGGAGTGCTTTTTGGGGAAAAATTTCATGATGTTGTTTCCTTGAATCATAAACTCCATTCATCGAAACTTCTGGAAAAGCATACATTGACAAATGGCCAACATCCCACAAGGTATATATGTATGGAAAATTTTCAACTGCGCAGCCTGGGATAGGATAATATATTAAATCAATAACTTGTGACAGTTCTTGTTTAAGTTGTTCATTTACTGCTTTTTTTTCTTTAAAATAAATTTGATCGTCAAGCTTCAATCCAAACAATCTAGCAACTTTACCTATTATTTTTTTAGCAAGGCCAACTTTAGGCGTGAAATCTGCTGTCTTAATTTCATAGCTTTTATCCTTTTTATCCCAGTTTATAGAAAACCTTTTTGAAATAAAAATTATTTCAGCATCAGTAAAATTGTAATTGTTAAATGCATTTATTATTTGAGAATAATACCCGAAGCCACCTCCAGCTTCTGGCCTATAATTTTCATTAACCCATACTCCAACTCTCAATTTTCTCATCTCAAAATGCTTTGACAGACCGTTTTTATTTCATCATCACTTACACCAAGACCGCTTGGAATATAAAACCCATTCCTCGCTAATCGCTCTGCGTTCGGATAGCTTTCATTTTTAAACAGCCCCATTTTCTGAAAAATCGGTTGCTCGTGCATGCACCAAAAAAAAGGCCTTGTTCCGATTTTTTGATCGCTTAATTTTTTTACCATCTTGATATGTTCCTGTTCAGTATCGGCGACTAAACCAAAAACCCAGTATATATTTTCAGCATATGCTGTTTTTTCTAACGGAAGTTGATAGCCTTTTATTTCTTTTAAGCTTTCATGATATTGCTTTCCTATTTTTCTTTTTCTTTGAATATGAAAGTTGATTTTCTCTAACTGGGCTACTCCCAAGGCGGCTTGCAGATTAGTCATCCTATAATTCCATCCTAGTTCTTGATGCACAAATCGCCTTCCGTTTGGATCAAAGGCCAAATTACGTAGCATTTTGCAATGTTCAGCAATTTTTTCGTCATTACAGACAATCATACCACCTTCTCCTGTTGTTATGTGCTTGTTAGGATAAAAGCTAAAAATACTAATATCGCCAAAACTGCCACACATTTTGCCATTGTACGTCTGTCCATGCATTTCTGCAGCGTCTTCAATTAATTTTAGATCGTATTTTTTACATAGGGCTAAAATCGGATCCATGTCAGCGGGTAGTCCATAAATATGCACCACAAGTATAGCTTTGGTTTTTGGAGTAATTTTCGCTTCGATTTGGCTAGTATCCATATTCCAAGTGACAGGATCGCTGTCAACTAAAACTGGGACAGCGCCCGCGGTAACTACAGACTGCGCTGGAGAGATAATAGTAAATGTTGGCATGATAACCTCGTCTCCTTCACCCAGTCCTAGAGCTTTAACAGCTATATCTAATGCCGCAGAGCCATTTGCAACTGCGATTCCGTGATTCCGATTGACATAATGAGCAAATTCATTTTCGAAACGAGTAACGAAAGGTCCTTCTGACGAAATCCAACCCGTTTCGATACATTCGGTTAGGTATTTTAATTCATTTCCTGACAAAAGCGGCGTATTTACTGGTATCATCGACTATATTTTTTTTAGTAAAATGCTCACCCCCCACGTATCTGGAGAAGGGTTATTTTCAGTGAGAAATTCTTCAGCTAAAATGACTTCAAATCCTGTGAATCTAGCTAGGATATCAATCTCTGGAATCGAAAAATGACGCATTAAATGTTCTTCGGTAATTGTTTCTGTTATATGAGTAGCTTTATCCTTGATAAGAACTTCAAAATTAACAGCAACTATGTTTTTATTTGATTCCGTTTTGGATTCTGCCAACCTGATAATTTCTATTTTATCATTTTCAAGTCGTTTGATTCTTGTCTCTGGCTTTTGATGGTAGACAGCTGGAGAATACCAAATATCGAATAAGAAAACGCCATTGGTTTTCAAATGGTTATGTATTGTTTTAAAACATTTTATGAGAGATTCATTGTCTGTCAGATAAGACACAACATGAAACAAAGACAGAGCAACATCGAATTTTTGAGGCAGTTTAAAAGAAGTAATATTTCCAACTATTGGAGTAAATCCCTTTATCTTCTTAGCTTTTGATACATTTACCATGTCTGGGCTTCGGTCAATTCCAGTAACTTCGAAACCGGCTTCGCAAAAATGAAAGGCATGCGAACCACTTCCCGAGCCCAATTCAAGAATTTGGCCGTTTTCGGGAATCCACTTCTTTATTTTTTTTATGACATAATCTGTTTCTTCTTTGTAATTTTTATCTTTATAAAGAAGATCATAATAGTTACTATAATTTTGAAAATTAGCCATCATTATAAAATTAAATCATTTTCATCAACTGGCACGAATCTAACTTTGTCCACATCACCACAGTAGGGCCCTTGTTTAACCTCAATCATTTCTGATTTTTCAAGCATTTTAAATCCATGCCCGCCGTCGGATAATAAGATGACATCGCCTTTTTTTAAAATGGAACTCTTGACATATGTTTGTTCGTTGTCGTAAAAATCAACTCGCACTCTGCCACTTTTTATAAATAAAACTTCTTGTGTAAGATGAACTTCTCGAGCCACAAGATTGTGACGATGTGGTTCAATCACATAACCTTCTGGCCTATTCATATAACCCAATTGTTGGGAGTCGTTATCATTTGTAAAAAATTCGATTCCGTCCTTCTTGTAATCTGCTCGAATAATGATGCCTAGCAAAAGATTGTTATGTTGGATATTTTCTATCATTAAATCTGTCTTGATGAATTAAAATTCAAAGTAAATAAATTAGTCACTCGAAATTTCACAATTAATTTATTAGAAATATTGTTAAATCTATCTACAATGATATATCAAAATTGTGTTTAGAAGTAATTAAAACTATATTAGAGACCAGTTGCAGTTAACCATAACACATCCATTATCTGCGCCAGCATATTTGTAAAAATCTGAACCTGTTTCTACAATTTCAAATAAAATGCAATTTGTTAGATAATCTATAAAAGCGATATTCGGTATGTGAAGCGCAACCGAAATTACAAATCGGTTAGGTAACAATACTTTTTCCGGAATTTTAATTTCAAATTCATAAATCCCTTCTTTGTTTGCAACGTTAGCTATTTCAAAATCAGAAGAAAATATATTCCGTTCGTTATAATCAGACACTATAATACCTAAAGCTGAATTGAGGTGCTCCTTAAGAACCTTGACTTTTATTCTCATCTTCATAGAGCTATCAAAACCAAATTCTGTTTTAATGGTATTGTCCTGATCTAAAAGTTGCGCACTCATAATTCCTGATTGTACAACATCATCATTAACATAATGACCTATGTTACTAGAGTGTTGTCCAGATTCAAGGTATCTATCGATAGATTCCTCAATCCCACCTTCAAATACAATCCCGCCGTTTTCCATGACAATACCTCTGGTACACAAGCTCTTCACAGCCGCCATGTTGTGGCTCACAAACACAACGGTACGTCCTTCGCCTTTGGAGATATCTTGCATTTTCCCGATCGCTTTTTTCTGGAATTCGGCATCACCCACGGCAAGCACTTCGTCAATAACCAATATTTCGGGCTCTAAGAAGGCGGCAACAGCAAAAGCCAGCCGAACGGTCATTCCCGAGCTGTAACGTTTTACCGGTGTATCGATATATCTCTGGCATCCGCTAAATTCTATAATTTCAGTGATTTTGGATTGAATTTCTTTTTTAGTCATGCCGAGAATGGCTCCGTTTAAAAAAATATTTTCTCTCCCAGTCATTTCGCCATTGAACCCAGTCCCAACCTCCAGTAAAGAGGCTATCCTGCCTCTTGTTTTAATGCTTCCGGTTGTCGGCGCGGTTACTCTGGAAAGTATCTTTAGCAAGGTTGATTTTCCGGCGCCATTTTTTCCGATGATGCCCAAGACTTCGCCTTTGTAAACATCGAAATTAATATCCTGCAAAGCCCAAACATAATCAGATTTCCCTTTCGTACTTCGATCATTCACTTCGCCAATCTTCAAATACGGGTCTTCTTTACCGCGAATTCGTGCCCACCATCGATTCAAGTCATGACTGATCGTACCAGTACCAACGCTTCCGAGTCGATACTGTTTTGAAATTCCTGATGCGTTAAGAATAACCTCTTGATTCATTATTGAGTGCGATTTGTATATAGAAAATGCTTGCCCAAATATAGCAATTCTGCTAGGATTATAAAGTTTCTAAATTTATTTCACATATAAAAATTTACTTGTTCGCAAAAGTGTAAGAAAAGTGAATTTTATGCGTTAAATTTGTTTAATCCTTAAATTCTAAGCATTTTGTTTTTCTTCCCAAAAGCCAAACCCGTTTTAAAAGACCTCATTGAAGGTTATATCGATATACATTCTCATTTGCTACCTGGCATAGACGACGGATCAAAAGACTTTGAAACGACAGTTTCTTTAATAAATTCGTTGAAAAGCTTCGGCTTTGAGCAATTTACAGCGACGCCACACATTATTAAAAACATTTGGGACAACACAAAAGAAGGTATTGAAAACCTTGCGCTCGAAACTTCTGAAAAACTCAAAGGTGGAGGCCACACTTCATATTTTAGAGCTGCCGCAGAATACATGATGGACGATTCGTTCTCTAAATTAATAGAATCAGGGCCGCTACTAACTGTAAAAGAAAATTATGTGTTGGTAGAAATGTCCTATATCAATCCGCCGATGCAACTTTATGATATTCTTTTCGAAATAAGAGTCGCAGGATACCAGCCGATTTTGGCCCATCCGGAACGTTATCTTTTTTATCATTCGAATTTTGATGAATACAAAAAACTAAAAAAAGCGGGATGCCTATTGCAATTAAATTTGCTTTCTGCAGTAGGTTATTATGGAAAAAGTGTTGCAAAAGTAGCACAGCAATTGCTCGAAAAAGGCATGATCGACTTTACAGGATCTGACGTTCACCATGAAAACCATACGAAAAGTTTCCATAAAAAATTAGAGATAAATAATCCAGATGCGCTAAAAGAAGCGATCCGAAGAAATGATTTTTTTAGGTTATAAATAATTGGCCTTAAAGTAAGTCAGTATTTCCTAAATTTATTTACGAAAAACATCTCCAAATATTCGAGCAAATAAAAAAGGCATCCATTTTCGGATGCCTTTTTTATTGATATCTATGTACCAAAATTATCAAATTATCTAATCGCTATTTTCTTTTAAAAAACGTTTTGTACCAAGGCAATACTTCTTCTTGAGCGCCATAGCCATAGCCGTATCCATAACCATATCCATAGCCTTTTTTCATGATTTTTGTATCATTCAAGACCATCGACATATTTGGAAGTTTTTTCTCGTTATAGAACATATCCGGAATACGAAGCATGCGTTTGTCAAGGTAATTTGCCCTTGCCACATATATGAAAGCATCAGCGTTTTGGGCAATCAATACAGTATCGGTTACAACACCAACCGGTGCAGTATCTACGATGATATAATCAAAATCATTCTTCAATTCCTCGAACATTTCAGTAAGTCTATTACTCATTAAAAGCTCAGCTGGATTTGGAGGAATGGCGCCAGATGCTAGCACATAAAAATTCTCATAGTTGTCTAGCTTCGTGATAAAACTTGAAATTTGAGAACCAGCTTTTGTAAGATAATGAGTTACACCTTGCGGGTTGATAGGAAGATATTCTGAAAGTTTTGGATTACGAATATCCATCCCTACTAATAATACTTTTTTACCTGACAGCGCGATAGTTCCGGCAAGATTTACAGAAACAAATGTTTTTCCTTCACCAGGAATTGTCGAAGTCACAAAAATGGTTTTTGCTTTGTCGTGGGTGACATTCGAAAGCATAAATTCTAAATTTGTCCTTACGATACGAATAGCTTCCGCAGAACTAGATCGGCTATTAATGCTAATCAATTCTTCATGAGATTCGGAACGAGGCACATCTCCCAAAAATGGAATTTGTAAACGTTTTTCAATATCGAGACGACTCTTAATTTTAGTATTCAACAAATCACTAATGTAAATAAATCCAAAAGGAATTAACAAACCAGCAATAAGGGCGCCCAGATAAATGATCATTTTCTTTGGAGAAACCGGCATGTCAGAACTCAATCCGGCATCAATTACTTTGGCACTTTGTTCCGTGGCAGCCAATGTTAAAGCCGTTTCTTCTCTCTTTTGCAAAAGGTACAAATACAAAGCTTCTTTAACTTTCTGCTGTCTGTCAATAATTCTAAATTCCCTTTCAAGACGTGGTACTTGCGCTTTTCGACCACCAATTTGAGCACCTTCTTGATCCAGGTTTCTTTTCTTAATGGTTAAAGAAGATTGCATTCTCGCCAAACTTTGCGCAATGTTAGACTTCAAAGCATTGATTCGCTTGTCAGCATTTTGAACCACTGGATTTTCCAATGTGGCACCAGCAGCAATACGATTTCGCTCAATTACCATTTTATTGTATTCTCCAATCATACCAGTTGCTTCTGAATTGGCTCCAGAAGATAATATGTTTGTAGGTATCAAATCTTCTGGCTGACTGCTTTTTAAATAAGAAATCATATTGGCCACAACGCTCAGCTGAATTTCAGTTTCTATTTTCTGCTTCTCATAATCCGAAGCGTTTTCTAAAAACAATTTGGTTTCAGACTCAATATCGGTAAGACTATTTTGATTTTTAAAGCCTTCCACATCACGTTCTACATCAGATAGTTCGCTCGTTATAAACTCTAACCTTTTACTTATAAATTCAGAAGTTTTTTCTGCTACTAAATTCTTATCCTCAATTGCATTTTGGTTGTAAAGTGCTACCAAGGTATTTAAAAAATCCTCAGCTCTTGCCGGAACAGCGTCAACAACTGACAGCTCAACAACACTAGAAGTCTTGCTTAATGAATTTACTATAAGTTTTTTCTTGAAAGCATCTGCTGTTTTTGCAATCGGCGAATAAACACAGTCAATTTCAAATTCCTGATTGTCTTTTTCATTTGCAAAAACGGTTTTTGTGATACTGACTTTCCCAAAACTGGTATTAATAATAGAGTTGTATTTAAACACTCCTAAAACTTTTTCTTCGTAAGTCAGTCGATAAGTAGTGTTACTTTCTGAAGTTACCGTAAATTTCTTCGATTTATTTTCCTCAACTACTTTTTTTGTTGGAGAAAAAATAAATTCGATTGGCGAAGTAGTGTAAATTTCAGCAGATTTTACGCGACCATGAGTAATATATGTAATGTTTAATTTTAATTTTTCAACTGTATTTTTTACTAATGTTCGTGATTTTAAAATTTCAATCTCATTATCAACATTATTCTTGGCGACACCACCAAGTCCGCCCAAGTCAGAGAGTGCAGATAATTCTGACGAAAGACCACCCTTTTTGTCATCTTTTACCAAAATAGTAGTATTCGCACTATATTGTGGCGTAGCGTAACGAAGATAAATGAAGGCCAATAGCAACACAAGAAAAGCACTTAGCGCAAACCATTTCCAGTGGATTAAATATTTCTCAAGTTGCTCCCTTATATTAAAGTCAGATTCTTGATTTTCTTGAAAAGATGAGTCTGTATATTTATTCATAGTTATCGAATGATGATGGCTACTACCGTCAAAAGCAATGAAATTGCTGAGATAATAATACCAGTATTTGGACCAACAGAAGATGCATTTACTTTAGTCTTGTTTGGCTCTATATATATGTGATCGTTTTGGGAAAGGTAATAATACGGAGAATTAATAAAATCAGCTTTAGTAATATCAACCCTTCCTATCTCTTTTTTACCGTCTTTTTCACGGATAATCATTATATTCTCTCTTTTACCGTATTCGGTAAGATCGCCCGACATAGCCAAAGCTTCCGCTAAAGTAATACGCTCACTGTTTATCACCTGAACACCAGGTTGTTTAACTTCACCAGTAACAGTTATCTTGAAATTCAAAATTCTCAAGTTGACTTTTGGATCGTTGATATATTTTTTAAGCTCAGAAACTAATTTTACAATCGCTTGGGATCTAGACAAACCACCTAACTGTATCGATCCAATTACCGGAAACTGTATAAATCCATTAGAATCAATAAGATAACTATTCATTCTTAATTGTTGTGTTTCAAATTCTGTATTAGATTGCATAATTACAGAAGGGAGATTAAATGGCGCAGCAGCTTCAGCATTTTCAGCCATTACCACAATCATTAATAAGTCGTCTGGTTGCAGTTTAGTATCAAAATTTGCATTAGCATCAGAAGCTAAAACTTGTTCGACATTTTGATAATACGCAATTTTTTCCCTTGAAGCACAAGAGAATAACAAAACGGGAATAAGGAATAATAAAAATTTAAAGGCGTTCATTTTATTCATAGCGATATTTTGAGCGTGCAAAGATAGTATTTGTTAACTATAAATATATAAAAACTTACAATTGCGGAGCAGTTTTGTTATCCAACTCTTCAAAAACAGAATTCATGCTTTTAAATTCTGGAACAATGGCCTTCATTTTTCCTACTATTTCAACATTAGAAGTAATTTCTGACACATCAATCAAATTGTCAATGGCAATACTTACCATTTCATAGTCAGAAAAAATTTCTTCAGCGATCATAATTTTTTCATGGTGCGTTGGAAGTGTTTTGGCTGAATCATTCAACAATTCTTCATACAATTTTTCCCCTGGACGTAAGCCAACAATTTTGATTTTTATTTCTTTGTCTGGAGAATATCCTGCCAATTTGATCATTTTTCGCGCTAAATCAATAATTTTTACGGGATCGCCCATATCAAAAATATAGATTTCGCCTCCGTTCCCCATAGCTCCAGCTTCCAAAACCAACTGGCAAGCTTCGGGAATTGTCATAAAATAACGAATAATATCCGGATGTGTGATGGTAATTGGTCCGCCTTCTTCGATCTGACGTTTAAAAAGAGGAACTACCGAACCATTTGACCCTAAAACATTTCCAAAACGAGTGGTAATGAATTTGGTTCCTTGATTGGCATTTTCTTTTTTGCTTTTAAAATGAAGGGATTGCACATATTTTTCAGCAATTCGCTTGCTCGCACCCATTACATTACTAGGATTTACGGCTTTATCAGTAGAAACCATTACAAAACGTTCAGCACCATATTTCAAAGACAAATCTGCTAAAATTTTAGTTCCCATAACATTGGTGAAAATCGCTTGTGAGGGATTTTCTTCCATCAACGGAACGTGTTTGTAAGCGGCGGCATGATAAACGACTTGAGGTTTATAAAGTTTAAAAACTTGTTTCAAAACTTGTTTATTACGAACATCCGCCAACACATTATGAATTTGGATATTCGAATTTAATGCCGCAATTTCAAGACAAAGCGAATGTAACGGTGTTTCAGCCTGATCTAAAATAATGATTCGTTGCGGACTAAAATTTAAAACCTGACGCACAATTTCACTTCCAATGGAACCAGCGGCACCGGTAACCATAATCGTTTTACCTCGCAATTGTGAAGATATAGATTTCATA
>Ga0265780_10002799_pt1 | contig 23399 bp, 18 predicted proteins | sample P1T30metagenome_FD_192432 | JGI IMG/M metagenome (GOLD analysis project Ga0265780, IMG submission 192432) | Plant litter microbial communities from East Loma Ridge, Irvine, California - P1 T30 | ecosystem: Environmental > Terrestrial > Plant litter > Unclassified | place: USA: California... | reverse complement strand
ATTCCATACCAACGACCAGCAACGCCTCCCCAGATCGTGTGAATCTCGCGTTCTTCTTCGATAGCCATGCGGTAGCGTGCAAGATCACCCAAGCATTCGATCCACGTATCAGTGAAATTAGGTACAGTCTCGAGGAGCAGAGACATCATCTGGTACGCAAGATAGATGAATGCGAGCATGTACTCTTGAGATTCTGGTCTTCGGTGGCGTAGCACTTCTAAGAAAGCGTGAATCCCGTGCTTCCACATGCGTGCTGGCATGGAGTACTTCGTTGCAAGCCCAAGGAGCGCAGGATTTGCTGACGGGTGCTGCGTGGCCATCAGAAAATCGTGGTGTTCGTAAAGCAGCGTTCTATGCAGAGCAACCAAAGCCTGCCACTGTTCTGTGCTAAGCTTCTCTTCAGGATGCGAGGCTTTTTGGGTGTCGATGTTGATGCATTTGGCCTCGACCATAACTAAGCCAGCGTAGATGCCCTTGACCTCAGCAGCGAGCTGTTCCTGAGAGATTGGCGAAAATTCCGGCTGCATTTCTATCGCCCATCTGCTCTTGCCGAGCAGATGCAGTGAGTGTTGAGGGATGAGCTGCGAGTCTGCATGGCCTATACAGTCTCGCCAACTGCTGACTGGATGCTGAGGCTGATTTCATGATCAGTGTCGCGACTTGCGTTCAAGGTGTGTTTGTCTTACCTCCATCGCCATCCCAGAGTCTTGACGATTTTCTATCGTTATCTTCGGACTAGGTCGCCTACAGTCCGGATATGGTCTCATCTCTGCACAAGAATTCTGCGACTCTCGATCCTTGCGAGAAGACTCGTTCTTTTGATACTTGTAATTGGGTGAACGATTAGTGTAGGGCGGACTACGCTGGTTGCTACTGCAGTGCACCGCATCCTTCCTAGTTGACTCGGGTTCATTACGCTCCCTGTCGAGAGGTTCATCTGTAGCTGGTCGTTTGAGAGAGCTCGTCGATCTTTGCATATGCGGTTCTGGAGTTGGAGGAGAATCCGATTCGATTCGGAGCTTGGCAAAATTGTTGCTGGTAGGTAGTGGAGACCCATCAGGCGAGGAGCCTGCCTCTGGCGTGAGTCTTTCTCGATTGCTGTACATGGATTCGCACGAGGAAGATTCTGGTGAGTGACATAACCGCGGCGAGCCATATATAACATCACGGCTCCGATGTGGGGCCACCGTCCTTCTACTGGACGAATTGTGAGTGTCAGCGATGAGAAATGAAGGTAGGCAACAAGACGGCGCCGAGCGATTTCGCAGGCAACCGGGGCGGGCGGTGGTGGACTCACACTGGACCGGATCTCGCCTCAGGTGTGCAGCGGCGTTGTTGCTTCTGCGCAAGTGGACGGCTGCCGGCTAGCATGGTCGTGGGCGGACACAAAGACGTTCCTTGGGCACAATCTCGATACACAGCTTCTCGCGGTCTGTCTCCTGGACAAACATCAGCAACAGAAGTGGACGGCTTGCGCGCTCAACGCGATTCGGAACCAGGTTGAACGCGTGCTTCTGACGCCAGGACAGAGATGATTGCAATGAGGCTCACTTCAATTGCGAATTTTGCGAGGTAGACCTTAATAGCAACTTCATCTTGGGGGAGGTCAGAAACATGACAACACGGTACCAAACTGGCTGGAGCCTTAGATGTTGGGCGGGGGGCTTCGCTTACCGACACGTGTATGGCGTGGGGTTTCGAGGTTAAGGTTAATCGTGGTCAACAGGGCGACCGATGTGCTTCAAGGCAGGACGACAATACCTACATGTAACTTATGGGTTGGAAAGAAGGAAAGGGCGGCCTCTGACTACCTAGACAGTGCGCCCCCCAAGAGCGGAAGAGTGGGGAGGGCTCTGTCTCGCGTGCACAGGTTGCCTTGTTATGCCGCTTGCATGCAGCTATCACAAAAGGTTGCCTGCACTTAAAGCGCCACGGCGTCTTCTATTAAGAAGGTCATTCCAGCTCAAGATTTCATCAGAATGCATGTGAGGCCGCCCTGCCTTGTCAGCCCTCCACACTTGATCACATCACTAATTATTGCCTCGTTTCCACCTCGTCCCAAACAGATGAGCATCATCTATCATGCGACCGCTGCCGTCTTATTGCTTGCCTTCAATACGGCAATCATCAGACAATGTGACTTGGATACATGCATGTATCTCTCAAGGCTGCTGTGCCTATTGATCAGAAGACGATGGACGTTCGACCGTCAAACGTAACACCACACGCCACTTTCGTACTTGCCCATCATGTGTTTCAAACTTCCTCTGCCTCCAGGGCTTTGATCACAACTTAATTGGTACGACCGGATATCAACGGAGGCGGTTCCGAGAATACAAGGAGGATAACGATGGTCTCAAGGATTCGCAGCGTCAAGGCTGATATGAGGTAGCCTGATACTGTAAGGCAATCGTCGACCAGCCGGTGTAAGCGTCTTGCAGCCTCGAGTGTCGCGGTTTTCTGTCAATCCAAGGCTGACAAGGTCCAGAGCTGAAATGGCGCGAGACTTATATGCGTGTCGCCCCAGAGTAAATCTCACACGGATTGTATTGAAGACCTTCCACAAAAGGATCGTATGGCGTCGCACATGAAGGCAGCAGACGCGGATCTATTGTATCTTTTGCCTGGCACTCTTCACCGGTGCAGGTTTCACAAGTCGGAGATTTCCGTGGAACTACGGGTCGTTTGAAGAGGCATTCCAGTGGCCGCCTCTGGCGTACGACATTAGATTTGCCTTAGTCGGCAGTTCTCCCAATCAAAATAGCTGAAGAGCGACGCTGACATGCATCGCCAACTTCGCGGGCATCATCATCTAAGTACTGCGATAAGCAAGATATGCTGGTGCACCGTATGTAGATGACGCGGCCTTCAGATCAGATGAAGATTAGGTAACGTCTTGTCTTGTTTTCGCGTGAAGCATGTGTTGTCTCACAGCTACATGCGCCGTGTTATCGTGTAGCATCTTGAAACTGGCCGGAAACCGAGTACTGGAGGCTATCAATGATGCTCTCGGCCGGGAATAACTTGGAGTGTAATGCAATACAATGCAATGTATATTCACCCGGAGACGACTGAAAGTGGGAGTTATAACGTGTCTTGTCGTAGGGAAGAATCCAGTCCAATCCAACCGTAGTTATCTACTGTGGTAGGCGAGAGTGAATAAGACAAGCAAGGGAAGGGAAGGGAAGACTCCAGATCTCCGCTCCGCACGCTAGACAGCTTGTTTCCAACACACAGCCCCGACGAACCACCTCACCACTCGTGTCAACATGCGACGAGGCATGCTATGGACTTCTGGTCAAGGCTGATAGGAGGCCACTCCTTGGCTCCCAAACCAAACCCATCCCAACATATCCACGACCCGAGAGCTCGCCTGGCACGCTTTAAGAAAGCGTACACCTCCATTCAGCAGCTATGCAACCGCCCGCGAAACATCGCCAAAGAGGCAGTCACCCTTGAAGAGCTCGAGAAGTTGCTTGGCCGGCTTTCACAACTCATCAGAGAAGAATCGAGGGCGCCGGCGCCGCATCTATGTCTGCAATTTGCGGCATCCAACCAGATCTACACCACCGTCACGCGGGCAGCCATCATCAGTCACCATGAGGGACTCATACATGCAACAATCACATTACTGGCGACCTTGGTCGACAGCGAGGAGGAGGACTTCCTGTCAAGCCAGCCCTTTGCGAAGAGCTTGATGCGGCTGATTACAAGAGTCGTGGACACCGGCAGCATCCTGCTTGAGCTGGACACGGAGACTGCGATCCTGGAGCTGCTGTTCACAGTTGCGGCTAAGATCCGATTGCAGCCAGCCATCCTGCCAGTATGGTTTGCTTCTTCGGCCAAGCCTGAACTGGACTATACACGCGTCAAGGAGAAGAAGGGGTTCGTTGGGATCAGCCAGAAAGATGATTTCCCTCTCTGTTACCTCCTGATCGACCGGGTGCACCACGATGGAAGGATTGGAGATTTTGCCCGGACAGGGTTGCTGTACATTTTCGAGGCAACAGGCCGGTCATCTGACCTGGAAGACTGGGTGGTCTCGAGCGACTTACCCACCCTCATGGCTTCTGGACTGGGAGCACTCTACAGTCAACTCAGTCGAGAACTTAGCATTCTTCATCCTGATGCCACTTTGCCCGCCGTACTCGCTATGAGCGATTACAGCACCACGCATCCGCGTGCAACGGCCGAATCCGCCTTTTCGGAGCGCCACAAGGCTCACATGGCTACGTTCTTGTCGTATCTCGCGTTCTGGCAAGACGTGCTGGACCATTGTCGCAGTGCAGAGGTGAAGCAGACTCTGCTGGATCATTTCCAGATTCTCTTCCTGCAGCAACTGCTCTACCCTTCAATTCTCCAGTCGAGTGACACGGATGGTGGCAGCTCTGTCGCTGTACTCACATATGTGACGACCATTCTTGCTGCGCTGGAATACCCTGACTTGATTCATAATATATTGGCGTACCTTCTGGCAATTCGCGATGCACCTACGCCATCAGACATGGAGCTCAAGGCAGAGCGAAGGCAAAGTGGACCTCCACGTTCACCGAAAGCCCTCAAACGCAGAGAGAGCTTGATGTTGCTCGCAGCCACCAATGACTCTGAAGATGCAGTCGAACCTACACTTTTCAACCTCGTCGATCTCATCTCGAACAGCCTGAGCTCGAATAACGGCTCGACAGTATACGCAGCACTCAGCCTTTCGTCTACCATCATCAACCGACAGAAGAAGTACGCCTTTGGTACTTTGTTGAAATCGCATGCTGTCTCGAACCATGACGCCATCCGAACGGCTGGCGCCCAAGCAGTCGAAGTCGAAATGTATAGTGACTTGGCTCTGTCCTTCCATGACCTGGGTATTGACGAGGCATACGACGGCCTTGCTGAAGACGTTCGACTTACGATTGAGGCGCAAGTGTTTTCCAGTCAGTCATCGTCAGGCCAGTACATCTCACCAGATCCAAAGTCTGTCAACGTACATATGTTGCACAAAGAGGATGCCTTTATGCGATTACTGTCGGCTCTACTACGCACCTTCTTCACGAACAGTGTCGACGTGAACTTGGCACTCACACAGGTCTTGATCTCGATCGCTGCCTGCATCGAGATTCGCCTTGACATCTGGTTCGCTATGGATGCATCGCAGTATGCTTTTGGCGGCGCTCTCTCCGATGCTAAGAGCTCGTGGCAGTCGCATCTGGATAATGACGAAGACGAGATCTTGTCCGCCCTGAGCCAAGCATCACGGCGTCCCATCTGGTCCGAAGATCACGCACCCCTCATTTTCAAAGTACTCAAATGTCTAAGCGAAGAGATGAAGACCGTTCGCGAGACCGTACCAAATCTTGACCAACTGATTTCGGGGCGCAAGAACATGCTCCAGGCTGCCAGTCTAGACGCACCGGTTTCGGATCCTCATTCGCTTCCAGGCAGCCCTATGCCCACCCATCTACATCCTGTGAGCGTGAAGCCTCAACCGCGAGGTCACAGTCGCGCGTCGAGCACATCCTCTGTTGTTAGGGGGCGAAAGAAGGCAGCCGAGGTCACATCAGCTGATCATAGCTTGGCCCCCTCGCCCGCCGGAGACCGACTGGTCGCAAATAACCCGGTTGGAGCGGCCTCAACGCCAGAGGCCGCGTCACAGTCCGGGACGCCGATACCGCAACGCCCGATCTTCCAGCCACCGCCCCCCGAAGCGCCGTCGACGACCGATGTCCTCATGCAGAGGATCAGCTTCGAAGGCGAACGAGGTGGTTATGGCAGCGGCGGTAGCGGCAGCACCGAGCGAACGGCAAGCCTGAATCACATTCTGACCAATATCGTCGTCTTGCAAGAGTTTGTGCTTGAGTTGGTTGCTGTGTTGCAAGTACGTGCTGCGGTATTAGGTGAGAAAGAGGTGCGGCTCACTGCTGCAGTGAACGACCCTCAGGAGCAAAGAATTTCATAGATGTTTTGGTCTGACCTGATCTGGCCTTGTATGATACCCTTTCTCAAACCGAAACTCTTTCCATGTGCACATGGACTTACACGTATTCATATTGAGGAACGCATGTCGACAATAGCCTTTTTCGAAATGTTGCTCTTGAAGGTAATAACTGTATCCAAGTCTCCTAGGAATATGTGTCATTCTCCGTACTGTAGCTATTGTTGCAACGTTGCTCAGTGGCATAGCCTCATGCATTGATGACTGTGACGCGAACCTCACGAGTCCCTTCCCTCGCATCGAAGTGAGATCCTGAATCTTGGGTACTTTTGACAAAATACCTCATTTAGACGCGCGTACATCTATACCGTTGGTGGAAAGTCAGATCTTCGTATAAGTGAATGTTTAGCCTCATTATAAGCCGACTCGTAGCGGTGAAGTCTTGACCTGCCTAACTCGTGATAAATAGCGCGGCTAACATACCTATGAAATGAAAACGCCTGTCGATGTGACCGCTTGACGGACGATGTGGACACGTAATTATTTCGTCTTCATATCGATGCTTTTGTGTCAAATCCCTTGTGGGCCCATTGTTGGAAATCCAATATTGTATGCGACTGTAGCCACAGATTGTCTCTCTCTGTACATTCCCATTCGTCCACACTACGAGCACACCAATGAGAGCATGTGGAGCAGAGTTCAGACTAGACATTCGACAGGCGTCCGTGCGAACGAGATGCTGCACTGTCTCCTGTGAACCTCATTCTTGCTAATCCTCTTGTCCAGAACGTCAAACCTATCCACAGGTGAGTTTCAACAAGGATGTTCCAACCGACGTACGACGGCTGAAGCGTTTCCAGATTTCCAGAGTGCGAATTGTACCTCGGTGTAAGCGATGCCTCATGGTCCTGGCGTCGAAGCAAAATGGCTGCAAGGCTCGTATAACACGCCAATGACAAGACTGCGGCGTAGACACGTGCTTTTGAAGTATGTTCGGGGTATGTGTACTGTAAGGTAGCGATGGAGGATCAGAGGAAATAAGCTCCAATGCTTGTCCCAATTAGCCTGCTAGCTAAATCGCGCCAGGTACCTTACTGTAGGCTTAGACTGCGTGCCTCGCGTGCTTGCCTCACGAAATCCCTTGCATGCACAACATGCACCTCTGACCCCAGTCTGTACCACCACCACGCTGGCAGGCTCGCTTGAGATTGTATACGCATTCCGTCAGGCGTTCAAGGCAGTGCCAAAAGAGAGTTGAGGCTGAAATCCCGTCACTATTCTCGTCTCCCTCTCTCTCTCTCTCTCTGTCTCCGTCCCACATAACTACATGTACACACCACCAAACCCTTCCTCTCTCCTCCCCTTCCCTCCCCTCCCACCATGGCCGCCGACTTTTCTTTGTTTCCTGAAGACCTACTAGTTTCATCCCTGTACTCCCTCAACTCCGCTCACGCTTAATCCACACCCACATGGCTTGCTATGGGCTCGCCGTTAGACCTCGAAGAGCATCAACTTCTAAATCACCCTTCGCTCTCCACCTCCACCCGCAACAGTCCAAGTGACGATGAGGAAGCTGCGTCCGAACATGAGCTGGGAACGTTGAAAGACGGCAAAGCCTCACCACCACACACGCCATCTTCACGCCTCCTAACGTGGACCCCTACCTGGACCACGCGAGCACGACGGCGGCGGCATGTCAAGTCCAGATCGCCATTCGTGCACTTCATCCTTCCATCTGTACGACGCCGGCGCTCAATGCCCCTATGCGCTGTGCAGACACTGGCTTTCCTCAGCTACTCTGTACTTGTCCTTGTCATCCTTTTCGGCATCTTCGCACCTTCGTATTCACATCCGCCACAGCGCTACGTCACATTGCGGAGGCACATTGAACAGGCTGATGCAAAAGGGAGAGGGAACACTTTCAACGAGAAAATCTTCATTGCCGCAGCCGTGTACGATCATGAGGGTGAACTGCTGGGCGGCGAATGGGGAGCGAGGCTACGTCGGTTTGTTGACATCATAGGACCGGATAATGTTTTCCTCAGCATCTACGAAAACGATGCGGACAAAAAGGCGCAGCTCGCTATGAAGGCTTTTGCGGAAAGCGTGACTTGCAACAAAGCCATCGTCCACGAGCATCTGAATCTTGACACTCTGGCCCATGTCAACACACCAAGTGGCGAAACTCGACTCAAGCGGATCGCTTTCCTTGCCGAAGTGCGGAATCGAGCACTACGGCCTCTGGACGATCCGAACTCATCAGCCTACAACAGACGCTTCGACAAAATCTTGTACGTCAACGATGTCTTCTTCGACCCGGTCGAAGCCGCAAACTTACTCTTCTCCACCAACGCTGATGAACGAACGGGGAAGACAGACTACCGCGCAGCATGTGCCGTGGACTTTGTCAATCCATTCAAATTCTACGACACTTTCGCCACCAGAGACACCGAGGGATACCGCATGGGCGTGCCATTCTTCCCCTGGTTCACCGATAGCGGCAACGGCACCAGCCGCCAAGACGTTCTCAAGCAGAAAGATGCAGTCCGCGTTAAAAGCTGTTGGGGCGGGATGGTAGCATTCGAAGCGAAGTGGCTGCAGCCTCGCATGCACGTCTCGAAAATCGAGTCTCCGGACGGCGCAACCCTCTCTCCTGCTCTTCGTTTCCGCGCAGAACCTGACACTTACTGGGACTCGTCAGAATGCTGCCTCATACACGCAGACCTCGCCTCGCTAGCAGACGAGAAGGAGTTGGCAATTTTTATGAACCCCTACATCCGCGTCGCATACACTCCCACCGTCCTCCGCTGGCTGCAGTTCACCCGCCGCTTCGAGCGCCTCTACCCCTGGATCCACACCTTCGTCAACCGCGTCTCCGCCCGTCCCAGCTTCAACCCTCGACGCACACAGCAGCCTGGCGAAGAAGTGACCGACATAGTCTGGATATGGGACCCGCCAAGCCAACATGTGATGCAGAGTCTAGGCCAGAGTGGCGTGCGGATCTCACAGGAAGTCGCTGCTACGAGCAATCTCAACGGCAGCTGGCAGCAGGTATCCAGAAAGGCGACTCCGGGCCAGTTCTGCGGTTTGCAGAGCTTGCTGTACATCAATGAGCATCCGAAGGTGGGCGAGAAGCCCTGGACGTTTGCTGATGTGCCTTGATTTTAGCTGTAGCGGCGCCCGGGACGGTCATCGTCCCACTCATTTGCTTTTTCATATCAAGATGGCGCCTGGCATCTCCGCCGTATAGAGTATGTGCATTTGTGAAGGGCCGGACAGATCATGACCCAACCTTTGAAGAGAAAAATGAAGAAAATGAAGAACAATCTTCTTTTACCTCACCAGACTCGTCTGAAGACTTTCAGTTTTACAACGTGACACAACAACATAGTTACGTGTGCTTTGGTGAATCATGTGCGGGAGAGAGAGAGAGAGAGAGAGAGAGAGAGAGAGAAAAGCTATTGTATGACACTTATGGATTGGTATCTGATACATAATGTAGCTAGGTGCAAACGGTCAATCTTCGTGGCGGGCTGGACGGCAGCGACGGCATCATTATCATATGCCTCCTGCTCTCTCCGCCATTGTCCTCACCATTGTCGTCGTTCATGTTGACATGGTCGCCTCCGTCTCCGTCGTCCTTATCGCCCCCAAAGCTCACGTCGTCGGCGTCTCATCGTGTCCATCGTCACAATCGTATATATAGTCATCGTCATTGGCCGCATTTTCATCATCGAGCTGCGCGTTGCAGTCATCTTCAAGACTATCGCCGCCAATGGTCGAAGTCGCCATCGTCATTTTATTCGTTGTCACTGTCGTTACTGTCTTATACGATTCTTGCATTGAGTGTTGGAGTTCGTCGTACTTGTCACTGTCGTCGTCTCGATGTCTTGTGCGATGCTTGCCCATTCTGGCTGCCTTCACGGTGAAATGTCCATTGTGCATTGCGACGGGATGTAGTTCGATTCCGACAGTTAGTAATGAAAGAGAACGAGTAGTAAAAGAAATCTTACATGGCACGACCCTGTTTATTCTGGCCCAGTGGGGTCTGAGGCTTGAGTATCGCAAGCCGAGCGTTACTACAATGCCCTTGTAATCAATGACAAGGACCATGTAGTCAAGAAAAGCGTTGAAGATCGATTGGTCTGCTCCAAGGATGGCTCGCCTGCAATATCCAGGTGCCGGCTCCGAGACGCGAAAGCCTTACAAAAAGACTCTCGCGGCTGTCATATACAGAGCCGAGACCTTGACAACGTATTCATCGGTGTGGCCTTCCAGTTCGTGATCATTGAGCCATTCCTTCGGGCTGCGTCCAGACTCAGCAGCTGGTCTTGCGACTAGGTCGTTGCCATTTGATATGAAGCTGATGACAGGCTTGATGTTGCGCAAGGGAGGCAGACGCGGCAGGTCTCGACTGACTCGCCCTTCTTCTTGCGAGCGCAGTGTTGACCATCGCGATGGTGCTGCACACGGTTTATCGAGTGGAAGAGCCTCGTCGAGTTCGTCTTCTCCCACGTTCGGCGCCGGCAGCAAGTCGTTGATAGCGACCCGGCCGGATGCCTACAATGATCATAGTCTTGCCACAACGTTGGCGGCATTCGCGGAACGTGAGCCGGAACCGATGGTGAGGAATCCCGTCTCAGCTACGTCGCAATCGTTGGCATTGGCCTTCGTTGCCTGAGAGTCTTGTCGCCCAACAATATCGCGCAACTGCACAAGTGGTTCTTCCTGCTTGGCCGCGTGGATGCTGTGTCTCCCCAAGAGGCTCGCAAAATGGATTCCTTTGACTGAGATATGGATAGTTCCGATGGAAGGGATCTCGTCGCAAAGGCGGGCGGCGATGACTTTAGACTTTTCAAGCAGGATTGGAGGGATTCGGCGTAGGCTTTGTTGATGGACGTTCAGAGAGGGTCTCCTTCGCTTTGACTGCTTTGGTCAGGTTGTCCATTGGGCGTTGGGCGTTGGACGTTGTCGTCGTTCGTCAAGGTGTTTTGCCTCTTCCTCATGTTGTTGTAAGTGTGATATGTAGAAGAAAATGTGAAAAATGAGAGATAAGAGGAAATTAGAGGAGGGGCTTTAAGAGAAAGAGGTTGGCGAAAAGAAAGAGAGCCGTGTCAATGAGAAATGGAAGGTGAGGAAAGGCACTTGGGAAGAAGAAGTTGAAGGATTGTGAACACAAGTACCAAGGAAGACGGGCTCGCCCTCCGATCCGGAATCCAGCTAACAGTTCATGTGTCGAGCTGTAATAAGATCAAGAAACGGGCATGCAGAAGCCTGCATTCTGTTTGCGTTGAAAGCACGAAGCCGCGAGGGCGCTGGACAGCAGATGCCAGGGGGCGAGCAATGTCTCCACGGAAAGCCCGCAAGCTCAGCAGGACGTTGATGCAAGACAGTGTGATACTCGCAAAAAGGTGCACCTTCGTCACATACTGAGAGGTGTGGTAGGCCAGGCTGCGGGACAAAAGACAAAAGTATATGGTCAATACGAGGGTCGAACTCGCGACCTTGGCGTTATTAGCACCACGCTCTAACCAACTGAGCTAATCGACCGGTCTTATCGCTGTTATTCGGTGAAAGGAGTGAGCTAAATGTGGTATAACAAAGCTGTGCAGACGGTCAGTACACCATGGGAGGGAGGTTATCGTACAGCCAAAGCCGCAACTGTAAGATGTCATGTGTGATTACCATCGCGAAGGTCTGTAAGTCATTAGAGCGAATGCCGTATCAGTCTAAGCCCTCCATCCTTGGACCAAACCATGAAGCTTGTCGATCATCACCGGGCCCCAAGCACCCATTTCCCTGTCGATCAACTGCGCAAAGAACGCAATTGCTTCATCCTCGCTGACGTCCAGCTTGAACCGTTCTTCCACCTTCGTCACCGCCTGGTCGCCGTAGGATACTAGGCCAGGGATCTTCGCTTCCTGCATGAGAGAAAATAAGTTCAGGATGAGGGACGAGCTGCGTCGCAGTGTCGTGTAGGCTGTGAAACAGTACTGCCTGAAAGCCTCGAATTGCGACTCCCCGGTGTTGGTAGAACCACCCATTCCTTCGACCATTTCACGCGAGAGCTTCATGAGCGGAGCCATAGGTTTCGGATCACGGCCAAGGATGTATCCGTAGTCGATATGCAGGAAGTGACCGTCGGGGGTGATCAGCAGGTTGTCCAAGTGCCTGTCACCGACGCCGAGGAGGTAAGTCACCACACAGTAGCCAGCCACAGATTTGACATAATTGTCCATGGCTTCCTTGCGCACGCCCAGGATCGACGGCAAGGAAGCAGCAGCAGGGTTGTTGTAACGAAGATAGCCCAGGATGGAGCCTTTGTACTTGTTACTACCAAGAATCACAGAAACGGGCGTGCTAGGAATGAATTGAACGGCGCCAGCAAGAGTCGAAGTGGCGAGGATACGGTAGGGCGTCAGCTTGAGATCCAGATTCTCCTTCAGTAAGAGTCGATCCATGAGTGCAATGATTTGGACGACAAGCTGATCCTGTCGTAGGTCATCACCTGTCTTGAATATGAGAGGGTACTTTTCACCGGACTCAGTTTTGAAGTTGATGTACAGCGGTAAGAGCGTTGACTTGAAGACGTTGGCATCATCAGGCATGGCACCCACGATGTGTACGTTCGGATCCAGTGGCAGAGGCAACGGTGGGTCCATGTTCACAAGCTCATTCCTCGGGTCTGCCAGGAACTTCTTGAGCTGCTCGGTCTTCTTGGTTCGATCGGCTCGTGAATTGACCACGTCCTTGCTGATCTTGCTCAACACTGTGATGAATTCTGCTTGTCGAAGAAGGATCTTCCTGCGCGCTTGGCCAGTTGGGGTACGCTCCAGCTCCTGCATGAAGTCGTAACTCACTCGGGCAAACAGCTTGCGGTTTTCCGCATTCTGCGTTGGTGCTTCTTCGTCCATCTCAACCATAAGATACCAGTAGAGGAAGTTGCCGAGCTTGAAGTTCGCAGCAGACCGTGCAATTACAAAAGAAGCGAGCGACGAATCTGGGTCGTGCTCATTCTGGGCCAGGACGGGAGGCTCGAACTTCAGCGCCTGAACAAGTTGCAGTAGGTAGAGAAGTAGCTCTTCATCATCAGCTTTGCGTAGCCTGTCAACAGCGTAAGTCCGCATCTCGGGATTTCCCACACTCGGCCCAAGGAGCTCAAGCGCATCATCGACGTCAATTTCGGCCCACTTAGGCAAGAGTGCAATAGCTTGTCGACTCTCAGTCGGCTCGTTCCAGTTCACAGACTTGGCCAGCTTTGTCAGAGCTCGTTTATCGCGGGTGAGGTGATGCCTGAATCTCCAGATTTCGTCCTTCTCCTTGTCGCTCAACTCGACCATCGGGCCGTATGAAAGCACCTTGTTGAGGAAGTCTCGCATTTTAGGATTTGGTTTCAGATCTCGATCGAGAGCGTTGCGCTGGCCACGTATGAGGCGTCGATGCTTGGCTTCAGCGGGATTATCAGTATAGCCAACTTCTGGGTCGTAGACCTGGATCAATTTGGTGGCTCTGCCGCCCTCCGCGTCACTATGGCCGTTGGATTCGGAATGGATACCTGGGCCTAGCTGAACCTCTGGCGGTGGCTTGAAGTTGACAGCACCTGCTTGAGTGTGAGCAGGTTTGATGCTGCTAAGTGGCGGAGCCGGGTACTCTTGGTCCGTAAACACGATGGGATGATCAAATCGCGGCAACTCAATGTAGAGGAAGAACGATCCGTCGACATGATCTGGGTCGCCATCGGCGCAGAACTGACCCTGCTTGTTATCCTTGGAGCTTCCCGCGCTCATCTTGGGTTTTGTGGAGTCTTTCACGCTCTGTCGCTCCATCTTCTCGATCTGTCGGAACACCATTTGGTCCAGCCATTTGTTCTCGGTGATCTCGCCCATTTCATGCTTCTTCATGAGTCCTACTAGCCGCTCCAGCTCCGCCTCTCGTTTGACTTGCTTTTCACTGACAACAACTGGTTCATCAACCGTACCTCGCCGGCCTCTTCTCTTTGGCTCCTGCCACGGAGTCGTGGTGTCCGAAAACCCGTCCGCGGCTCTATGCCTCCAGATACGGCACTTTTGCCGTCCAGTCCGCAATGTAGCATCTTCGTCGTAGAGCGGTATTGTTGTACCGCCGAAAGGGATGTGGTGGCTGGTGTCTCCTCCGTTCGGATTCACTGGCGAAAGATCCCAAAGTGTGATTGCTAGCTGTGTGTTCGACGGGAGCGAGCTGTAGTTGACTGGCAGGGTGAGCCACTGACTCCATACCCGACCATTCTTGAAGTGTTTGTATGGTGTCTGCGCGTGCACGGTGAGAGGCTTCGAGTCGGCGAATGGCTGGATTGTGATGTAGAGCTCGGAGTTCGGGCTGAGGTTGCTGCCTCGATGTCGCAGATCTGGACGCCTGAGTAGGGTGGAGTACGCGAGAGGCTTCTCGTAGCCTTCAAGGCGGTTGCTGTGAGGTGTCAGTGGCTATTGAGCTCATCGACCAGGACATGCACCCACACCTTTATCGCAACAGGTAAGTGTAGTTGCGACGAGCTGGCGAAGGTGAAGGGTTCCATTTCCACTCGATCATTCAGCGAATACTATCGGCGAGATGTCATGTCAGAAATGGTAGGATAAACAGCAAGTTATGGTGTGTAGCTATGTAGATGTGTTGCTGATCGCCTGTCGCATTGTCGTAAGCGAGGCAGCATCAGTTGCCGATCGTGAGGGTTAGGGTTGGGGTTGTTCGATATGTCCTCAACTCGATATGAGAGTGAATGGAAAGTTGTTCTGATCAACCGGCAGTAGAATACGCAGATCTGCAGATTCTCGAGATATGCTTATTGCTGGTTTGTGTATCCTGTAAGGTGGGTAGAGACGAAATCTTTGTAACTTTCGGACAAACACCCAAGTGAATCTCTGGTAGTAATAAGGATGTATAAGCCAGAGAGATTTTAAAAACCCATGATATTCTCAACGATATCATACAAAATAGGATTCAAGGGCCATTGAGTCCGAAGATAGCATGATCTCGAACTTGGCGTGTTGAGAAGACGAGGCATGATAGGCGTAGATATATATCGTCACATCTTACAGCTCCGATGAGTCCAAGATTTCAGAAAGACAAGACAGACGACAACCGTCCCATTCGTAGCACAAACGAGTTGTTCCGCGAAGCAGCAAGCCATATATTCATCAACGGGTATCTATAGAAAACAACGCATAGCCCCGTGCTCTATTGGAGATCTCGAGGGTCTGTAGTCCCAAAACGCCACGCTCAACAGTAAACATCTCCTCAAGTGTACCAACCCCTCGCGCCCATTTGAGTTTGCTGCTCTTGCTCGCGATGTGCAATCATGGGCTCGCGATCCCCATACGCCTTCACCAGGTCCTGCCAAGTGCTGTAGTCAAGCGAGAAAATAGCCTGATGTTTACTCGCATTGTTTTTGCGTTGTTCTTCCAAGCTGCGAGGATCTCTTGGGCCTGTGACGAGGTACGTTAGCGTTATCCACACGGCCGAGATGTCGGTCAACTTACAGAGTGTTGGCAAGCCGTCCTCGTCAGGCTCGACTCCACACGTGCCTTCCTTGATCAAGAAGCTGATGCGGAAGAGATTCTCCACCGTTTGTCCGAAATCTAACGGGTCCAGAGCGTACTCGAGCAGATTTGGTCCGCCAGTCGCAGTTATACGGTTCTCCTTGAGCACAGCCTTGCCCCGTTCCGACTTGAGCTGCTCAACTTCGGTAAAGCCAGCGCGCTCCAATGCTTCCTCGGCGCGTTTGCAGTGCTTGTCTAGTGATGTGTGGAGCCGCGAGCAGACGGCCTTTAGGTCATTTTCGCTAGACTGGTTGATGTCGTTGCTGGTAAGGTTTTCCGGACGAGCCTCTCTGCCTGTTTCCCTGGTTTGACGTGCGCGTCGTTGAGTCTGAGTGCGTTGCTTCTTCTGCACAGACAACGGACCTAGCAAGAAGCTCGGGACCGGTGGTCGGGAATTGTAAGGAATGCAAGCATGTCGACCAAGCAATTCCCAGTCGAGAGGCGCGCCAGTGTCATCGTCTTCGCTCTCATCGTCGCTGTCTTGGTTGCTATTCTGGTTTCGTCGTCTACGGGTTGCCGCCGCGCCGTCACCGTCTTCCACATGACCTCCATTGCGCATGTAGCTCAGACACTTCGACAGGAATTCGTCCACGTCTATTCCTGTGCTACTGTCTCCCAAGACAAGCTGGTTGGCTTTGCGGTACGCAAGATCGGACACATTCACGAGCAGACGGGAGTCGAGTGTCGCGTCATTTGTTTGTTTGACGCGATTAAAGATGGTGTTTGCCCTTTTGACGGTGTCCGTGAGTCGTCCGTCATTGCTCTTAAGAATCTCATCGCGGTTCTCTGCTCCTGTCAGTTGTGTCTTTGGCAACTCAGTACCATGCCAACATACCATTGAACTCCCGTTCTAATGCGCGACTCTTCCGCTTGAGGTCCCGTCGCTCGTCCGCGTCTTGATTGGGATCAAAGTATCGTGTGAACTTGTCCTCGTCGTCTCCGCCAGCACCATTGGGCGATCCTGTAGTGTCGTCTTCGTGTATCCGCCGGCGCTTCTGCGCCCGCAAAGCGCTACGATCATCTGCTGAAGTCGGGGTCGGAAGGCTGCCTTGGGAAGCCATGTCGGAAGCACGACCTTTGCCGTGTGGCCTTTGGCGAGTCTCGGGATCGAGATTCTCTTGATCAGAAGTTGACGTGACGGGCGTTGCGGAAGCACCTCGCGATGGGGCTGCTGCTGATGGTTCTCTGTTTACGCGCGCCATGCCTCATAAAGGAATGCGATAGAGTGAGAGGCGATCCGACTTGTCGGCGAGACTCGTTGGTGGATAGGTAATCCTGTGCCACGCATTTGCTGGAGGGCGCTTGTGATCCAGTCGTCTGCTGCGGTCAGAACCTGGTCGCGTATTTTCCTTGTGATATCGCGACGCCTATCCGTGCGTGAACGACAAACGAAGGCAGCAGATGGCGGCCAAAGAGTGCAGTATCGTATCCGTCCGAGTCGCGTCCCTCGGTGGTCGGTCGCGTGGATGTCAGACAAGGCGCAAGTTTCGCGCGTTAGCGGCTGGACTTTAGCTGCCCCACTAAATTCCATTCATCGACCAAATTCGCACTCATACGTTGATTCAATCATATTTGCACCTCTTCGTTCCGCAATCTAAGCTTGTGATAGAACAAGATGGCATGTGATTGCAGTGGGATTGGTGATTCTGTATGTTGATATCCATAGCTTGCTTGCAACAATCGTCTCCATGTCCAACCTGAGACTCCAAACTACTTGTACGCAGGTTTCGTCAGTCTCATTCCCTCAGTTCAACACTGTCTCAGAGCTGCGAAGTCTAAGCCTGATGGAGATCCGCTGTTCAGACACTACGGCGGCGTCGTCGTCGCCAGCATCGCCTTCAACATCAACAACGCCACTTCCACAGCCATTCTTCATCCTGAACGAAAGCCCGACCTCAGCCTTCAGAGCATCCATATCAAACACCGCACCCCCGTCAACATCCTCCTCGGCAAAATGTTCCACCACTTCCCTCGGCAGCGCCTCATCTAACGAGACCTGCCTCGCGTCCTCACCCTCTCCATCAACAAAGGTAATAGAAATAAGCTCGTCCACCAAAAACCCCACAGCCTCATGCTCCCACTCCTTGATCTTCAGCTTCCCCTTCCCGGGATCAAGCAGAACATCCATATGGTCCCTCCAAGTCTCGGCTTCCCTCGTGCAATTCCAGCCAGTCCTGACCGGCCCGCGCACAACTCCAAAGCGCACCGAAGGGATCTTCGAAGGAGACTCAGACCCAGGGCCAGAAGGCGTAGAAGAAGGAGCAGGACCGAGCGAATGCAACGCCGCCACAGCGCCGAACAGCCTCTTTTCGAACTCCTCCAAACCATACTCCACAACGCCCCGCGGGTCGTAGAAAGCCTGGTGCGTGAGGCATTTCTCATACGCCCACAGTGCAGCGAGCAATTTCTCCACTACATCTGACTTCGGAACGTATTCGAAAAACGCCGCGCGGGACTGGAGGAAGCGGCGCTGGAGGTTCAGGATCGACCATTCTTGCGTGAGAATCTCGTGGAGGCGTGAGAGAGTTATGCTGTGGGGTTCTTGCTGGTAGGCTGAGCGCGGGTCGTTTCGGCGGGCGAGGCGGTGGCGCTGGAGGAGGTTGAGCTGCTTGAAGTGGCGCGATTTGTCTCCCAGGTGGAGGGTCGGCATTTTAGCAAGTCGGTTGATGTGCTTTTGCGGCTAGACAGGGTTGTGGTTGCTATTGTCGGTTGTTTCTATTGTTGTTTGCAACGTTGGATTGGACGAATTGGTTTGATGGTTGGTTGGTTGATCGGTCGGTCGGTCGTTTGCCAGGCAGTCCAATCAACATTGTTCTTTTGATTTAGGTGGTGCGCCGATGAGGAAGGAGCGACCAGGCAGTGACGCCGTGTCACCCGTGCAAGTGACTCTTGCATGTGATCGGGTCGATGATAAGTGATCACTGGGGAAGTGTAGAGAGCGACAAGAAAGCCAACACCTTCTCACTCTTGTTCGTCTTCACAAATCAATTGGTGGAATGCAACCCATCTAGATACCTTTATTGAGCGTGAATGGGTAGGTGCTCGTAAGATGTGAAGGCTCGCGCGATGGCTGAATGTCGTTGAAGCGGTCGTGTGGGAAGATCGTAATCTTGAGAGGTCTAGGAAATGCGTATATCTCCCACCTGCTAAATCGTGAGACTACCCACCAAGTAGTACAACAAGTGTAAGACGTCTTTGAAGACTAGAAGAGGAGAAGAAAAAGGTATCATGTACGAAACAACATAACAAGAAAACAATGAGCCTGCACTCACAACAAGCTACCGGAAGATCTCCTGGTCCCACTCAGCCGGGCACAGCTCGTCCCAGGAGATATATTTTCCATCAGACAGATGAGCGCCACCCTTGGAAGCAGCAGCATCGTCTCCACTCTTCATACCATCAACCACTTTCCTAGCATGCCGCTGCACCCACATAGTCTCCCACTGATGTTCACGGGCAGATTTGTCGCCGTTGTGGTGGATCATAATCGGGATCTTGTTGAGGCAGATATTGGTGTAAAGTGGCAGCTGCTTCCAGTCGTCCTTTGAAGAACCGCGCTCGTCCGTATCGATATACGAGAAAGGATTACCACTGCTCAGGATATCTTTCGGCAGTTCGCCGGTAACGCGCGAAGGACAATCGAACATTTCGCGGTTCTCGCTGACCTGCTTTTCGATGTCGTCGCTGTAGGTGATGTACTTTGAGTCTTCCTCGGAATTCACGGTTTGCTGGATGAATTCGGAAAAGTAGTCGAGGCCCAAGCTGAACTCGTCGGGCTTGCCTTCTTTCGCCTTGCGGACCTCGTGCGGGAAGCTGGGGTTGATGGGGTCGTCGACCAGGGTGTAGTAGATGTGAGTGGGGTCTGGCTTTGCTCCCTGGCCCTTGATCTTGTCTTTGATCGAGTAGTGGCGGCGGCGCATGATCTCGCGTTGGAACTCTTGCTCGCCGAAGATGACGGCAAACAAGGCTTGGTCGCTGCCGTGGTACATGAAGTCGGAGCCGTGGCTGCCGTCGTCGAAGTCCATGTCTCGTTGCGTCTCCTTGGCCTTTTCCGCGGCTCGCTGGAAGAGAGCACGCATATCGCGTTTTGGTCCCATGATGAAGCCGGAGTTCAGCCAGCGTTGACGCAGGCTATACCAGAGATTACGGCCAACGCTCATGTCGGTGTTATTGCCGTAAACATCCTTGGGAAGTGGGGACTCGGGGACCGGGTAGCAGCCAATGGTCTGGACCTGGTTGGGCGCACATCGTTTGCCAGAACCGAAGATGACGGTCTGCTTCAAGCCCTCGGCATCGACTGCGGAGCCTAATCTTTGCCGTAAACGTTCATTCGCAGCGTCGTTGACAGAATGGTACCGTGAGATGAGAACTTCGCGCCTGAGCTGGAACCAAATGTCTGCAACAGAGTCAGTGACATTGGGTAGTGGTCGGCTCCATTTGATCGCAACTGACCATAAGCGTCCATCATCACGACCAAGTCATCATCCCCAGCATCGTTCGATGCTTCAAGCCACTCCAACACGGCACTGATCTTGGCCAAATGACTGCCCCCCCCAAGCAGGTAGTCTATCGAGATGTCAGCCATCGCAACATTCCAACATCACCACCCTTCCTCGAACAGACTTACCAGTATCATACTTCTCCTGCCAAGCCAAGATGGTAGGATCCGGGTAACCCAAAGCATTCGACGTCAACAACGTCTTGCAAAGATTAACATCAGGGTTGTTAGCCGGGATGAGCACATGGAGTCTAGTGTCATTGACCGCATACGACCCAGACTTTCCCGACTTCATATGTCCATCCCATGTTGAGACAACGGTCTTCCGCGTTTTCTGGAAACAGTGTAAGCAAGGCCCGGTAGTAACTCTGTCTCCAAATAGGCAGACCCCATTGGCTGAGTGAGACCTACATCATGGAAGCCGACGAGAGAAAACAAGAAAACCGCCAGGAAGAAAGCCGCAACGAGAAAGTACAGCCGAGGCCGACGCGATCCCCCCATGATAGCAGACATGATGAACAAGAACGAGGGTAATAATGCGGTGCGCCGTCAAGCACGCAAGGAAAGAGAGAGAGGGGGAAAAGAGACCTTCCGCCTGTGGCCTCCGCGAAAGAGGTGAGGTACAACAGTATCTTAGCCGTTCCTCCAAAGGATCGCCTTGCCGATAACGTAAGTAATCACCTACTATTTCGGGTTTCCCCTTCGCCGCCACGGGCGACATGGCGCATGGCGCTAAGAGGCTGGGCCACGGCCGTAGGTTGGAGTATCACCCAGACATGAACAGCAGACGCTAGCAGCCGATGCCATGCCCCAGTCCCCAGGAGATGCGGCTGACTTTAGCTACTTCCGGATCCGGTAGTAGCACCTATAACATGCTTACATAGCTTCGCCATTATCGGTGTGTCTGAGGTGTTGTCCGGTCTGCGCAAGAGGAGAGCAGTGTGACTACCGACGTGTTTCCTTGAGTTTTGATTATCTCGACGCACCATGGCGTGGCCATCGAGTGAAGACAAGGAGGTTGGAACGTGTCCGGAAGAATGGGTGGGGCATCTAATAGAGCCTTACGCCTTGGTATCAGTAGCGCAAGACATGTGTGGCTGCAACCGCAATAATCCGCCTGCAGATTTTCCAAAGGTTTTGCCGTGAAGCCCGCCAATCTCGGTGGAGGGCGCTCCGGAGGTAGCGGGCAGTACTTTTTCTCTAGTGGTAGGCTCCGCGGCAAGATGATTGGGGAGCGGTTCAGTGATCCTAGTGTTGGCGATGTCCAAAACCGAATTTGACGAGACGACGGGAGCCTTACAGCAGGGCAAGTGGTTGGCCCTGCCGATGTAGCCGTTCTCTTGGCTCTCGGATCTCGGGCACCGGGTTTCTCTGCAGATCATGGACCAATAGCCCTGAGACAAGAGCGCGAACGAACCCCAGGAAACTTATCTCATTCCCACAGGCAATCCGCGACCGCGAGGTTGGCGGCCGGCAGAACATCCGATTCCCATCTGCGACAAGCTACCGTGGTCGAGAAAGCAGATTCCCCACGGGATCAGGCGATTAAGACTTCTGACTAAACTCGCCATTTCCGGATGCTGGAGAACTTTGCGGTAAAAGTACACTGCAGCCGCGGCGCGGCAAACGAAACGACTGGAATGATTGGAACGATTGTCAAGCTCTTGGCCAAAAGCAATCTTGAAATTCTGCGCCACACGCCACACGCGGCACGCCGACTTGTTCAGAATCCTGCTGCTGCAGGTACAACTTTTGGAAAGCCAGGCACACCGCAGCGCAGTGCGTGTGGTGTGCCGTGTCGCGCCGGCCAAGTTACGGGCAAAAAACAGCTTGCTCAGTTCAGCAGTGATGCTCTGTGCCTGTGGCTGTGTTCTGGTTGCGTAGCGGATTGAGACCTGCGGGCAGGGTAGTTTCAACGCACGCCCCAGGACTATACTTTTGTTCCGCGGCGCCCATATGGCCTTCCACTGCCTTTCTGTGGTTTGCTGGCAACGGGGTGGCGGTGCTGTGATTTGAAGTCAGGATGTCACTGATGGATCACTGATGGATTATTGCGAGAAGTGTAATACGTGGGCCGAGTCCCGATTCTCTTGTTGCTGGGTCTACATTTCGTTACAGGTTTCTCTTCTTGTTTTGTGATAATCAGTGGTGATGGATAGCAATATTAATGTCGTTGACCGCTTAGCACGGACTTTCGGTCTGAAGACTGGGCGAGGAAGATATTCGAAACTTGAGCTGCCGCCGTCAGCGTCTGGCAGGAATAACAGATACTTGCCCGGAAGCCTAGCAAAGAGATATACGCTCCTGGTCGCTATCAGCAGTGTTGCGATCCTGGTCGTGTATTTATTAGTATGACTCGGTTGGACCTCAAAACTTAGACACAGGCGTTAACCATTCGAATGCAGCCTCGACATGCCTCGTTGACCAACGTACGAACCACGAATTCGTCGGTCTCTCCTCCACACAATACTCCAGAAGATTTACGGTCTGATCTGCATGTCTTGATCCCGGCTTCACGACCAGATCCAAATCTCTGCAAGGCAATAATATCGGGCAATGTCCTTGGCTACCCAAGACCGACCATTATCAACTGGAACCAGACATTTGATGATCCAGCCTTTGTCGAAGGCGGCTCGCACCTGGCAAAAATCAATGGCACGGCCCAGTATCTGTACAGCCTCGACGAGTCTCGCGATGACGATCTGGTTCTGATGATTGATGGCTATGATGCTTGGATGCAGCTTCCGCCGCAGACACTGATCGATCGCTTCTTCGACATTAGTAGTCGGGCGAATGAGCGAATTGATTTTGAGATGAACAGGGCTTCTGTCAATGATAGCGTGGTCTCCCAAAAGATAGTGTTCGGCTGCCAGAAACGATGTTGGCCGTGGAGTGTGGACGAGTAAGTATAAACTGTTGAATGAGGTGAACGAGAGACAACTGACACATCGCACAGCCCACCTTGCTACGCCGTACCAGAATCGTCACTGCCTCGGGACATATACGGACCAGAGACTGACACGGATGTCGACGACGAAGAAAACCCGTACATCAAGTACCGGCAGCGATTCCTCAACTCCGGTGTGGCCATGGGCACTGTTGGAGCCATGCGACGGATGTTTGATCAAGCTCTGGCACAGGCACCACAAGACGCCAATTTTGGCAGCGACCAATACATCTTCAGCCATATTTTCGGAGACCAGGAGCTTTACCGTGAGATTCTCCGTCGTGATGCAGGTCTGACGCCGAGAGAAGGCTGGAATGAGGACCACATCGAGGAGGTCAGAGCCAAGGCCGCAGCAAGACCAGATGGCAGTTTCGAGTTTGGCATCGGCATTGACTATGGCAGCGAAATTGGACTGAACACTGTGTTTGCCGAGGACGACACAGAATGGATCAAGTT
>Ga0265780_10002798_pt1 | contig 23400 bp, 19 predicted proteins | sample P1T30metagenome_FD_192432 | JGI IMG/M metagenome (GOLD analysis project Ga0265780, IMG submission 192432) | Plant litter microbial communities from East Loma Ridge, Irvine, California - P1 T30 | ecosystem: Environmental > Terrestrial > Plant litter > Unclassified | place: USA: California... | reverse complement strand
CCAAGGGAGATCGATGGCCGATCCGCCAGCCGGAGGGCGCCGAAGCGAAGAAAAAATTCGGGGTCAGAGCACGACTTTTCGAAAAAATGTGCTCTGACCCCGAATTAAAAGATAAACGAAAGGCCGATACCGCTTGCACGGTACCGGCCTCGCATCATGGTCGCCGGTGGTCAGCCGGCAGGAGTTTTTTTCTTGGCGGGGGGCGACGCTCAGTCGGCCTGCTTGCGCAGGAAGGCCGGGATGTCGTAGGTCTCGACGCCGTTGCGCTGCATTGCCTGCACCTGCTCCGAGGCCTGCTCGCGGCGCCATACGGCCGGCTGCTTCAGGCCTTCGGCGCCAGCCGAGACGGCGCCCATGCCCATGCCGGCGTTCGGCACGGTCGAGGCGCCCATCACCGGGGTGTTGTAGGTGCCGGTGCGCAGTACCTGCTGCGGCTGGACCAGGGAGATGTTGGCCTTGTTCTTGCCCAGGCCGGTCGCGACGACGGTCACGCGCAGTTCGTCGCCCATCGCGTCGTCGTAGGCGATGCCCTGTGCGATCGCGGCGTCGTCGGCGGCGAAGGCGCGCACGGCGGCCATGACTTCCTTGATCTCCTTGCCCTTCAGGCCGCGCGATGCGGTGACGTTCACCAGCACGCCGCGGGCGCCCGACAGGTCGATGCCGTCCAGCAGCGGCGATGCCACGGCCTGTTCGGCGGCGATGCGCGCGCGGTCCACGCCGGCGGCGGTGGCGGTGCCCATCATGGCCTTGCCCTGCTCGCTCATGATGGTCTTGACGTCGTTGAAGTCGACGTTGATGTGGCCCGGGACGTTGATGATCTCGGCGATACCGGCGACCGCGTTGTTCAGCACATCGTCGGCGTACTTCATCCACTCCAGCATCGAGTCGTCTTCGTAGATCTCTTCCAGCTTCTCGTTCAGGATGACGATCAGCGAATCGACGTGCTTGCTCAGCTCTTCCAGGCCCAGTTCGGCCACGTCCATGCACTTGCGGCCTTCGTAGGAGAACGGCTTGGAGACCACGGCCACGGTCAGCGCGCCCATGGTCTTGGCCACTTCGGCCACGATCGGTGCGGCGCCGGTGCCGGTGCCGCCACCCATGCCGGCGGCGATGAAGACCATGTGCGCACCGCGCAGCGAATCCTCGATGCGCGAACGCGATTGCTCGGCCAGCTGGCGCCCGAGTTCCGGACGCATCCCTGCGCCCAGGCCGGAATCGCCGATCTGGATGATGTTGTGGGCGCTGGATGCCGCCAGCGCCTGGGCGTCCGTGTTGGCGACGATGAACTCGACGCCGGACATGCCCTTGTTAATCATATGCTGGACCGCATTGCCACCTGCGCCGCCAACGCCGACGACCTTGATGACCGTGCCCAGTGCTGCATTGTCGACCATATCGAACTCCATGATGAACTCCTAAATTCAGTGACCGTTTCCGAGCCCGAAGCCTTACCCGCCGTCGTAAAGACTCAGGATAGGAAACGCGCCATGTATTTTAAAAATATTTACGATGCTCTACCAAGAAAAACCGTTACTACCTGTATCAGAAATCTCGAAAACTTGGTCACACGTTGCGTTTCGGTCGGCTCGAAGCCCTTCCGCACTGCCGTTCGCGCCAATTGCCGGGACTTCTCTTCAAAAATTCCCCAGGAACCACTCTTTCATGCGTTGCCATACTGCCTTCACCGAGCCATCCTGGCGCGTGACGATATGACCTCGCAGGTACTGCTTTTTCGCTTCCAGCAGCAGGCCGAGCACCGTCGCGTAGCGCGGGCTGCGCACCACGTCGGCGAGCTGGCCGCGGTATTCGGGCGTGCCCAGGCGCGCCGGCTTCAGGAAGATGTCCTCGGCCATCTCGATCATGCCCGGCATGATCGACGAGCCGCCGGTCAGCACGATGCCCGACGAGAGTACTCCTTCGTAGCCGGATTCGCGCACCACCTGGTGCACCATCGCGAACAGTTCCTCCACGCGCGGTTCGATCACCGCCGCCAGCGCCTGGCGCGACAGCGAGCGCGGACCGCGGTCGCCCAGCCCCGGCACTTCCAGGGTCTCGCCCGGATCGGCCAGCACCTGCTTGGCCACGCCGTAGCGGATCTTGATTTCTTCCGCCTCGCCGGTCGGGGTGCGCAGCGCCATCGCGATGTCGCTGGTGATCTGGTCGCCGGCGATCGGCAGTACCGCGGTGTGGCGGATCGCGCCATCACTGAACACCGCGATGTCGGTGGTGCCGCCGCCGATGTCGATCAGGACCACGCCGAGTTCCTTCTCGTCGCCCGTCAGCACCGAGTCGGCCGACGCCATCGGCTGCAGGATCAAGTCTGAGACCTCGAGCCCGCAACGGCGAACGCACTTTACAATATTTTGCACGGCGGACACCGCACCTGTAACAATGTGCACGCGGACCTCGAGGCGGATGCCGCTCATGCCGATCGGTTCGCGCACGTCTTCCTGGCTGTCGACGATGAATTCCTGCGGCACCGTATGCAGCAATTGCTGGTCGGTCGGGATGTTGACCGCCTTGGCCGTCTCGATCACGCGCGCCACGTCGGTCGCGGTGACTTCCTTGTCCTTGATCGCGACCATGCCGCTCGAGTTGAACGAGCGGATATGGCTGCCGGCGATGCCCGCGTAGACGTTGCGGATCTTGCAGTCGGCCATCAGCTCGGCTTCCTCGAGCGCGCGCTGGATCGATTCGACGGTCGCCTCGATGTTGACGACGACGCCCTTCTTCAAGCCCCGGGACTCGTGCTGGCCGAGTCCGATCACTTCGTGGCGCCCATCGGCCATCACCTCGGCCACCACCGCCACCACCTTCGAGGTGCCGATGTCGAGGCCGACGATCAGGTTTTTCGCGTCTTTAGTCATTTACTGTTGCCTGCTGTGTTAGATGTGCTTTGTTGTTTTGGTATTTGTTTTTTTCTTTGCCGCCTTGACCGGCTTGGTGGCGTCCGCCGGCACGCTCAGCGCCGCCGAGGACAGCGCCAGGCCGTTCGGATAACGCATGTCGATCGTGTCGATGCGCCCCTCCTGCAGGCGCGCCACCAGCTGCGGATAGATGCTCACCAGCCGCTGCACGCGTCCCTTGAGGGTGTCGCGGTCCTTCTCGCGTCCCAGCTCCACGCTCATGCCGTTGTCCAGCTTGACCGTCCAGGCGTAGCGGTTCGACAGGCTGATCGATTCCGGCACCAGGCGGATCGGCGCGAACCAGCCGCGCAGTTCCGCGAAGCGCGCCAGTACTTCCTTCTCGCTGCCGGTCGGACCGTCGAAGGCCGGCAGTTCGTGGTCGTCGTCGGCCTCGGCCAGGTTGGCGGTGAACACATCGCCCTTCACCGACAGCAGGCGGCCGTCCTCGCCCCAGGTGCCGAGCGCCTCGTGCTCCTCGACCGCCACGATCAGCTGGTTCGGCCATTCGCGCCGCACGGTCGCCTTGCGCACCCACGGCACCGACTCGAAGGTGGTGCGCACCTGTTCCAGGTCGGAGGTGAAGAAGTTCCCCTTGATCTTCCCCAGCACCCCGTTGCGCACCGTCAGTTCGTTCACGTGCTGCAGGTCCAGCCCGTACATGCTCTCGACACGCACCGCGCGCAGCGTGAACATCGGGCGCTGCGACAGCCACCAGACGCCGGAAGCCACGCAGGCGAGCAGCGACAGCGCGAAGATTGCGCTGGCGCTTGCGTTCAGGGCTCGTACGTCTTGCCACATCGTTCTTACCTTTTTCCTTAAGCTGTCGCGGCCGGATTGGCCTGGCCGGTCTTCAGGCTGGCCGAGGCCAGGATCTGCACGCACAAGTCTTCATAGCTGGTGCCCTCGGCGCGCGCCGCCATCGGCACCAGCGAGTGCGTGGTCATGCCCGGCGAGGTGTTCACTTCCAGCAGGAAGGGTGCGTTGTCCGATGCGCGCAGCAGCACGTCGACCCGGCCCCAGCCCTCGCAGCCGAGCGCGCGGTAGGCGGTTTCCACGTGCGCCTGGATCGCCGCCGTGGTTTCCGCATCCAGCGGGGCCGGGCACAGGTACTTGGTGTCGTCCTTGAAGTACTTGTTCTGGTAGTCGTAATTGCCTTCCGGGGCGACGATCTCGATGATCGGCAAGGCCCGCGCCGACGCGCCGGAACCCAGCACCGGCACCGAGAACTCGCGGCCCTGGATGAACTGCTCGGCCAGCACGACCTTGTCGAACTGGCGCGCCAGTTCCACCGCGGCCTGCAGCGCCGGCGCTTCGCTCACCTTGGTGATGCCGATGGTCGATCCTTCCAGCGGCGGCTTGACGATCAGCGGCAGGCCGAGCCGGTCCACGACGCCATCGAGGCCGTCGTCGGGGCCGATGGTCGCATACTTCGGCGTCGGCACGCCGGCGGCCAGCCAGACGATCTTGGTGGTGACCTTGTCCATGCCGACGCTCGACGCCATCACGCCGCTGCCGGTATAGGGAATGCCCAGCAGTTCCAGCGCGCCCTGCAGGGTGCCGTCCTCGCCATAGCGGCCGTGCAGCGCGATGAACACGCGGTCGAATTTTTCCGCGGCCAGCTCGGCCAGCGAGCGTTCGGCCGGATCGAAGGGGTGGGCATCGACGCCCTTCGATTTCAGCGCCTGCAGCACGCCGTTGCCGGAAATGAGGGAGATCTCGCGCTCGGCGGAACGGCCGCCCAGCAGGACGCCGACCTTGCCCAGGGCTGCGATGTCGGTAGGAATGACGGTACTCACGATGCGACCTTTTGATTCGAAGTCAGTTGTTGGGGAACGCCGCCGATCGAGCCCGCGCCCATGGTCAGCACGACGTCGCCGGGGCGCGCCAGCTTCAGGATGGTGGCCGGCATGTCGGCGATGGCTTCCACGAATACCGGCTCGGCCTGGCTGCCGGCGCGCAGCGCGCGCGCCAGGGCGCGGCCGTCGGCCGCCACGATCGGGGCTTCGCCGGCCGCGTACACCTCGGCCAGCAGCAGCACGTCGGGCGCCGCCAGCACCTTCACGAAGTCCTCGAACAGGTCGCGCGTGCGGGTGTAGCGGTGCGGCTGGAAGGCCAGCACCAGGCGGCGGCCCGGGTAGGCGGCGCGCGCCGCGGCCAGCGTCACCTGGGCTTCGACCGGGTGGTGGCCGTAGTCGTCCACCAGGGTGAAGCTGCCGCCGCCCGGCAAGTCGACCTCGCCCCAGCGGGTGAAGCGGCGGCCGACGCCGCGGAATTCGGCCAGGCCCTGGGCCGTGGCGTCGTCCGGGATGCCGATCTCGCGCGCGATCGCGATCGCCGAGCAGGCGTTCAGCACATTGTGCATGCCGGGCTGGTTCAGCACGAAGCGGGTATCGGCATAGCCTTCCTGGCGTACCGTGAAATGCATCCGCACGCCCTCGGCGCGGGCGTCCAGCGCGCGCACTTCGGCGTCTTCGGAGAAGCCGTAGGTGGTCACCGGCTTGGTGACCTGCGGCAGGATGGAACGCACGGTGGCGTCGTCGATGCACATCATGGCGCGGCCGTAGAACGGCAGGCGGTGGGTGAAGTTGACGAACGCGCCTTTGAGCTTCTCGAAGTCGTGCTCGTAGGTCTCCATGTGGTCGGCGTCGATGTTGGTGATCACTTCGATCATCGGCGTCAGGTTCAGGAAGGACGCATCCGACTCGTCGGCCTCGGCCACGATGTAGTCGCCGGTGCCCAGCTTGGCGTTCGCGCCGGCGCTGTTCAGGCGCCCGCCGATGACGAAGGTCGGGTCCATCCCGCCCTGGGCCAGCACCGAGGCGACCAGGCTGGTGGTGGTGGTCTTGCCGTGGGTGCCGGCAATCGCAATGCCGCGCTTCAGGCGCATCAGTTCGCCCAGCATGATTGCGCGCGGCACTACCGGCACCTTGCCGGCGCGCGCCGCCACCACTTCCGGATTGGCTTCGTTCACCGCCGTCGAGGTCACGACCGCGTCGGCGCCGGCGATATTGCCGGCGGCGTGGCCGAGGCGCACGTCGGCGCCCAGTTCCGCCAGCCGCTGGCTGGCCGCGTTCGAGCCCAGGTCCGAGCCGGACACTTTATAGCCCAGGTTCAGCAGCACTTCGGCGATGCCGCTCATGCCGCTGCCGCCGATGCCGACGAAATGGATATGTTTGATCTTGTGCTTCATGTGCGCCGTGTCGTTCGTTGCGTTGCCAGTTGTTCGAGTACCTTCGCGATCGCCTCGTTGGCGTCGCGCCTGCCCACCGCCTGCGCCGCCTCGGCCATCGCCAGGCAGTCGTCGCGGCTGGTGGTTTGCAGCAGCTGCGCCAGCCGCTGCGGAGTCAGTTCGCCCTGCGCCAGGTGCACGGCCGCCTTCTGCCCCGCCATCCACTGCGCATTGTCGCGCTGGTGGCTGGTGGTGCTGGCAACGAAGGGCACCAGCACGCTGGCCACGCCGGCCGCGGTCAGCTCCGACACGGTAATCGCGCCGGCGCGGCAGATCACCAGGTCGGCGTTGGCGTATTCGGCCGCCATGTCGTCGATGAAGTCGACCACGTTGGCCTGCACGCCCGCCTGCGCATAGGCCGCGCGCAGGGCCTCGATGTTCTTCTTGCCCGACTGGTGGGTGACCACCGGGCGCATTCCTTGCGGGATCAGGGCCAGGGCCGCCGGCACGCTGTCGTTCAAGACCTTCGCGCCCAGGCTGCCGCCCACCACCAGCACGTTCAGGGGACCCGTGCGGTTGATGTAGCGGCGGCCGGGCGCGAGCATCTCGAGGATCTCCTTGCGCACCGGGTTGCCGGTGACGACCGCTTTGCCGGCGGCCTTGCCGAAATCGGCCGGGAAACCGAACAGCACGCGCTCGGCCAGCGGCGTCAGGGTCTTGTTCGACAGCAGCAGCGCGGCGTCGGCGTTCACCAGCGCCAGCGGAATGTCGCGCGAGCGCGCCATCAGCCCGCCCGGCACGGTCACGTAGCCGCCCATGCCCAGCACCACGTCGGGCCGGCGCAGGGCCAGGTACTTGCGCACGCTGGCGAAGCTGGCCAGCAGCTTGAAGGCGCCGCTCACCGTGTGGCCGATGCCCTTGCCGCGCATGCCGGCGAAGTCGATGCGGTCCAGCGGGATGCCGTGCTTGGGCACGATCTCGCCTTCCATGCCGTGGGCGGTGCCCAGCCAGGAGACTTCCCAGCCGCGCGCGCGCATCTCCTGCGCGATCGCGATGCCGGGGAAGATGTGGCCGCCGGTGCCGGCGGCCATGATCATGAGTCGTTTGGTCATTGGCGGCCTCCGCGCATCCGTACCCGGTTTTCGTAATCGATGCGCAGCAAGATCGCCAGGCCGACGCAGTTGAACAGCACGCCCGAACCGCCATAGCTCATCAGCGGCAGGGTCAGGCCCTTGGTCGGCAGCAGGCCCAGGTTCACGCCCATGTTGATGAACACCTGCACGCCGAGCCAGATGCCGATGCCCTTGGCGGTCAGGCCGGCGAAATGCTGTTCCAGCGCGATCGCCTGGCGGCCGATGTCGAAGGCGCGCTTGACCAGCCAGTAGAACAGGCCGATCACCACCAGCACGCCGACCAGGCCGAGTTCCTCGCCGATCACCGCCATGATGAAGTCGGTGTGGGCTTCCGGCAGGTAGTGCAGCTTTTCCACGCTGCCGCCCAGGCCCACGCCGAAGAATTCGCCGCGGCCGAAGGCGATCAGCGAGTGCGTCAGCTGGTAGGCCTTGTCCAGCGCATTGCCCTCTTCCCAGGGGTTCAGGTAGGCGAACATGCGCGCGCGGCGGAATGGCGAGAGCGCGATGATGGTCGAGAACACCAGCACCAGGATGGCGCCGATGCCGCCGAACCAGATCATGTTGAAGCCGCCCAGGAACAGGATGCCCATCGAGATGCAGACGATCACGCCGAAGGCGCCCAGGTCGGGCTCGAGCATCAGCAGCGCGCCGACCACGCCCATCGCCGCGGCCATCGGCGCGAAGCCCTTGGTCAGCTTGTGCATGTACTGCTGCTTGCGCACGGTGAAATCGGCTGCATAGAGCACGGCCACCACCTTCATGATCTCGGAAGGCTGCAGGTTAAATACCTTCAGCGACAGCCAGCGTCGCGCACCGTTGACCGAGGTGCCGACGCCGGGCACCAGCACCAGCGCCAGCAGCACCAGGGTGGCGACGAACATCAGCGGCGCGAAGCGCTGCCAGGTCGCGACCGGGATGCGGAAGGTGAGCACCGCGGCGACGATCGAGATGGCGATGAACAGGCCCTGGCGCAGCAGGAAATAATTGTTCTTGCCGGCCAGGTAGGCGAACTTGGGCGAATCCGGCAGCGCGATCGAGGCCGAATACACCATCACCATCCCGAACAGCATCAGGAGCAGCACCACCCACACCAGCGGCTGGTCGTACTCCATCATGCGCGAAGGGCGGGCGCGCTTCGCGATGCTGGCGTCGCTGGAAGCGGCGCCGAACTTGAAGGGGATCTGGAAGCCCATCAGATGTCCTGTCCCTTCTCGAGCGCGAGCTCGCGCACCGCATCCACGAAGACCTGGGCGCGGTGGGCGTAATTGCTGAACATGTCGAAGCTGGCGCAGGCCGGCGACAGCAGGACCACGTCGCCGCCCTTGGCCAGGCCGGCGCCGCGGCGCACCGCCTGCGGCAGGTCGGCAAGGTCGAAGCACGGCACGCCGGACGGTTCGATCGCGGCGCGGATCGCCCCGGCGTCGCGCCCGATCAGGAGCACCGCCTTGACGTAGCGCGAGCACGGGCCGGCCAGCGGCGCGAAGTCCTGGCCCTTGCCGTCGCCGCCGGCGATCAGCAGGATCTGGCGGTCCGCTTCGCCGAAGGTCTTGCCCAGGCCATCCAGCGCGGCCACGGTGGCGCCGACGTTGGTGCCCTTGGAATCGTCGTAGTACTCGACTGCGTCGATGCTGGCGACCAGCTCGACGCGGTGCGGTTCGCCACGATAGTCGCGCAGGCCGTGCAGCAGCGGCGCCAGCGGCAGGCCGATGGCGCGGCACAGGGCCAGCGCGGCCAGCGCATTGCTGGCATTGTGCAGGCCGCGGATATGCAGGGCGTCGGCCGGCATCAGGCGGTTGATGAACAGTTCGACCGGTTCGACCGGCTCGTTCGAGGATGGAGCACGACGGCGCTTCTTTTCCGGTTCCTCGGCCGGACCGGCGTTCGCCAGCCACAGCACGCCGCGCTCGCTCACCAGGCCGAAGCTGCCCGGCGCATCGGGTTCGCCGGTGCCGAACGTGGTGTCCCGGGCGCCCGCCGCCATGCCCGACACCCACGCATCGTCGCGGTTCAGCACGCGCACGGTACTGGCGCCGAAGATGCGCGCCTTGTCCGCCGCATAGGCGGCCATGCTGCCGTGCCAGTCGAGGTGGTCCTGGCTCAGGTTCAGCACCGTGGCCGCGTCGGCATCGAGGCTGAAGGTGGTGTGCAGCTGGAAGCTGGACAGTTCCAGCACCCAGGCTTGCGGCAGCTCGCCGGCATCCAGCGCCTCGCGCAGCACGTCGAGCGCGGCCGGGCTGATGTTGCCGGCCACTTTCGTGGTGAGGCCGGCGCGGCGGCACAGCAGGCCGGTCAGGCTGGTCACCGTGGTCTTGCCGTTGGTGCCGGTAATGGCGATGACTTTCGGGCTGTAGCCCTGCTCCGCCTTCAGGCCGGCCAGCGCCTGGGCGAACAGTTCGATCTCGCCCCACACCGGCACGCCGCGCGCGGCCGCCGCCGGGGCGATGCCGGCCAGTTCGCGTTCCGGGGCCAGGCCCGGACTGACGGCGATCAAATCGACGCCCTCGACCAGCTCCTGCGCGAACGGACCGGCGACGAATTCGGCCGCCGGCACGGCCTCGCGCAAGGCCGGCAGGCGCGCCGGTTCGGCACGCGTATCGGCCACGCGCACGCGCGCGCCGCAGCGGGCGAGCCACTGCGCCATCGCCAGGCCCGATTCGCCGAGCCCCAGTACCAGTGCGGTTTTGCCGTCGTAGTTCATCGCTCGTTCTTAGCGCAGTTTGAGGGTGGAGATGCCGACCAGGACCAGGATGATGGTGACGATCCAGAACCGCACCACGACCTTGGTTTCCTTCCAGCCCTTCTGTTCGAAATGGTGATGCAGCGGCGCCATCAGGAATACCCGCCGCCCGGCGCCGTAGCGCTTCTTGGTGTACTTGAACCAGCTGACCTGGATGATCACCGACAGGGTCTCGGCCACGAACACGCCGCCCATGATGAACAGGACGATTTCCTGGCGCACGATCACGGCGAGGGTGCCGAGCGCGCCGCCCAGCGCCAGCGCGCCGACGTCGCCCATGAACATCTGGGCCGGGTGCGCGTTGTACCAGAGGAAGGCCAGTCCCGCGCCCGCCATCGCGCCGCAGAAGATCAGCAGTTCGCCGGCGCCCGGGATGTGCGGGATGAACAGGTATTTCGAATAGGTGGCGTTACCGGTCAGGTAGGCGAACAGGCCCAGGGCGCCGCCCACCAGCACGGTCGGCATGATGGCCAGGCCGTCCAGGCCGTCGGTGAAGTTGACGGCGTTGGAAGCGCCCACGATCACGCAATAGGTCAGCGCGATGAAGCCCCACACGCCCAGCGGATAGCTGATGGTCTTGAAGAAGGGGACGATCAGGTCGGACTTGGGCGGCAGCTCCATCGAGAAGCCCGACTGCACCCAGGCGAGGAACAGCTTCCACACTTCCCACGGGGTCGCGGCCGAGACCGAGAACGCCAGGTACAGCGAGGACGTGATGCCGATGATCGACATCCAGAAATACTTCTCGCCCGAGCGCATGCCTTCCGGATCCTTGTAGACCACCTTGCGGTAGTCGTCGACCCAGCCGATCGCGCCGAAGCCGAGCGTGACCGCCAGCACAGGCCAGATCAGGCGGTTCGACAGGTCGCACCACAACAGGGTCGAGACGCCGATCGAGATCAGGATCAGCACGCCGCCCATGGTCGGGGTGCCGTGCTTTTGCAAATGGGTCTGCGGGCCGTAGGTACGGACGGCCTGGCCGACCTTCAGTTCGGTCAGCTTGCGGATCACGGCCGGGCCGCACAGCAGGCCGATGGTGATCGCGGTGATGGTCGCGAACACCGCCCGGAAGGTGATGAAGTTGAAGATGCGCAGCGGACCGATGTAGTCCTGAAAGTATTGTGCGAGCCAGAGCAGCATAGTCTAGTGGGCTTCCTTGCCAGTGTTGGTTGATGCGGTCAGGTGCTGGACCACGCGTTCCATCTTCATGAAACGCGAGCCCTTCACCAACACAGTTGCGTCGGATTTGCTGCCCAGTGTTTGATCCAGTGCTGCCAATAATTCGTCGAACTGCTCGTAGTGTTGCGCTCCCGACGCGGTCATATGGCGTGCCAATGTCCCGGTCGCGAGTACGGTGTCGATGCCGCGGCCTGCGGCATACGCACCGATTTCCTCATGAAATTCAGGTCCCTGCGTGCCGACCTCGCCCATGTCGCCCAGCACCAGGATGCGCGGCGCAGGGTATTGCGCCAGCACGTCGATGGCGGCGCGCACGGAATCGGGGTTGGCGTTGTAGGTGTCGTCGATGACGACCGCGCCATTCGCGGCCTGCTTGCGCTGCAGGCGGCCGCTGACCGGCGCAAAGGCTTCCAGGCCGCGCACGATGGCCTCGACCTCGATGCCGGCGGCCAGGGCGCAGGCGGTGGCGGCCAGCGCGTTGCGGACGTTGTGGGTGCCGGCGGCGGAGAGCTGGATGGTGAACTGCAGCGCCGCTTTTACGGTCTCGTCCTCGAGCACGTCGTCCCGGCGAAGGCCGGGATCCAAGCTTGCCTGCGCCGACGGCGACGCCAACCCGGGCCCCTGCCTGCGCAGGGCCGACGTGTCGGCGTGAACGGTGAGTTCGCTGCCGAAGCCGGTGTTGGTGTACGTCGCGCGCACATCGCAATTTTCGTCCAGGCCGAAAGTCAGCACCCGGTGCGCACCGGCGATTTCGCGCCACAGCGCCGTGTACTCGTCGTCTCCCGGGAACACCGCCACGCCATCGGCCGGCAAGGCCGCCAGCACTGCGCCGTTCTCGCGCGCCACCGCTTCCACGGTGTGCATGAATTCCTGGTGCTCGCGCTGGGCATTGTTCACCAGGGCGACGATCGGCTCGGCGATGGCGGCCAGGCGAGCGATCTCGCCCGGGTGGTTCATGCCCAGTTCGACCACGGCGGCCTTGTGTTCCTGGTTCAGGCGCATCACTGTCAGCGGCACGCCGATCTCGTTGTTCAGGTTGCCGTGGGTGGCCAGACGCGCCTCGGGGCCGACGGCCGCGTCCAGGATCGAGGCGATCATCTCCTTGACCGTGGTCTTGCCGTTGCTGCCGGTGACCCCGATGAGGGGAAGCGCGAACTGGCGGCGCCAGGCATTGCCGATGCGGCCCAGGGCCGCCAGCGTATCCGGCACCACGATGGCCGGCAGCGGGAAACCGTCCGGCAGGCGTTCGACCACCACGGCGGCCACGCCGCGCGCGGCCACCTGTTCCAGGAAGTCGTGCGCATCGAAGGTCTCGCCGCGCAGGGCGACGAACAGCGCGCCGGGGGCCACCGTGCGGCTGTCGGTCGAGACGCCGTCGAAGTCGGCCTCGCCCACCAGGCGCGCGCCGGCCAGCGCCGGCAGCAGTTGTGCGAGCGAGCCGCGCATCAATTCGTCCTCATCATGGTGAGCCGCGCGCTCAGGGCCAGCGTGGCGTGGTCGGTGTCGGAAAACGGCAGCTTGCGGCCCTTGATTTCCTGGTAGGGCTCGTGGCCCTTCCCCGCCAGCAGGATCACGTCGGCCCTGGCCGCATGCTTGACCGCCGACAGGATCGCGGCGGCGCGGTCCTCGATCGCCTGCACGCGCGAGGATGGATTCTCCTGATCCATGCCGGCCAGGATCTGGTCGATGATCGCGCGCGGCGCTTCGCTGCGCGGGTTGTCGCTGGTGACCACGACGTGATCGGCAGCCTGGGCGATGCGGCCCATCTGCGGGCGCTTGCCCGGATCGCGGTCGCCGCCGCAGCCGAACACGCACCACAACTGGCCGCCGCGTTCGCGCGCCACCGGGCGCAGCGCTTCGAGGGTCTTTTCCAGCGCGTCCGGGGTGTGGGCGTAGTCGATCACGACCATCGGCGCATCCTGGCCGCCTACCTGCTGCATGCGGCCCGGGGCCGGCACCAGGGACTCGATGGCGTCCAGCGCCGCGCGCAGCCCGGCGCCTTTGGCCAGCAAGGCGCCCAGCACCGCCAGCGCATTGCTGGCATTGAAATGGCCGACCATGCGCGTGCGCGCCAGGGCATTGCCGAAAGGCGAGGCAAGCTGGAATTCGGTGCCGTTCGGGCGGCTGCGCAGGTTCGAGGCGCGCAGGATCGCCACGCCCTCGATGGGCGCTTGCTCGGTTTCGGGGCGCAGGGTGTAGCCGGTCACGGCCACGTGGGGGAAGCGGGAACGCAGGTGCATGGCGACACGAACGCCGGCCGCATCGTCCAGGTTGACAACGGCGGTTTTCAATTGCGGCCATTCGAACAGTTTCAGCTTGGCGGCTTCGTAGCTGTCCATGTCGCCGTGGTAGTCGAGGTGGTCGCGCGTGAGGTTGGTGAACACGGCCACGTCGAAGTGCATGCCGGCGGTGCGGTTTTCCACCAGGCCGATCGAGGACACTTCGATCGCCAGCGCGTCGGCCCCTTGGGCGCGCAGCTTGTCGAGCTCCGTCGCCAGCAGCACGGCGTCCGGCGTCGTGTAGCCGGTGGCGTCGAATTCGGTCTCGGCGCCGGCGCGCGCCAGGCCCACGCCCAGCGTGCCGATCACGGCGGCGGTGGCGCCGAGCTGCGCGAAGGCCTGGGCGGTCCACAGCGCGCACGAGGTCTTGCCGTTGGTGCCGGTCACGCCGACGGTGAACATGGCGGCGTCGGGCTGGCCGTAATAGGCATGGGCGATGGCGCCGGCGTTCGCCTTCAGGTCGGCCACTGCCAAATGCGGAACCGCGATGTCCGCGTTTCGGCTGAAGTCGCGGCCGTCGAACACCACGGCGGCGGCGCCGGCGGCGACGGCTTGCGCGATGAAGCGGCGGCCATCGGCGGCCTCGCCCGGATAGGCGAAGAACACGTCGCCGGACTGGATGCGGCGCGAGTCGGAAACGAGGCGCGGAACAACATCGCCGCCCGGGGCGGCGGCCTTGATCCACTGGCTGATGTCGTGCGGCGTCTCGGCCATCAATTACTCTCCTCGAGGGGATGTTCCGGGATGATGATGTCGGTGACCGTCGAGTCGGGCGGTACGTTCTCGGCGCGCAGCGCATTCGCCGCCAGCGCGGCGAAGGTCGGCGCGGCGACGCTGCCGCCGGTGTGGTAGACGCCGGATGGATCGTCGATCAGCACGGCGATCACGAAGCGCGGGTTCGACATCGGCGCGATGCCGACGAAGTTGCCGACGTAGCGGGTCTGCGAGTAGCGGCCGTCGATGACCTTCTGCGCGGTGCCGGTCTTGCCGCCCACGCGGTAGCCGGCCACCTGCGCCTTCGAGGCCGTGCCGCCCGGGCCGACCACCATTTCGACCATGGTGCGCATCTGCGCCGCCGTCTTCGGCGAAATGATCTGCTGGCCGACCGGCTTCTCGCTGGTCTTCTGGAAGGACAGCGGGATGATGTCGCCGTCGCGTGCGAAGATCAGCCAGGCGTGCGCCAGCTGCAGCAGCGACATCGAGATGCCCTGGCCGAAGGACATGTTCGCCTTCTCGACGATGCGCCACGACTTGTACGGGCGCACGCGGCCGGCCACCGCGCCGGGGAAGCCGTAGCGCGGCGCCTGGCCGAAGCCGACCTTGGTGAACATTTCCCACATCTCCTGCGAGGACAGCATCTCCGAGATCTTGGTCGTGCCGATGTTGGACGACTTCTGGATGATGGTGCTGACGTCGATGACGCCGTGCGGGTGGGTGTCGCGGATCGGGTGGCCACCGGTCATGTACGGGCGGGTGCCGGTGTCGAACAGGGTGGTCGGCTTGATCAGGCCCTTGTCCATCGCCAGCGCCACGGTGAAGGGCTTCAGGGTCGAACCCGGCTCGAAGGTGTCGGTGATGACGCGGTTGCGCAGCTGCTCGCCGGTCAGGTGCGAGCGGTCGTTGGGGTTGTAGGTGGGCCAGTTGGCCAGCGCCAGCACCTCGCCGGTGTGCACGTCCAGCACCACGGCGGCGCCGGCCTTGGCGTGGAACTTCTCGACCGCCTCCTTGATGCTGTTGTGGGCGATGTACTGCAGCTTGCTGTCGACCGACAGGATCAGGTCGCGGCCGTCGTGCGGCTCGCGCGACAGGCCGACGTCCTCGACGATGCGGCCGAGACGGTCCTTGATCACGCGGCGGCTGCCGGTCTGGCCGACCAGGTTCTTCTGCTGCGCCAGTTCCATCGCTTCCTGGCCGACGTCCTCGACGTTGGTGAAGCCGACCATGTGCGCCATCACCTCGCCCTGCGGGTAGAAGCGCTTGTATTCCTTGCGGGTGTCGAGGCCGTCGATGTCGAGCTTTTCGATCTTGGCGATCACGTCCATCTCGACCTGGCGTTTCAGGTAGACGAAAGTGCGGTCGGAATCGAGCTTTTTCAGCAGCTCGGCCTGCGGCATCTCGAGCAGTTCGGCGAGCTGGCGCAGCTTCTCCGGCGAGGACGCCTTGACGTCCTCGGGGATGCCCCACACCGCCTTGACCGGCAGCGAGGACGCCAGCACGACGCCGTTGCGGTCGAAGATCTTGCCGCGCGTGGCCGGCAGTTCGAGCGTGCGCTCGTAGCGGCTGGCGCCCTGCTTCTGCAGGAAGCGGTTGGATACGCCCTGCAGCCACAGCGCGCGGCCGGCCAGCGCGATGAAGGCCGCGAACAGCACGAACAGCACCACGCGCGAACGCCAGTCGGGCAGGCGCACGGCCAGCACCGGACTCTTGGAAAACGCCACGCCCTTGCCGGCGGCAACGCGCGAACCCTGGGTACCGGCCTTCATTTGCCGCCTTCCGTCAGGTACTGGGTGCGCGCCGGGGACAGCGGCGTCATGGTCAGTTCGGAACGCGCGATCTGCTCGATGCGTTCGTTCTTGCCGAGGGTGGACTGGTCGAGCTGGAGCTGGGCCCAGTCGATCTCGAGCTGGCGCTGCTGCTGCGTCAGGCGCTCGATATCGATGAACAGGTGGCGCGCCTGGTAGCGCGCGTTCACGACCGACAGCGCGCAGCCGACCAGCATCACGGTCAGCACGATGTTCATCTTGCCGCTCATACGGCGGCTCCCGAAGCCGGCAGGCGCTCGGCCACGCGCAGCACCGCCGAGCGGGCGCGCGGGTTGGCGCCGACCTCGGCATCCGAAGGCTTGGTCTTCGCGATCAGTTTCATCAAGGGCTGCGGCAGGTCGACGGCGCGGATCGGCAGGCGGCGGTCCGGCTGCTCGACCTTGGCCTTGGACGCCAGGAACTGCTTGACCATCCGGTCTTCCAGCGAGTGGAAGCTGATCACGGACAGGCGCGCACCGGGCGCGAGCAGCGCGTAGGCGGCGCTCAGACCTGCTTCAAGGTCCTCAAGCTCTTTATTGATGAAAATCCGGATAGCCTGAAAGGTGCGGGTTGCCGGATCCTTGCCTTTCTCCCTGGTTTTGACCGCGTCTGCCACGATTGCGGCAAGCTGTCGTGTGCTTGAAATTGGCTGGACTGCCCGGCGAGCAACAACCGCCTTTGCAATCTGAAAAGCAAACCGTTCTTCCCCATAATCGCGTACCACCTTTTCGAGTTGTCGCTCCGGCACCTCGGCCAGCCACTCGGCCGCCGACATGCCCCGTGTCGTATCCATCCGCATGTCCAGGGGACCATCGTTGCGGAAGCTGAAACCGCGGCTCGCGTCGTCGACCTGGGGAGAAGAGATGCCCAGGTCGAGCAGGATGCCGTCGACCTGGTGCACGCCCTGCGCCGCCAGCGCTTCGCGCATGGTGGCGAAGCTGTCGTGCACGATCGAGAAACGCGGATCGTTTATTTGTCCTGCCGTGGCGATTGCCTGGAGATCCTTGTCGAAGGCGATCAGGCGTCCCTCGGGCGCCAGCTTCGACAGGATCAGCCGGCTGTGACCACCGCGGCCGAACGTGCCATCTATATACGTACCTGAAGCACGTGCGCCCTCCAGGGAGAGCGCATCGACCGCTTCGTCGAGCAGCACAGTACGATGCTGCAAATCAGGCTCCTGCCGAGTTACGTTCATGCAGAGCCTTAAAAGGAGAAATTGGAAAGGACATCGGGCATAGCGCCCGCGACGGCTTGAGCCTCGTTTTCTGCCAGCCTGGCGGCGTCCCAGATCTCGAAATGGGACCCCATCCCGAGCATCATCACTTCCTTCTCCAATCCCACAGCGTTGCGCAGTTCAGGTGAAATGAGGACCCGCCCGCTGCCGTCCATCTCGACATCGCAGGCGTTACCCAGGAAAATGCGCTGCCAGGCCCGCGCCGACATCGGCCAGGCGGCAATCTGTTCACGATGCTCGTCCCACACCGGGCGCGGGAAGAACAACAGGCAACCATGCGGGTGTTTGGTGAGCGTCATACGGCCTTCACATTGCTGCATCAAGACGTCGCGATGCTTGGCTGGTATTGACAGCCGTCCTTTTGCATCGAGATTGATCGCTGACGCGCCCTGAAACACGTTGTACCTAGTTTTGGAGAGTTATCAGTCTGATTATTTTTAGGCGCCGGGAGACCCACCGATCTCCCACAAAACTGCACTTTTTGCCACCATTTCCCACTTTAGAGGAAGCGTTGTCTGTGGTCAAGCGAATTCACGTTTTGAAAACGCGGAAATTGCCAATGAAACCAATGACTTAGCGAACTTACTTCAAACAAGCTCTAGTAAAAATGTCGAGCAAAATTAGGCACTTAGGAAAAACATCGCATGTGCTACCTCACTTACACACATGTGTTTCATCTTGATTAAAGACAATTTTTGACTGTTGGTTAGCAAAACCATGCTGCATAGCACTGTACGGTTGAAAATTGCGAATTGATGCAGGGCGGGTTAGGATTAAGACAAGGCATTGACCCGGCCGTTTTTGGCTCGCTTCGCAGCTTGCACAAGCCTATGATGGTAAAAACGGGTCGGCATCAGGAGGACGCCGTGAACACAAGCATCGCCATCGCCCGAACGCGCGCCGTGTACGACCTGCACGAGGTCCAGGGCGCACTCGACCGCAGCCGCGGGCGCTCGCCCGAGCTCGAGGCCTTCTATGAACGCATGCTCGAGACCGGCGCCGAGCGTTTCCTCACCACCCCCTCCTCCCTCGAGGCCCTCGACCCGCTGTTCGCCGAATGTCCCAACTTCGACGAGGTGCTGGACGACCTGGCGCGCTACCTGCGCCTGGCCCATGCGGGCGACAAGGGCTTCAACGTCATGCCGATCCTGCTGCTGGGCGGCCCCGGCGTGGGCAAGACCCATTTCGCCAAGCGCCTGGCGAAAGCGATGCAGACCGATTGCGAACTGATCAGCATGAACGCCCTGTCGGCCGGTTTCGTCATCACCGGCAGCTCGGCCAGCTGGCGCGGCGCCAAGTGCGGCAAGGTGGCAGAGCGCCTGGTGCGCGGAGAGTATGCCAATCCGGTGATCGTGCTCGACGAGGTGGAAAAGGCGACCGGCTCGGCCCAGTCCGACCCGCTGGCGGCGCTGTACCAGTTGCTGGAACCGGAAACCGCCTGCGCCTTCCGCGACGAGTTCATCGACGTCGACATCGACGCCTCGCAGATCTTCTGGGTGCTGACCGCCAATTCCACCGAGGGCATCCCGCATCCCCTGCTGAACCGCATGGCCGTCTACGAAGTGCCGGCGCCCACGCCCGAACAGGCGGCCGGGATCGCCCAGCGCATGTATGCCGGCCTGTTGCGCGAACTGAACCTGGGCGGCTTCGAGGCGGCGCTGGACGATGCGGTGCTGGACAGGCTGGCCGGCGTCTCGCCGCGCGACCTGCGCAAGACCCTGCTCGACGGGCTCGGTTACGCGGTGGCGGACGGGCGCGAGCGCGTGGCCCCGGGGGATATCCGGCTCAAGCCGACGCCGGGGAAGGGGCGGATCGGGTTCTGAGCGTCGCGGCGTCCCATGCGCCGGGCGGGCTCACTCCTCCAGCTTCACATCCTCGCTCTTGGCTTCTTCCATCGCTTCCGGCTCGAGCAGCTCGGCCTCCTTGTTGAAACGGATGAACAGGCCCCAGCCCGCCATCAGCACGCCGGCCGCAGCCAGCACCGAGGCCGCGTGCGGCAGCAGTTCCGGCTCTTCGTGCAGGGCCTTGAAGATGCCGACCAGGCCTTCGATGGACAGCGCCACCACGACCACCACCATGAAGCGCGACAGGTAGCGGCGCACCCGGGTCGGGGCGCTGATGTGGGCGTCGCGCACCACCTCTTCCTCGTTGATGGTCTGGGCGATCTGCAGCGAGACCACGGCGATGGCCAGCAGGCCGATCGCCTCGATGGCCTGGTCGGCGCTTTCGGTGATCTCGGCGCCGATGCCGGCCAGGCCGGTCCGGACCGCCAGCACGGTAAGCAGCAGCGACAGGGCGACGAACAGCAGCGCCATCACGCCGTGGGCAAAGCCGAAGAAGGATTGGAGGAATTTCACGACAGCTCCCATTAATAACAAATTGATAATTCGAAGCCGATTGTGCCCGATCCCGCCGTACAGCGCCCACACGGATGAGTTCAGTGGTGGCCGGGGATCTCCCAGGACCGCGCGTGGGCCACCGCGCGTGCCCAGCGCGCCATCAGTTCCACGCGCCGCGCCTGGCCCATGCGCGGCTCGAAGCGGCGCTCGCTCTGCCATTGCGCTGCGATTTCCTCGCGCGACTCCCAGAAGCCGACCGCCAGGCCGGCCAGGTAGGCCGCGCCCAGCGCCGTGGTTTCCGTGACGCGCGGCCGGATCACCGGCACTCCGAGCAGGTCGGCCTGGAACTGCATCAGCAGGTCGTTGCGCGCGGCGCCGCCGTCGGCCCGTACTTCGTGCACGGCGCAATCGACGTCCTTCTGCATCGCATTCAACAGTTCCGCGCTCTGGAAGGCGATCGCCTCGACCGCGGCGCGCGCGATGTGGGCGGCCGTGGTCCCGCGCGTCATGCCGACGATGGTGCCGCGCGCATAAGCGTCCCAGTGCGGCGCGCCCAGGCCGGTGAAGGCCGGCACCAGCATCGCGCCGCCGCTGTCCGGCACCGACAGGGCCAGCGCCTCGACGTCGGCCGAGCGCGCGATGATGCCCAGGCCGTCGCGCAGCCATTGCACGGTGGCGCCGCCCATGAACACGCTGCCTTCGAGCAGGTAGTCGACGTGGCCGTCGATGTTCCAGCCGACCGTCGCCAGCAGGCGGTTGTAGGATTGCGGCGGATTGTTACCGGCATGCATCAGCATGAAGCAGCCGGTGCCATAGGTATTCTTGACCATGCCGCGCCGGTGGCAGGCCTGGCCGAAGGTGGCCGCCTGCTGGTCGCCGGCGATACCGGCGATCGGGATGGCGTGGCCGAACCATTCTTCCCCGGTCACGCCGACGATGGCGCTGCTGGGCACCACTTCCGGCAGCATGGTGGCGGGAATGTTGAACAGCGTCAGCAGTTCCGGATCCCAGCGCTGGCTGTTGATATTGAAAAGCATGGTGCGCGAGGCGTTGCTGGCGTCGGTGACGTGACGTCCGCTCAGCCGGTACGCCAGCCAGCTGTCGACGGTGCCGAAGGCCAGTTCGCCGCGTTCGGCGCGCAGGCGCGCGCCCGGCACCTGGGTCAGCAGCCATTGCAGCTTGGTCGCGGAAAAATAAGCGTCCAGTTCGAGCCCGGTCTTGCGCTGGATCAGGGGCGCCTTGCCCGCCTCGCGCAGCGTGTCGCACAGTTCGGCGGTGCGGCGGTCCTGCCAGACGATCGCATGGCATAGCGGCGCGCCGGTACGGCGGTCCCATACCACCGTGGTCTCGCGCTGGTTGGCGATGCCGATCGCGGCCACCTGGCGCGCCGCCACCCCGCTTTCCTGCAGCACCCGGCGCGCGCAGGCGAGCTGGCTGTTCCAGATATCGAGCGGATCGTGCTCGACCCAGCCCGGCTGCGGGAAATGCTGGGGAAACTCCTGCTGGGCGCTGGCGGCGACCTGGCCGTCGCGGTCGAACAGGATGGCGCGCGAACTGGTGGTGCCCTGGTCCAGGGCGAGGATGTACTGTGGAATGGCGTGCGTCACGATGGCTCCTCCATGGGCGGCCGTCGGCGCGGCCTTGTCGACCCGGCCATTCTGCCTGCTTTGGCTCGGCCGCGTGCAGCGAGGATGTATGCGCCTTGTATAGTTGGTATGGCAGATTCGCTACAAACAGTCATATTTATTACCTTGGGGCAATCATGCAAATGATAGAATCGCGGCCATCCTGATCCTGTCTGACCATTCCATGAAAAACCTGAACATCGGTGTCCGCCTGGCGCTGGGCTTCGGCCTGGTCCTGGCCTTCACCACCGTGATGACCATCGTCGGCCTGTTCCAGATGCATTCGGTAGCGGACGCGACCCATGCCCTGATGAAGAACCCGCTCGCCAAGGAGCGCCTGGTATCGGACTGGTATCGCCTGATCCACACCAGCGTGCGCCGCACCTCGGCCATCTCGAAGAGCGCCGATCCCTCGCTCGGCGCCTTCTTCGCCGACGATACCGCGAATTCGACCCGGGAAGTCAACGACTTGCAGAAGCAGGTGGAAGCCCTGCTCGACACCCCGCGGGAGCGCGAGGCGATGGCGCGCATCGCGGCGGCGCGCAAGCCCTACCTGGCCGCGCGCGACGGCATCACCGCGCTCAAGAAGGAAGGCAAGATCGACGAGGCGCAACGCATGCTGACCGACACCTTCCAGCCGGCCGGCCAGGCCTACCTGGGCGCACTGGCCGGTTTTCTCGCCATGCAGCGCCAGGACATCGACCGCCGCGCCGACGCCATCGACGCGCTGTTCCTGGCCAACCGCGAAGTGCTGGTCGGCTTCGGCCTGTTCGTACTGGTGGCCGGCGCCTTCTGCTCGTGGTGGCTGACGCGCGGCATCGTCGTGCCCTTGAACCGCGCGCTGCAGATCGCCTGCAGCGTCGCCAACAACGACCTGCGCAGCGACATCGAGGTGAGCAGCCGCGACGAGACCGGGCGCCTGCTGGCCGCCCTCAAGACCATGAACGAAGGCCTGGCCGGCATCGTCGGCCAGGTGCGCAAGGGCACCGGGCAGATCGCCGGCGCCTCGGGCGAGATCGCCGCCGGCAACCTCGACCTGTCGGCGCGCACCGAGCAGCAGGCCAGCGCGCTGGAACAGACAGCGGCCTCGATGGAAGAACTGACCTCGACCGTCAAGCAGAACGCCGACAATGCGCGCCAGGCCAACCAGCTCGCCGTCAGCGCCTCCGAAGTGGCGGTGCGCGGCGGCCAGGTGGTGGGCCAGGTGGTCGACACGATGGAAGCGATCAAGGATTCGGCGCGCAAGATCGTCGACATCATCGCGGTCATCGACGGCATCGCCTTCCAGACCAATATCCTGGCGCTGAACGCGGCCGTCGAGGCGGCGCGCGCCGGCGAACAGGGCCGCGGCTTCGCGGTGGTGGCGGGCGAGGTGCGCACCCTGGCCCAGCGCTCGGCCACGGCGGCGCGCGAGATCAAGGCCCTGATCGGCGATTCGGTCGACAAGGTCGGCAACGGCAGCAAGCTGGTGCAGCAGGCCGGCATGACCATGACCGAGATGGTCGACAGCATCCACCGCGTGACCGACATCATGGGCGACATCACCAGCGCCAGCATGGAGCAGAGCACCGGCATCGAACAGGTGAACCGCGCGATCGCCGACATGGACAGCGTGACCCAGCAGAACGCCGCCCTGGTCGAACAGGCCTCGGCCGCGGCCGCGGCGATGCAGGAACAGGCGCAGGCGCTGGCGGCGATGGTGGCGCGCTTCAAGCTGGACGAGGCGGATGCCGCCGTCGCAGAGCGCACGAGGCGCCTGCTGGCTGCGTAGGGTGGGCGGCCGGGCCGCCCACGCGTCCAGGCAGCGTATGCCTGGAAGAAGCATGTGGAAAGCCGGCGCCGCTAGAAGGCGTGGACAGCAAGCTGTCCACGCTACCCGCAATGCGCGCCGTGAGACATCGGAACCGATGCCCTGAAAATTAGTGTAAAGCAGGCCGATAGGCCGGATTCTGTGTAGCGGTTGCCCGCTATGACAGCCATTCCTCTAGGCGCCGAATTACTCCGGCGCTCAAGCTTCCTACCCGCACGCTCCGCGAGCAACATCAACGCGTGCCTATTTGGAATTGCTCCAGGTGGAGGTTACCGCGTTTCACCGTAACTTAATACGCTCGTCTCTGTGGCCCTATTCCTCGCCTTATACCAGGCTTGCGCCTGGCTTTCGGCGGACGGCCGTTAACCGTCACCCCGCTCTGTGGAGTCCGGACCTTCCTCCCGTCCACGACCTTGCGGCGTGGACCAGCGGCTGCCTGGCCTGCTTCACGGGCGCTATTGTAACCG
>Ga0265780_10002797_pt1 | contig 23404 bp, 9 predicted proteins | sample P1T30metagenome_FD_192432 | JGI IMG/M metagenome (GOLD analysis project Ga0265780, IMG submission 192432) | Plant litter microbial communities from East Loma Ridge, Irvine, California - P1 T30 | ecosystem: Environmental > Terrestrial > Plant litter > Unclassified | place: USA: California... | reverse complement strand
AATATTCCATGTGATGCTGACCAGACACGGCCGGCTGTACATCTTCGTATTTCAGAAAATGCTATACAGAACATAAGAAGTACAAGCTCCTGCCACAAATGTTCTCATCTCATCAAGGGAGCAATGGACCCACTTTGACATGTGTAACGGCCCACACGCAACCAGGATCACCCACCCACCCCACCATAATTCTATAGTAGTCCCAGACGCAAAGTGCGCATCCAGATTTGCGCAAACACCAAGCATTTCGCCAACAATCTCGATGCCAAGCTTCAACGATTCCAAGATCCGATTCTTCCCACTTCCCACTTCTGCCTTTGTTCGCCGCCAACACAAGCCACAATTGTCCACGCAGCGAATCCAGTTGGCCCCACACGCAACGTGCAGAGAGCGAGGCTGACCCGACCCGGTACTTGGGGAAACTTCCACCAAGCATTCGATCGCACAGACAGCCCAGCGACTTAACGAGGGCTTTAATGCGCAATCCGGCATTCTCCGTAATCCAAACCAACCGAACCATCCCTCAAAAGGTTCATTTTCCGTACTCGGTGCCTGTTAACAAAAAGGCGCAGGCATTGCATCTCCGCGAAACGCAATTTTATCAATGTCCAGGAACAGGCCCATCAACACTTGCTCGCTCGCTGGCAGGGGAAATTACCCTGCAGCAAAACTTCAGCCCCGGCATACCGATCAGTCTTTTCTACCTACCAAAAAGGCCGGGGTGGGAGAGGTGTTGCAGGATTGATTGTATTGTACAACTTCCGGCATGCAGCCTATTGGCTGAACACGACTTACACGTGCGCCATAGCGCTCACGACGGGCATAGCGCTCACGAGGAAACAACATGCCGCTAACGAGGTTCTAGCCCTTGCGCCTGGAATTGGCTCAGCTGTGCTTTGCTCGTATGTTCTCGGTCTCGACACAAAGGAACGCCAGCCGTGATAGTTAATATCGCAGCCGTCCAGCCGTCCAGCCGCATGCGTCTTGCGTTACTTCTTCCTTTCCTCGCTGCGACAAGGACTTAACTTACCAACTACCTCTGTGCTTCACATCATCTTCATTGAAATTCAAAAATGCTTTTCTCAACCACTCTCCTCGCCGCGCTACTCTCGTGCGCCTTTGCAGCACCAACATCAACAACCCCACCACCAACAACACCAGACCACCGCCTAGAAGACATCCAATGCCACTGTCTCACCCTCTCCACCGACGCAAAACCCACTGTATGCACCTACATGGGCGCGCACCACCTCGACTGGCAAATCGCCAGCACGCTCGCAAACGACTACGATCTCAAGATCAATTTCGCTAGCCGAGACACTATCGACAAGGTCCTGGCTATTCGTAAACCGCTGCCGGGGAGCGTGTTGAGGAGTATTAGGGAGGGTGAAGCGGGGGTGATGCGTGATGGGGAAGGGTTAGTGAAGAGGGAGAATAGGATTGTGTGTGGGTTTGGGGATGAAGGGTGGGAGAATGGGGAGGGGGATGGGGAGGGGATGGGGGGTGAGGGGCACTATGTGGGTGTTGTGGTGGTGGGGTTTATGGGGTTGGTTGCTTGTTATGTGGTTGCGGAGTATGTTTGGTCGAGGTATGTGTGCGCGGTTTTCGGGGATCAAGGTGTTGAACTAATGAGGTTTAGGTTCTTCTCGCAGGGTAGTATCAAGCTTGATGGCGATGAGAAGGCGTTGATGGCGGAGTACGAAGCCGAGGAGCAAGATGAAGAAGAGGCGGCGACTACGGACGTCTCATGAAAGATCGCGCGAGCTCACCACCGAAATCAACCTCTCACTCTGGACCTATGCTCTACACGCAATCTCCAGCCTGTTTACGCTACATCGCGGGCCATCTGCTACGCTGGGAAAGCGACTGGACACCTCCCCGCTTGCGATAGACTATGCCGCTGTGCAAATGCTTCCCAGCAGCATCGCAAAAGCCCTGGCCTCGACCTTGCTACATGTGGATGGAACGCACGTCTCGGAGGCTGAACGGCACGACGCGACGGCAAAAGCAAAACCACTGTTGCTTAGACACCAATCAGCACATCAAGCCTACGCTCGACGTTCACCACAGACGCCAAAGCGTGAGATACATGGCGCTGAAGCATAAGTAGTGTAGTGTCTTTTCTTCTTCAAGAAGAGATGGATACTCCCTCCCAGATGATTGGCGAACAGGAAGAGCAATCGACTTATGATACCCACGTATAGCTACGCAGCAAATGTATATACGTATTAAAAAGATGCACAACATGAAATGCAATCCCTGCTTTGAAAAAACAAACTCCAGGTATACTACTGCATCAAGGAAGAACATACACACATGTCACACAATATTATTCTCTATACACAAAATCGCCATCAAACATGACGAAACTATACTTTCTCCCCTACGCCTCCAAATCCCCCATGGATCCATCCATTCCCATGCTCCCACGGCTCTCAAAAAAGAGAACCAACATATGCAGAATAAATCGCTAATGGGATTGGGGTATAATAAAACACGCTTTCGAATCACCATGCTGACTGACAAAGCCGCGCCGCACCGCACAATCCTACTCAGAGGGCAAAAGCTATGCGGGGAAAATGGAATCTATTTTGTTCTTTCGTGGCGGTGGAAGACTTCAGCCGGCGCTCTTGGGCCATTCGTATTGTATTCGAGGCTCGTATAATCTGTGGTTTGAGAGGTTAGCTTTGACGGTTTTGAGAAGAGGGAAGAAGTAGGGACTAGACTTACATGAAGGTCTCGTACCGGACCCCCCTCTTTTGCTCCCTCTTGACTCTCTTCGCGGCGTCCTTGCCGTTTTCTGCTCCACCAGCCTCCGCACCCTTCTTGTACAGCGACGGCTCAAAACCCAAGACGTCGTGCCACCTCTTGATCAGTCGTCTCCAATAGCACGCCTCCGCCGCTTGAGTAAGATAGCGTTCCCTAAACACCGCAACCGAATTATCCGCGATGCGCTTCGCCTTCTCAGGGTGGTCCAGCAGGTCTTCCATCGCAGCGCTCAGATCGGCAAAGTCGCGCTCGACCTCGACAAAGTTCTGGTTGGAGCCGTTGTTGCGGAACAGGTAGTGGTAGTGCTGTATCCACTGCAGCTTGTGCGAGACGATGACGGAGCGGCACAGCTGGCGGTACTTGAGCGAGCCCGAGTAGGAGCGACCTGGGGCACCGTCAGTTTCTAACATGGTGGCTTGGCTGTGGGTGCCCAGGGGCTGCAGCTCCGAGTAGCGCGACGTACCCTCTGCGTGCGCAATGAACATGTAATTGCACTGGTCGACGGGGCCGAGGAACTGCTCCTTGAAGTTGGGGTCGGTCCACTTGAGCTGGCCGACGTCGCTCCACGGCTTGCCCTTTGCGGCGTCGAGCAGGGCGCGGCGCAGCTTGGGGGCAAAAGTGATTTTGCCGCGCCACACGAGCTTCTCCATCTTCTGGTCCCAGGGCTCGACGGCCTCGCGCTGGATGGCCTCGTTGGCGACCTCGTCGAGGGTGCCGAGCATGGGCATGTCCCAGCTCCAGAAGCCGAAGTCGGGAATCAGCCACAGGTTGTGGTCCTGCACGCGGCGGGCGAGCGACCACATGGGCTTGGTGGGCTGGGCGGGCAGGTCTTCGACGGAGAAGACGAATTCGATGTTGGGGACCTCGGCGGTGCTGGGGGCGGTCTGGACGGCGCGGTGCATGGCGCTGAGCGAGGCGATGGCCTTTTGGCGGTTGACGTTGTCGACGAGGTACGTCTCGAGAATGTAGAGCTCGCGGTCATAAATCATGCCGCGCACCATGCCCTTGGTCAAGTCGAAGCTGGACAGGTCCTGCTGCGTGACCTTGCCCCACCGCTTGCGCACCTTGACGGCGCGCTCAATGTCCTCGTACTGGCCGGGGAAGGCGCTCAGGCACTGCTCCTCGCTTAGGCCGTAGTTGTTGCGGTCCTGCCGGTAGTTGAACGTCCACAGGTCGTCCTCGGTGCTGTTGGCGGCGAGGATGGCCTGGTTCGACGCGCAGTCCAGGCACGTGTCGCACTGGAAGTTTGTGCTGAACTCGCACTTGCACCTGCCCGCGGGCAGCACCTCCTTCATGAGCCCCGGGATGTGCGGGTTCTCGGTGCGGGTGCCATAGAGGATGGAGCATACCAGCAGGAACAGCAGGGCGCAGGTCGACACGAAGAAGAAGGTGAGGATGTCCGAGGCGGCGGGACAGCGGCGGCGGTAGATGGTCTTGTCCTTGCGCTCCTCGACGACCCACATGGGCTTCATCAGCACCTGCGACAGCGTGTTGCGACGCTGTGTGGACCGAGGCAGCGTGGCGGCAGGAGGGAGCACGCGCGACTTGACGTCGGTGCGCGTCGGGTCTTGTATTAGGCGGAGGATGTGCAGCAGGCCGGCGGCGACATGGGGACGCTGCTGCTCCAGAAATGGCGGTAGGCGGTAGGTGGTAGGCGGTAGGCGGTGCGGCGGTGCTGTGGTGAAGGGCGGCCACGCCTCGTCCTCGGGGTTGTTGGGTTGGGGCCGCGGTATCGAGGCGGAGGAGGGAAGACGGACAGACAGGCGATCAGACGGTCAAACAAGCAGCGGTAAGAATGTCGTTGGAATTGGACTTGGAGTTGGCATGGCTATTGGAGAGAAGTTTGCCCCATTGGCTCAACACGCTAGAAGCTGCACCGCGCGTGGAACGGAATTGGTCGTGGAAAAAAGGAGCGGAGGCTTCGAGCGACAACCGCTACGGTACGCTACCGTAGGAGCAGCCGGGGCCATGGTTAGCGTGTTGAACTTCACATCCCACCCTCATCTAGCCTCATCGCTTACGCAATTACCACCACGCTGGGACTGGAAGTGCAGTTCTGGTATACAGATGCAGCGTCCCGCCCGCTGTCACGGATGGTCACAGTGTGCTTGCGCGACGTCGACACGACTCTGTGCTCGTCGACTGAAGTGTCTGACATGGTCGCTGGGAACACGCGCGTCCTCTGTTGCTTTCGGCATGGTGGCATGCACATCAGAGCGATCATCGTTCACACGCCACAATTCACATGACGAGACCTCAACGCAATTATTACAAGTCCTGTGCTGCGCCATCTCATCTTGTCACTTGTCACTTTGCATCATCGTATCAAGTCATGCCTCTGTAACGGGGTCTGCTAGCGGCCATGGCAAGAGTTTGTCCACAAACAAGATCCAACAGCCCTACCAAGCTTTTGCTGTGGAGCAGGTGTCCGCATGTCACCAATAATTCCAGAGCGTTCGCTGGGACTTGGTCTCGGCTCTCAACGCCGCAAGCACGGCTATCACGGAGTACGCTACGGCGAATGAAGTGTGGAAAGAGGTCATATGTAGAACCATCCAATCTTCTTCAATTGTGTATGATAATGCTTAGATAACACCCCTAGGGCCTGCAACCTATGTACAAGGGAGGCCAAGAGCAAAGGAGACACGCTTGAAAACAAAGGAAAATGGGACGCCAGAGTACAAAAGCGATTGATAAGGTCGTACTGAGAATCGGTCGGCAGGCTATGTACACAAGCAGCCAGTGTGAAGCGAACGGGAAAAGGTATTTGAAATGAAAAATATTCAAGAAGTTTTCCGAGTGCCTTTCAAGGCTTGACCCGGAGTGACATGAGACCAGCGACCAACAAGCTTTGCTGTGCAAAGACATGTAAAATGCCAACATATGTCAGCGGCGCTGGTGCTACACGTCCGTATGTGTCTCATACTGACAACACATGCATGTCCTTCTGATCCGCCAAAGCAGGTATCTGGAAGGGATTGAAGGCAGTTGTTTTGCCTTTGTGCGCATGTGCGGCGAGGCCCATCTCGCGCATGCGCTCTGCACCACGGCCGGGAGCAGGACGCTTCTCTTTGGCAGATTTTCGGTGCTGCTTCCGGTACAACTGCTCCTTGCGGCGTTGTCGCTTCTTCTCAAGGCCAACCTGGATGTCGATGGCACGGCGCACCGGCAGATCGTTCGCGTCGAACTCCTCTTCCTCATACTCGATCGGATTCGGCCCGGGTGTCAAAGGGGTCCGTGGCACAGAAGCAGAGGTGATAAGCGCGGGCCTTTCGCCAATGCCACCGAAGCGTATCATCATTTCATTGCGATGCTGCGCCGCCAAAGGATTGAAAGAACCGCGTCGAGTGGGTGGTGGTGAACGCAGACGAATGAGGGGAGGCGGTGAACGCAGACGTCGTGGGGAGGTACCGAACAGCTTGCGAGGCGGCGGGGAACGGTGTACAGCTCGCTTTGGTGGTGGTGGCGATCGAAACCGCTTTGGTGACGGCATGGGCGAGCGCTTCTTGGGCGCCTCCTTGCGTCGACCACGAGCTTCGCCGTCGATGTGATCCATACGGCCATGCATCATGAAGTGGTTGTCGCTCTCCGAAACTAGGTTCTCTGTTTCAGGTACGTCGTCATCGTCCTCATCATCGTCAGGAAGCTCGGGGTCCGATGTGGGAAATGTAGGATCGATGTCCTGAGGCGTGGGCTTATGCTTGGCAGCGCGTCGGCGCTCCAAGGTCGACAGGTAGGCCTGCTCCAGCGGTCTATCCTCATCGAGCGTTCCGCACACGAAATCGGTGCTGTCGGGAAGCTCTGGGCTCGGTGCGCGAATGTTGACCGGCTGAGACTTTTTGCGTCGAGAATGCAGCTTTTTGGGGAACTCAAAGCCCTTGCTGCTTTCTACAGACCCAACTGATGATTCTGAGACGGTACGGGTCGTCTTCAAACGAAGTTGCTCGAGATGCTCGACAGATGTAGCGGCTGTCGATGGTCCAGGGGCCCACCAGTTGTAGTCCGAGCCGGCATCACTCTCGTCGTCTGAAACAGCAAACCCGTTCTCATCGTCGGTCTGGAATCCTTCATCCGTGGACTCGCTGTCAGCATCGCTATTGTCTTCGTCCTCTTCAAGCAGATCGTCGTCATCATCGTCTAATTCGTCGACCTCATCTTCGTCGTCATCTTCCAATGCCTCCTCTTCGACTTCTTCGCCAAGCTGGCGAAGACCGTTCTCGATCTTGAGAGTATCTGAGACAGTGAGGCGACTACGGTGGCATGTCGACACTTGCGTCCAGTCTTCGATCTCTTCCTCTGAACTGGCAAACTCGTGAAATCGATAGGCATCGCAACGAGCTAGATCGGAGGTGAGGCTCAAGCGCCGCGGGCGATTGAGCGCCGAGGCCTTCCTAACGCTGACCGGAGAACTGTTCCGCACCGTGGAGTCAGAGTCGCGATGAACCTTCTTTGGTCTTGGTGACGATGGTACCCGGCGAGCCGACGGTGCGGGGCTGACCATGCGAACACGGGGCTTGTTAGACTGCGCGGGTGCGTCCGTAGAAACCTTTGATGGGCAAGCGAATTTGATGGTGCATACGCGCTTCGGAGGCTCTTCCGGCTGGGACTTTGGCTCCGGCTTCGGTGCCTCGACTGCGGCCTTTTTCTCCTCCTTCTTCCCACATGCAAACATGATGCAACGCTTCCTTCCAAGTGCCGCCTCAACATTTTGCTCTCCAGCTGGTTGTGCGGGTACCTTCTGCAAGGGCCCGATGATATCGTCATCGTGAGAGACAACCGAGAGAGGTTGTTCAAACGGCTTCTTGTTGAACATTGGGATCATGTTGCGGCGGAACGTCGAGGGTGGTGGCGGGCTCGGAGTGCTAGTACGCGACACTGGGCTCGTGAAGCCTCCATCGCTCGTGAGGTCTGCCGTCGTGACGCTATTGGTGCTCCAAGTCGAGACGGTGGACATGCCGCGGACTGGGCTCTTGTCCGAGTATTCGTCGACTGGCGAGCTCACGTTCGAGGTGGCTTGTAGCGCGGTCGTGAGAAGCGATTGCTGTCGATCGCAGCGAGGTTTTGATTTGGTGAATGACGTATTCGAGGAGTAGTGAAGCTGTAAGGTCGTGGGTCGCAGCGTACGCCCTGGTTCAGGAGGCTCGTCCATGTCGGTCGCAACCTCCTCCTCCGCAGTCGGAGCCGGCAGTGTTGTGCTCGACATGTTGGTCGTCCTGCCAGCCTCCAACGCGCCCTGCCTGCTGACGTAGTCGTGCTCGTTCCCCATGGTGGATAGTCGAAAGAGTCCGGTCGAGGATGTAAAATTTGTTGGTGGATATGTGAAATGATTTGCTTCGAGCAGGCACCTGGTCGAAGTCTTCAAATGGAACACCCTTCAGCACGTAACGCAGTGATCCGTAGACTTGATCTGCTACGACGTGAAGGAGGTGCCTTGTGATGAGGAGATCGACGGAGCCGTCCTTTGGCTGGCTAATACTGCAGTATCGATTGTCGAAAGCAGGTGTGGGGCCCCGAAGAGCGTGGTGTTATAATATGGAAACGAACATGGTGAATGTGGGAAGGTCGGACACAGCAATGGCGTAATTAGGATGCTCGAGGATGTGTCAGGCCCGGGGGATGCGTCGTGCGTGCTAAAAGTGGAAGGGATACCTGGTGAAGATTGTAGAAGATGCCCAGCAATGACCTGTGGCGACGGGCGCGCAGGGCTGTGACGGAGCCGAGGGTGAGTGGTGCTGAGTTATTAGGCCTTTTGGCTGCTTGGCGAATATTGCAGATCACCGACGGCGGAGTCCCTGTGGTGAGCCCTGGGTGACCGCAGCAACACCGCTGTGACTGTGGCACGACGCGATCAGCGAAGCTGAGTGTCTGGGGAGGAGGGAGGGCGCGGAATGGTCCACGGGTGGTTTTTGAGGTTGGCGTCGGCAAACAAGTGGAGTTGGCCACCCCACGAAACGCAATCAACCAATACCGCGCTTGGCTTTTGCAAATATCAGTCTTGCAGCTGCCGTGCAGGCGGTGCCGTGCGCTCGGTAGAATGAGATTGTAAAGAGTCTGACTGCTGGATCCTCACTGCACCGGAGCGTGACACACTCTCCTACGCTGACATGCTTAATCGTTATTTGATCATTCGAGCATATTGCCGTTTGTTGTGCCCAGCGATTTCAACCATTCCTTTGTCAGCCCGTCTATGCCAAAGGAGGCGTTTACTGTACGGACAAAACGAAGAAAGCAGGTTTCGGATCAAAGAAAGACGCACCTCGTGCTTCCGCGCCTCGGGAGCGACCCTGACTGACATCTGATGAGCATGAGCCTGAGTGGTGGATTTGCTGCGAGCATCCTTTCAACCGCTGCAACCTGCCTTGCGTGCATGCGACGACGCCGAAATACTCGCACGACACTGATTTGGAACTTCTGGCCGATGCTCGCTCATCCACACGCTGACCATGCACCTCGAGCACCTGCAGCACACTGCATGACCTGTGCTCAGACTGGCAAAGTCAACTCTCCTCCGCACTTTGCTGTTATCGTCTTCACGCTCCAATACTGCGACCGGATGTCTTCAATAATTCACAGAGAATACCTTGAGTGGGCCATGTCGTAGCTCTGGAGTCTGCTCCTCTTGCCAGCTCTACACCGCTTCTCCAGCTGTATCCACTCGCCATAACTTCCACGACCACAAGCCACTTCAATAATCCCCGAGTCCGCTCCCTGTCATCTGATGCGTTATTTCTAGAGTATCCACTGCATCTCAATCTGAAGTGCACTTCCCCCACCATCGTTTCGTCAGCCAATGACCAAGTCTCGTTCGCTGAGCTCGAGCATCCATGCTGTTGTTTTCGATAGACGCCGCAGCCGTCGTGTTTCGTGCATGCGGGGAAATTCTCTCGGGTGGCAGCTCGAGATCATCGTGTCGATTCAATTACCACTTGCCCGTCACATAGCGTGGGAATTCAGCAGCCATGAACGGACAATGAGCCGCAAGACTACAGGCGTTCCATTAGCGATGTAAGCGCGGTGTCCGGTAGCTAGAAGCACCAGATTGATTACCCCCAGACCTGACTAACTGTAATATTGGCTTCATGTGGCTATTCACTATGTAGTAGTCGATATGACATCGCTACTATTGTAGCAATTCAGGCCACCAGATACCACGCCAACTTCAGCGCACACCCAGGTGCTAACAATTGATTGAACCTCAGATTGACGAAGTTTCAGTGAAAAGGGATTGAAACTTTGTCTCACTTGGCAGCGGCTTCTAAAAGGCTTGGTAGCGGCACCTTCCTCGCTCTTTCCACATCCGGTGGTCTCACATCAAATCGGCTTCACCATCGTCCAACGCAAGACCTTCCCCTAAACTGTGCCGGCGCGATGTATCGAAATGTCAAGATGCATTCATTTCACCTCTCCTGAACCAAAATAATATCTTTCTCGTAGAAATGCACACCAGTGTGCCCCTAGCCATATCATCCACCACACAGCCAAGCCTCCCTCTCTATGCACAACCGTTTCCATACAACCACACCGTAACACCGCCGCAGAGCCAGGATACCCTCAATCAAGCAGCAGCCAAGCCTTACACAGACTCCTCTTCGTCCGCCAGCCAAGCCCTGGGCAGTCTCGCAGGCGCAGATCATACGCGCGTGTTTCCGACGTGGCAGAAACACATCACGCTATATGGAGATGGGGAAGATCACCACACCTTAGCACTGCCACTTCATATGGAAGACCGCGCAACGAGCCGCGTAGCCGCATTGCGTTATGTGCTTCCGCTGGGCTTGGCGTGGAGGACAAGGGCACAGCCAAGGGGATGGAGAGACCCTTGATATTGAAGTGGTAGGTTGCACGGCGTGAGAGACAGTGTGGTTACGCCGGCAGTTGTTGTGCGCTGGCTGGAAGACTTGGCTGTTGTACGGTGGAGTGTAAGATCTAGGCCTAGGTTGGTGATGGAGAGGAATCTGCCCGTCCATCTGTGTAAGTTTGGTACCTGTCACTTGGTCGCATTGGAAGAGAGTATGTTATCAGCGAGTGCATGCTGCTATCGCTTCACAATCACACCCACCGAGCAATTCGAAGAGTATTGGCCAAAGATATATTCGGGAACTCGTAGTTGTGTAAGCATGCTGTCTAGCCAGGCGATCACACGCAAGACTGCCATCTAGCCAAAATAACTCGGCATATCCAGCGGTCCCGTCTCCTGACTTGTGGTCCTCTGAGACTTTGGAGGTATCGTTAGCTCCTTCCTCCAATTCTCCTTGACAAAGTCCAGCGTACGAGCGAACACCAGCTCTCGCTCCGCCCTCTCGTGTTTCGGCACGAAGGTGTCGGGAAACTGTGTCCAGCCGTGCCTGCATCCCGGTGCATGCCAGACTTCGAGACCGCCATTGTCTTTGCTCTGTGGTATCGATGAGCCCGCAGAGCCGCCTTCATGGCCATTCCAGTCTCCGTCTCTGCCGTCGCCGAAGCGTACGAAGCCGTTCCAGCCACCGGTGTTCATTCTGTCGACCCATACATCGCTTTGCACGGCCAGTGTGTCTTTCTCAGGTAGGACGAGAAGGATTGCTGCGTTCTTTTGCACATTTTCAGGGTTATTCAAGCCTGGGCTCGCTCGAGGGTGCGCTCGTAGCTTTCTAGGTAGATACGTCGGTCCCATGATAGAGAAGAGACCAGGCATCCGTGGCTTTTCAACCGACTTGTCTTCGCCTCTCAGTGCGTTTGGCATCTCCTTCATCGGGCGTTCGTGGGGTAGCAATCGTGCGTCTAGCGAAGGGTAGAAGAGAAGCAGTGGAAGCATTCTAGGTTGCGCATGTGGAGGTGGAAGTATAGTGGGCCACGGTTGGTTCACGTCGTCGAGTATGGTAGCTGCACGATTGGGCGGTAGAAGTGGAGAAAGGGTGTCGGCTGGGGAGGCGCCCTGAGCAAGCGCGTTCGTAGGTCTGGCAGTAGTGGGCGACGAAACTCCAAGCTCTGGGCACGGTGGTACTGAGATGGCCATGTTGAGAGCGATGTTGCCTCCCGCGCTGAAGCCACTTATAGAGAGACGCGTTGGGTCCAGGACGAGGTTCTTGACGCCTTCTAGGTGGGGATATGCGTGCGCCTCGTCCTTATTGTTGAGTAGCATCTCTCGCGTCATGCTGTAGTACCGATCAATCTCCTCCCGCAGAACCTTCCCGGCCTTGGAGACCCCGCTCGTGTCTAAGATGGCCGAGAGAACGTCCTCTGCATCGTGGATAGCTGCCGGAAATTGGTGGAATGGGCCGATGCGGTAAGACACGCTAATAACGACTGCTCCAAGCTCGCGCGACATCATCGAAGCATACGGCGCCTGTTCTAGCGGCGAGCCCATTATGAATCCTCCTCCATGAAAGTCCAGTACCACCGGTACCTTCCACTCCCCTGTTCGTGCTCGCTCCTCGTCGCCATTGCCCTCAAGATCGACCGGCTTCGGCGGCACGAATACGTAGATGGCTATGATGTTGTCTTTGCGACTCGGTAACGAGAGAAGGAACGGGTGCGGCCCCTTAGGCGACGTGATGTGGAGTATCGAGAGTGGCACAAAGCGAGGTATCTGCACAAGGAAGGTGCGCCATTGTATGTGAAAGGGTAGTCGGAAGAAGTAGGCGATCGAGTGCCAGTAGGTGCTCATTGTTGTGCCGGCAGAGCTAGGGAAGAGGTTCACGCATGGTTTAGGAGTGAAGCTTCGTGTGTTTGGCTGTTGTCGCGGATAGCTACTCAACCTACATGCTGAGTGAGCATTGCACAGCGGTTAACAGAGTGCGTGGTGGAATGTTTCTGCCAGTCGCGCGAAGGTGTGTGACGTCAGCATGGCTACACAAAATGAGCAGCGACTACTGGCTATGCGGAAGCAGGTCCTCAACATGTAATATGCCTGCTGGTAGTGTTTGATGTTGCGATGCACGAGTCTCGGGAAGCCGGATCGCTAAGAACCTTGGAAGTTCGCGGCTCAAAACAAGCTCCACACTATGCAAGCCTGACGCCCTCAGATACTCCCGCGATTGTTGTTCACAGAAAATGACAGACTTTCCGGAGCGTGGTCTGGTAAAAGGCACCAGGGCTGTCCGATGACGGTAGGCTTCCTTTTTACGTCCGACTTGCCCGTTCCCCTGGACACTCGCAGTAGAAACAGCGGACTTGATAGCGATGCGCTCCCATAGGTCGCAGAGGTCTGCTCCACCTGACTTGAGACTCGCGCAGCTTTTCTCGGACTATTGAAGCGCCCAAAATGGTTCGACATGACCTGAGGTTTAGACAGCCTCTCATACGTCTTGAACGGCCTGTATATCTTCTTGTCAACCAGGGCCCGTCCATCATTCCAGCCTGAACCGCACTTCAAGCGTGCATTTCCACCTATGTCTCAGCCTCGATACATCTGCGAGGAGCTCCCCCACGATCCAATAAGCATACGGAAATGGTTCAAGAAGTTCCTGAATCTCCGTCTGGAGGGTCTACGATCTGACCCTGAAAGTTTCGCATCGACATACAGAACAGAAGCTAGGCGAGGCATTGAAGAGTGGGTGTCTATTCTTTCGAAACCTGCATACACCGTTGCTGCATGCACGCTGTGCAACACACCGGATGGACGAGAGACGCGAGATGTGTTGGATCGAGAATGGGTCGGTCAGCTATTCATCTACGGCCCCAGGACACGGAGAACAACGAGAGATGAGAATCAGGAGGGAGCTGTGTAGGCCGTGTGGTTCTTGAGCGGCATCTACATTCTACCGGCTCATCGGAAGCACAACATCACATCCCTTCTTGTCGAGTACGCTATACAACTAAAGCGATCTTCGAAATTCGGTATCGCTGTGGTTCCAAGCACGGCGTGGCCGCTCTTTGCTGTTTTTCAGGGCATCGTATCACTGCGAATGGAGCGGCTTATGAAGTATTACAGTACGACCCTGGACATGTTGCCCAAGGGTAGAATGTATCGACGAAAGTTCTGCGACTTGTATAGCATCCCGACGGACGAGGAACTGGTGGATGAAGATGTCATTGTTATTGAGCGTCGAGAAAGAGCGATTTCTCCCACCACAGGATCGGCACGCTTGTGATGAAGGGAAGTATTTTATCAATATGGAGTTGATCTAGCATTGATATTGCTACCTGAGTGATAGGCTCAATAGTGCTTCCTTCAGGCAATTCCTGCAGCTCTCCTATCCGCAATCAACTTCTGAATCGCGAGCCTAGATGACGTAACGGAAGTTTGGATTTTCCTTGTCCGTCAGATCGTCAAATCCATGAGTAGAACTGATCTCTTTTCCGAACTCCCGGTCCTTCTTGCTATTGCGGTGCGACAAGTTCCAACGCAGGAAGACGATTACGCATACCAGAAGAGAGTAGCAGCCCAAGTGGATAGACAAAGCCTTGCGGTAACGAGGCGCGTCACCATCGAAGAACACCTGAGGACCCGCAGCATTTCCACCGCACCATGCGAGGAAGTTCATGGTAATGGCAACAGACTTCTTAGTCTGGCCGCCGATGTTCCGTGTCAACATGGACATACCAAGACCTTGCGCAGCCCAGAAGGTGAAGACAATCCAGTAGCTGATGAGCAGTCCGGCTCTAGAAGCCGCCGTTTTGTTTTCAACAGTCATGATGACAATCGTTCCGATGAAGGATGGGATGACGAACACAGCCATGGTGACCAGATTTTGTCCGGTCTTCTTGCAAAGCCACGCAGACCCCATCAACGTGATGATGATGACCGCACCAAGCACCATAGCCAGCAACTGCGTTTGAAGCACGGTGAAGTTCAAGCCGGTTAGAATGATGTTGTAAAAGGCACCGAGACCGGATGTGGGTAACGTTGTGCAGATCTGAATCAGCATGTAGCAATATATTTGTGGGTCCTTCAATGCCTCTTTGAACTGATAAGAGCGGAACTTCTTGTTTTGGAGACCAGTTTGGTTGGAACGAACACGCTCAACCATGAGCTTCTTGTCTTCTTCGCTAAAACACTTTGCTCGCATTGGCGAATCTGTAGTGAGTCAGAAGATTGCGTAGACACGGGATGATTGATGTCAGACTTACCAGGTAGACGGATGAGGACAAATACACCCCATAAGAAGGAGAACATTCCGTAGGTAATGAAGATAGCCTGCCAAGATCTGATTTTTGCGGTACCGGGCTCAGGCACACCTTTTGGCGTTTTGTAGCTTGGGTGGTGAATCAGAGAGAAGCAGTAGGCAAGCAGACCGCCAACGATCTGCTGCATTCCGTTCATCATGTACCAGTAGTTGACAACTTGGGCCTGCTCCTCGCGCTTGTACCAGACGGAAGACATGATTAGGAACGCCGGCTGGCAAACCGCCTCAAAGATACCCAGGAGTGTCCTGACTGTGACGAGAGCTGGGTAGCTAAAGCAGAGCGCATGGCAGCAGAGGACCGTAGACCAGCAGAGGATGTTGATACCAAGAAATTTGCCGACCGGTACTCGTTGGATGGTGTAGTTGATAGGGTATTCGACAATCAATATCGCTATATAGATACATCTTTTTTTAGTCCATTAGATCAGTTCGAACGGAGGCACACGTTGCACCTACGTAGTAAGCCAACCCCACTGTAGTCCATTAGATCAGTTCGAATAGAGGCACACGTTGCACCTACGTAGTAGTTTTGTTTTAGGATCGGGATGTCGTTGCGGATGCCCATCTGGAGGTAGATGTACGAAGTCAGTGTGTGTCTCACATGCAGTTTGTACAGGGACATTACATACGATGGAGGAGAACGACATGGTGCCTTTGTCGAGGGCCTGGAGGAAATATGTCACGATCATGATCGGTAACACACGTCTGTCGATCATTCTCTTCAGTCGCTTGTTCTCCTCTTCGGAGATGTGGACTCGTTCCGCATTGGCATCCGCATATTTCGCGACCTCCTTGTCAACACGGTCGTAGTCGATATGGTCGACCTTCTCGTCCTCGCCAGACATGACACGCTCGACCTGTCCAATCTCCTTCTTGTCGGCAGGGTAGGAGGAAACCTCGGGTGCGGTGCTGACACGCTCTTGGCTGGCTCGGAGGGCCATCTTGACAGTACTTCCGTGGTATTGACCAGGGAAGTTAGTGACTGAAGAGGTAGAGTAAAGAAGGGCCTTGGATCGAGATGAGCTTCAGCGGAAGTGGATCGTTGGACCACACCACTTATTTGTACTTGCAAAGATTATTCTGCCGTAGCCCCAGTTACCCCGGAGCCGTTACCCCATACAGCAGGCCCGCTTGACGCAGGATCGCAACGAGCAATAAAGCGCTAATGCTGCATGCTGAGTCGCTAGTTCTCAATGTTACCTGTCCCCGCTGCAATGCGGTCCATTCAGAATGCGGAGGCTTGTTGGAAGATCAAGAGTTGTGGAGGTGCCACCTTCTTGGCTCACAACCGTCTTGGGCAATTCGTCGGCCCATTGCACACCGAGCCGCATTCCTGCAGAGTGTCCTCGTGCGCTGATGGATCAAGCTCGTGAGAGTTTTGGGCGAAGCTACTGTGGGTGCGAAGCTGCTGGTGGAAGATCTCCTCCGTTCACGGCTGTCGGCGTGCGTGCGCGCCAATATGATTCAGGCAGAACTTTTCCCCACGAACTTGTTGCTGCATCCTGGCAGCTCAAAATTGAAGTCTATCGCATCGGTGCAGTAAGTAACGAGCATCGGTGCAAAAAGATGCGAGCTCGCGACCAACCTTGAACGTGTTTCGGGGTTGAACTCGTGTTGAAAGAACATCCGCGCTATCCACACCAGCAAAACTCTACGTGAAGGGTCGGCATCGGCACAGCACACAACATTTCGGTGGAAAAACCCACGAAGAACAAGTTGTTGGACTGGAAGCTCCATCAGGGACATCTTCCCCACACAAGCTGCAGCTATCTCCAGGGCCCATCAACAACGCGTGTGACCCGTCGTACTTTTCGTTTCCTCTACTTGACATCTGTCATTCCAGTCTTTGCAGTATCACATCCCATTTTCTCTTTTCTCGAGACGTGAGCAAGCTCAGCAAGGAGCGTCGCACTTCTTGCTCCTCCAAGATGTCCTCCCTCACAGTCAACGGTCTAACAAAAGACACCATCGATTCCAAGATCAAGCTCCTAACCCACAACCTCGTGAACATCAACGACACAACAGGAGAATTTCTACTGAAATTGCCCGATGGCCGCGTAATCGACACCAAAGGCTGGGACGGCTGGGAATGGACGCACGGCATCGGCCTCTACGGCCTCTGGCACTACTACACCCTTACCGGTAGCAAAGAAACAATGGACATCATGCAAGGCTGGTTCTCCAAACAACTCGGTAGAGGAACAACCAAGAACATCAACACCATGAGCCCCTTCCTCACACTCGCATACCTGTACGAAGAGACCGGCAACAAAACATTCGTGCCGTGGCTAGACGCGTGGGCTGAATGGCTTATGACCGGCCTACCCCGCACAAAATACGGTGGCTTCCAGCACGAGACGTACGTCGAGTACAACAAAGACGAACTCTGGGACGATACACTCATGATGAGCGCGCTGCCACTCGCGAAAATTGGCATCCTGCTCAACCGCCCCGCGTACGTTGAAGAAGCGAAGCGCCAGTTCATGCTGCACTGCCAGTACCTGTGCGACACGACTACGGGCCTGTTTTTCCACGGCTGGAAATGGGAAGACAAAGGCGGATTGGAAGTCGGGCACAATTTTGCGAGGGCGCGGTGGGCACGAGGTAATTCGTGGCTTACCATAGCTATCCCAGATTTCATCGAGATCTTGGATTTGAAGGAAACAGACCCGTTGAGACAGTTTCTCATTCACACGTTGGAGTCGCAGTGCGCGGCGCTGCTGAAACTGCAGGCGGAGAACGGCATGTGGCGCACGTTGCTTGACGTTCCTGTCTCGGAGGGATCGTACGAAGAGGCATCCGCGACTGCAGGCTTCGCGTATGGAATGCTCAAGGCGGTGAGGAAGAGGTACATCAGTGGCGAGGTGTACCAGGACAGCGCTGTCAAGGCGATCAAGGCTGTCATCGAGCGGATCGACAAGGACGGAGAGCTGCAGGAGGTCAGTTTTGGTACGGGTATGGGACACAACTTGCAGCACTACAAGGACATTAAGATCACGAGTATGCCGTATGGGCAGGCCATGGCGATAATGGCACTGGGAGAGTATCTGAGAGCATTCATATAGATTTGTAGACGCCACACGACGGAGCAAGAAGCACAACATTCATAGCACAGGTCACCGTCCACTGTTACGATCCGCAGTCTACGAGCAGATGACAGCACCAGACATACCATCATAACACTTACCATGACTGCTGGAACAGTAGCGGCGCATTTAGTCACAGCAGCATGGATTTTAATCATGATCTCTGGGTCCTGAAAAACTGACTGTAGCTGGGGTGAGTGTACCACTGCCAGTAACGCTCGATTGATCTGCAAGTGACGCGATCGAGGTGGCAAGAAAAGACAGTAGGCTTACAGCAGGACATGAAGTACCTCAGTCGCATACTGGTGGTTGTGACTTAGAAACTACGAACGTTGCTCACGATATCGCCAATTTTCCTGCTGGACAGTATTTTCTAGAGCCACGTAGCTGGTGGCATGCCCACGCAGGTCTCCCAGCAGTAGCCATGCATTTGATACCTCGATGCTACCAACATCTCATCTGGTCGAGTCTGCCAAGAACACCGCTGATGTTTCCAGCTCACTGTCCCGAGTCCACGCACTGGAACTCAGAAACCTTCATTTCCTCGCTTGAACAATTGCGCGTTGCATGTTTAAGGCCCTACAAGCATGTCCAGAAGTTTGCTTCCACGCCTCAGCCTCCACACTACTTTGCTTTCGGCGGTGTTTGCTCGCAGTGCGGGGCTGCGGACAGCAGCATGCGTACCAGGTGCGATTGCTTTGCGGCGGTGAGATTGGAGGATGGATATCACAGAGGCTGGCAATATCTAGGCAGCAATTAGCAAAGGAGAAGGCTGACAGGCTGTGCCTGTGAAGTGAGGCTGCGCGAGGCTGAAAGCTCGAAGCTGCTAGCACACGCTGGGATTTCTTTTGAGGCCCACTATCGCGCGGGCAGGGGCGTTGGAGTCGTGAATGTAGAGTGAAAATAATTTCTACAGCTAGCATACAGTCCACACAAGCGACGACAAGTGTGACAGCCATCTTGACAGCCGCCCTTCGCCGTGTTTGACGGTTGCTGGGGAAGTGCGGTGGGGGCGGTGGGCTGCATTCGGCAGGCGTGCCCCGCGCTGATTGGCAGACGCAGCTTTCTCTGCGATTCTGCCGCTCTGTCTAGAAGATTCTCGAGCTCCCACCACCGCCTATATTTGCACTACGCCCACCGCTGAGCCTTTTCTCCCCATCGAATTGCTCACCTCACTCTCTTCGCATCCACAGACAACTTGTCTCTCAGCCTGCTTTTGCATATACCCTTTCTTAGAGCTCAGCAGTCGACTCACCCCACCTAATTGTACGTACACCGCCTTACAGCCTGCCTCGCGCCTTCCTAACAGATACCCCGCAGTCTCACATACACAACCGCCATCATGTCGGAGACCTTCGAGTTCCAAGCCGAGATCTCGCAGCTTCTCGGCCTCATTATCAACACCGTCTACTCAAACAAGGAGATCTTCCTGCGAGAGATCATCTCCAACGCCTCCGATGCCCTCGACAAGATCCGGTATGAGGCGCTCTCAGACCCCAGCAAGCTCGACAGCGGCAAGGACCTCCGTATCGACATCATTCCCAACAAGGAGAACAAGACACTCACTCTCCGCGACTCGGGTATCGGCATGACCAAGGCCGACCTGATCAACAACCTGGGTACTATCGCTCGTTCAGGCACCAAGCAGTTCATGGAGGCTCTCACCGCTGGTGCTGACATCTCCATGATCGGTCAGTTCGGTGTCGGTTTCTACTCCGCATACCTCGTCGCCGACCGCGTCACCGTCGTCTCCAAGAACAACGATGACGAGCAGTACGTCTGGGAGTCGAGCGCTGGCGGCACCTTCAAGATTGCCGAGGACACCGAGGGCGAGCAGCTCGGCCGCGGTACCAGCATCATCCTCCACCTGAAGGATGAGCAGATGGACTACCTGAACGAGAGCAAGATCAAGGAGGTCGTCAAGAAGCACTCTGAGTTCATCTCTTACCCCATCTACCTCCACGTCTCCAAGGAGACCGAGACTGAGGTCGAGGACGAAGATGCCGCCGAGGAGACGACCACCGAGGGTGACGACAACAAGCCCAAGATCGAGGAGGTCGACGACGAGGAGGAGATTAAGAAGGACAAGAAGACCAAGAAGGTCAAGGAGACCAAGATCGAGGAGGAGGAGCTGAACAAGACAAAGCCCATCTGGACTCGCAACCCACAAGACATCACCACCGAGGAGTACGGCTCCTTCTACAAGTCGCTCTCCAACGATTGGGAAGACCACCTCGGCGTCAAGCACTTCTCCGTCGAGGGTCAGCTCGAGTTCCGCGCCATTCTTTTCGTCCCCAAGCGCGCTCCCTTCGACCTGTTCGAGACCAAGAAAACCAAGAACAACATCAAGCTGTACGTCCGTCGCGTCTTCATCACCGACGATGCTACCGACCTTATCCCCGAGTGGCTCAGCTTCGTCAAGGGCGTCGTCGACTCCGAGGACCTGCCCCTCAACCTATCCCGTGAGACCCTTCAGCAGAACAAGATCATGAAGGTCATCCGCAAGAACATCGTCAAGAAGACTCTCGAGCTCTTCAACGAGATCGCTGAGGATCGCGAGCAGTTCGACAAGTTCTACACTGCCTTCGGCAAGAATATCAAGCTCGGTATTCACGAGGACTCCCAGAACCGCCAGTCGCTTGCTAAGCTTCTGCGATTCAACTCTACCAAGTCTGGCGACGAGCTGACCTCGCTCACCGACTACGTCACCCGCATGCCCGAGCACCAGAAGCAGATGTACTACATCACTGGTGAGTCGCTGAAGGCCGTCCAGAAGTCGCCCTTCCTCGACACACTCAAGAACAAGGGCTTCGAGGTCCTCTTCCTTGTTGACCCCATCGATGAGTACGCCATGACCCAGCTCAAGGAGTTCGATGGCAAGAAGCTCGTCGACATCACCAAGGACTTCGAGCTTGAGGAGTCCGAGGATGAGAAGAAGGAGCGCGAGGCTGAGGAGAAGGAGTTTGAGGGTCTTGCCAAGAGCCTGAAGAACGTTCTCGGTGACAAGGTCGAGAAGGTCGTTGTCTCACACATGCTCACCGGCTCACCGTGTGCGATCCGTACTGGCCAGTTCGGTTGGTCAGCCAACATGGAGCGCATCATGAAGGCGCAGGCTCTTCGCGACACCTCCATGAGCTCGTACATGTCTTCCAAGAAGACCTTCGAGATCTCGCCCAAGTCTCCTATCATCAAGGAGCTGAAGCGCAAGGTTGAGTCTGATGGTGAGGATGACCGCACTGTCAAGTCCATCGCCCTCCTGCTCTTCGAGACTTCGCTTCTCGTCTCTGGCTTCACTATCGAGGAGCCAGTCCAGTACGCCGAGCGCATTCACAAGCTCGTGTCTCTCGGCCTGAACGTCGATGAGGAGGTAGAGACTGAGCAGGAGGCCAAGGCCGACACCACGGCTGAGGCACCGGCTGCGACTGGCGAGAGCGCCATGGAGGAGGTTGACTAAGCGCATCGCCCCTGGATGGCTTTTGAAAAGTTTGGTTGGCGCTTTGATATCCCCTTCATGTGTCATGGCTTCCCCTTTCCTGTTCATTGCATGATGCAGCAACTTGCTGGGCGTCTTAGAGCGGCGGTATTTCACGGATCACGAGTATATGCAGACATGTACTCTAAGTAGACCTGCCTTGGTCGGCTTGAGCATCGCCTCAAGCGTTTCATGAATGATGAAAGTTCAAAAAAAAAAAGGCCTTTCACGTCTTCCTTTGTGATTTTCTGCGTGACATAACATAGCCCGTTTAACTTTGTTCCATGCGTTCGCTTCCTCCCGCTTTCCAACTTTGACTTCACAACCTTGTTCATTCATCGCAGCAACCTCCGCTCCGAACCACGCGCAACTGTTGATGTAGATCGATGAGAACCAGGGACCCCGCGGCCGCATCGCGAAAGTACCCTGTCAGAGGCATGCATGTCAGAAAACAGGATCTTCGCCATCTGGGCGTCCGCAGTTCCACAAGAGCAGGGTTCAGCTTCATGACGTATGGTGGCTGGTGCTGGTGATTTAGAACACTGCTTCACGTCCTGTGTAAACATTCTAAACATCTCCAGCGATTCAGAGTGTGATACTCAGATCTCTCCTACCTACTACCAAAATTACGACATTCATCATGGCAGCAGTCGACGAGCTCAAGAAACAAAGCTCTGCGCTTCAGTGTATGTTTTCAAAAACATCAGAAGTGAACCTATGCTGACCATGATCGAACAGCGAGCGTAGGAAGCGTCTCCAAAGTTGCTCAAGGCACTAGCTCCACAGCAAAGAAGACGACAGCAACCCCTTCGAAAGCTGCGTCTTCCACCACTACCAAGTCCACACCAGCAAAGATGCCTGCTACAACAGAAGCCGCTACACCAGCAGTGCGAAGAGTACCAAGAAAGCTCAATGCCGCAGGCGCATCTTCCACCACAACGGCTGCGCCAAAGGCTCCCGTACCCGCGAAAGCAACGCCAGTCAAGCCAAGGACGCCTCTAGGCACAGTGAAGAAGCTCCCTACAGCTTCGACCCCAGCAAGCAAGCCAGCAACAGTCAAAACCACAGCGGCACCTACACCATCGAAGATGACTCCGGTCACCGCAACCAAGACCACATCAAGCTCCGCATCAAAGCCAATGCCCACCGCAACCAAGAAACCCTTACCAACCGCCATCAAGAAAGACACATCCTCCACCCCAGCCTCCAAAGCCGCCGCCTCAAACAAAAGGACCTCAGACCTCACGCCCGTGGAGCCCAAACCCGTCTCTACCTCCAAGCCCACAACCATCAAGAAACCAGCACCAGGAACGAACGTTGACGGTAAGTCCTATCCCTCACCATTCCTCTCCTACACGCCCTCGGGCTGAACATGCACTGTCTACAAGGCACATACGCCACGCCCCTCGCCGTAATCCAAGCTCATCCCGCCCCAGGCCAATCCCCCACGCCCAAGAACCCCAGCGCCCCGAACCGCGCCATCGCAACCAGCACCTCCGCGCTCAACAAAACCATCGGCACCACAACCGGCACCCTCAACACCGTAACCGACTCCACAATCTCAGGCGTAAACACAGGTATAAATGCCACCACAGGCGTCGTAGGCAAAGGCCTAGACACAATCCCCGGCAACGCAGGAAAACCCGTTAAACACGTAACAAACAACGTCGGCAAAACAGTAACCGGCGCAACAGATAACGTATACTACACCGCCGGCGCAGCAACAAAAGGCCTCCAAGGAACCGTAAGTAAAACAACATCCGCCCTGAGCCGCGGCGACGCAAAAGGTACCGCGGCAGGCGCATCAAGCGGCATCGGCAACACCGTAACCGGCGTGGGCAAAAGCGCCGGAAATCTCGTTGGCGACGCAGTCGGTGGCGTCGGAACGACTGTCGGCGGGCCCGTGGGCAATGTCGTAGGCGGCGTGGGGAAGGGCGCGAAGAACGCTGTTACGGGGATTACGGGGGGATTGG
>Ga0265780_10002795_pt1 | contig 23414 bp, 16 predicted proteins | sample P1T30metagenome_FD_192432 | JGI IMG/M metagenome (GOLD analysis project Ga0265780, IMG submission 192432) | Plant litter microbial communities from East Loma Ridge, Irvine, California - P1 T30 | ecosystem: Environmental > Terrestrial > Plant litter > Unclassified | place: USA: California... | reverse complement strand
GTAAGGCACCGCGGATCTCTTGAGGAGCGATTTCGGAGATGTACAACGGTGCAATTGTTGCGAGACTGTGTGCCGTCAGCCATGCGAAGGATTGAAGGTGGAAAAAAGCAATATTACTCACGCTCCAATGCCCATACCACCAACCAAGCGCCCAACCGTCAACATAGAATACTCGATTGCCGCTGTCTGTAGGATGCTACCGACAGTGAAAACACAGACAGCGACTACAATCGCGTACTTTCGCGAAAGCTTATCTGCAAGATATCCGGCAAACAACGCACCGATCAATGCACCAAGCTCAAGCATGGCAGTCATCAGGCCTTTCCAGAATCCTGCCCCCGCAGCCTCAGCAGAAACGCGAGGGAAGCGGCCCAGAAACTGGTCCATGACCAGCGTGACACTGATTACGCCCTGGTCGTAGCCGAAAAGCAAACCACCAAGCGTGGCGAAGAGAGCACATGCTGCGACGTAAGGACTCGAGAAGAGACCTGAGAAACCTGAGTGATGTGTTAGCCACTGTTCCAAGTATCGACTTGTGACTTGTTAATTTTATATAACATACCAGGCTGGCCATATGGCTGGCGTGTCACCAGTGCCTTATCAAGCATTCCCGCAACTTCTTGATGGACGTGTGACTGAGCTGGAGTAATGTCAACAACATCCTTTCTATCCATTGTATCGTGTGACATGTTGTCTCTGTAAGATGAGTGGAGCGCCATTTGATGTGAGTTGGAGCAGCTGGCCAGCGAAGACTTGTGTTGAGAGGCTCGACTTACTTATACGTCTTGTCTCCAAACTTCCGTCTGCTCGACAACGGGTCTGTCCAGTGGAGCTCCAGCGTGTGTGTCAACTTTTGGTATGGCGGGCGCAAGTGTGCGGGGTGATTCACCGCGATATTGTTCACGTGGCTGTAGAGCCTTGCGTCTGTCAAGGTTGATGGGACATCACAGAAGATGCTCGAAAATCCCGATCGTTAGAGCGACAATGTGCACGGATCTTCTCGATCGTTGGAGTATCCGGATATCGGTTTGCCAGAGGTTTCTGTGGGCCTTTGTCCGAGACTGCCCGAGATGCTCTAGCACCTATGTACTGGAGTTTTCGAATGCGATGCTACTTGACACTAGACAGCTGTTGATAGCCAGTCACCGCGGTGTTTGACCTGGAGACCCCATAAGAAGTGCAAATACACTATGTAACCCCAGTTTCCCCAGAAAACGCCGTCGCATCGTCCCGCGCCGTGCATTGCCCTGAGCTGCGAACTGCCCAATTATGCTGCTGCCGTTTTACCCAACTTTGTGCCTAGCTAGTCGAGGTTGCAGCGAGAATTACCTATAGAAGACCGAATGAAGTATGCCGCGTGCCACTAGTGCCCGCGAAACCTCGCTACGAGACGCATGCATGTCGTAGGGCAATACTTTCCGCTCATGTTAGCGCATAAGTCGGCGTACACATTATTCAGTTGCGAATCATAGACAGATCTATCAGTTCGACGAGAATGTGCTAGAAGTCGCTGTGTTATTGCTTAATTTACGGTTCACAGAAGGAAATTTCAACCCGCGAAAATCAATATGTGAAATCGTCGTATTATGCTAGAAATGCATTACATCGTGATCAGGTCCCGTAACATATGTTCGAAGCCCGATATCTGAAAGAATTTGGGTTCACCGATCACCTGTATGTTGTGATAGGTCTGGATTGGTTCTTCACGTGGGCATCGCCATAATAACGCTCCATGGTCCTGGCAACGCCCCTCCTCCGCTGGGTTCTCCTCCACCAGGTGCTCCGGCTCTGCGGCTACCTGTGGCGGCCTTCTTGGTCGTTCCCGTGCCACCAGAAGTACGACCACCAGATGCCTTGGCTGCTCGTTTCTTTATACCCCCGTACGACTTGCCGCCAAAGCTGCCAGACCCGTTGCGGCGAAAAGTCTTGCCTTTCTTCGCAGCCGGCGCTTTCGAACCACCTCTTGCTGATGGGGCTCCAGAGGCTTTCGCCGATTTCGGTACTGCAGGACCAAGCTGGGTCATACGATTATTGAAGGCTTCGACTTCGGGGTCGATGTGTTGTGCAAAGTGATGACTAGTATGCAAATCACCATCATCCTCGTCATCCTCAGAGTCGAAGTAATTGCTTTCTGTGTCTTCAATTGCGGGCGCAGCCTCTCCCTCGCTCTCTCCCTCGCTGCACAGATCGATGATGTTCTGATGATTGGGGTCTAGAATTTCACCATCGTCGTCCTCGTCCTCGGCCGCAACTCTGTGCACGGTCTGCCGGATAGTCGGTAGAATCCTGCGCCCAGGGACGTTGCCCTTGTAAAGTTTTCTGGAGTTTGTGATGAGAGGCATGAATCTTTTTCCGTAACGCTCGACCATCTCCGGTCTGATCTCTGGAAGCAAGAGCATCTCGTCCAAGTCCCTGGGCAACTCCAATCCCATATTTTGAAGTACAGTGTCGTTGAAAATTGGATTCCGAATGTCCTTCGCAACCATGATCTCCTTTCGCAATGCCCGTGCACCAGTCATGAAGTCTATATAGGTGCATGATTGGTTGTCGTCCAATTGTTCTACCCTTTCTTCTGGACTCGGCATCGGGTGCTCTGGCTTTTTCCCGTGCGCTGTCTTGATGGCCCGGGCCACTCGCACGGGTGGGAAATCGCCATCGAGATCATCGTCGTTGACCACAAAACCATCGTCTTCGTAACCGCGAGCTTTCTTTTTGCGAGTAGGATGGCGAGGTACGTCAAATGCGTCTTCTTCGTCGTTATCATCCTCGTTATAAGCGTATTGGCGAATCTTTTGTTTGGGTGCGCGTATGGGAGAAGAGACATTGGTAGAAGGAAAGTCGGTCCGTGGCTTTTTGGCCTTCTTCACAGTCGGCTCTTTAGCGCGTGGCTTGCGTGGAGATGACTTGACCTGCATTTTCAATGTCTTGCGTCTGCTCTCGTAGTCGTTGCCTCGTGAGCCCGGCTAAATTTGTCAGTGACGCTCATGGTTGCTTGGGATGAGACTTACATGTAGATAGTTGGTTGCGAAGCCGGATTTATTTGTTTTGCTCTTCTCCTTCAGCGCTCCTGCATCCAGGAGATACTGGAAGATACGCTCGTTATCGCCGCGTTCAAGATCTTCACCAAAGCCCCATCCATGCTCCTTCAGGCCCGAACTTCCAATCTTGGCGTTTTTGGCGCCTCGAAATGCATCAACGCACTGATGCATCGTGACATTGCCTTCATGGACCTGGCCCACAAGTTTAATAGCCATGGCAGCATACTCTGTTAAGTCTTTGGTCACAAATGTCGAGTCAGACCGGCAGTTGTCGCATGTGGATTTGCACTTCGAGGGGTCGAACGATTCGCTGAAGTAACCCAGCACTTGGGCACGACGGCAATCAGCCTTGTTCTCGCAGAACTGAATAACGCTGCGCAACATGTCGTGCAGCCGCTGTTTCTGCTCCCAGCTTCCTTCACCGTCGTCAATCATCTTACGCAGGGACCTGCAATCGCCATACTGGTAGTACAAATAGCAATCTGATCGCTTACCATCGCGGCCGGCACGTCCAGTCTCTTGGTAGTAACCTTCCAAGCTCTTGGGCAGCGTGTGATGGACCACATATCGCACGTCGGCTTTGTCGATACCCATTCCGAACGCTATTGTTGCAACGATAACGTGGTACTCATTTTTTTGCCACTTGCGCTGAACGGCAGACCGTTCAGCAGGCTCCATACCGGCATGGTAGTGGAATGCACTGATACCGAGATTTGAAAGCTTCTCGGCGACCTGTTCGCAACTCTTGCGGGATAGACAGTATATAATGCCAGACTTCTTGTCGTGCTTCTCCTTGATCAGCTTTGCAATGTCGTTAATGATGCTCTTCGATTTGGGCAGCACTTCGTAGGAGAGATTGGGGCGATTGAAGCTCTGGGAGAACTGGCGGCATCCTTGGATACCGAGATTCGCAACCACGTCTGTGCGAACGAGCTGAGTCGCTGTCGCTGTGAGTGCAATGACTGGGACACCTGGAAACTGTCGAACAACGTCTCCAAGTGCCTTGTAGTCCGGACGGAAGTCATGGCCCCATTGGCTGACGCAATGTGCCTCGTCAATCACGATCCTGGCAAGGCGGCCCCGGGAATGCAGCTGCTGGAAAGCGCTGATCATCCTTTGATTCTTACTAAGCATCTCAGGTGTCACGTAGAGGAGCTGCATGAACTTCTGGGGATCTCGCTCTCGTAGTCCTTCCATGATGTGAGTTTTTTGCGCCTGCGTTGATTCGCCATTGATCAAGAACGCCTGCACATTGAAGCGCTCCATGGCAGACGTGACCTGGTCCTCCATCAAGCTGAGTAGCGGCGAAACGACGATAGTGACGCCTTGTGTCTTGCCACTTGTAATCACCGCAGGCAGTTGATAGCACAAGGACTTGCCGCCCCCCGTTGGCATCAGCACGAAACAATGTTCGCCACTAAGGGTTGCGTTGATCGCATCGAGTTGTCCTGGCCGAAAGCCGCGTAGTCCAAATCGATGGATCAGAGTATTCCGCAAGTCTTGTGACCAGGGAAAGTTCATGCCGGGCAGATTCTTGCCAGGCATGACCAGCTGCGGCTTCTTTGGCGAGGCTGGTGGATTCCGAGACGGGACTTTGTTGACTGTGGTTTCACGGAAGACTTCTCGTGTGTTCGTTGAAACTTGCTGGGTAGCCCTGTCTCCTTTCCAGTCGAAACTACCAGGCCCCTCATTCTCAATGTTGCTTATTTCGTGCATGAAGTCTTCTTCGTCATCCTCGCAAAAGTCCTCGTCGACCTTATCATCATGGATCTCTATAGGACCCGAAGGTGATCCCATATTGTTGATGAAGAGATTCTCGTCCTCTTCGAAGTCCAAGTCTCCGAACTCATCCGGAGCATCGAAAGAGGTCAAATCATCGTGCTGGTGAGTAGTGGCGTTCGTTCCGAAGGGCGAACGATGTCTTTGCGGCGTCTCAGGTACTCGATGTGGACGTTCTCGGGAATTTGCAGTCGACGTCTCAGCTATGCGATGGGCGGTCTGTAGGCGGGAACCCAGGTTCAGGGGCGGTATTGGAGGAGATCCCGGCACCCGCCCTTCAGCAAAACGGATGCTTTGTGTCGGCGACCAGAGTTCCTGCGCGCCAAATTGCGTCTGTTTGACATATTGTGTCTGCTGCATGTGACTAGGCGCAGGACCTTGCGCAGCCCTGGGCTTTTTCCCTACAGGACTCACTTGAGTGGACTGCACCATCACACTGCTTGGCCGCACTGTCTCGAACTTCACTGTGACCTTCTTTTGCGGTTTAATCCCGGCTGTATCCAAGAGATAGTACATCTGTATCTGCACATCTTCCAGTGTCTTGTAGAGTCTATTGAGCGTCTCACCGTCTGCCGCATCGAACTGCCCGATGTCTAGGTCGTATTCGAGCTTTTTCTTCACGTTTTGACGCTGCGTAATGAGACCGTCGTGCTTGATCTTCAAGGCGATCAGCTGCTCCACGGCGTCTTTTCGCGAACGAGAACGGTGCATTCTATCCTGCTCGGAAGCGTCTGGCTTGGAGGCCTGCTCTAGATGCATTAGGAAGGCTGCACGAGCTGTCTCCCAGGCCGAATTCGCTGCATTGAGATGGTCTTGTAGACGACGGCCTTCGGATGCCAAGAAAATTTCGATGTCTTGCTTGATGCCATCTTTCCTCTCTTTGGAGAGCTCAGAGGAGGACGGCACAGCCTCCTTCGGTGCGGCTGATGCTAGCGGCGTGGGCGTCGATTTCGATGTCGAGGGCATTTCCTTCCTAGATGAATGCGACTTCGTCGGAGTTGGCATGGAGGTGTTGGTAACTTGGTGGGGGCCGGGACTTCGTAGCGCTTTGGCTGGAGAACGAATGGGCAGCTGAGACTGGCCTCGTTCCTTTTTACTTGGACTGATACTGGAAGTCTTTACGCGCGATTTCTCGTTCCCGGGCGATGGCCACCTGATTCTAGATGACGTGTCGACATCCATATCGTCAAAGTCACCAAATTCCTCGTCCTCTGAGTCCATTACGGCGTGTTGGACTCTGCGCGTTGCCGGCGTTCGTGATCGAGGTGTACTGCCTTCCGTGTCGCCAATAAGAACAGGCCTGGCCTTTGGTGGGGAAGGACTGCGAGATTGCTTTCCCAGCTTTCGTGCAGGAGCCAACGTTTCCGACGGTGCACGACTCAGCGACTTACGTTTCCGAGGATGCGTGGAAGGTGATGGCTCCGTGCTTGATCCGGTGCGAAGGCCTTGTTCGATGCCTCTACTCGCAGTATGCACGATAGTTGAGTACGGAGGTGGTGGGTCGCTTGGAGCCATGACGATATCATCGATATCCGGAAAGTCGTCAACCATGGTTTCAGGACTGGGTTTGGGGGCAACGCGAGCGGGTCGCGGTGATTTGGTCCGCTGAAGGTCTGCTGCATATTCGTCACTCTTCCGCTTCTTGCCGTGAGCAGCTGCAGCTGGAACTGGAGAAGAGCATATCTCGTCGTCCCCGGTGAGGTCAATCGACTCAACTTCGGCAACGGTGCGGTGCTGTTTGTTGTTCGCCCTATCTTCGGATATCGGTGCGATCAAGGGACGAGTCTTGGGTCGCATAGGGTTTCCGTCTCGTCTAGTAGCGAACGACGGGTCGTCTCTGCTGGCTGCCGCCTCGGTTGAGCCATTCTGGGGCAGTCCAGCTAGGACAAGTCTGGGTTTGCCGCTGCCTGGTGTTGCGCGCAGCCTCGCCATGTCCGAGGTGGCGCGTTCCGGTTCAGGGGGCTTGTGTATGTCGATGGTCTTGGTCCGAGTGAGGGTGCGGGGTGGGAGCGGTCGGATGACGGTTGGTGCAGGCGGTGGCGCGTTGGCAGGCTCTGGTTCCGGCTCATTGTTTACTGCGTGTTCGAGCAGGAAGGAAGAGGGCTGTGAAGGTGTCGTAGAGCTCGTGGGGGCGTCGGGGTCATAGGCAACGAGCGAGGTGGCGGACGGGACGAAAGGCTTCTCGGATAACAGCCACGACAGGTGCTTCTTAAGATTGTTCGGAGGCATTAGAGTGGCGCATTGCCATGGCAGGGCTCCGCATCGATCGTTTACGCGTCGGCATGCGAGGTTCGCTATATGTTGCGTCGTGGTTGGGGCGACGGCTGCCAAAGCTGTTCGCTAGTCGCGTTCAGATGTTGTTTGACGCGTCTGCCCAAGTCATCAGCCACACCCGGGCACCTTCCCCACACCAGCGCACGTGATATACCACACCCGGGCACCTTCCCCACACCAGCGCACGTGATATGCCACACCCATGCCAAATGCTGCCTCGCGATGACTCTAGCCCTCCAGCCTCCAGACGTCGTCTCATCTGCAGTGAGCTTCACTCTCGTCTAGCCAAGCACGCTATTCAACTGCACGTACAGGCCTGCCTCTCGAGTTTCACCGCACGATCGCATCATTTTCCATCAGTCATGAGTCGGGAGTTACAACAGTCACACGTACCTTAATACATGCTACCTCCAGCACATTTCTTCTCTGCGTCACAGCGTAGGCAAGAATAACCTTAACAAAATCCCAGCCCGCCCATGGAGTCCGTCCGCCCCGAGTCTCAAGAGCTGCTCCGCTCTGCCATTGCTGGACTACAGCTGGAGCCATCGCCTACACATGTTCTTCCCACCCAAGAGGCCATTGAGCATGCACGGAAGACGCTCGCGAACCAGCTTAGAGAGGATGGACTTGGTCTTTCCGAGACTATCAGACACCTTCAGGAAGACCTGAGACCTGCGTTTAATGCATCTTCCCGCTCGCCGAATTATTATGGCTTTGTCACTGGTGGACTCACGCCCGCTGCAAGCATTGCAGACAATTTCGTGACCGCATACGACCAAAACGTATCAGTACATCTCCCAAACGAGAGTATCGCCACAGAAGTCGAGGACCATGCATTATCTCTCTTGTGCGGATTGCTCAACCTCGAGCCGGACCAATGGCCCCATCGCATTTTCACTACTGGTGCTACCGCCAGCAATGTTGTTGGCCTGGCGTGCGGACGTGAGTACGTGATTGCGGAGGCGTCAACCCACCGCACAGATGCGGAGAACAGTGTCGGGGAATATGGTATCATGGAAGCTATGCACCGCGCGGGATTGGACAAGATTCAAATCTTGACAACGGTACCCCACTCATCACTGAGCAAGGCAGCAAGCGTTCTTGGTATGGGACGGGCATCAAGCAAGCATGTTGGGAGGGAAGATGCCCCGCATCGTTTCGACTTTAAGTTGTTGAAGAGCTTGATGGAGCAGCCCAGCTCGGCCTCTATAGTCGCCGTTTCTGCTTCTGAAGTCAACACAGGCCTCTTCGCAACATCGGGCTTGGAAGAGATGCAGGAGCTGAGAAGATTGTGCGATATGCATGGAGCTTGGATTCACGTCGATGGCGCGTTTGGCATCTTGGGTCGCCTACTTGACTCTCCGCGCTACGAGGCCATCGCACAAGCATGTGCTGGTCTCGAGCTTGCCGACTCCATAACGGGCGATGGCCACAAACTACTCAACGTGCCTTATGATTGTGGTTTTCTCCTCTCACGCCACCGACACATCGCCGAGCGTGTTTTCCAGAACCCCAACGCCGCGTATCTGGCCACGTCTAACGGGCCTAACAGCATCATGTCACCGCTAAACGTCGGCCTCGAAAATTCACGGAGATTCAGAGCATTACCCGTATATGCCAGCCTTATAGCATATGGCAAATCAGGGTATCGACATATGCTGGGTCGCCAAATCGAGTTATCAAGGGGTATCGCGAAGTTCATCTTAGAAAGCGAGACGTACGAGCTACTTCCTGAGTCAGACAAGTCCACGGAAGAGCGACTGAGTACCATATACATCATAGTGCTCTTCCGTGCAAAAGATAGCGACTTGAATAAGGATCTAGTGGACAAGATCAAGGCCACGAAGAAGATATATGTAAGTGGTACTGCCTGGGAAGGCAAGCCTGCTTGTCGCTTTGCTGTGTCAAACTGGCAGACAGACGTTGCAAGGGATTTGCCTACTGTTAAAGAGGTATTGCAAAGTGTAGCTGAGTAGCTACTATCGTCACATATATTCCATCTTATAAACCTCATATGCTGGCTCCTCATATGGATGTGCCCTTCATGTCAGTGATCGCTCAAACCAAGCTATACGTCATGGCTACCTCTTCAGCGCATGTACAGCTCTAACAGTCGTCTCTCTATCCGCACAGATCGCTTCCACTCTGTACTCCTCGACCTACTCCAAGTTTCCTAATCTGTCAATCTACCAACTTGCGTCGGCCTAGTCTCTGGCGAAGTCAAGCAATGTGCGTACATTAAAAAAATTGCGGTATTGCCAGGTCTAAATTGACCCATTCCTTTACTAGTAAAGCAGCACTCGGTGTATCCACCAAAGCCGGGGAAGCGGCCTGCACTTGCACCTAAGATGGCGGACTTGCAAGCTGAAAGTGCGGGTGACGGGACAAAGAAGACGATGTTGTATTTGGTGAATGTGGCAGTCACGTTGTATACTGCTGAATGCCAGAACAGATTGAATTCAAGACCGAAACTGTGACGTTTCCATTCAAGAGCGAGAAGATAGAGAGTGGCTAGGTAATGTCACTAGGCTGCGGCATAATTCATGTCCGCTTTGTACATGCGTGAAGTAATCTAATAGTCTTTAAGGGCGCATTAAGAATTTTATAAGGGAGCCTGAACATATTTAATGCTATAAGATATTTTAGCTACTCTTGGAAAAGCTTTTTGTCGCAGCGTATATATATCTACTAGCCTGAGTGTCTAGAGATTAGTCTTTTTGCATTCGACACTTTTGAATATACATAGGTTACCTCTGTACTGATCTTGTTCAGCAAAAGCGGACAGGAATCTTGGCAGGGCCTAGTGATGCTGCAGTGCGCCTGCATGTGTACTAGGGCAAGTACAGGGGACGTGTCATCCTGACCAAGAGAGGTACTCATATAGGCTGCTACATCGTGTTAGAAGTTGACGAAATCGTGCAAATTAAATCCACTTACAGCTTCAGGAGGTCCTGGGTATCCTACACCAGACAAATGCAGTGTCACTAGATGCTTCCTTGCTACGATTGCATTCTTCACACACCACAGTAGTGAAGCACCTTCTGGTGACCACAAACCGTTTGTATGTGGCGATCGTATGCGTTCTGTGAAGTTGGCACTTCAAATTCATCATTCACACGTCAAGTTTGACGATCGACCCGTTTCTTCACATCATCTCATTCTTCACATATCCCACGCTTCACGTTAGCATCAGCATATAAGCAACCCAGCTAGCTCACCCTCTCTTCTTCTTCAATTTAAAACGTCATCCAGCATCGACATTTCCTACAAAGCCTGCCAATAACCTACTGCAACACTCTATCCAGCACCATGTCCAGCCACCACATCGAAACATGCACCTGCACCGCCGACTGCCACGTCCCTGCAGCTCGTCGCAACACTTTCAACCAAGCGAAAGTTGAAAGCGAAAACTCATACAAGCGCCCGCGTGAAGACTATGAATCGGAAATGCCCTCTGGCCTGAGAAGCGTTTGCAGTTGTGAGCAATTTCCTCCACTACCGACTTTTCCAGCACGCACCATTGTCCAGCAGCCTCCAAACCAGGCCATGAAAGCTTCCGGTCAAGCTTCGGATCCTTGGTCTCATCGGACTGGTAACCCAGTTGGCCAACGGGTCGCATCATTCTCCGACCCCCGCACTGAAGATCGTCACCCGCGGGAGGGACATGGCGTGCGTCGTCAGGTCGAAGAGGACCGCCTTCGCCGACTCACGGACGAGGATCTTAAGGCGATTGAGACTGAGAATCTGTGGAGGAGCGGAGCGCCGTTTGATGACTATCAGGAGAGGGAGATGTGTCCAACATGCTCGTGGACTGACGTTGGCGAGGATTGGGACAGCCTTGACGCCTTTGACTCAGAGCTGGGTCGTGATTTTGAGGCGCTTGATAGGATGATACGTCAAGTTGAAATCGGCGGACCCAGCAACACTCTTTGGCATGACCATACCACATCAGACGCTGTACCCGGTACGAAGAATGCCAAGTCCAAGAAGCCCGTCACAGCACAGAAGGCATCCAGGATTCCCAAGCTTACGCGACTATTCTCAAGCGGAAAAGCCGCCAAAGACACGGAGAAAGAATTCAGCCGCTACACGCCACCTCTGTTGTCCTACAGCTCCGCTCGCTATCCTTTCATGCTTCCAACATCATCTGACCGTATCGAGGCCGCGAAGATCGAGCTCGAGAAAGCAGACGATGAGTTCATCAAAAAGGAAAGTGATTTCGCTACTGCATCTGCGAAGTACGGCCAGGCCAGCTCCAAGTTCTACGCCCTGTTACAAGAGCAACATCAGAACGATGCAGAAGAGGAAGACCTTTACTTTTCGCGTGCGCACGGGCGACGGAATGCTCCAGAGGCAACGTCTCGTAGGGCAAAGAAATCGGCAGGTTCTTCTTGGTAGGTAGTAGGATTGGGGCGAATGTGGAGTAGGTGGACGAGGAGAAGGGACGGTGCAAAGGAGATGATGGTGTGACGACTTGAGTGGAGGATGAGATAACAGCAACCATAACAGAATTGAAATCATTGAGTTCAGAATGGACGTAGTCATGTGACTGTGTGAATGACCAAAAATGCACCTTGTTCTCAAAAAGGCTAGTCTTGGTGACATGCTCGTAAGCCTTCTAGCATCAACACCATAGTCTTCCAACAACTACGTTTACTTTAGATAATGCACCCCGTGTTGCTTTGGATCTAGTGTCGCTTTGGCTCATGAAAGTAGTTTGAATCTTCCAACAATGGTGCCCGACTGCCCGTAGGCTAGCTCAAAGCATGAGATCTATTTGGTTGCAAAGACGCATATGCAGACAAGGTACATGCAGTGCGTAACCCCCAGTGAAATTAAAGCATCAGACGCCATAACAGCCATGCCCCCTTACCCAACAAAACATGCCACAAGTGCTAAATGAAGGTGTCGCGGACCTCGTCTCCGCAGTAATGTACTAGATATACCAGCAAAGGTCCAGGCCAATTGTCGAGTATCAAAAAATCCATTAGGTGAATGTGCTTAGAATGCCCCATATTCCTTGTTCGGCTCGAGTTGGTATTGCTCAGAGTGTAGACCCTTGAGTGCTGCTTCTCCATCGGCGGTAAGGTCTGGCCGACCTATGGGAGTCACGGCACCGGTAAAGAATCTCGGTTTCCACTCGGTGTTGGAATTCTTTCTTTCAGCAGCCTTCTGTCTTTGCTTCTCTTCGATCTCAGTCTTGAGGTTGGTGGCAAGCGAATACTGTCGGCCTACTATGGCCTGCGTAACGGCATCCCAGAACTTGAGCGATTCATTGGGCAGCTGCTCCTCAAGTGGTGGGACAACCTTGGGGACCGGGTCCAGGGGATTGAGGTCGATAATCAGGTTCTTCTCCTACTCCACGTCAGTATGGGCCAGCTGATTCAGTGTTTCGGGATACGCACAGCCACCTTCGCGAACGGCTTGCTGCCGAGGGTGTAGTACACCTTGTCTTGCCAGTTGCCTTCTATACGCGCAAGGACTTCTTTCTCTGGCACATCCTTGATCTTGACGATGTTATCGTTCTTCGGGTCGTACTTGAAGATGACGCCCTGGACCTTGTTCTGTGTGCGCCCGAGCCAGCCCTCCTCGAGGTATTCGAGAATGACCTTCAGGCCTGTCTTGGGGCAGGTGATGTAGCAGGAGTCGGCAACGGAGACACTGAGAGAGCCTGTTCTTTGTCAGCAGACGGTACCCCTGTGCTGTTTGATACACACCTCGCAGCAGACCACCCAAATACGCTGCCGGGTGGGTCAGCTGGTACTCCTCGTTGTCCCTGTTCTTCAGGGTGATGAAGATGCCCAGATTGTGTGCTCCAGCGACGACGCGCACGCTCGTGCCGGTGAACTTGGCGCTGAGCTGGTCATAGCCTCTTGCGCTGATGCCTTTCTCCGGGCAGTCGACGTAGAAGGCGGAGACGGGAGGGTGGTGGGAGGTCTGTTCGGTGAGGTACGAGACGGTGACGGGCTTGTTGTCGCCAGCGACGCTGTTGGCGCTGCTCGAGGGTGCCGAGGTGGGCGTCTTGAGCGTGCGGTGGCTGTCTTCGATCTTCCAGTTACACTGCAGGAATCAGTCACCGTGGGCCGAGGCTGTCGCATCGCACGTACCCTGAAGAACTCGCCCAGCGTCGAGTTGTAAGGCTTGCAGGGCTTGCCCTTGACGTATTTCTGGCCGCGGGTCAGCGCCGTGGTCCCTTGCATGCGCGGAACAGCCTACCAGGTCCTTGGTGAACCAGAAGCGCAAGCAGCCCAGCATGCGCCCCAGGTCCTCGTCCGAGTCTCCAATGCTACGCCAGTCAGCATCCAAGGTCGCAGCGGCGTGGACGACGCCTCGCCCAGCTCTACTGACCTGATGAACGTGTCTGGCCTGTCCAGATAGTGCCAGTACTCTGCTATCCGTCAGACCATGTCTCCCCGAGCTTGATATCCGTCTATCGACTGCAGACACGGCCAGTGGCAAACATACCCAAGTTTGGTCTTGGTTCCAGGAGTTGTGCGGGGAGGGAGAATCGAACGGCCGCGAGGTCGGAGACGCCTATGAACCTGCATCGCGACCGCGTTAGCTTCTGGTGCCCAGTCCGAGGCGGCAGTGCAGAGCAGCTTACTTTCTCAAAATTCCCAGGAGCGTCTTGAACTTGGAGCCATCCTCGGGAGCCTTCTCGGCGGGCGCGTTCGACGGTGTGGCGGCCCGTGACGTATCTTTCGAGTTGAGCGCCGAAGCTGCATTCGAGCCCGGGCGGGCGTTCTCTGCGGACAGATCCGCCATGGTTGTTGCGAGTTGCTGCTCTTGAAAGACGGAAAAGATGGAGGAGAAGACGATGTCGGTCTCTAGCCAGCAGCAGACCCCCAAGACTAGCAGTGATGTCGTAGTGAAGTGTGGCAGTGCGCTCCGATCCGTCTCAGCTTGGCGCGCCTGAGTTTGGAGAAATGGGGAAAGCCCTGACGTCGTCGTCGGGATGCCGATAACGTTAGCCTCTTATCGCGGGGTACGAGCCACAAGCCTACAAGCCACAAGGAAGTCGAGACGACAAGGAAAGCCCGGCACCGTTGAGCAAAAGGCGTGCGGGAACGCCTCTTTTTCTTTCGACTGCGGTTTTTGCTACTTAGCGCGCGCCGTTATCGTCTCCAAAAGCTCAACATGCTGGTCACGGCCGGTGCATGTATCAACATCACTCGTGGTGGCTTGATTGGCTCCAACTTCACCGCCCACCACCACCCTACCACTGGCACTCTGCCCACGTAGCGTCATGTGTCCATCTACACGTCTATACACAGTATTCTCATTGCTTCCTTTCGCTGCATATGTCATGGGTGCACATCACTAGTCGCGCCGTGCTATCTGGTCATGCAACAGGCCGCCAAACATTCCCCAAACAGCGCCACCGTGCTTGCCATGCGCCGCAACAGATGACCTTGGCTATCAGATTTCCTGAACGCCATGTCATTCCCAACGCCAGATCAGCAGCACATCCAACTTCAGTCATCCCACTCTCGCCAAACCCCAATCGCGCATGCTTTTGGTGCGTCCATGAAGACCTCCACCTCATACCATTCCTCCACGGGGCCACCAGGTCGAGACAGCCGGTCGAGAACCAAGTATAGATCTCCCTGTCCAAGTATAGCTGGATCAATGTTGACGCTCTCGGACCGCACTATCGCTGCATCTGAGTACTCTCCCTTTTCACTCGCAATGACGAATTTGCGCTCGGGGCCTCGCCCAAGCTCGATACTGAAGCGCAGCGGGCTCCGGGCCAACATGCCCAAGTCATTTGACCGCGGGCTTGTCGCTCTCAAGAATCTCGTGACGATCGTGTACGAGGCAAGACGATGAAGATGAAAAGGCGCAGCGATCTTGTGAATCTGGGAACCGAAGCAGGCAGGCGCGAGCTTCGTCGATAACAGCCCTGCACCATCGCGTGGTATCTGCTTGAGAACCACGTCCGTGGTGCTGTCCACTTTCAAGGTATAGCCACCTGTCTGTCCAGCTTCAAACAGCGAACAGATGATCGTGTATAATCCTGGTTGAAGGCCCTTGATCTCCGCAAACACACATCCAACGCGATGGTTTCCTGAATCTGCGAGCACGTCTCGACTCTGCAGTCGGTAGATCCGCTTGCCATGTCCAAGTGCAAGCTTGACGTGTAGTGGATGCTCGTGGTCGCTTGTGAGGAGTATTGCTACCGAGCCTCGTTCACAAACTTCGAGTGAGTACTGTGGGTTTTCGAAATAACGCGACGAGCTTGTACTCCCTCCGGCAGACTGCTTTGTCCAGGCTCCCTCCTCGGTCTTCTCTATAGGATACTGCCGAATCGCTGGCTCAAGAGAAACCGGGGAGTTTGAGAACGCGGACAGGGAGAACGTGTAGAGTGACGGTGGTAGTTCTTCCTGGTCAACTACCACAGTGTAGGTGGCGTTGACATCCGCCTCCCAGCGAAGGAGACACTGAGGTGTCGTAACATAATCACTAGACTCCAGGTACGTCTCTTTGATGTAGATCCGTTCGCCATGCCCGCCGCAGACATAGATACTCATGTACCCTTTTGGATGCTCACCAGACGAGTCGACCTGAGAGTTCGGTCTGACGCTTCCATCATTGAAGGCGTCGGAATCATCCTTGGTCTCCGCTGGTACGTCGCGAAAATGCCGACTTAGCAGGAACCAGACATTATCGGGGCTTTTTGCAGAGAATGCGAACTGCGGATGCTTGATAATGCAGCCGCCCGGTGATTGCTGCGACTCAATGTTCCACTCAAAATGGATGTCTTGGCGATGCTTGAACAGACCAGGGTTCCAATTCAGATACAAGCTCTCAAAGTGCTGTATGACTTGCTCAAGCCCGATCCAAAAAGTGGTAGGGTGTGGTCGATCTTGGGTTGGGACACTATCTCGGTGATAGGTCTCGAGGCTGCTCCCGGAGCCACCACTTGAAGTGGAAGAATCGGAGATTGTCATGGCTGACGGGCGGGGACCCCTCCAGCCTCTGCCTTCCACCCATGGGTTTTTGACAAGCAGAAGGCGATCGTGGTCGGTCTCCTTCATGTCTAGTACGACATAGCTGTGCTGTCCTTCTAGACCAAGCTCTCGCTCCTGTCGGCTTGACATCCTTCCAGTTCCTGCAGTAATAAGAACGTCTCCGTATAAGAATGCGTTGTAGATGCGACTCCAAAGCTGTCCAGGGACTGTATCCGTCCTGCATGGCATGTTAGGTCACTGGTACTATTTGTAAACGGCAAACTTACTCCTGTAAGAAAACCTGCTCCGGTATCCACCCCGTCAAAGTCCATAGATCACTGCAAGAGTTACTGCCGGGGAAGTCGTAGCCACCGCGGACCTTAAGATATGCCTTCTCAAGTAGCGCAGGCCAAAGCAATGCAGGATTGCGTCGGTCGATGACATGTAGCAGACGATGCGTGCTGGACACAGGCAAGCGATCATCTATCACCACCTTCCTCCAACAGCCGTTGAAGTTGAGCCGCACAATGTACTTCCCATTGCTTGACGTCACTGGTCTACCAAGCTGCTTGTCGAAAGGATAGAGCTTATTTGTGAGCATCTGAGAACGTTAGCTTGAGTGGAGTCCTCCTTGCTTCTTGGCAACTCTGACCTGATCATGGCCGCGTTCAGCTCGAGCGATAGCAGCGCACAGGCTTGTCACCACTGAGCAGTCGGATGCTGCATCTTGAACAAGATCGATTGTTCGTGAGCTGGACATCAATGGCCCTATCCCGTTCCTGTTGCCCTCAGATGTACCAGGCGGAGGTATCGCATCTTCGGCACGGACCCAGCCTTGGAAGAACTGTTGCTGATACGGGGAAAGGCTCAAGTCATGGACATCACTGTGCTTGTTAAAACTGAGGTGAGGGAATATGGGAGTCGACTCACACGAAGAATTCCGCATCTTCCTGTGCCAGAAACTCGCTGGACGATGGGGGTTTGTCCCATGGAGGGCACTTGAATCCATTGACCATTGAGGCTTTGAAAAGAATGATGTCTTCTCTTGTAGATCGCTTTCTGGTCGAACTGGGCTCCACAAGGCGACGTATGCGCGTAAACGAGGACACCGAAGCCGAGGCTCTAGGCTGCGCGCTTGAACCTGAGTCGTCTACTGAAGGGGTCCGCAGTGGCGATAGTCCTAGAACAGTCACCGCTTCCGGGTTGCTTCCGGGTTGAATACTAGTGTGCGCGTTTGATTCGAAGTCTGTCAAGGACGGAAGTTGGTCATCTAGAGGATCAGTGAGCAATGTTGAGGGCCCAATTTGCGGCTCCCTTCCAGAACAACCTGAGCCCGTTCCAAAACCTGGCCCAGTCCCAAACCCCTTTTCTTCCTTTCCTACACCACTGACTGACATGATAGAAAATTTTGTGTTACCTGAAGGAATGCTGACACTGTCGACGGGCGCAGTTGTCGGTAGTGAAGCGATATCTTCTAATCCGCCTGAGATAGGCTGTGCAGAACCAACCTCTGCTGCCCATTGGCCAATGTCCAACTTTTCTGACCCTGATCTCTGAGACTCGACTGCAGGACTCCAGTTTGTATCGCTTTTGATGCGACCCGCAGTGTTTATACTGTCGCTGCACTGCGTTTTCAAAAGCTTCTTCTCAGCGGGGTCTGACGACAACTTCATTGCCTTCATGTAACTTTCAGCCGCACTGATAGCTAAATTGAGAGCATCGTCTTTGTTTGTGGCTGACTGCAGCTGCGAGCGATACTGCTGCAACATGCGTTAGTAGCGATTCGCAAGAATGCTGGCACTAGATGTATTAAGCAATGCAATTGTGTTGTCCACATACCTGAGCTGCGACTTTGCAAGCCTCTATCTGCTTTGCCGTGTCCGCCATGATGAATTGCGCAGTTTGAGTTTAGAAAGTTGCGGCGGTGGTTGTGTCGCACTAGCTAGCGCAAAGCACGTGCCTTCAGCTAGCGCGTTCGAAGGTTGCTTCTCCAGGGACAGGTGTAATCCATTTTTTGCACACGCGATCACATGAAAATAAACACAGAAGATTTGAATGACTAGAGACGTAATATGAAGCTATCAACTTAAAGTTGGAAAAACACTAGCAGTGCTATTCAGGAAGAAGAGGGAGACGTGTTAAAAGGGCTGAAAGGAAATAGATGATAGATACCCAGGAGCAACCTACATTAGACATGGACTCGGCTGTCACTCTATCGCTTCGAGTTCATCTCCTCCCATTGCACACCGACCCACTCCTCGAGATAGCCAACCTCCCCTTCGTCGATGTCATTTGATTTACAGTCTTTGCTGCAAACACCCAGGATGATGGTGCCCCATTCCATCCCATCAACGCTCATATCTTCTGCTTCAAGCTCCATGATGGCATGAGGTGTTAACTGAACCTCGAATACCCTGTCCGCGCCACAATTCTGACAGCGAGGCAATCCTGACCCACTTCTTGAGCCGGCAGTTGTGATTTTGGTGTTGGAAGAAGATGCGTTCTCAGAGTGGGGTGCAAGAAGCTTTCCAACAGCGTCAGCGTCGCTGTAGAGCAGCGGCTTGCCTTTGAACTCGTATCGCAAAACCTGCTCGGGATTCTGCCCAAGGCGATCTGCAAACTTCTGGAACGTCTTATCGATGGAGCTCTCAAAGACCTCCTTGTCCTCTTTCCCACCACCACTCCCACTGCCCTCAGCATCTACATCCATGCGCGCGCTATCTGGTATCTGCGGTGTTGATGGCGTATCGAGGGTTTCATACTCGGCGTCTAGATGGTAGCGAGGAAATGCGTCCACAAATGCAGACTCTGCTGGCCACGGCTCGTGAGGGCGGGCGGGCTGGTCTGCGGGTAGCGATGATAACCGAACCTTGGAAGCGAAAGTCTCTGGAAGTGTTGAAGACGCCTCATCTGTGTCCTGTTCAGAGGTGACTTGGACGGCAGGCGGAGGTGCGACAAGCGGCCCGGGGTTTGTCCCTGCAGACGAGAATGGATTCGCAGGAGCATTGCTAACTGCATTCGAGGAGAAAGGGTTCGAGAAAGGGTTAGCAGGCACACCCGTACTTGCTCCATTCTTCACTCCGAATAGCGATTCGCCAATCTTAGGCTGCGACTCTTCTTCTTGTTCGACCTTGGACTTTTCCGCCTTCGATTGTGCCTTGGAACTTGCACCTTTGGCGATTCGCACGCCTCTTATACCCCGTACACTACCTTCCTTCCGCCTGCAAGCCTTCCTTCGGCAAGTCCAGATATACAGTCGGCGTTGGTGTCCGGGAAAGTGTTGTGGCAGGTCGCCGTCGAGTTGGAGGAGCAGACTCAACAGGCCGTTGCATACTTTGCACTTGGCAGTCACACCAGAGGGAGCTGTCTTGTCGTCTAGCCATGACTACAACGCCACTATTAGTCTTGGGCGTAGAAGTGGGGTGTGAAAGCTGTACAGGTGCGCCCCCAAGATGCGACACGGCGTCTCCAGTCGCATTTTCTGTCGCGTAGCCTAGCAAGACATTCGTTTCTGTATAATCTTCGCCCTCATCGGAAGATTCACTGTCACAAGGCGGCATTTTCGTGGACGCAATAACCTTGTGCGATGTTGGGGAAATGTCACTTTGCAGCGACACTTTTTTTTGGAGGGGGTTAAGCTTGTGGGCCAATCAGCGTTGCCGGAAAATAGTCTTCGCCGATGCAGCATCATGAACGCTGCCTATAGACGCAGAGGTAGTCTGAGTGCCCAGTCAGGTGGCAATAATAAACGTTACTATCAACCAATTTTTCCTCTTTGGTGTAGAAAGGCTAGAGCATGATGTGTTCTTAGGTACCTCTATTTACCTTCACGCCGCTCCGCTGACTGGTATTACCTCTCGGTTCTGGTCATAATGTACCTGGGTATGTATCCAACGTAGAGATCACCACATCTACCTGAAATTCTTCTGCTTCCAGCCAGACAAGATCAAAGGCGTACACACAGAGTCATGATACCCCTCTTCGAGTACGTAGCGACGGGTAGAGCAATTCCCTCACAAGTACATGTGCTCAGAATCATCTGGACACCACCAGGCGTCCGCAAAATTCCTGTCCACATTGTCCTAAAAAGAAGGGGCGAAGAGGTAGCCTACGTGCTATTAAGGGTTTCTAATAGAATCCAGTAGAGTCTTGGGTGTGCGTATATATTCAGGCTCCCTGGGTGTGTAATACGTACACCTTGAACGATTGTCAGCATATGTCGTGTAGGTGCAGAGCGGGTGCGGACTTTGCCGCTGCCTGCAGAGAACTCGGTAGTGGCTCCGCTACCATGTTTCTAGATTGATCCTATTTCAATTCACAGTCATGTTTCTAGGCACACAGAAAATATGCTAGGCTCCTGCACCCGAATCCAGCCGAGATACAACTCTTTTCAGACCAAAAATCTGTGTCTTATAACAAATCTGTACGGCCCAGGATGGGGAAGCTTCAACGCGCATCCCTACAGGGGCACCACGTGCGTATCTTCCGCATCCCATGTAACCGGACTGGCACACAGGTACACCCTCTTTAGTCAGGCCTTGCCTGTCTCTCTACGGCTGTCGCACATCAGTCTGCTGCTGCGCCTCGAATAGCCTAGGAAATTCGGTTCGTCTGCGAGATAGATGCGAAAGCTAGCGTGATCCGCGTCAGCAGTCCTCGTGCCGCGTATGCTCACTCTCTCTCTGGCGCAAGGAGGCTATCGATGCCACTTCTAGGGACCTGTCAGCATAAGCCAATGTCATCGATCCTCTCATTTGCGGCAGAAAACACTGGGTCCAGCATTCGGCGTGATCATTCACGTCTGATTGAGCCATTTCGTTCCTCAGCGTGGCGTTGCCCAGTCTCTCAACCATCCATTCCGGGAGGCGCAATCAAATATTGTCACAACTGACCCCGTCACTCAGCTCCCACATCAAGTCTCACAGAGCCGCATAAGATCGTCCGAGTGTTTTCTCCACCTCTTCCAGCGTACGCATTTAGCAACGAAACGTGGTACAACACGTCGACCAGCCGCAGCCCAGCCTCTATATCCGGTCACGCATTACCGAGACCCGCTTCTGCTTACGGTGAGACCGACTCAGGAATGACAATAGACCCGTGCTTCGACTCGACAACCTGCTCTGGGCGGAATGACACTTGCGACTGTCCAAGGGATGAGAAACCAACGGCGCCCAAGGGAGAGGTTGCCGGGCTTTAAAATGAAAGGTATGGTCGCAAGGAACGAGGTTATTGTGTCTGGTGTGCGCGTTGATTGCATCGTCGCTCGTTGTAATTCGTCAAGTAGCGTTCTTGAGAAGTAGGGAATATGTTGGTGAGTACGAGCGATGAAGTTGACATGACCTCGGGACATCTGCGCTAACGCGGGTAAATAGCACGCTAACCAATTACGGTGGTTCTTCTTCACGCTCGTTCTTCTTTCGCCTGTCGTGCTGGCCCAGACGTCTACCCAAACATGCGACAGTTTTCAGTGCATTACCCAAAAGAGAATTGATGCGTTGGTGAAGCAAGTCAAGTATCTGACAAAACTGCTCGTAAGATTGCACCCAAGATGTCCATCATACCTAGCACGTATGTATGTGCTTACCAACTTCAATGTAGGGTCTTCCCGACTACAACGATTTTCCTCTACCTAGTAGCAGTAGCGATGTTAGGGCCAGTAGCAGGCCTACCGCAACTCCGGCTCGACAGTCATCAAAATTTGGCACTCCAAAGGTGGCTATAGTAAGTTGCTATCGTGGCACGTATGCCCCTGTGGTTGACCGTCAAGCAGTCCACCCCCACCAAAAGTGTCGCCAGCGCACCATCCAAGGCATCATCTACAGTTCGCTCCAGTGTCGAATCAAAGCCAAGCAGTGTAGCATACCCAAAGCCGGAAGTTGACGATCGAAATGGCTACCGATCAGTGGCCTACTTTGGGAACTGGGTAAATCAGCGCGTCTCGAATGTTGCATACTCGGTCTGACTATCTGCCTACAGGACATCTACGCGCGCAAATACTTTCCGCAGCAGGTTCCTGCGTCAAAGCTGACGCATCTCCTCTACGCCTTCGCTGACAACACCCCGGATGGCAATATTACGTTGAGCGATAGCTATGCCGACACCGAGATTCATCTTCCAGGCGATTCTTGGTCGGACACTGGTAAGAATGTTTACGGATCCTTTAAGCAACTCGGTCTCCTCAAACAGAAGAATCGCAACCTCAAGGTACTCCTTAGTATTGGCGGCTGGACGTACACGAATACGAAGAAGAATCTCGATCCTGTGGGTGCTAGTGAAGCGGCGAGGAAGAACTTTGCGGCCAGCTGTGTGAATATGATCAAAAATTATGGGTTCGATGGTATCGATGTAGACTGGGAATATCCACAGACAACAGAACAAGGGCGCGAGTGGCTCGCACTAATGCGGGAGGTTCGTCAAGCCTTGGACACCTATGCGGAGTATCTGTCACGAGACAAAGGTTATGCAAAGGAGGCTCGTCCGCACTTCTTGTTGTCGATTGCCGCACCGGCGGGTGCTGACAATTACAACAAGCTCCCGCTGCGGGAGATGGCGGGGGTGCTGGACATGGTTAATTTGATGGTGAGTGACTGCAGTTCATTGGGTGCGATTGGCTGATACATACAGGCATACGACTTCGCCGGGTCATGGGATAACGTCACGGCTCATGCATCCAATCTTGCACCCAGCAAATCGAACCCAAAGTCGACCCCATACGACGCCAATTCGGTCATTTCGCACTACATAAGCGCCGGCGTACCCAGCGGCAAGATCAATCTTGGTATGCCCCTGTACGGTCGAGCGTTTACCAATACAGCTGGGTTAGGACAACCCTACAATGGCATTGGAAAGGGAACCTGGGAGACTGGAGTGTATGATTTCAAGGATCTACCACTTCAAGGCGCTACCGAGTACTTTGATCGCGAGGCATACGCCACGTATAGCTACGACAATTCGACTGCAATGCTGGTCAGCTATGACACGGTTGACATGGCTTTGGCCAAGGTCAAGTACATTAAGCAGAACAAATTGGGTGGTGCCATGTGGTGGGAAGTCAGTGGTGACCGGAACGATAGCGGCAGTATCATCAGCAATGTAAGCACCGGAGCGCTCTCCGGACAAGATGTTCCACTAACATGACGCTTAGGTCGTGAGGGAAATGTCCGGGGCCGACGGAAGGGGCATTGAGTCAAAGGCCAACTGGATCTACTACCCAGATTCGCAGTTTGATAACGTAAAGGGCGGGTTCAAGGGTTGAGCTCGCGGAAAAAGTAGTGGACAAATTTCCAGTCCAGTGATGGATGGAGAGGGACGAAATTGGGGCGTCGTGGCGTTCATGCAACCACTGTTGGTGTAGTAATAAATGTTGCGACAT
>Ga0265780_10002793_pt1 | contig 23431 bp, 12 predicted proteins | sample P1T30metagenome_FD_192432 | JGI IMG/M metagenome (GOLD analysis project Ga0265780, IMG submission 192432) | Plant litter microbial communities from East Loma Ridge, Irvine, California - P1 T30 | ecosystem: Environmental > Terrestrial > Plant litter > Unclassified | place: USA: California... | reverse complement strand
GGCCCGGCTCACCCTGCTCTTCGCCTGCCGCGCGCAGTGGCCCCATCTGATTGAGCAGGACCACCACCGGTTTGCCCAACCACTCGAGGATGTTCATCTCCGACGCCAGATAGCCGGCATCCTGCGGCGACTCGGACGAATTGACCAGGTACAGCACCACGTCCGCTTCGTCGCGCGCGGCGCGCAGCGCCTGCTGGCTGAGCCAGAACGGGCGATCGCGGTAACGGTCGAACACCTCGCGCAAGAACCAGCCGATCGGATTGCCTGCCATCGACAGGCGCTTGAACAGCCGCACCGAATCGCCAAAGCCAGGCGTATCCCACAACACCAGCTTGTCGCCAAGCTCGGTCTCGAGCAGCGGATAGCCTTCCGATATTTGTGTCACGTGCGCGGCGTCGCGCACTTCGCCGACGTCCATCCCGACCAGCGTGCGCGCCAGTGTGGTCTTGCCGTTGTTGGTGTGCGAAACCAGTGCGAATTGAATCTTGACGGGCGCGTTCATCGCAGCTCTCCCAATGCCAGGCCGGCGCCCAGTTCGAGCGCGTGCCTGTCTGGCTGGAGCAGATTGACGACGTGGCTCGAGGCGCCATGGAAGCTGCAGAACTGGCGCCACAAGGCGGCGCGTTCGGTCACGCGGGCGGCGTTGCCTGCCTGGTCGTGCTGCTGCACCAGCGGCGACTCGTCCAGCAACACGGCAACGCCGCGCGGCACGCGCTTGACCAGGTAGTCGAGCAGGGCGCCATGGTTTTCTTTCTCGGGCGTGGCGGCCAGGCTGAATAGCACGGTGGTGACGGTGATGCCTGCTTCACCCAGGGCAGTGTCGCGCAGCGCTTCTTTCGGCTCGACGCCATATGCCACCGCAGGTTGCAACTGCACCCGCGCCTGTCCACCGAGCGCCGTTGCGGCGATGGCCCACAGGCCGCGGTCGCGCGGCTCGTCGACGGTATAGCTGTACGGGATCACGCGCAGCACGGCCGGCGTGCCGGCGCCGATGCTGTCGGCCAGCTTGCGGTAATACGGCTGATCGAGGTCGATCGGGAAGTGGCGCTTGAGCCGGCGCGCCGCCAGGGCCGCAAACATCGCCAATAACAGGCGCGGCACAATCACCAGTAGCAGGATGGTCGCGCCATATAGATGCACCCAGCGCTCGCCGCCGGCCAGACCGGCATTTGCACCAAAGCGCAAGCCCTCGATCTCGGCCAGCGTGAAGCCCTGCAAGAAGGGGAACACGGTAAGCGCTGGCGTGAACAGCCACGAAAGCAGCGTGTGCACCTGCTGGGCATCGAGGAAGGTGCTTTCCCAGCCGGTGACGTATTGCGTCAACAGGCCACGCGCGTACAGCGAGGCAACGGCGCCGAGCGCGAAGCCGGCAGCGGCCATGTGAAAGGTGCGGCTCAGGCGCGCGCGGGTAAGCGGCTCGCTCATCGACGCCCAGTTGGCCAGGTAATGGGCTACGCCTTCAGCCAGCGGCGCCGGCAGCTTGCGTGGCACCGCAGCCTTGCCCACGCTCAGGCGCTGCAGCAGCGGGGTACCGCTCTTGCGCTTTTTTGGCATGGGAACGATAGCCCACGCCACCAACGCCAGATATACCAGGAGATTCCAGCCGATGATGATCAACAGCGGTGCTGACAGCAAATCAACGCGGTGCGGATCGGCGATGCGGTCGAGTGCAGCGCCGGCAAAAAAGGCGAGAAATGGCAGCGCGAGCCAGATCGCAGTCAAGCCAGGTGCACGCTTGTGGAAGGCGCCAAAGGCAGGCGTGCGTTCGCCCAGGCGCTTGAGAATCTGCTCGGCGCGCTGCTGCAGAAAGTGATGTTGATTCGCTGCTTCGTGACTGTCGGCTGCCTGCCAGGCAGCCAGCTCGCGCGCACTGCGCGTCGCGTATTTGCGGTCGTCGTCGCTCAAGACCGCGTGGCCGACGTCGGTGGTTTCGATGGCGCGCACCAGCACGACGTTGCGTGCGACTTCTTCGTTCATGCTTGATCCGTGACTAGAAGGCAATATTATCCTTATATTGTGCACCAGATTCGGGGTTGGAGCGGCGGCGCGGCTTGTCGGGTGCGCCTGGAATAATAAAAAACCCGGTCAATGCCGGGTGGGTTTTTACAGACAGCGACGAGCTTATCTGTTGCGGTTCTTTTCGATGTTTGCGCTGGATAGGTCTTGCTGGCCTAGCCGGTCTTGCTCGCCACGCGTCTGCATGCGCTGCGCTTGCTGGCGCGCGCTCCATCCGCTTTGCTGGTTGCCCTGGCCAGTGCGTTGGCCGCGGCTATTCATCTCGGATTGCATCGAGCCGCTCCGGATCGTAGGAAATGGCGTATCAAACCCGCCAGGCATGACGTAACCGGGCGCCCTGCTTTGCAGGCTGCCTTCGGCAACGGTGAGTGTTTTCGGTTTTGCGATACCACGGGCGCGGTTGTCACCGCCTTTGACCTTCTCTTTCGACTTCATCTCAAGCCTCCGCTTGCTGAACAAGAAATCCGATCATGCGCGCGCTGCGTGTGAGGCTGTATAGGAGGACGAGTCGGTAGACTGTAGGATTTTCCCGACCATCACGTATGGTTGAGAAAGCAAAAAACCCCACCCAAGCCTACGCGCGCTCAAGATCGCGCATAGTGCCGGGGTGGGGTTTTTCTATATAACTAGCCTGACGATAACCTACTTTCACACTGGTTGCAGCACTATCATCGGCGCAAAGTCGTTTCGCGCTCCTGTTCGGGATGGGAAGGAGTGGGACCGACTTGCTATGGTCATCAGGCTTGACTTGTACGAGCAGGGTTCGTTGAACGCGTGGACGGGCAACCGTTCCACCCTACCGCAGGCCTGATGGCTGCGTCGGCGCAGGCCGCAATCACGGTCAAGGATGACGCGGGCCGCACGGTCACGATCGACAAGCCGGCGCTGCGCGTGATCGCGATGGCTCCGCACGTAACCGAGCTGCTGTTCGCCGCGGGCGGCGGCAGCCGCGTGGTCGGCGCCGTCAACTACAGCGACTATCCCGAGGCGGCCAAGAGCATTGCGCGCATCGGCTCGAATCGCGAGATCGACCTCGAGCGCCTGATCGCCCTGAAGCCCGACCTGATCGTGGCCTGGATGCACAACAATTCCGAACGCCAGATCGAGCTGGTGCGCCAGCTCGGCGTGCCGGTGTTCCAGAGCGATCCGCAGACCCTGGCCAGCATCCCGGACAGCGTGCTGCGCTGGTCCGCCTGATGGGCACCGAGCCGGCGGCCCAGGCCAGCGCCGCCCAGCTGCGCGGCCAGCTGGACAAGCTGCGCGCGCAGTATGCCAACCGCGCGCCGTTGCGCACCCTCTACCAGGTGTGGGACAAGCCGCTGTACACGCTGAGCGGCAAGCACATCATCACCGACGCCATGCGCCTGAGCGGCAGCGAGAACATCGCTCGAGCCGGGACTGGAGTGGCTCGAGCGCGAGACCGGCAAGCCGGTGCTGGCGGTGCTGCCCTACCTGCACGGCCTGTACCTCGATGCCAAGGACGCGGTGCAGGCGAACCAGGCGCACAAGGGCGCGTTCCGCGTGGTCGTGCCCAGCCTGCCGCGCATGAGCAACCACACCGACTTCGACCCGCTGCGCGCGCATCCGGACGTCGACCTGCGCTTCGTGCGCGAAGGCGAAGCAATCCCTGGGGACGACCTGATCATCCTCCCGGGCAGCAAGAACACCCGCGGCGACCTGGCCTGGCTGCAGGCCCAAGGCTGGAAGGAAGAGATCGCGCGCCACCTGCGCTATGGCGGCAAGGTGATCGGCGTCTGCGGCGGCTTCCAGATGCTGGGGCGGACCGTGAAAGATCCGTATGGCGTCGAAGGCGCTGCCGGGGAAACCGCGGCACTGGGATTGCTCGACATGGAGGCTGAACTTACGCGCGACAAGCGGCTCGAGAAAGTCGAAGGTACGTGTTCTTTTGCCAGCGATGCTGGCGGCAGCGTGCTCGGATACGAGATCCACATGGGCATATCGCACGGCGCTGGCATGCGGCGCCCGGCGTTTTCGATCAACGGACGCGATGAAGGCGCTGTTTCAGTGGATGGGCAGATCCTGGGCACCTACCTGCACGGCTTGCTCGATCATCCCGAGGCCTGCAGCGCGCTGCTGCGCTGGGCCGGCTCGCGCACCAGCCACCTCGTGGACGCCGCCCGGTTGCGCGAACAAAGCCTGGATCGGATTGCCGGTTCGACGCAAGCCTTGCTGGACGCGCTGATCGCGCAGGCTGGCTGAACGCCGGCCTGCCATCCACCATCACCGTCCCGGCTGGCGGACGTCAGCGGCCCACTTTCTTGAGCACGATGGCGGCCACTGCTCGCCCCATCTGCAACCCGTCGTCGTTATCGTGGCGAAAATGGATGCCGCCAAACAGGCGTGACATCGCCGCTTCCTCGGCCAGGGCATCGACAGCCTCGCGCTCCTGCGGGAAAAAGTCGACCAGGATGCGCGCGGCGGCGCCGCTGAAACCCGCGTGCCCCGACACATAGCCCGGGAACGGCGGCGTCAGGATGGCGGGTGTGTAGGTCGTCCCGAGCACGATCGATGCCATCGTCACCGGCCGCGCAGTCCAGTAGTAGTACTTGGTATACCAGACCGTAATGAACGTATCAGCCAGGGCGATGTTCAACAGGGCGAACAGGGATCGCGCCTCATCGTCCCCGAGCCTGTGCTTGCGCACCAGGTCCTGGGCAATCTGGTTCCAATGCCCCGCAGGAGTCACGCTGCCGCTGCCATCAACCCAGAATTTCGCAATCCGCAGCTGTTCCGGCGTCAGGTTCTTCTGCACCTCGATCACTTCGCGCAAATCCTTCACATAGCGCTCCGAGCCGAACGCCGGCGGCGTAGTCCTCAGCTGCGCCGGATCGTGCACCATCCAGGTCTTCCAGCCAGGGGCGAACGGTTCGTCAGGAGGGTAGTAAAAATAGGGGCCGGTTGGATTCCAGGTGCCCGGGCCGTACACGCGTGCCTCGCCATACCACTCCAGCCGCGCGCCATTCCATCCACGCGCGGCGCCATCGGACTCACCGCGGGCAACCGCTTGGCGCCCGATCCGGTAACCCAGCGCCAATCCTTCCTGGCGCTGGGCGGGGCTCGGGGTGATCAGCGGCAGCAGCGACGCGACGATGCGGTCAAAGCCATGCTCCTCCGCCGGAAACCAGTAACCCAGCACCTGAGCGGCGGCGGCGGACACCGCCACCTTGCGCACCACATCGTCCGCACTGCCTTCCCAGGCGTCGTGCATGGCCACGTGCAGCAGCGCGCTGCCGCGCGCCGTGCGAGTGGGCGCCCCCTTGTGCTTGACCACCATCTCCAGCATGAGCGTCGTCCATGGCATCGTCACCGCTTCCGCGCGCCAGGACTGGGCGATCCGCTGCGCCTGCTGACGGGCGATCCCGCTTTCGCGGTGGACAGTCGGTTCATACGTGACGAGCTTGCTCGCGGCCTGTCCTTGCGGCAGAAGCGGGGCGGCTGCGGCCGGAGGGAGGGCGGTCATGGCCATGAGCATGGCGCAGACCACCGGCGTGAAGGAGAAGGAATATCGGCTCATCGGGTTTATAAAAAAACATATCATCATGGGCGCCGGCCCTGACGCATCGCGGCCGCCATCGTGGCGCGTCCGGCGCGCTCGGCGATCTCGATCGCGGTCTGGCCCATTGCATTGCCGCGTCGCGGATCGGCGCCGCGCGCCAGCAGCAGACGCACCACGGCGTCCTGCCCGCCATACACGGAAGACATCAGCACCGTTGTGCCGTCGGCGTTCGTGGCATTGACATCGGCGCCTCTCTCCACCAGCAGCCTGGCCGCTTCCAGCTGGCCATAATAAGCGGCATTGATCAACGGAGTCACGCCACGCAGATCGGGCATGTCGGCCGCTGCTCCCTGCGCAAGCAGGGCCCGCAGCACCGGCACGTGTCCCTGGGCTGCGGCCGTATGCATCGGCGTGGCGCCGAGCATGGGTTCCGCCCCCTGTGCCGGCACGCCCGCCTTCAGCAACAGCGTGACCACCGGCATGTCGCCTTGTCCTGCAAATTGCACCAGGCGTTCGATCGACTTGTCGACGCCCATCACGGCCAGGCGCTGGTGCGCCTGGGCCGCGTCCAGCTCTGCCGCACCGGCCAGTGGCGCCGCCAATGCGGCGCCCAGCCAGAGCGTGCAACAAGCCCGTCGCACGGTCATTGCCGCTTTCCCTTGTTCAGCTGCGCTTCGATGGCGGACGGCGGCTGGCGCCTGGCCTGGTCGATCCAGTTCGACACGTTCGAAGACGGCGTCCGCGGCGCCAGCACATGGTCGATCATCGTACGGAACACCGCGGCGCTCTGCGCGCCTTCGAACTTGTAGCCGTCGACATAGAACGTGGGCGTGGCCTGCACCTTCAGGGCGCGAGCCTCGGAGACGTCGGCGGCTATACGTTCGCGTCCGGCCGGGCCTTCGAGCGCCGCGGCGAAGCGGGCCATGTCCAGTCCAAGCGAACGCGCCAGCGCATCGATCCGCTCGCGCTCCCCGAGCTGCGCCTGGTGCGCGAACAAGGCACCGTGCATGGCCCAGAATTTGCCCTGCTCGGCGGCGGCCTGCGCCGCCATGTGCGGCAGGTAGGCCGCGCGATCCTCGCCAAGCGGGAAATGCTTGTAGATCAGGCGGATCTTTCCCGGATACTCGGCTTCGATCTGCTCCAGCGTGGCGCGCGATTCGGCGCAATACTTGCAGGCGAAACCGGAAAACACCATGATCGTCACCGGTGCGTCGGCCGCGCCGCGCGCGGTGACCGTTTGCGCGGAGGCCGCGCCCGCACATAGTGCCAGCGTTAGCGCCGCTGCGCGCCAAAGCCAGCCTCTGCTCATCGGGCCGCCCCTGGCTGTGTGGCGCCCGCAGCCCAGGATTCGACCAGGCTGCGCGCCCTAGCCGGCTCGGGCGGTACGCCGATCCTTTGCCAGGCAATGCGGTTGCCGCTGTCGATGCCCAGCACGGCCGGCAAGCCGGGCAGGCGCAAGGTCTTGACCACCGTTCCTTCGGCATCCCGATAGAAACGCAGGCCTGGGCGCTGCCCATGCTTGCGCACCAGTTCATTGAACGGCGCTTCCGGACCGACGCCCACCACGATCAGGTGTTCGCCGCCGGCGCCTGCCTGCGGCAGCAGGCGCGCCAGCGCGGCCTGGGTTTGCGGGCGTGCGGGGTTGACCACCACAAGCGTCCACGCCTGCGCCCCGGACAGCGCGGCCAGGTTGGCCGGGCGGCCGGCATCGTCGGACAGCGCCAGCGAAGGCAACACGCGGTCGGCCGCCGGAGCCGGGACCGGAACCGTGCTCGCCACGGCCAGCAGCATCATGCACAACAGGTGTTTCATAGGGTTTGCTTTCTTCACGGTACAGAGAAATTGATGATCGCCGCCTTGTCCCTGGCGTCGATCCTGTCGAACATGGACGGCGCGCTGTTGGTGGACAGCTGGCGCGCCGTCTCTTCGACGGCTTGCGGATCGGAGGCCAGGATCGCGAAATGCATCAGGCTCACGGTGGCGCCGGCGGCGATCGTCAGCGTGCGCGCATAGGACAGGCGCCCCGAATTCGGATCGGCTTTGTTCGGCGGCGCATACACGAAGCTGCCGGCCGGCTGGGTGGCGCCGGCGCCACCGGAGACCTGTCCGAACGAGGGCTGGTCGAACACCGCATAGCGTTGCTGCGTTGCCGATGGCGCGGTCACGATTTGCATCGGCACGTCCATGTAGGTGTTGCCGACGCGGACATTGACGGTCACCGCCGCGCTGCCGGTGTTGGTATAGCTGTCGATGTAGCGCACGAAGCCGCCGGCTTCGGGCGCAAAGATCCGGCGCGCCGCGCGCACCTGGTCGAACGAGGTCGGGCCATACACGAACTCGCGGGCATCCGGCGAAGGAATGGTCGCATCCTCGCAGGCGAACCGCTGGCTGTCGACGCGCAGCGCCAGCATGTTGGCGAAATACATGACCTGGTCCGCGGGGCCGCCCTGGTACAGCTCCGAGTCGCATCCCAGTCCGTAACGATAGCCATCCGTTCCCTCCAGGGTGAGCGAGGCGTCGGCAAGCGGCGACGGCACGACATCGGCCTGCAGCGCCTTGCCGGTCTCGGTGGTCACGTCGGCCATGCCGATCGCACCAATGAAGTTCGGCGCGCGGGCCATCAGTCGCACCCGGCCCGCTGGCGGCTGTTCGAACACGAAGGCGCCGCCTCGATCGGTTGTCGCCCTCAGGTAAACCTGGCCTACCGGACCATGCATGTGCTCGGCACGCAGGACCACCTCGGCGTCGGGCACGGGCGCATTGTCCGCATCGAGCACGCGTCCGCTCAGGATGCCGGCCGGCGCCGGCAGACGCAGGTCACGCGTCACCGCCTGTCCATCCCGGGCCAGCGCCACGCTGGCGCTGTCGATCAGGCCGGACAGATCGTCGTACACCCCGAAGCGAACCGTGCCGAGCGCCATCTGTGCCAGCGTGAAGCGGCCCTGGGCGTCGGCCTGGACGCTGCGGTCGATATCGACCGCAGCGCTGCTCTGGCCATAGATCCACATGTCCGCGAGCGGCCGGCCTGCCACGTCCCTTGCCACGCCGCTGATTGTCGCCGATGGCGGCAGCTTCACGTCCAGCGCGACGGGACTGTCGGTGGCGGCGCCGGTGACGGTCGTAGCCAGGCCGCTCAACGCCGCATCCTGCGCGGTCAACTCGAAAAAACCGGGCTGGATGCCGTCCACGACATAGTTGCCGGCGCCGTCGGAACTGGCAAAGCGGGTCCGGCCATCCTGGAACACGGTCACCTCCGGATCGGCCACGCCTGCGCCGTTGCTGTAGCGGACCACGCCGCTGATCCTGGTTCCCTGGACCGGCTCCTGCAGCACCAGATTGAGCGTGACGAACTGGGTGGCGCCCGCCGTCCCGTCGATATTCGCGCTCAGCCCATCATACGCGGCACTCAGGGTGAAAGGCCCTGCCTTGACGCGCTCGAAACGGTAACGTCCCTCATAGTCGGTGATGCCAGACAGCGTTTGCTCTGCCCCTGCCAGGCGCACTTCGACCCCTGCCAGCGTGGAGCCATTGGCAGTAACCGCGCCCGACACGTACGAAGCGCTGCCGTCGAACGGCTCGTTGCGCATCGCCAGGTCGAGCCTGACCTGGGCCGCAGCGCCGGACGTGGCGCTGGCGCTGGCGCTGCTCCAGGCCTCGCCTGCCGATACGGTGAACGGTCCCAGGGGCACCCGGGAGAATTGGTACAGGCCTGCGGCGTCCGTCTCGGCTTGCAAGGTCTGCCACTGCGCTTCCAGCGTCACCGTCACGCCGGCTGCCGGCTGGCCGTCGATGGTCACGATACCCTCGACCATCGACTCGGATCCATCGTGAGGAATGTTGTCCGCAGCCAGGTCGAGCGTGATCACCGGCGCCGTTCCCGCCACGCCGCTGGCCGTGGCGGCATCCGTGGCGAGTCCGACGGTAAGCGGGCCTGCCTCGACCCCGGCGAATTCGTAGATGCCGCGCTCGTTCGTCTCCACATACCTCTCGTAACCGTCGCTGCCCAGCAGGCGAACCTCTACTCCCGCCTTCAGCACGCCGCCGATGCGCACCGCGCCAATGACATCGGAGTCCCTGCCGAGGTAAGGCGGCGCCGGGATGACGATGTCGGCTTTCAGGTTCACCCGGTCTTCCAGCATGCCGGTGACGGACGCGTGGTCATTGTCATACCCATAGCTAGTCAGTCGATAGATGCCGGGCTGCACGCCGACGATGTCGAAGCTGCCATGGTGCGAGTACTCCCTGCTGTGGCTCCAGTCATACTGTCCGAATGCATTGAGCTCGCTGCCGTCTTCTCCAAACTGCGTCATCTGCACGTACGGATCGGTGACCAGGCGGCCGTCGGAATATTTCACGGTGCCGCTCAGGATCGGTATCACCACGTCCACGGTGGCCGGCTGGCCGGCCACGATCGTTCCTGTCGCGCTGGCGAACGGCCTGTTGTTATTGTCCTTGCATGCGTGCGCTACGTCGACCCTGAACGGTCCGGGCTCCAGACCCACGATGGGTTGCAGCCGATCGGGGCTCAGCCGGTCAGCCTGCAGTTCGATCATGCCCTGGGCCGTGTGCACGTACACCCACTTGGCGCCGCATTCGGCAAAAACGTGATGAAGTTTCTCGTTGGGCTTGCGGTCGCCATCCAGCAACCGGATGGTCAACGAATTACCTTCCGAGAAGACGAAATCAGGCATCGCCAGGACCTGGCCCACACTGGTCAGGATTGCCTGTTGCGTCACCGTGTGATCGAACGTACCTGCGGTCACCGACACCGTGAACGGAACCGAGGTCGGCAGTTCGTCGAACAGGAACACGCCGTCGGCGCGACTGTTTGCATAACGCGTGAACGGCTTGCCGTCGATGGTGGCGCTCAATTCGACCCCGGCATAAGCAATCGCCGCACCGGTGTCGTAGCGCACCTGTCCGGTGAGCGACGCCGTGCCGCTCAGCAGGATATCTGGCACCGCCACCAGGCCACCCGCGCTGCCTTTCACCGGAAGGGATATCTCGCCCCCGGTGCTGGAGTCGCGGACACGCAGGATCACGTCGACGCCGACCGGCAGTACCAGCGCATAACGGCCGTCCTGGTCAGCGGAGGTGACATCGAGCTGCGCGAGCGTATCGGCCCGCAGCGCGCGAACCTCGCTCCAGCTGGCCGGGACCCCGCCACTGCGCATGATGCGACCGCTATATTGTGCCGCGGCCAAATCCAGCACCACCGTCTGCGTTTCGTTATCGCTTGCCGTGAACGTACGGTTGGTGGCGAAGAGCGGCTTCGACGGATGAGTGGCCGAGAGCGTGAATGTATCGCCCAGAGGCTGCACCGACAGCGTGTCGCTGGTGCGGCCATCGGTGAAATTCACCTGGCCGGCATAGCGTTCGCCGTCACGGTCGCTGATCAGCACAGTGACTTGGGATGGCAGCGGCAAGGCGCTATCCACTCGGACGCTCACCTGGACGCTGGTCATGCTCGGCAATTGCAGGTCTTGCGTGATGACTTCGCCGGCGCTGGCCGGCACGTCCGCCCGCACCAGTACCTCGCTCTCCTTCAGCGCGGTGAGCGTCAGATCACCCGGCGGCAGATGTTCGAAGCGGTAGCGGCCGGCCGCATCGGTTTCAGTGCGCAGGTGCACGCCTGGCGTGCCGCTCGATTGCAGCGCCAGCACGGCGCCCACTGCCGGCGTTACGCCGCCGCCCCGATAGACCGTGCCCTGGATCGTGGCGCCGCCCTGGAACGGCAGCAGTTCCACCGGCTGGCCGTTGATGGCCGCGCTGACGGTATAGCCGCCGCGCTGCGAGTACGCGTTGGCATTCAAAGCGATCGTGTAATGACCGGCGGCCGTCACCGCGATGGCTTGGGGACTGCCGTACACCAGCTGCTGCTCGTAGTTGAATGGCTCGCCACGGGTGATGGCGGACGATGCCAGCGTCATTCCTGGCGTGTAAGTCTCCCAGCGCAACGCCGGCACTGCGGGATCGCCGTCTACCGCCATGCCACGCGCAGCGATCGTCAGGCGGTCGCCCGGCTTGACAGCCACGGCGTACAGGTGACGTTCGCCGTCGAAGCGCAGGCGGCCGCGTTTGGCCAGCAATTCATCGAACACGAAATCGACAGTGGCCGTGACATTCTCCGGCTGCGCTATGTCGACCGTGGCGTGTTGCATGACGCCGTCGGCCGTTATCGCGCTCAGTTCGTTACGGCCGACGCGGAACTTGCGCGTCACGATCATGCCGTTGCCAGTGACGTTACCCGCGGATTCGCCATTCAGGGTAACGCTGGTCAATCCTTGCGCGCTGCTGTTGAACACGTTGATGTTCAGCTGCGACGGTACGAAGCCCAATGCGACCTCGAGTGTTCGTCCCTCGTCCGCGGCGTTCACCGTAACAGGGTAATTCACCGCAGTACCGGTGCTCGATACGGCGCGGAGCACGTAGGTTCCCTCGCGGACAACGAACGGCTCAAGCTCGCCATTGCCGGTAATATCGCCAAGCGCATGGCCACCGATGAATAACAGGTGGGTGGTCGCGGACGGATCGTGATGGGAAACTTTTACCTTCATCCACGCTGCCCGGTACACGAACGTGGCGTCGTATTCGCGCCCGTCATCCAGTGCGTCGACCTGGAACTCAATGGTTCTGGTGGGCTCGTTCTTCTTACTGACCGTTACCACGTTCAACCCTTGCTTCAGATCATAGTACAGCCGATCGATCGTCCAGCCATCGACGGCGTATTTGCCGTTGACATGGATCTCGGCCGGATTTTCCACAGAACCCAACACGCGCAGGCGCAGGCGCGCCGGATTGAATGCGAATGCCGTGGTCAGGGCCTTGCCGGCCTCCGCGGCCGTGACAACGACCTGGGCCGATTTGGTGACGCCGGCAACCCCGGTCACGGTCACCGTGTGGGTGCCCTTATCGAGAGGAGTCGGTCCGATGACATGGCCATTGCGGCCATAGCCTGCCAACTTGCCGTCAATGGTGACCGCCAGAATCTCTTCGGCATAGGTACTCGCGAGCGTGATCGATAATATTGCCGGTCGCAACATCACCGTCTCGGTAATGATCCGATGATCGTCGGCGGGCAGCACCGTGATCTGGCGCGTGATCGTTTCACCATAGCTGGTTTGCACTTTCAGCTCATGGGTTCCGATCGCCAGCGCCAGGTAGCTGCTCGTGCCGCTGCCGTTCAACGTCGCGATATTCCTGCCATTCACAGTGACGGTGGCCGTGGCCATTACAGCCGTACTGTCGATACGGGCCTGCAGGTAGGCAGCCGCCGCGTTGATCGAAGAGTTGGTTTCAACTGCCTGGCCCATTGTCCGGAGTTCGAGGGTCATGCCTGCCGTGGCGCCGCCATCAAGCGGGCGCGCCACGATCCGATAGGTGGCTGGAGGTGCGACGATGGCATAACGGCCGCCATCGTCGGTACGCACGATGAAATCGCTTGCAGAGAACTGATAGTCGTCGAAGCCCGTCAGCCCGACGCGCCCGCCGGCCACGAGGTTTCCTTTGGTGGTGCGCAAGGCGCCGACGACGACGCCGACATCATAGATGACCAGATCCTGCCGCAGCGATGCCTCGTCCAGTGGCGTCGTGGGAATCACGCGGCCACGCAGCGCACCGTCGATCAGGACGTCGAGTTTCACGCGTCCCCGTCCATCGTCGTCCAGGATGACATCGTTGAAGGAATAATTGCCGTCGGCGTCGCTGCGGACCAGGAATTCGTTCCAGTCAGGATGGTCGATTGCAATGATTCCGCCTACCGGCATGTCGCGCGTGCTCAGCCGCACCCACGCATTGGCTACCGGGCGCGCCTGGTCGTCCAGCACCCGTCCGCTGACCGAATACTGTGCATGGTAGGCCCGCTCCAGCTCCAGCGTTGCCGTTTCATTTGCCATGCGCAGCTCGCTGTCGGCCCGCGCGAATTTGCGCACCAGGCCTTCCGCGCGCATCGCCGTCAGACCATAAGGCGCGCGCGGCACTGCATCGAAGCGGGCCACGCCGGCCGCGTCGGTGACCGCCTCGTATCCTGCCGCCAGCGTGCCACGCAGGGCCAGGGCGACACGCACGCCCGCCTGCGGCACGCCTGCCTCGGTGACGCTCACCTGCAGGTCGGTCAGCCCCACCAGTTTCAGCTGATGGTGGCGCTGCTCGCCCGGCGTCGTCAACCCGTCGTGCACCAGCGCCAGTTCGCCGTCCGCATGGCGGACATCGAGCACATAAGCGCCCAGCGCGGTCTTGCCGAAATCGAATTCGCCGTCCTGGCCGGCGGTCAGCTGGCGCGCGTCTTCCAGCGCATGACGCAGCACTACCGTCGCTCCGGTTGCCGGTTGTCCGCTCGACAGCAGCAGCTTTCCGCTGACCACGCCCGTGCCCAGCAGCGTCAGATCGACGCCGACCTGTTCGCCGTTGGTCTTCAGCGTTCCCTCCACGCTGGCGCCCAATCCATTCGCATCGACGCTGACCGTGAACGCGCCAAGCGACACGCCGGCGATCAGGTATTCGCCCTGGGCGTCGGTACGCGCGGTGAACCGCTGCCCGTTCGCCGCCGCCAGGCGCACCTCGATTCCCGCAACGCGCTGGCCGGCGCCATCCAGGACCTTGCCGGACACGCTGCCGCCGTCGGCAAAACTGCCGAACACGAGGTCGCGCTGCACTTCCTGGCCGGAAGCCGCAAGCACGATGCCGCCTGCGCTGCCCTGCAGCTGACCATTGTGCAGCGCCTGCAAGGTATAAGGCCCGTCACCGAGCAGCAGCGCGTCGAAGTGGAACTTGCCTTGCGCGCCGCTGATGGCCTGTGTGACCAGTCCGCGCGCGGCCGACAGCAGCCGTACCTGCACGCCCGCCTGCGGCAACGCGGCCTGCAGCACGCGGCCGGCGATCGCGCCGGCGCCCTGCAGCTGCACGGCGACCTCGGTCACGCCGTTTCCCGTGGCGCTGGCTGTAGCGGTGGCCAGTGCGCCGTTGACGGGGTTGCGCACGGTGACGCTGAACGTGCCGGCCGAGAAGCCGGCAATGACGGCCGCGCCGTCCGCGCCGGTCTGCGCGCTGCGCACCTCGCCCGGATACTGGGCATGCACCAGCGTTACCTGCGCGCCCGGCACGCTCTGGCCACTGTCGGTGGCGCTGACCCGCACCGTGCCCTGGGCACTCAGCTTGAGGTTGATCGTGGCGGTCGAGCCGTTCGCCGCCAGCACGCCGGTCGCGCTGGCGCGCGCGCCACTGGCTGGCGCCAGGACGGACAAGGTGTAATCGCCGGCCGGCGCGTCGGCAAGCCGGTATCCGCCCGTGGCATCCGTGGTCTGCACGGCGAAGCGGGTCAGCGGCGCGTTCAGCTGGATCGTGACCTGGGCCCCCGCCACCGGCGTGACGCCGTCGGCCTGGGTGACCTTGCCAGCGATCGCGCCACGCGGCCCGATCTTGATGAGGCGCGAAACGGCGGTGCCTTCGTTGGTCGCACTGATGGTGACCTGGCGGCCGACGTTCTGCCCGCTGGCAGGCACGGGTACGGTCAGGACGCCGTCCGCGCTGACGGTGGCGTAGGCGCGGTTGCTGCTGACATAGTTGGTGCCGGTCGCGCCAGCGGTGGCGTTCCACGTGGCGCCATCGCCGCCTTTGCCGGTGACGGCAAGCTGCACCGACTGGCCATACGATACATTGGCCGGGCCGGACATTTCCAGCGACTTCGGGATCGGCGCCGTGCTGCCCCACTGGATCGGGCCAGCGACGAACTCATCGCCGCCGGCCGGCTTGACGATCCCGGTCTGGCCCAGCGTGCCGTCGCTGCACACGGCCCGGATGCGATACTGTCCCAGTTCCGAAGGCACGCCCGGAATGACGTAGTAATCGCCATCCATCGTCGCGTTGCGGTTCAACGCGCTGACCACGCATGCGGCGCCTGCCGCAGGCCCAGGCGGCGGCGCAGCGACCTGCGCCAATGTGCTGGCGGGCCATGACAGCAATACCCCGAGCATCAGCATCAGGACAAGCACTGCACTGGACAATTTCGATGGTATCGCTGACGTGATCTTCACTGGAGTTCCTGCCTTCGCTGGATGGCTGTGACGCCTCTTGTGTTGTTATTCCGCCGGGCGGGTGATGCGGATTTCGGTCTTGCTTTCGTCCCACAGCATGCCGCTGCCATGGAATACCGGATCGGCCGCCAGCTCCTGCACGGCTTCCCAGCGGCCGTTATTGAAGCGGAACGACATCGTGCTTTCGAAGTGACGAATGCCGAGCGGCGTGACCTTGCCTGTTTTGCTGTCGTGCAGGGTCAGTTCGTTGGCGCTATTGGTGCGATAACGTACGAGGGCATAGGAAGTGCGCTGGCGGCCATAATCGGCCTTCCCCACCAGTACGGCGGGACGGGTGGTCAGGATCCCCTTCCAGGGTGCGACAATGTCCGCCGGCTTGCGGCCTGCTTCTTGGTAGCGCTTGGTCATCATCGCCCGCGCCTCTTCGGACCAGATGCTGAGCCACCAGTCGTAATCCCCGGCCGCCATCGCGGACAGCAGTGCGATCGCGGTGTTTTCCGGAGTGTTGTAGCGCGCCTGTTCGCGGCTGACCGCCTGTACCGGAAGCGACGGCGTGTAGGTGCCGACATCGACCTTGGTCACGCTTTCGACAATGACCTTCTTGTTGACAGTGACGAGCTGTGGTTGCGTACTACCGGACTGCGCCTGGGCGTGCACATGAGTGGCGCCAGTCATCAACAAGGCTGCCAGCATGAGGGTGCGCTGCATTTTCATGGTTATCTTTTGTAATCAGGTGGTTTCAAGAAGCTGCCGTGCGCGTGGCGAGCAGCGGCGGTCCAGCGCGATTGCGCAGGCGGCGAGAAGGACTCCGACGAAGCCCAATATGAGCATCGCAGCCCGTGGCATGTATTTGAACAGGACGGCGTTCTCCGGTCTTGCGGGATCGACCCAAACGGTGATCGGGCTGCCGACGCGCGGCAACTTCTCGAACATCGCGGTCAGGCCATCGATCATCGAACCGGACGACCAGCCGGGGCAGAACACCATCGCGTCGCCGCGGTACGCACGGCCGCCATGGCGATAGGAGTACCCGACCTTGGCATCCAACATGTCGCGCTTGCCCACGCTGCGCGCTTCATACCTTGCTTCCTCCAGCACACCCTGCACCGACACCATGTCCGGCCCGGCCCAGGCGTTGCGGCCACAGGATTCCCATCCGACGAATGCGAATCCGGCGACCGGCAGATAAAACAGGGCCTTCAGTGCCAGCAGCGTAGTGAGGACCGTGAAAGAGGAGGGCATCATCAATCTCCAAATTTCGGCAGCGCGAACCTGATTTCATCGCCGGTTTTCGGCCCCACCAGCTCGATGCTGCGTTCGATATGTATGTATCCATCCAGTATTTCAAATACGACAAACGCAGTCACGCCATTCCATTGGGTCGCATTGACGACGCCTTCATCGCACTTCAACTCGATACCTGCCTGCAGCCCGGACTTGAGACCGCCGGTGACCTTGACAGCCTCATCGCCTCCATCCTTGACTATTGCACCAGCTTCTCCGGTGAACTCCGCAAAGAGCGATCCGCCACCTCCCCAGCAGTCCTTCTTGTCGACACAAGGAACACTGGCGACCGATCCGCTGACACCCACCCCCACTTCCGCGGACACAAAAAAGCCGAGCATGAGTTGGGACATGAGTCCGGCATCCATGGAGGGGAATGGCACGCGATAGGCGATCGGAAATGGCCCCAGTCCAAGACTAAGCTTCGCTTCCAGCTTGGCCTCGGTTCCCTTAACCTTTGCCCCCTGCTTGCTTTCGCAGCAGCTGTGAATCTCCTGAGCAGTCAGCGACGCCTTGATGCCATCGATCTCCACTGGGAAACCAAGCCCGTTGACGATGTCGAAGACCTTCTGGAGTCCAGCGAGATTGGTTTCGAGGACGTTCGCAGGTCCCTTATCGTCTTCCACGGGCGTGCCAATGCACGAACCATCGCGGCAGGTATCGCCCGTCGTGCAATACAGCTTGTCATCACAACCGCCGGAGGTAACGCGGCAGCTCTTCACCGGGCATTTGCCGCCGGAACTGGTCAACGTCCAGCAGTCGGGGCAGGTCGGCTCGCCGCCGCTGCCCGGGCAATCATCCGGCGGTGGTGGATTCGGCACCGGGTGCCAGCCAGCCTTGCTGATGCCGGTGCCCGGATCGGTGACCAGCGAGGCGGCGTCCTCGGTCACCGTGGCCTGTCCCATCTGGACGAAGGTGGCAAGGTCATGGTCCCACTGGTAGACGGGCTTCTTTTCGCCCGGCTTGAGGCCGGCCGTGTTCGGGATCCGGAGCTGGATCGGCGGATCGAAACGGGCGCCGGACGGCTGGATGGTGGCTGCCGGCGCCATGAAGCCGGCATAGCCGCCAGGAGGCGTCATCGGCAGCTTGTCGAAGCTGATCGGGCTGACCACGAGCGGTCCCGTGCGGCTGCCGTCCGGGAAGGTCACGCTGTTGGCGAACACGGTCATCTCGTAGCCGTCATGGCCTGGCATCCTGATCACGACGTCCTGGTCGCCGCCCACGACTTTGGCTTCGGCCATCTGCAGTTCGGGCAGGTAGACCGGGTGAGTCAGCTGGTTCTGCGCGCCCTTGATCGCGGTGGCCTCGAAGTGCAGCGCCGGGTATTGCTGGCCCTGCAGGTTGACCGTGCGGCCGTCGACGAACAGGTCGATCTTGCCGGGCGGGACATTCTCGAATGCGAACCGGCCCTTCTCGTCCACCGTCGTGCTGAGCGCCGTGCGGCCGATCGACATGCGTGCGCCTGGCAGCGGCTGGCCCTTGTCGTTCAGGACCATGCCCGAGAAACGGGTCGGTCCATCGCTCGTCTGCAGTGCCTGCAGGGTGAAAGTCGCTTCGAAGAAGGCGTCGCCATTCTCGGCCGGCGTCGCCTTCACGATCGTGGGGCCGGCATTCGGGCCCAGCGTCGGGCGCACCGCCGCGTAACCGTTCCTGTCGGTCTTGACGATAATGCTGTCGCTGCCGTTGTCGAACAATGCTGCGCCGGCCGCCACGCTGAACTTGACGTCGGTGTTGGCGATGCGGTTCTCATGCGCGTCGGTGACAACTGCCGTCAGCGGCTCGAGCGGCTGCCCACCCGCGGCCACGTACTGGTTGACACCGAGGTCCGGGCGAATGTGGTTTGGCGGGCCTTTCTGGCCGCTGGCCACGAAGTGCGCATCCTCGACGATGTCGATGCTGCTGGCGCGCACGGCATTGCTGCCCGGACCGCTCTGCTTGCCCAGCACCATCCAGACACTCGCCAGGCCGTTGGCGTCGGTGGTGACCACCAGGTTGCGGGCCAATTCGGCGCCCTCTCCGGCTGCCTGCGCACGCGAGAGCACGCCGGTGCCGCGGGTGACGTCGAAGGTGACGGGCGCGCCGGAAAGCGGCTGGCCGGCCGCGTCCAGCGCCGCTACGGTGAATGGCTGCGGCAGCGCCGAGCCGGCCACTGCCTGCTGTCCGTTGCCGCCATATATGGTCAGGCGCGCCAGGCCCGCTGCCACGCGCGTGATCTTCACTTGCGTGCCGCGCGTGTTGCCTGCCTGATCGCGTGCGGTGACGGTCAGCGTGTTCTGGCCAGGTTCGAGCGGCACGGCGCTGGCCAGGAACTGCTTGTCGCCGACCTGCGCATCGACGCTGCCCTTGGCGCCGCTCACCGTGACCGTCGGTTCGACGGCTCCATAATATCCCTCGACGGCATCGTTGACGGTGCCGCGCACATCGATCGTGTTGGCCGAGGTGACGCCATTCTCCAGCGGCGCCTCCACTGACAGGAACGGCGCGGTCTGGTCGACCGACAGCGTGACCGATGCCGTGCCCACGCGGCCCTGGGCGTCGGTGGCGACCACAGTGAGGAGATTGGTCCCCTCATGCAGGAAGAAGTCCTCGAAACGCCAGCCCGTGCCCGACACCGCGGCCTGCTGCTGATTGATGGTCACGCTGGCGACGTTCTTGCTCGTCGTGCCGGTAAGCGTGACGGGACGCTGCACATTGCCGGTCAGGTCGCGCGGACTGGTCGCCACGGATGCGCCCAATGTGCTGCGGTCGGCCGGAGAGGTGATCGTCACGGTCGGAGCGACAGCATAGTTGAGCGTGGTGACCGCTTCCCGGACCTGGTTGTCGGCATAGCGCGCACGCGCGGTCAGCAGATTGTCGCCTTGCACCAGATCGATCGTGGCGCCATAGCTGACCTGTCCTGCCGCCTCGCTCAGACGCGTCATCGGCAGCCCGTTCAATGTGACTTCGCTTGCCGACGAACGATTCGAGGCCGTCACGACACGGATCTCGGCGCGCGGCGCGCTGACGCCGCTCGGCGTGTCGGATTCGCTGAACCATACCTGGTAGTCGCCAGGGGCTTCGATTTCGAACGTCCACATCGCGGAGGCTTCCCGGCCCTGGGTATTCGCGACCCGCAGGAATGCGATATGGCGTCCCGGCGTCAATCCTGTCGCCTCGACCGAGAACCCGGTGGCATCGATGCGCGCCGCCGCAGTGACATCCTGATCGTTGATCGTGATCCGGGTGCGCGCCGGGTCGATGCCAGCCGGATCGGCATATGCAGCGCTCAGATGCACCGGCGCTCCGAATGGAAGCATGCTGTTTCTTGCTGGCTGCAGCGCAGAGATGGTCGTGCTGGCAGGAGGTTCGATCGTGAACCGTGCTTCGCGGCGCGTCTGGTTTCCTGCCTTGTCGGCGACCTGCACTTCGAGTACATGGGTTCCGGGTTTCAGCTGTCCAGCGGGCGCCACCATCTGCAGGCGGTCGGCGGCGATGTCCGCGCTGCCGGTCACGTCGGCGCCGTCCAGTCTGATCTTGACGGAAGCCGTATCGATACCGCTGCCGATATCGCTGTACTGCGCGTGGATGATCACGGCGGCGCCGGCGGCAAGTCCCATGCCTTCGCTCGGCAAGAGGTGATCGATCACCGGCGCGCTGCGCACCACGAAATCCCAGCGCTTCTCGTTAGTGGCGCCATTGCTGTCCGCCACGATGAGACGGATATCGTGCGCGCCCTCGGCCAAGGGCTGCTCCGGAACGTGGCGCACTCCGGCGGCGCTCACCTGTTGCGGAACCACGGCTACGCCATCAATCAGCAACTGCACGCGCGCCGGATCGATCATGGCGCCTTCCGAGAACGTGGCGCCGATGACCGGCGCCTGGTCCGCTGCGACCGTGCTGCCCGGCGCCGGCGAGAGGCTGGCGGCGGCGATCGGCCCTTGTGCATCGACCGTGAAGCTCCAGATGCTTTCGGCAAGATTGGAGGCCCGGTCGGCGACGGTCAGTCTCACCGTATGGATGCCGCCCGCCAACGGGGCTGCGGGCGTGAAGGAGATCCCGGTGGCGCTCACCTCGGCACGGTCCGTGACGTTCTGGTTGTCCAGCCACATATGCACACCGGACGCCTCGACACCGCTTCCCTTGTCGCCGCCGTCCTCGTAGCTGGCTGCGATGCGCGGAGTAGTATCGGTGATCGGGACATCCTTCGGCGTCTCGCCGCGGATCACCGGAGCGCCGCTGTCGATCGTGAAGCGCCAGGTAGCGGTGGCGGCGTTGCCCGCCTTGTCGGCCACGGTAAGCGTCATCACATGCATGCCCTGCGGCAGCGGAACGGCCGGGACCAGCACCAATTGCGTGGCGCCGACCTGAGCTTGCGCAGTGACGTCCACGCCATCGAGCAACAGACGGATCGCGGCCGGATCGATGCCGGCGCCGCGGTCCTGGTAGGCCGCCGTGATGCGCACCTGGGCCTGCGCATTGAGCAGGATATCGTGTGGCGCAGTGGCGGTGATTTCGGGAATGCTGCGCGTAACGAAGCTCCATCCCGAATTCGTCACGCGGCCACTCGTGTCGGTGACCGAAAGCTGCACCTCGTGGCTTCCTTCGGTCAGCGCCTCGCGGGGAGTATAGGTAATGCTCTGGGTGGTGACGACTGCTTGCGCCGTCACGTTGCGCCCATCCACCATGAGGACGGTCTTCTTCGGCGCTACGGTGGCGCCAGTGCCGGCAAAAGCGGCGCTGATCGTCGGCACGCTGTCGGCGGGCAGTATTGCACCCTGAACCGGCTTCAGGGCGCTGATGGCAATGCTGCCGTTGACGACGCTGAAGCTCCATTCTTCGGTATGGCGGTTGCCGGCGATATCGCCCACGGTGAGGGAAACGCGATGGGTGCCCTTTGCCAGCGCCCTGGCTGGCGTATAGAGTACGCCGTTGGCGGTGACGCTGGCCTGCGCGGTCACGTTCACGCCATCCACTTTCAGCACGGTCGCATCGATGTCGATCCCGCTTCCGCCGACATCGTCAAAGTCCGCACCGATGAGCGCGGTGGCATCCGTGCTGCTGCGATTGGCAGGCATGCGGCCCGACGTCGACGGCGCCCGCGTGTCGATCATGAACGTCCAGCTCGCACGACTGCGGTTGCCGGCACGATCGGCCACGCTGAGCTCTACCGCGTGATCTCCATCGGCCAAGGCCCGCGACGGGCGCAGACTGATACTGCTGCTGGTGATCGTGGCATTGGCAGTAACATCCTTGCCATCCAATATCAATCGCACTTCGCCGCTATCGATACGGCTGCTGCCTTCCTCGAAACGTGCCCTGATCGTCGGTCTCGGATCGTTGAGCGGCTCCTGTGGCGACAATGTGCCGATCACTGGACCCGCATTCTCGCTGCCCTGGGTGAAACTCCACTGAAACAAGAACTGGAATTTCACGTCATAAAAGGCAGAGGCCAACAAGTCGGTCCAGATGGAGTGGCCGCCCATGCCTGCCAGGCCCACCACCTGCTGATCGATACCATCGACACCGTCATTCGCATATTGCCAACCGGCGCCTACTGCTTTCTTGCGATCGAAGCGACGGTCGAAATACTGGCCGGCCCGAATCGTGATCGTATCGCTGCTCGCCTTGTTCTGGTATGCCGCGACGGTACCGAATGATGCGGCCGCGTCGATGACGACAAGCGCCGGCAATTTGCTCTTGATAGTACCTGCGACATTGACTGCCTTGGCGCCGGAATTGCGAATATCGACGCGATAAACATAATCGTAGAGCAGGGAGTTCTTACCCTCCTGCACCAGTGTTTTCGAAACCGGGTGATAGTCAATGGGGAGAAAGCGTGGGAAGAGCGCTCCGTGGGCAGCAGCAGGCTGGGCAACCGCCAGCACAAACAACCAGCATACCAACAGCACCCGCATTGGGTTGGTAAGGATCAGACGCCAAAGCCCGGCAAACAATACCATCAGCACACTCCCGAATCGATAAGCACCTTTTTGTTTCCAAACAAAAAGGTTGCCGGATGATAACAGGAGGCGAGCCTGAAAGATCACCTGCGGTAATCAATACTTATTTATTTCTGGTTGTGGTTTTTGGTGAGCATCTTGCACCAGCTTTCGTGATATCGATTTGTTGCCATATTGTCAGATAATCGTGACTTTATTTAACGCTCGTTTCAGGATTTCATTACCTTTTTAACAGAAATCACATTTGATATACGTTTTCTTATTTCTGCTTTTAAAACTAATGCTTATTTCCTGATAAGTTTCATGAATTAAATATATGACACTGGAATAAATTACATCGCATGTGCTTGAATAGCCATTCTGATCAAAGCGTGAGCAGGCAGCAGGCGCCTGCATGTCAGATGATTTCAGGAGCCATATCGGACTCGCACGATTGGTCGCGTACCGTGCCGCAGTTTGGCGCGTGATTCCCGAGTTTGGGCTCCCCAAAGCAAAAAACCCCGCTCAGATCACTGAGCGGGGTTTTTCTATATAACTAGCCTGACGATAACCTACTTTCACACTGGTTGCAGCACTATCATCGGCGCAAAGTCGTTTCACGGTCCTGTTCGGGATGGGAAGGGGTGGGACCGACTTGCTATGGT
>Ga0265780_10002792_pt1 | contig 23438 bp, 30 predicted proteins | sample P1T30metagenome_FD_192432 | JGI IMG/M metagenome (GOLD analysis project Ga0265780, IMG submission 192432) | Plant litter microbial communities from East Loma Ridge, Irvine, California - P1 T30 | ecosystem: Environmental > Terrestrial > Plant litter > Unclassified | place: USA: California... | reverse complement strand
GACGATGTCGCAATATCGATATTGGTTGCATTAGAATGCATCCGTTGCAGCTTTTGGTGGATGTGTGCAACTGATTGCTCGATAGTCGCGTATGATGCAGCTTTGCTGGCAGATTTCGGTCGGTAGTAGTAGAGAAGGATCAGGATGGCCGCGTAGGTGCGCCAGTTTCTGGGGAGTATGCTCATGATGACAGGGTGTGCTGGATGTTCTCACAGGAAGTTAACCCTATACAGTATTGTGAGCTGCGAGCTTTTATGCGAACCTCCGCTTGACAAGCGGAACGTCAGAAGGTCGAGTGGTTTGCTATAGACATGACTGGAGAGAACCAGAACGCACGACGCTACGCCGCATTTCGGAGTTATGGTCCAAGACAAGAGTCGATGTGAATGAGATCCAAGTGCGGCATGGTAATGCTGAAGACATCAGTAATTCTCCCGAACCCTGTAGTTTTGGTACAATTTCAAGTTACAAATCCGCTCTCGCCTTCCTTAAATTCAAAAGCGGCTCCTTACTTATCGCGAGTAACTCACTTACCTACTTCAACAGCATAGTATTCTATATGCGCCGAATGAATCTATGTAATTTCTGCGGCTTTGGGTTCGCGAGCGGGAAAATGTTGCATCATCGAGTAGGCAACAGTACGTGCAAGAGAGTACTTTCGTTCTTTTGACGTATTTCAAGACATCAAATCCTACATCAAGCACTTTGAGATGATGAGTATGGTCTTGCGCAGTCTCCAGACTCACACTAGAATCTTTCACATGTGACATAACCTGATTTGCATTTCTGAAGGCTCGCTAGGCGAGCAAGGCTGATATCACGGAAGTCAGAGAAAGGGCAGACACACGTGCATTCTCTACTGATTGATCCCCCTCATTCATCCCCGTTCCCAGCGCATCGCAATTACCATAACCATCCAACCATTTCTATCTCCCATTCTCCGCAAATACTACCCTACTCCAGTGCCTCCTCATCCATCTGCTCCTCCACTGCTTCCACCGCCATAACATCCATATCTTTGTATGCAGAAATTATCAGGTCAAACCTCATCTGAACCCACTTCTCTAATTCCTTCAGGGCCTCGATCTTGATTTCGCACAGACGAGTCTCCTTGTATACATAGGCGGTCTTTGCCAGCGTGCCTTCTTTCTCCACCTGCTTCGCTCGTAGCGCGGCAGTCCAGGAGGTCTTGTCTACTTGGCGGGTGGTGATGTTGATGGTATGATCGATGAAGGCTGGGGCAGCCTTGATCTTGAGCGAGGTGAGGATGGCATTGGCATCGGTTATCATCTTGGCGACGGCATTGGCCTCGATGGTGGCGATTGCACGCTCGGTGGTGGATTTCTTGTATGCCCTGGTGACGAATGCGGCAATGGAGAGGCCGGTGACGGAGACTACTCCTGCGATAAATTGCCCGGTTGTCATGTTTTGGAAAGTCATTGTGTGGCTTGTGAGCGTGTTTGAGATCGAAGTGATGGGAAGATGTGTGGTGGAAAAAGGATCAGCGGGTGTCCCACGCTGGTATTAAGGAGCTCGGTGCTTGCTGCCCGCTTGCATGGGACAAGGACAGACAGAGCCTGATCAAAGAAAGAACTCGACCGGAAGGCACGAGAACAAGCTACAAATGACCATGGCCAGCACGTGCTTTGTAGAAGGACGATGAAAGCTGAGTCGATCATGTGACTTAAATAGCTGACTATACATCTTCTCATACTGATTGTTTCGTAGTATCTATGTGCACCAAAAGGAGTCGATCATGGAACATAAGACCTAGCCTCAACAAACCTGAAGCACCCAATCGTCGCCAACCTCCCTTCAAAGTTTCACCTTGTCAATCTCCTCCTTACCCGCTTTCAGAGCCAGATAGCGTGCGTGATCATGATCCAGATACTGCCCATCGTACATCAAGCACATCAAATTGTGCAATTCCGACACAGCCGCGCACTTGCTGGGCGCCCGAGCACCCTGCAGCAAGACCTTAGGCTTGCAAGGAAGTGCCCAAAGGCTATTTTCCTCAAGCACGGCAACCCAATGATCGTCCCCGTATGCATAATCATAAATCTCGAGGCTCGTATTGGGCTCATACCGGAGCAGCGTCTTCTGATTGATGTGGGCGAGCATGACGTCCATTTCGCCAGCCCATTCGCCGGAGCAAAGGACTTCTCGGAGCCGACAGGCGCGATCGTCGCTCTTAGAGGCTGGAGCAAGTATTTGATTTTTACGTTGATTGTGGTGATTGCAGCACAGCTCTTGCTTTGCAGACTTGAGGAGGCTGTCGTGGTAGAGCTGACGGCCTTGGAAGTCGATGCTGAGTGAGCCGATGATAGCGTAGAAAAACAGCGGCGGCCCAGGCGATGACTTTCTTCCAAGAGACCATGGTGATGCTATGGATGGTGGGAATTTGTAGGGCTAGAAACCACGTTGTTTTGGTGGAGAGCGTGCAAGGTTAGAAACCGGTGTTGTAGTTGTTGTTTCTGTGGCTGTATGAGTTGGTTGTGAGGAACAAGAGTAACAGTTGTAGCTACGCATAATATAGTCAATGAGGATGCTTACTGTCGCAGCGTCTGGAACAAAGTGCATGCTTTAGTGAGACATATGTCGTTCACCGTCGACATCTTGTAAGACAGCAAGCGTCAACCACAGACATGCGTCCAAGACACGAGAAGACGTGAGACGCAAAGAAGATTCACCACAATGACTTCCCATTCTTATCCAATAATGTGACAATCTGCTCGTACAAAGTCTCGGGACTCTAAGCCCTCCCGCTCATCGCAACCCATGGCTGCACCCAATGTGCGACCAAGAAGAAGCCAAACAATTGAGGCATGAGATAAACAAACACGGACGCCAAAACCCAGACCCCAAAAAAGACACGCAGGTGGGTCGTGAGTGCCGGAAGACTACCAGTGTAGATGCTGAGGATGGTGAAGCCGAAGAGGTACTGTAATGTGAAGGGTCGAGGTTCGTTCCGGCACCAAGGAAGAGACGTCTCCGTCATCGAGACGTGCCGTTCTGGCGCCATACAGCTACGCTCTAGTCCGTAGAGCGCTTCGTCCAATCGAACTTCACATCTTCCCTCGCCTTCGCCGCCGCGCGGCTCGGATCACCACAAACTGGTCCCCAAACCTGCTTCATATACGTGTCCGGCCCGTTCATATTACCCATCGCCTCGTAGTCTGCCCACATATTAGCCCAGCATCAAACCCCAAATTCCTCCCCCCAAATTCCCATACTTTCCCCCAATACCCTTCACATAAAGTTGCACTTACAGCAATAAAAGCGCCCCGGAAACACGACATTATCGTCACACCGCGCCATCGCGCACCCAATGCGGCTCGAGTCACGCCATACCATCTGGCTGAAGTGTCCCCAAGCGGCATCGAAAGGCCCGACTTGGCCGTACGGGTACTTGGTCTCCTCCTCGTGCCAACCGTGGGTCGCCTCGCGGGCGAATTCCACCCACCTAGCGTGGTCGCCCTTCTTAGGTGCGGGTCCGACGGCGGAGAGGTTGCTGCCAGCGCGCTCCTGGGAAGGACATCAGCATTTCCCACGATTGCAGATGAAGAGTGAAGGGTATGGATGGGTTTGGGTGTCGAAAGATTGGCTTACGTGAGTCTGGTGCTGGGGGCACTTGTTGACGTCGTTCTGAGCCTTGTCGGCGAGCTCGGGGTCCCAGACCAGGTCTTGTGCGCAGTGTAGGCGGCGCCAGTACCAATGTGCGCGCATGACGGCGCTGATGAAATCCGGGTCGTCGTTGCGAGGAGCGGAGTCGTCCTTGGGGTCGCGGGTCTTGAGGGCGGGGGAGGGTGCAGCGACTGCCGCGGCAGCCATGACGGCGACGAGAGAGGAGATGAGCTTCATGTTGTGTTGTTGGTTTTGTTTCTGTAGGGAATAGGTCTGTTTAGGTATGCTTGAGGATATGGGCGCAGTTGATCTGTCGATGTTGTGCACTGTGGTAGGTCTGAGGTTTGAGGTCGCAAAAGAGTGGCAAGATGCAAGTTGTCAAAAAAAGTGGACGTGGATGTGGGTGAGAGAAGGAAGGATCGCGGAGGTGACGTGTTGTTCATATGGGGTAATGTTATTCCATGTGTTTACAAGTTGCGGTTGCCACTGCAAACGGGATCCACTTGACGAACGGCGAGGGTATATAGCGGAAAGTAAGTGATGACGGCGCGGGGAAATGAGTGTGCATGTGACACATCAACAATGTGATCGCCGTTCGCTCATAGTAAAGGTTTGAAATAGGGCATGCTTCGTGAACGTTGAACGCGAACGGCTCGGCCGTGCCTCCCCACAAACGTTCACGAGGAACGATGCCTTCACATGTGATTGGCTCGTGGTTTGCACCGTCCTTTCCTAAGGTAAATTGGTAAAGTGCGACATGACACCGCCGTGTCCCGCATCATTGTGATGCGCATGTCGAGAGTGAAGGATACCGCGCTGGGCACCAATTGCCCCTGGACGTCTGAACACCAAAGTTACCACAACAGATTCATGAAAGATCAAATTCGAGCTCTGTCCTATTCTCATCTTGAGCGCTGTGGCGTCTGTCAATATGTCAGAACCCATTGTTATACAAACCGTCCACGTGCGCGTAGGACTAGATCTCGTGTGGTGCTGTGCAACAATGTGTTGAAGAGCATTGGTCGAGTACCGAGCACGGAAGCTTGCACCAGATACGTTCGCAGCACAAGAGTACGTGGACGCTCGAGATCATCTGCATTGATCTCGAGTCCGCCCAGCGTTTGCGAGCCCATGTGTATCAAGCGGCGGGGTAAACGGGTACGCGGGAACCACGAAAGAGTGGGTGTTCCAACCGTGAAATGGCGTACAGATGGGAAGCCGCATGCTCGTAACCAGCCCAGCGTCCAAGTTTTTCACGATTCCCTCGAAGCGACTGTCCAACCTTCCCATCCTTGCCCACTCGAATCATTCGTCCATCCCCTAACGTCGACGCTATTCCTCTTCTCGGTCTCTCAGTCGTTCTGCGAATCTTTGCATCTTTTCCTACCACATTCGCTCTATCTCTGGATTTTCCAGTCGCAGTCATTCCCACACTTCTCGTACATTCCGTTCGTGTGCCCTCAATTGAATTCGTTCTATTTCCTCCAACTGTTGAAGAATGGCCGCATTTCGTCGCTGAAGTTGAGGCCCCTAGCCCTCCTTGAGCCGCTTGGCCGGCCGTCCCATCATCTCACTATCCACCCCACTTCTCTTCGTGCCCGGCAAGCTCCCGGTGCGAATGTCATTATCTTCCTGACTCACTCTTCTGACTGGGTACTTGATCTTACTGTCCGCGAAGCAGTTGTCCGACGGCTTGCCATACTCGCTGAAGTACTTGTGCTCTAGCGCCTTCTCGGCGGTCAGGCGCTTCAGCGGGTCATACTCTAGTAACTGCTTGAGCAGGGAGAGACCCTCGGGACCTGACGTATCTGGACCAGGGGCTGCGGGGTACTGGTTGTTGTTTAGCGTTTGTGTATACCAACGCTCGAGGCCGTCGCCGTTTGGGCGCGCATAGCGTGTGGCGATGAGGGAAGAGAGCTGTGGGTACTCGGGCATGGCGGTGAGTAAAGGCCAGCGATCTTTTTGCGGCATGCCCATTATCTCCACAATCTTTTGCATTTGATTGCGTTGGAAGGGGACCGTCTTTTTGGAGTCCATCTTCGCCTCTTCGCCCTTAAAGATGGGGCGTAGGGACAGGAGCTCTGCGAAGATGCAGCCTACGGCCCAGAGGTCGACGGCGGGCGTGTAGTGGCGGCTGCCGAGGAGGAGTTCGGGTGCGCGATACCATATTGTCACGACGACTTTGTCTCCGCTGAAGAGAGATTGCAGAGGCTTGTAGAATAGTCGGGCAAGTCCTAGATCGCCTATCTTCACTTTGCCGGCGCTGGTGACCATGATGTTGGCGGGCTTGAGATCGCGATGCATCACCCAATTCCGGTGCAGGTAGACGAGGCCTTGCAGAAGCTGGTACAGAATGGATTTGATGGTCCGTGCGGGTATAGCTTGCCGCTGCGGTTGGTTGTGATGGTGGATGATCTGGAGCAGGTCGTGCTCTGCGTACTCGAAGACGATAAAAATGCACTTTTCTTCCAGGATGATTTCTACCGTGTGCACGACGTTGGGGTGTGCGAGCTCGGTGCAGAGAGCCATTTCTCGGATGGCTGACTGCGAGATGCCTGAGTACTGCAGCTCGCCTTCCTTGTCAGGCTTGAACCTGGGAGCATTAGCCGTCATTCATTGAACTGGTCATCTGGCGCACTTCTTGATGGCAAACTCTCCGGTGCGGCCATTCTTGCCCTCGGCCTTGTAGACGCGTCCATAGGTGCCGCTGCTAATGAAGCCTACGATCTTGTAGCGCTCGTTGACCCGCTTTTTGTTGTTGTATCCAGTGAACATGTCCGCCGGGTCTGACGAAGGCCGGGTTAGTACTGATATTTGACGTTGTTTAGAAGAATGAAATTAAATGACGATGGTGAATGTGACATGGGTTGTTGAATTTAGCAACAAAGTTGAAGTCGAACTACGAAGTACCGTAAGGGTCCAACGCACGAACCAAAGAAGGCAGTTACGACGGACAGCGCGAATGCAGGCGCAGAATAGCGAGACCGGGTGACATGTCACTGCTGCAGATGCTGAGGAGACAAAGGGATGAGACACGACAACACACACAAATGACATGCACACGCGGACGCGCAGCGAGGCAAGAGGGCAGACAAGCTACATACGCACCGTTGAAGGCTGCGGCAACACTCTCACGCAGATTGGGCCGGGAGGAGCTTGGTGCTGATGGTGGGTCCGCAGAGGCAGAGACAGAAGATGATGGGGGATTCATCTTCCAGGCATCGTCTGCATATGCGCTTCGTTTAGTTGCCGTCTCCACATCCGGCTTCCCTTAGTTGCCGGTCATGCTCCGGAGCGTGCGTATGATGTGCGTGGACGTACAGGTGTTGTTTATGTCATGTATGATGTTTTAAATGTTTAAATACACACGGGATGGCATTACATGAGGCTTATCGAGGGTAGTTGTGCAATGCGTGAAGCTGCCTGCCGCTGAGGTCAGCTATCGTGGTGCCCGCCGAGCCGCATCGTTCCAAGCTTCACCTTGGAGCGCCTTCAGCCTTACGCCTGAAGCTCCGCACCACATATCTCGAGGTCAGGCAGGGAGTTGGAAGTACTTAATCGCATGCTTGATTACGCAATCGATATACCAAGATGCCTCTACGTTCATTGACGGACGGCCTGACGGGCTATTTCGTCTACATCCTCTTCGTCGCGACTCTGGGCCCGCTGCTGTTCGGCTTCCACTTGGTACGACCCATACTGCAACTGCGCCGTGCTTCAACGATACTAACAGTCACAGGGCGAACTCAACGCACCCGAAGACGTCATACGCTGCAAAAAAAAGTCCATCACATCCACGGCCGCGCCAAACCTCCCGCAATGTATACAGATGACGCCCACCGAATGGGGCGTCATAGGGTCCATGTACACACTGGGAGGGCTGCTCGGCGCGCTCACGGCTGGACCGGTGGCTAGCAGATACGGCAGGCTCCGGACGATGCAGCTCACGACCATCTTCTTCACGATCGGGCCCGTCTTCGAAGCGCTCAGCCCCAGCATCGGCGTCATGGCATTTGGGCGGCTGCTGTCTGGCGTAGGCGCAGGCGCGGCGGTGGTGATTGTGCCGCTGTATATCTCGGAGATCAGTCCACCGGCGCAGAGAGGCTTCTTTGGCGCATTCACGCAAATCATGTGCAATGTGGGCATCTTATTCACGCAGCTGCTGGGATACTTTTTGAGTCACGACTCGTACTGGAGGATCATACTGGCTGTGGGTGGTATGGTGGGCATTGCGCAGGCTGTGGGACTGCTGTTCTCGGTGGAGAGCCCCAAGTATCTTGCGAACCAGGGCAACGTCACGCTGGCGAAGAAGACGCTGCGCAGGATCAGAGGCGAAGGTGCAGATTTGGACAGCGAGATTGCCAACTGGGACGTTTCTGGTGTCGATGCCAATGGTATACATGTCATACTCGCAACCCATCGTCATGTACTAACAGACCAGCAGAGGAGGAACAGACACTTCTCGGCAACGAAGATGGCTCCGCACCGCCCAACAAACAAGCTGGAAGCGAAGAGAAGCTCAGCATCACACAGGTCTTCCGCCATCCCAACTACAGAAGCGCAGCAATTGCCGTCATCATGGTCATGCTCGCCCAGCAGTTCAGCGGCATCAACAGCATCGTCATGTACGGCGTGTCGCTTCTCGCCGGCCTTCTCGAGTCCAACTCGGCGCTTCTGAACCTGGCGGTCTCTGTGCTCAACATCGTCGTCACTACTGGTGGTGCGCCTCTAGTCGACAAGCTGGGCCGCAAAACGTGCATACTCAACTCGATTGCAGGCATGGGCATCAGCTCGCTCCTCCTGGCCATCGGCATTATCAAATCGATTCCCGTCCTCTCTGCCGTCGCAGTACTATTCTTCGTCGCAAGTTTTGGACTCGGACTAGGGCCAGTGCCATTCATCCTTGCGAGCGAGCTGGTCGACTCGGACGCGTCTGATGCCGTGCAGAGTATTGCGCTCGCGGCCAACTGGATCGCAACATTCATCGTGGCGCAATTCTTCCCACTGGCAAGCGAGAAGCTGCACGGCAAGGTCTACTTCATTTTCGCGGCCCTATCTGCGTTCTTCTTCGCTTTCATCGCTTGGTACGTGCCGGAGACGAAGGGCAAGAAGAACGCAGACGAGGTTTGGGGTAGGGAGCGCAGAGTGGATTGAGGCTTGATGACGTGTGCTGGAGGACGTCAATTAACACAGAAGTGCAGACTCAGACTAAGCAACGAATGTGATCATGACTAACATATCCTGTGTCTACTTCTGCCTCGCACGGTGTTGCTGACCGACACTGCGGAACCGCTGCTTACACATGGTTGCGGTGCAATATGCCGGAGGTTGGCGTGCGTGCTTCCGAAGGGTCCATCAGCGGCTTCGGAAGTGGAAGCACGAATCCAAGCCCCTCTGACGAATGTTCCTCGGCAGACGTGGAGCAAGACATGACCGGCCACATTTTCTCTACTCCAGACACGGCCATGCATATACACATACACATAGACTCCTGAATGCCTCTGTAAATATTGTTCGCTGCGCTTTACCCATTATATCCCACTATATACCCAATTGCTGTTTCCACCACCTACCTCCCAGCCCGACCATCTCTCCACACCACCCACCATGCCCGAGCTACCCTCTCACGCATCGCCGGGCCTGCCACCCCTCTACTCGCCGCAGCCCGGACGACTAGATGGCTTCGACTTTGAGACTTCAGACGAAGAGCTGGGCAGACACGCAATACGGAACGATGCCTCGAATACCGCCCACCACCACCACCACCACCACCACCACGACCCACCGCCCTCCATTATAAGCCCGCAATTCACGCCGCCCGCAACACCCGGCACGTCCACGCCCTCACATCCGCGCCCACCGCGCTCCATCCCCGTCGACACGTCCCTCGCATCCACAACGCCCCGGCCCGACCTGCTCCCGAAGCTGCCCGACGTCGACTGCGAAGTGCGCGCGCGCATTCCCACCACGACGGGCCACGAGATGTGGCTGCACGTGTACCGCAACAGCGTCGACACAAAAGAGCACCTGGCCATCGTCTTCGGCTCATCCATCCGCTCGCGCTCCCTCGACGCCGAACGGCCCGGTGAGACGGAACTGGACCGCATGACCCGCGGCGCATACGTCGGGCGCCTGTATCCCGGCCGCACGAGCTCGCGCATCGAGCAGCTCAAGCGCGCAGAAGGCGTGCCTACAAAGCGCATACCCGAGCCTGATACTGGATTGCTGTCCCCGTCGTCTGCGACATCCAGCGAAAACGGCGACGCACAATGCATTTCGCCGAGCGACCTCCCCCTCGTGCGCATACACTCGGAATGCTACACCGGCGAAACCGTCTGGTCCGCGCGCTGCGACTGCGGCGAACAACTCGACGAAGCCGCACGCCTCATGGCCGACCCCACCCTCTCCCCTTCCGGCGGCGCAATAATCTATCTACGCCAAGAAGGTCGCGGCATTGGGCTGGGCGAGAAACTCAAAGCATACAACCTGCAAGACCTGGGAAATGATACGTATGAAGCGAATATATTGCTGCGGCATCCGGCGGATGCAAGAAGTTATGGGCTTGCGACGGCCATGTTGATGGATTTGGGATTGGGAGGCGAGAGGGGGATTCGCTTGCTGACGAATAACCCGGATAAGGTGCATGCTGTAGAGGGCCCGGGGAGGGAGGTCGTGGTCAGGGAGAGGGTGGCTATGGTTCCGATTGCGTGGAAGACGGGCGGTGAGAGCGGGGTTAGGGGGGAGGAGGTGGAGAAATATTTGAGTACGAAGGTGAGTTTGATCCCACGAGAGATTGTGACTTGTCGAGTGCTAATGGACGACAGATCGAGAAGTTCAAACATATGCTGGATCAGAAGTCATGATCTCCCATTGGACTGTAGATGTCGACCAGTCGGACATATTGGCGGTTGTTGATACGAGCGTAGCATTCGCATTTGCATATACCACTTATTCAGTCGCAAGACGCCAATCTCCCACCGAGACTCTGCGACCGTAGATCGAGCCGTCTTTTCATTACCTCTCGTATCGTCGCGGGGCGCTTCGGGTGGCTGTTGCTACCTCATGCGGCCGTGAGCTGTCCTCAGACATGGACCGCCATCCCGGGTTCTTTTGCTAGCAGGCTCAGCATAGGCAGCAAACGGTCTTCTCTCCTTTTAGCTCCTCACCGCATCGCAGGTCTGATCTCCTTCACGACAATACTCGCCATTGTGTTCGATTCCTCTTTAGCTTGTACGCGGGACTGCCACTCTCGAGAGCTTCTTTTCTGACATGATTCATAGTGGTCGCCAATTCTCATAGCCCTTCAACCACGACCGCTCACGTCCTCAAGCCCGCCCATCAAACCCCTTGCCGTGTTCATCTATACCGCCCTCGCTGCCATTTTGGCCGACATCATGCTCTATGCACTCGTCCTCAATCCCTTTCGAGCTTGTAAGAACGTCCATAGACCTTTTGAGGCTCTCTCCTAAGCAGTCTATAGCAATCTCTCGTGTCCTCTCGACCATGGCCGCTCACGTCCTCAACCCCGCCGACCAATCCCTTGCCAACTACATCGCCACCGTCATCACTGCGATCTTGGGCGTCTTGCTCTATGGCCTCTGGCTTTACATCACCACGCCCCGCCTCGACCCCGATTTGTCCGAAATCCAGAAGCAAGTCGCATACATTTCGAGTTCAGCACCGCGACTGTACCCAGGCTACCGAGAGTTCAAGATCAACCTGCGCCGCGTCAGCAGTACCGCCAATTACGAGTGGCGTGCCGCACTGTGTGCGGCCAAATTCTGTGGGGAGCTCGAATTGCTGTTGCGCGACATGTCTGCCCACCACCCATCGAGGAGTGCAGCTTTGGGCCACCTGCGATACAAGATGGAACTTCTCATGGAGGAACAGGAGCGGAAGACTGGATACGTGCTTACTCTGTGTCATGTGAACAAGCTCCGATTAGTGGATGGAGGGCATGAGGACAGTATGGAGTGGTTGTTCGAGAGGTAGGGGATGTCACTAGTGACTGAGGATGGGTTGGCTAAGAGGGGACAAGTTGGGAGCGCGGAGGTCGTGTATATGGCGAGTGGGCAATGTGTGCACTTGCATGTGCACGTCACTCTCTATGTCTTTGTTTGATGATATTGTTCCTCATCTAACGTTACACTCTTTTGGCATTCATAGAACATAGAAACGTCTCATAACTAACAGAAACACATTCCTTTGGCATTGATTGCTGGTGTCGACATCACCTTTTTTGGGTCCGCTTGGGTCTGCCTGGCATCCTTCCAGATTCCGCTGGAACAGCGATATCGTTTTCTTATTTCATCGAGATCACAACGAATTGGCACAATCTTCATGCCTTACAGTCACCTCTTCAACCAAATTCTCCAACTGATCGAAGTGAAGCTCGTCTTCTCACGCGCCGATCCGCAATTCTTCACAGCCAAATCCCGATCTTTGTTCGCCCGTACTATTGGCTTGCTTTGGGCTCAACTCCCCTGAGCTGGTATGAGACATCCCACCAAGCCTCAAATTTGCTTTAGACGGGCCCCTGCGGCTCGAGCAAACAAATTCCCCTCTCCATCGAAATCACCGTGAGCGCCGTTCCTTGTCTCTCACTCAACAACACTCGCAATCGGCTTCCATTCTCTTTGAGCTTGTAAGTATGTCCGTCGCTCATTCGTTCTATCTTAACACGTTCCGCAGCAAACATACGTCTCCACCTTTGAACAACAAATTACATCACACCACACGTCCCTCCGCATACACGAACACACTACAATCATCATGTCAATCATCCTCGTTCTCCTCGCCAGCGCCATCCTTGGTGCGTTCTATCAGCTCTACAGAATCTACGCGATCGTCACCCCTCCCCGCCCCGTCGATGAAGCAGCCATACGTACTCGACGCCTCAAATCAATCGCCACAAACACCCGCCTCATCTACCCAAATGTCGCCGACCCCGAGAACGTCATCCGCCACATGCAAGGCCCGAAAAACGAATCGCCTCACTGGGTTGCTGGCGTACGCGGCAAAACTGATTGGGCTTTGATGGACTTGAGTATCAGGCTGATGCGCGAGGTGGAAGAGCAGGACAAGAAGAAGGGGATGCAGGCTGGACTGTGGGAGGTTAAATTGGCGGAGGAGGGCGCAGTTGGCGAGAATGTGGATGTGGAGGAGTAAGTGGGCGATGGATGATGCATGGAGGGAGAGGGAAAGGCGTGGAAGAGGAAGAGAGTAGCTTATGGTATGTATGAGGTGGTTGTAGTTGTCTAGAGGTCGGTATAAGGAAGACATGACACGAGATCTGAGTTCCTGCTATTCTAAGCTTTCAATGTATCCAGCCCTGTACCCTGGATCATTTGCGCATCCTGTCACCATGTTAGCCTCACACCCCAAAGATCATCATCGTTGAACTCACCATAGCTTCCAAAGGCACAGCTACATTCGTCATCGCACCCTTCACCATTTCCGCGAACTCACCGTACCAAAACTTCCCACTCACGCCCTTCTCCATCTCATTGACCACCGCCTCGGCATACAACGCCGCTTCCATGCGTGGCATACCGTCGTTACCTTGTGCGCGGCTAACGATCGTGGCTTCAAACTCCTTGTACCTGGAGTCGGATGGTAGGGCGAGGTCGTTGAAGTAAGTCTGGCCCTGCGACTTTACCCCACCGGTCACGATGCTCATGACTGTGACGCCAAGAGGAGCGAGTTCAAGACGCAGAGTGTCGGCCACAACCTCAATGGCGCGTTTGGATGAGGCGTACAGGCCTGCGATTGTCAGAGGGGAGTTGAGAATTGGACCGGAGATGCAAGATTACCCATCCATGGTGTGTTGACGTAGCCGGAAATCGAAGTGATGAACGAGACTTGTCCTTTCGCCTGCTTGACATCAGCACTAACACATTGACATTTGTTTCAGAATATCGTACCGCAATGATCAGCGGTGCGAACGCTTGCGTCACCGCGATCGGCGCGAAGTAATTACTGTCATACAGCTCCTTGACTTCGTCAATGCTAGCATCCAAGATGGGCTTGAAGTGGTTTCGCGCAGCATTGTTGATCAAGAAGTCCAGCTTTCCGCCCGTGGCTTTCAATACAGTATCGACTGCGGCAGTGATATCGGCGGCTTTGGTAATGTCCAGCTTGATGTGCGTGATATTGTCCAGTCCTTTTGTCCATGTGACCTTCTCGACGTCTCTAGCTGTCGCAAAGACTACATTGCCGCATATTTCATCAGTATATAGCCTGCGAATGGAGCGTGTGCTCATAGCATCGTACCATGGTATCCCTGTTTGTGGAATTCGAGCCCGAGAGCAGCGCCAATGCCGCCATCGCTGCAACCCGTGATAAGGACGTTTTTTAGGGGCATGTTGGTTTAAGGAGGTTACAAAACCAGAGGAATTTATTCTGTCTAAACGTAGGATAAGGAGTTGCGGTCATGGTGTCGGGTTTTATGCTCTTAGTTGGTGTGGAGAAGAGTGGGTGCGGCGCAGTTGGCGGGGAACATGATGCTGGCTAGAGCATAAGTTTTGGGTGTAGTGAAGGATTTTGGCCTGGTTCTCGGTGTTATCGGACGAAATAGAAACGCCGAATTTCCGCCTCGAGATGGGATGGTGATGGACAGGCTGTTGCGTGGGAAGGTTGTTTGAACGCATCGTGGCTTATTTGGGTCTAGTCTGGTCCCTCTCCAGATGTCCCGGATGCCCCTTCCGAGGTTCGCCGTTTCCTTCAACCCATCATCAACATCGACCTTGTCCATAATTGACACGATAACTAGTGTTACTATAGTTTTCATTGCACCTTGTCCATGATCACACCATGTGCTCTTGTGTTCCGAGAGACCCTCCCTTACGTTCGGGCTGTTACACTCAAAATCTCAGGACTGGCGCACACAACCTCACATAACGGTGCAAGCCATAGTCGCAATGAGTTGACCGACTGCGAGACTCGCGCCAATGACTCCAAAAGTTGACGTAGGGCTTACTCGATTCGTATGTCTTGTTTCAAGCCTTTGGGACTTTCGCCACATGATCACCTCTTCTTGACGGCCTAGCCTTTCCAGATCCCCAACAAGAGCCATCTCGGTCGGTGTGGACGGTCCTGGAGGCACGTGACTCCGGTCTTGTCGATGCAGGTCCTCCAATGCCTTGGTCTTGATGGTAAAGAGCTCTTGAGTGGTGCGAGCTGCTTGATCCAGAGCTTCTCGTTCAGCCTGCAGCTTTTTGTCCCAGTCATCGCGAATCTTGGACAATTTCTGCTGCATCTGCGTGCTTCTTTCAGTCCTAGCATCCAGGTCGTTCAACATGCTCTTCATTGCGAAGTCACGATTCGCCGTACTGGCTGCACCCTGCGCGCACGCGTCGGCCAATATTGCCTCTTGCGCCTTGTTGATGGCTTCTTGGTGCTCAGCGTACCGGTCGCTAGGCCTAGCGAACAAGATTTTCCCCACATCAGTCTCCTGGAGTTCCAATCCTTCGTCTACTAGTTGACGTTGGAATTCGAGCGTCATTCGCGAGTTTCGGCGGATGATCTGCTCGACTACCTTAAGCGCATCAGCCGCCCCTGCCGTCAAAGCCACAATCTGACCGCCATTATCACCCATCTCTTCGTGAATCCTTTTCCGGAGCTCCTCATGGCGCTTGAAAGCCTTCAAGATAAACTCTGGTGCGAACTTGTCCCACATGGTCGTAGCAAAGACGACGCCGTGAAGACTTCGATTGCCGCACATTGCTTTTAACGCTCTCAATCCTTGTTGAGCTGTACCTCGAAGGCGGTTGTCGGTGATTCGGTTCAGGTAGACGATGCCGCTGAGCTGGATCTCCTGTTCATACGCGGCTGCCAGCCAATATGCCAGCTCTTGTAACGTTTCGCTGTCCGATCTACGGCTATCGTCAAATCCTGGAGTATCGATCAAATGTACAGTCTGGCTACACATTTTGGTCGTATGTATTGCGACACGAGCCGTGCCTGGCATCTGTTAAGAATTACGTTGTCACTGCACGCGATGGTCGTACATGAAAAGAGCCCGTCAGCACCTTCTGGCGGTGGCTGGCCGGTACATTGCGAAATAAAGGTCGATTTTCCCGCGCCTGTCATGCCCATGACGGCAATGATCGTGTCATTGGGGCTGCAGATGTAAGTGTTAGCAGGAGTGTTACGTTTAACTTGCATTGAACACTCACCGAATCAAGTCAGGAGTACCCAAAGCCATCGCACGAATCCTCGCCCACAAGCGACTGGATCGAACAACCAATTTTTTTTGGAGTGTATGCTGCAGTTATTGTCACAAAACTGCCACATATGAGGACTTCATACGGTCTACGATCAACAGGAAGTCGACAAAAGATGTGTTCGAGCGTGGAACACAGGAACACAGCGGCGACAACTTGTCATCTCCTACGCATTCAGGTCAGCTCCCTGCGTATGTGGCAATCGAGTTGGAAGAGAACCTTTCGCACTAGTCACTTCCTATCAATTTACAGGTTTCATGTGTCTGGCGCAGCAGCATACCCAGTCATTACCTGGTCAAGTAGCGTGTCACAAGCCGCGTGCTATTCCGCCTTCGTCCCACTATTCGAAGTATGCCTCATCACAATGTTAGCCATAATTCGAGTGTGGTTAAAAAGATAAGGCCTGCGGCTGACCGGTTGTTCTGCTTTCGCCTGGTGATTTATTAGCCCCGCATACGCACATACGCCCGCATTCACCGGAAAACAAGGTAGTCAAGTATAGCCGACTGTGCGCACCTGTACCACTTGCCAACCACGTAGAGCTACGTGTTTGGGCACCTCGAGTTTCATTCGCCGACGCGCAATTTCTGTGGATTCGTTATCACATACAACCACAATTTATGTTCTGGTGACAGCTGAACGTCGCACACTCTGGAGCGTTTTTCATGTTGAGGCAAGCGATCGAGCTAACTCGGCTTCGCAATGAGCTCAACATCGCGAGGTGTAAAGGCGGATCGACGAGCTAGACCTGAAGGTGGTGGCCGTGAGCGAGAGTCGAGGCGTCAGCGTCATGTCCCAGAGGGACCTAAGTCAAGCATGAGCTGGAGATCTCTGGACGAGCCGCCTCCTGCGTCGTCTCCGTATGTTCTGGCGTTTTCGGCTTTGAGAGTACCTGAAGTAATGCGCACAGGGTATACGGCATCCTAGTGATGGGCCTGACAGGCGTTGGGAAGAGCACCTTCATCTCAAAGCTCACTCAAGAATCTATTGGCATAGGTCACACATTGGAGTCTTGTACGAACATGAAAAACGTCACGTTCACAATTGACTGACTTCTTCAGGTACAACGAGCGTGGACGGGTTCCCATACCGACGCTCAAATGGACAGACAATCTACCTCATCGACACCCCCGGCTTCGATGACAGTAATAAGGGTAACGTCACGGTGCTCGATGACATCGCAAGCAAGCTTTGTACCTTTTACGATTCAGATCTTCTGCGAATCGTGGGTATAATCTACTTCCAACGCATCTCCGATGTGCGTATGGCAGGATCCTCCCTCACAAGCCTTCGCATCTTTGAAAAGATTTGTGGAGCTGAATGCTTTCCACAAATCACAATCGCCACCAGCTTCTGGAGCTTGCTGCATAACGATCAGCTGAGTATAGGCGAAGAACGTGAGAAAACCTTGCGCGACGATGACACTTTCTTCGGCAGTCTTGTCAAAGGAGGGGCGCGGATGAGGAGATACGCAGACTCATTCACAAGCGCCCGCACACTTGTGGAGGAGCTTTTTGAAAATGAAAGAGTCGTCGTCCTAGCTCTCCAGAAAGAAATGGTGGATGAGAAGCTGGCGCTGGCGAATACAAACGTTGGTCGATACCTCGAAGGCGATCTCAAAGCCGTACGTGAGAAATACGAACGTGCTTTACAGGACCTGGGCCGGGAGTACGACGAAGCGATTGCCGACGAACAAGACGATGATATTGTGACAACGATATCCGAAGAGAAGAAGGCCTATGAGGAGCGCATCAAGCAAAGCGAGGTGGCCCAGAAAAGCCTCCATGTTACGTACGACGACATGGCCAGAAGGCAGCAGGAATGGTTGGATCAAGTTTCCGACGGCCCTTATGGACCCACATCAAGGCAAGAGAAGTCTGCGCGGGAGATCGAGCTTGAGGAACAGCTAGAGCGGATGGAAATGGACCACTTCCGACAGATGAATGTCGCACGCCGTGACAAGGAGGCTGAACTTTCGGACGCATATTATAAGGGGTATGAAAAGAGCAAAGAAGCCGTCGAGGAAAATCTCAGGCACGAAAGAGCGACAAAAGTGGAGTTACAACACGCGCCCAAACGTAACAGGACTCTACTTCAGTTACTGGGTGTCGCCGTTGCGGAGTCTGTCGAATACTTTGCAGGTGTGACACGTGCAGCGTCCTTTCCCCTGGAATCAAAACAGCCAAGATTGGCACAGCCAAAGATGGATATCTCTAACTCTCGCATGGCAATTTGGGCTGCTCGCGAGCGCGAGTACGCGCGCGAACGAGCAGCACGCCGAGCGCAGCTCCGCGCGTCTTCGAAGCTTTCCGAAGTTAACGAGACTTATCATTCGCATGGCTATACGACGTATCAAACCGAGCAAGCGAGATACTATGACAGTGATGGGAGCGATGACTATACCCTCCAGACACGGAATAGTAGCTATCGAACGGTCGAAAGGTACCCGGTAGCTACACGGGTATCCAAGCGGGAGGAAGTCAGTGTACTTGGTCCCAAGCGTAGACAGCACCAAGAGCATCCCTTGGAGCTAGATCGCACGTATGCACCTGGCGGGTCATGGGATTGAGTGGCGAAAAGAACGCGTCGATTAAAGTGTGATCTTTCTACATTACATTACAACGCAGTATGCTTCTTGACACGCCATGTTGGGATGCTCCCCTCTTAGACAACGTGATCCGCAATCTTTACATTGTAATAAAGTTCTGCCAATCGTCAAGCTGCAGAAGCAGCAATCTATCGCTAGTCAGGCTATATCGATCATTGGTAATGTGCGGCGTGCCAGTTACTCACGATAGAACACTTTCTTGATGATCGTACTGCATCGAGCGCACCTTGCTCTACCCACCAATTTACAGCGGCATACATTGGTCTTGTGAAGCTCTTGATACGAAGATCTTAAGCTTTCGCGCTTCTTCTCCGTTGCGAGTTCACGCTGAACCCTTGCCAGCTGCTCATCGGTGGACTCAAGCCGCTCTTTGACCTCATGTAAATTTGCGGAACGCCGCCGGACGGAGGCCCGAAGATTCTCGAGGTGTTCGCTTTGCTGTGGAAGGACGCCGAGCCCACCATTAGTGGCGCTAAACTGCCCGGCTGCGGTCTGATCGAACGTCTTGCCTTCGTCCACCATTTCTCGTTGCGCCTGAAGAACCGTTTTTGACCCTCTGGATACTTCTGCCAGAATGTTCAATGCATCTTCATGATCGTTTCGCAACGTGACTACTCTAGAGCCTGCCTTCTTCATCCGGCCCCAATACCTTTTGTCGTCTTCCAATTCTTTGCATCTCTTGTGGCCCTCACTAAGCGCGACCTTATCCCAGAAAGTGGTGGCAAGGACGACACTATCCAAACAATCGGCGCCAACCAGCTTCCGGAACATGCACAAATTGTCGAATGCACTGCCTGACATCCTCGGCTGAGCGATGCTGTGCAAGTACAGTACTCCGTTGAGCCTGGTTCCAGCACGGTACGATGAATTGAGCCACGCCAGAATCTTTTCCGTGACGGCTACATCAGATTGAAATGTATCGTCAAATCCAGGTGTGTCTACCAAGACGTAGCGTCGACCGTAAAGTTCGAACGAATACGCCGACACCTCCGTGGTTTCTTATAAGCCTTAGCTGATATGCATTTCTAGCAAACACACTGCATTGCACTCACGAGAAACAAGACTATATCCGATCGTGATGTCCTGTCGACCTGTAACGTTCTTGATGAAAGAGCTCTTCCCAACGCCTGTCAAGCCCATGACGGCAATGACCACATCGGTCTCCATAATGCGCCGATGATGGAGTTGTTCAGATGCAACGTAAATCCAAGTAATACCTTTTACGACTTGTCTGATCTAGGTCATGGTTTTCCGTCATTGAGGCTGTGCTGTGTTAGCAAATTCGCCTTGTGTGAGATCATGCTTCACTGGTTCGACAGCCACCATGAGGCTGAGCGGCGGGTGCGACGGCAAAGCGCTTCGACCAGGCATGAACAGCTTGAACACAAATCTTCAGGCAGATTCGAATTGCCCGCCCTCAGCTGCACTACATACTGCAACGCAGAAATGGTAATGGTTGTGCAATTGGTGGGGTACACCGGTGACCTGCTGCACGTCGATGCAAGAGTATGCAAGCCTGTAGGCGATGCGAGATAAGGCAACTTTTGGCTATTTCGTGCAGCACCGGGCGTCTGACACGAATCCGTCCAATGACTGCATAGTAGCCGCATACAAGTCTAAAGCGGGTTTACGGTTTTGGTGTCGAGTCCGTACAAAAGTCAACTGCGACATTTGATAGCAATCAGCTTCAGACTTACTACTGGATTTTGACTCTCTTTGGCAAATATCAAAGCTGGAACACGTAACGCAGACTTTTGTGTGTCTCGACCGGAATACTCATGGTCATGAGGGAGCCTCCTCGCCCTTCGGTGGCAGACGCAGACGGCGGGGATGAACCGGCGATCCAAGAGCTTCCAGTGCTTGAGTACGTAACAGTACTCTGAAACGACTGTTTGACGACGACTGACTCGCCTGCGAAGACCTGATGATATCCTGATAGCTGTTATGGGAATCACCGGCTCTGGCAAAACAACTTTCATCAATCATCTCTCGGACTATCCGTTAACCATAGGCCATGAACTGAGTTCCTGTAAGAGCGCCCAGTACACCCGGTTTCCCGCTGCAAAGAGATGATCTGACATTTAAAGGTACCCAAAACGTCCAAATTGTGCCTTGCACACTCACAGATGCCTACGGTGGGAAGAAGGTCTACTTGGTCGACACACCTGGCTTTGATGACCAACTTCGATCCGACACAGAAATTCTTCGAGAAGTAGCTTCCTGGCTGACCCATGCACACAAGTCGAACCTAAAATTGAGCGGCATCATCTACCTACAGCGCATGACCGACCCACGCATCGGAGGAAGTGGCGTAAGAAACATAAGAATGTTCAAAAAGCTCTGCGGAGACGACGGCCTTCCAAGCGTGGTTCTAGCCACCACCTTTTGGAATTACTTCCCCGAACTGCAGGTAGCCATTGACCGCGAGTCGCAGTACATGCGCGAGGCTTTTCTCTGGAAACCGATGATTGACCAGGGGAGTAAGGTTTTCCGCCACGATAATGAGGAGGTGTCCGCACGGAGTATTGTCCAGTATCTGATAGACCGGAAACGACCGATCGTGCTTGACATCCAACACGAGATGGTGGAACAAGATCTGCTGTTGGGCGAGACAGGAGCCGGTGGGGAAGTGGCTTCTGGTGTCGAGAAGGAGAAGCAGTGGTTTGAAAAGAAGCTCGGCGACCTTCAGAAACAACTCAACGAAGCGTTGGCCAGTCGAGACAGAAGTTCCAAAGAGGAGATTGAGGAGTACATGGCTGAGATCCGACGCAAGCTTGAGCTACGTGAAGAGGACCAGAGGAGACTGGAAGCGGACACAGCACAGCTCTACAAGGACATGGAGAAGCGGTACGAGAATGAGATGAAAGAGATGACAAAGGCGATTCACGAAAAAGAGCTAGCGATCCAAGAAACGGCGATGCAGGTAACCATGATGAGAGAAAGCCACGCGCATGAGCTGGAACTACAAAAATTGCAGCTGCAGATGAAGTTGAAGGAGAAGTACCACAAGATGTTACATGAGACGGCGTGCGCGGTCATGTAGGATTTTTGAAATGACCGAATGAGGTGACGTCATGCAACGAACTTCTTCCAAGTAGTCGTCTTGATATCAATAAAACATCAAACCCAGTATGCTCCTCGGCAACAGCTTCTGCAGTATGCATCAATAAGACTGAATGAATTCGCTCAGGATGTGTGCCCCGATGCTGGAACCTATGTAACAGAGTTTCGAGGCTCGATCCCGTGTTTGTTGGCCGTTTCGCGCACTGCCTCCACATAACGGCTGGATTTTGCTATGTGATTGGCGGCCACTTACGGTATTACGCATGGTCGGATTCTTCGAATTTCTCGACATCAGATCGACCTGTCAAAAGATAACTCAGTGCCTCCGAGAGCGGCCGCATATTGTGGCTTGTGGTACGACAGTCTGGCAGCTGCCAATGGATGTATTTGGTCAAGTGCTCCCGAAGTCTCTTGGAAGCAGAGATGATTTATTAAGCTCGTTGATATCCCCAGCCTCACTCTATTGTGGTCTGTTTTCTTCACTGTTCAAACATTGACATGATGAATCTCGGCGCTTTGACAACTGAGTTTGCGCCTGCCCCGGCATGCGCGACCCCTCTGCGAGAGCAACTCCAGCGTCTTCTGCTGCAGCCTTGTCCAGGACGCGTTGTACAACCCGAGATAGTCAGCAAGGCTGATCGCTATCTGGTACAGGTAGGCGCTGGCTGTAGTAAGAGCAAGCGGCAGCCCGTTCACTCGCCCGGGCAACGCGCAGGCGTCCTCTTGATGCACCATCAGCAGCTGCAACATAATTCAAGAGGGCAAGCTCGCGTACCACTGTCTAGCCCGTTCTGCCCTAATGCATGCGGATAGTATTATCAGGCTGTGCTCGATACTCTGCAGCTTCTTTCCCGCGATTAAAGGAACCAGTCTCAGCTATGAAGACCGCGTTGTGACCTGCACAGCCCCGTGGTGCTACGCCATACACACTTGTTCATTGCATTCATCTCGCTCATTCCCAAGCTGCGCAAGCTGCCACAGTACAACAATGCCGGACGTCATCCCAGGCATTCAGGATGTCAATGGCTTCTACGGCCCCGGGGCATGGGCCGGATTGCTCATTGCAGTGGCCTCCGTCTGGTGTTCTACCATGTTTAAACCTAACGGACCGTCAACGTCATCTATGCTCGCTGCAATTATTTACATCAACTGGGCGTCCATCGACTTGTTGATCCAATTGGAGAGCAAGGAAGTCGCGTTAGACTCCGCACTGGCCGCATTGACGATAGCTTTCTGGGGCATGCTACACCTACTCTTCCACTACATCGTACTGGCGTCTCACAACGCAAGACTATTTGGAGACACAAAAACTTATGTTTATCCCACGGCACTGCCAAGACTCAGCTGCGTGCTGCCATGGATTGCGCTCATGCGGTGCGCGGCTATTCCAGGAGCTCGGCCACATATCCTTTGCATGACTTTTCTCTACGCCTTTGCCATTTTCATTTGCATACCTCGGGTGGGAAATTTCCCTGAGCGGAGATCTTATGACTACTCATGGTCGGGCGAGCCTTTCGTATCAATGATCGATCATTTTCCTAGCGTAGGAGTTTTAATGTTCTCCACCTTCCTTCCAATCGGAATCATGCCACGGGCATGGGACCGACCTCTTGCTTGCTTTCTGAAGCCATGCACTTTTCAGACAATCGGCGACCTGGATCAAGCATTTTGTTTGCTCGTTGGGCTCGTCTTCTTTATATATGAGAATGGACCTGATGCCTTGAGATATGCACGAAAGATCTCAAATCGCATCCACGGCCCCGTTTTGAGTTCATGATCGGTTTCAGGAATTACTTATTGGGTTTCCGGCTTCTAAAAATTGGAGAGATTGAATACAGCTCAAGAAAGACTAGGGATTAGAAGCTTGGGCATGCGGCCCAGTAATTCGATTTCTGATCGCGGTGACCCGTCCTGGTATG
>Ga0265780_10002791_pt1 | contig 23440 bp, 18 predicted proteins | sample P1T30metagenome_FD_192432 | JGI IMG/M metagenome (GOLD analysis project Ga0265780, IMG submission 192432) | Plant litter microbial communities from East Loma Ridge, Irvine, California - P1 T30 | ecosystem: Environmental > Terrestrial > Plant litter > Unclassified | place: USA: California... | reverse complement strand
GCCCTGTTCCCTATATCAATTTCTCCCAAATTTACCCATCACGCACTTTTATCCTTCCTGCATCGTACTAAACCTACCCTCTCTCCATCCCTCACAACGTCGCAAAATAATACGCCCGTGCCGCTTGCTTCGCCTCCTCCCCTGCTACCTTTTGATCCACCCCCGCCTTCCGATCCCTGCGCTCGCTCTGATCTAACGCTACAAGGGCGGTCAGACTCAGCCATGTAATGTGCAAAGAAAAGGGCGGCAGACTCACGTTTTCGGTGGAAGATCTTGTCGACGAGGGTTTGGGCTGTTGAGGATGATTTTACAGAGGATGTTTCGGAGGGTGGGGCGGGTTGTCGTGTGGAGGTGGAGGTGGAGGATGGGTTAGAAGTGTGCGGCATGCTGAGGATGGGAGCTTCGCGGGCGAAGATGGATGCGAAAGATTGGGATGTTGAGGGGTTTATCGACATTTATCTCTCTGACAGATGACTTCTAAATATTCGATTGTAGATTTCCTCGTTCAAGTGTGCAAAGATTCTGATCGTCTCTTGCCCGTCTCCCCATACATCTTATATACCCACCCTTGCCCCCAAAGGGCGCACCGCAATTCATCCGAACAGTCACATCTCGCTTCGGAGTAAAATCTATCTTGGTATGATGATCTGCCTCGCGCCATTCGACGCGCTGGGCACAAGATCCAGGCAACAATGCTTATTTGCACTAGGCCCAGGATTGATCAGCACGATGCTTGCTCAGACGGTCTGACTCAACGGTGTTTTGCTCAGGCGTCCAACGCCGAGTGCGCGTGCGAGTGGATGATGCGCGTGCGAGTAGGAGCTGCATATTTCTGAACAATGAGTTGCCAAGGATGGATCGAGGAAGGATGTGAAGCTCAGCTCGGCTCGGAGTAAAAGCATAGATTGGCGAAACTCAGCGCAACGAGAATAGCCGCCATGCCGCCAATCACGAACTCAGACTGGCAGTCTCGGCAATGCTTTTCAAGCGTCGGTTCGCCAGCTTTGCGCCGCGCATTTGGTATCGGAATGGAATCTATGCCGATGGCTACAGGGGTTGGCGTAGGCTTGGAGTAGAGCGACCAAAGCTTGTTCCGATGATGGGTGACATGTCAAGCGTGATTTAGGTATTGGTGTAAAGTGAGTCTACTGAAATGTAGGCGAAAGCTGGTTTCGTAGCTGTGATGGTTCATTCCGATGGGATTGTTCCAGATGTCGGTATTCGATGCCCATAGGGAATGCCCACGGATCATGCCATGCACTTCTCAGCTCCCCATCAAGATCCACTTCTCAATGCTTAGCCCCCAACAGCATTCAAGTTACCGGGATGGTGTACATGTCATTGGGTGGTGTAAGGTTTCCCGGATGGTCACGTGAATTGCCACTGACAGCACGCCCAGGAGAATCGCGATGGCTGAGCCGATGTGACTTTGAAACCGCTATGGCGGCTCAGAGTATGCTTGGGATCTTGAGGCTTCTTCAGGCCTCAGTACAACACGAAAGTTGTCGACTGGCAGAAATGTTGCAAGACGCAATGTCGTGGCCAATACGACCCCGCACGCATGAGCCACTGCTCAGGGGTACATACAGGTCGAGTTATGCAGCGATTGATCAGTTACAGGTGGTATCTGAGGAACTCCGCCGCCGTTATACAGGTTTCTGTGATTTCAATAGAAAGTTTGGTGTTGAGGCTGGTGAGTGGGTTTTGCAAGTCATGCGCCACCGGCTGAGTGGTGCCGAACGTGACAGGATCCCCGCAATGTGATGCCAAGTCGCCAGAGATCGCCTGAGAACGCGTCAAGCAGGCACGCCGACGTCATATCACGACGAGCAAGCTTCACCCAAGCGGCACTCACGGCTCTTGTGCGACGAATTGGGCACTGTTGGAGAGCCAAGTGGAGCGTAACTGGCGGTTCGAGGTCGAGAATCCTGCACACACGCTTGTACATACGTCAATTGTAAACACTCAATCGATCCTGTCCCTTACCTTGCGGCGGGTCGTGCATGCCCCATAGAACTTTCAACGTTCCCTGTTGCTTTACCTGTTTTTAGTTTTTGACTGCTCCGGCTACAGCTTTCACGACTCACGACTTACGACGCCACGAACAGCTAACACAGCAGCTCCACCGATCACCTCCCCACGCTCAACCTCAACCGCCGAGTACTGCGCAATTCTCTATACTGCCCACTATGTCGGGCGTCGAAGACGTGGAAGACAAGCGGAGGGCATACAAGGCACCACATAACGCACACAATCCCATACCCACAGTCAAGAAATATCGCGAAGAGAAGGAGCGAAGACAAGAGGCATATGGCAACGGAGATGATGTAGCGAACGAGGACGAGCGAACGGCCCGCGACAAGCTCGGCGATGCGTACAATGCCTTCACTGGCAAAGGCCACGACGAAATACACGATGGGGAGCTCCCATATGAAGCCCAGAACAAGAACCTCGTAGAGGCACAAGACCTGGAAGAGGCCGATGACCATTCTGGAGAGACTGCGAATCGCACGAACAAGCAATTGCCACAAGACACAGACGAGGACGAAGATGTTCAGGACACGACAGAAGGTCACCTGCACGAGTCAGACCCTAAGAAGGCTCGCAAGAAGATGAAGAAGTTCGACGCAGACGGTACCGAGCGCGAGGTGACGGATCCGATCACGCATCTCCCCGTCAAGATACACGACTTTACCGACAGGGATCTCAAGAGAACCCCGAAGAATGCCCCGCCGGCCGGCTCAGAGCCTAAGACGATGACTGCTATGGACGCCATTGACAAGAGTGACGAGCACCTGAAGGAAGAGGAGGAGGAATCGAAGGACTCGCACACTGCCATGCAGGCTCTCTTCCCTCCTCCTGACTTCGATGCGACCAGGGGCGAAATCACAGCTGTCTATTCGAGATCTCTGTCAATAGGTCTTGGAGCAGTAGTCGTGAGCCTCATCGTAGTCGATGCCATGTTTTGGCCAACTCGAAAGATGGGTGGTTGGAGAGGCCAGATGTGGAAGGCAATCCAGACTGTGACGATGCTTGGTGTTGCCGCGGCTGTAGCAGCATTTATGCGGCAATATACGAACAACCGCATCAAGAACGTGTGGGATGTGGAAGTCTGGCAAGCAGAAAGGAAGCGAGGCCAGAAGCTCGCAAAGTCCCAGACGGCTGAGAGCACTCAGTGGTTGAACTCGTTGTTCTCATCGGTCTGGCCATTAATCAATCCAGACTTGTTCACCAGCATCTCAGACACACTCGAGGCAGGTCCCGGATACTGCTCATTGATAACGTCCAAGGCTAACAACTGCAGGACGTCATGCAAGCTTCGCTACCAAGTATGGTGCGCATGGTCGCCGTCGAGGACATTGGCCAAGGAAGCGAAGCCCTTCGCATTCTCGGTATACGGTGGCTTCCGACTGGCGCTGCAGCACGATCCGTCAGCTCCGATGGAAAGCTCAAGTCTTCGAAAGAAGAGAAGGACGATCGGACAGTGCAAGATGATGGTGAGGGCCAAGAGCAATTGAAGCGACAAGACACGATGGAGGCCGAGGAAGGTGACTTTGTCAACATCGAGGTTGCGTTCGCCTACCGACCCTCCACTGGACGCGGTATCAAATCTCGAGCCAAACACGCCCATCTATACCTTGCTTTCTACTTGCCCGGCAAGGTTAAGCTACGTGAGTTCTTCTTCCCGCGCTGATGACAACTTGTGCTGACCATTCTTAGCTGTGTGGGTCGAGCTGACAGGCATGGTTGGGGTGATGCGTCTTCGACTACAATTGTGCCCAGATCCCCCGTTCTTCTCCATCTGCACCATGTCGTTCCTCGGACAGCCCAAAGTATCGCTATCCTGTGTCCCACTCATCAAGAAGGGCCCCAATCTCATGGACGTACCACTTATCAGCAGCTTCGTACAGTCCTCGATGGATGCAGCCTTAGCTGAGTATGTCGCTCCTAAGTCACTGACACTAGATCTGAAGGACATGATGATGGGCGACGACTTCAAGAAGGACACCATCACACAAGGTGTCCTCATTGTACGTATCAAGCATGCCTACGACTTCAAAGAAGGCGACGGCGGACTTGGCCCACTTAAGAAGGGTTCGGCAGATCCGTACATCACTGTTGGTTGGGCGAAGTTTGGAAAGCCTGTCTGGTCAACGCGTGTGCTGCTGGATAACATGGAACCTTACTGGGAAGAGACCGGATTTGTCAATGTCACTTCACAAGAGCTCAACGTCGACGAGAGATTGCGACTGCAACTCTGGGACTCTGATCGCACGACTGCAGACGATGATCTAGGCCGTATCGAGCTAGATCTGAAGGACCTTATGAAGAGTGAAGAGACGAATGGCAAAATGCACGATCGTGAAGATGGCTTCAAGGCTATGAAAGCCGGCGAAGGGATGCCCGGCAAACTCAGCTGGAGCATCGGCTACTTCTCCAAGACGCGCATCACGGACGACCAATTGACTGCTCAAGAGGAGGATCCCGATATCAAGAACATGGATCAGCTTCGCGCAAAAGTCAACGCGGAAGCGGAGAACAAGCTTCGCGAGGCCAGTGCGGACCATCAGCACGAAGTTGAGCAGCAGAAGACTGAAGACTTCCACGCCAGGCAGGACGAGCTTATTATTGCTTCGCCACCGTCAGAGGATTATCCGTCCGGTATCCTCAGCATCCAGGTCCACCAGATTACTGGACTGTCACTGGAAGTGCTCAACAAAGACAGGGACTCACATAATGCAGAAGCTAGCGATGCGGAAGAGGAAAGCGATGATCTTCCGTCCGCATACTGCACGATCATCCTCAACCACAAGAAGGTCTTTAGGACGCGGACCAAGCCCAAGAACAGCAAACCTTTCTTCAACGCAGGCTGCGAGCGTTTTGTCCGCGATGTTCACAACACTGAAGTCCATATCTCTGTTCGCGATGCACGTATGCATGAGGATGACCCACTTCTCGGCATCATCTACCTCCCGCTCGCAAAGGTATTTCACAGCCGCAGCCAGGTCAACTCGACCTTCCCGCTATCCGGTGGCGTTGGCTACGGTCGTGCACGTGTCTCTATGGTGTTCCGCAGCCTGCAATGCCAGCTCCCCAAGGAGATGCTTGGATGGGACTACGGCACTGTCGATATTCGACCCACCATCAAGGCCATCAACATGCCTGAAGATTTGAAGAAGATGCGCATGAAGATCACGACTCGCACATCGCGTGGCAAACTTCAATCCAAGGGCCCTGACGAATGGCAGACGAAAAACAACAAGCCTATCCGCCTACCTATCCGCATGCGTTATGCCGCTCCCCTGGTCGTCGAGTTCCGTCAAGACGCCACACTGCGCGACCACACTCCCGCCTTTGGCATCCTATGGCTCAAAGACATTCCCGACAACGAACAACAGACAATCAAGCTCCCAATCTGGAAAGGCGACCTCAAGCGCGCAGAAGACAACATCCTGTCCTCGTATGGCGACAAAGTCGGCGAGATCGAGATGATCTTGACTTTCTGGTCCGGCCTCAGCGGCTACCATGAGAAGTTCGCCAAGGGCGATAAACATATGGGCCAGGTCATGGAGGTCCTCGACGTTGCGAACGACCAAGAATGGAGTGATTGGGATTCTGACAACGACGGTCCGCAAGACACGTCTAAACCTCCCCAGCCTGATGACGAGTCTGAGTCGGACAGCGATTCAGATTTTATTCCTGACTTCTTGCAGAAAGACAAGAAGAAGGATAGTCGTTTGAAGGAGAATGGAAAGAGAGGTGTGATGGATCAAGTCGAGGAGTACAAAGATAGCGCAAAGCAGTTGCACAGGCGCAATAGAGGCGTCATGCAGTGGAAGGGTCCGAGGACGTTGGCGTGGATGAAGCACGTCGGTGACAGGGGGAAACACAAGGTCGAAGGACTGTTCAAGCACCACGAGAGGAGCGGAGCGGGTATCGAGACAGAGGCATAGTGTTGCTTGCAGTATGGCGTTCACAACGATAAACGGATCACTGGGTACACGGCGTTGGACTAGGGTTTGGAGAACCAACGAATCTTATGGGAACATGTAAACGTAGCAAGCCTAAAAAGTCTATCTAACGATGACACGTCGCACACACCAATCTCTCCATGTTGTTGAGCACCTCAAATCCAATTTCGCGACCTGTCTCACAAACACCCAGCGCGCGACCACAAATCAACCCTATGGGACCGACAGACACAACATATCAACATATCAAATCATCAGTGCCCATATCGTGTAGCAAACAGACAATACTCCACCCCCGTCGCACAATCGCTGCAACTCGCCAACCCCCCTGCACCACTCGTCGTCTCCTCGTCCCTACGACCCGTCATTTCCAGCTCCTCAAACACATCCGCACCCTCAAAAACAATGTCCACCTCCCCACGTCCCCGATCTCGACATCACACATCCCCTTGCCTTTCCCAACCATGGCATCTACAACCAGAGACAAATTGCTCAAGCTAGACAGCAGCGCCCACCTGCGCTCCTACCGCAGAAACCTCGGTCCGTTCCGGATAACCAGCCCCGTGGAGAGACTGGGGCAGCAAGCACAAGGGGCGCGCACAGGAGACGTGGTGGGCTTGGAAGAAACGCGGTGGACGCGGATGGTGAACCACGCCGTGCACGCGATACAAGACGACTACCCGGCACCGATACCCGTACACATCCGCGTCCCGGCGGTGCTGTCGCGAACTGCTGCGCCGGCTGTTCAACCCCCGGCGTTGACGCTGCGCAGCGCGATGATGCCGCTCGCGCACGCGGTGCCGCCACTGCTACGCGCCGCGCTCGAGCATAGCAGGACCTTTGCCGACGACGGCGCCGTGTATGAGGTTTTTCAAGAGACGGCGGGCGCGTATGTGGGCGACGAGGTGCAGGTTGTCAGCGCACATTGCAGTCTGCATACGGCGAACGAGCGCGCGGTGCAGCATTTCCTCGAGACGTATATGTGTGCTGCGGTGGACGAGCCGGAGGTTGAGGTCAGGGAAGGCGGGATGATTAGGTGTGCTGTGGAGACGGATGGGTCGATGGGGGGGAATACGACGGTGTATGTGAGGTTGGCAAAGGGGCCGGGAGTGGGGAGGAGAGTGTGAAGAGGGCGGTGGAAAGAGTATGTGTGGTATTGAAGATATTATCTGGTCTACAACACATGGTTCGTGCTCTTGTGCTCAAGGAGTTTTCCTGAAACCGATTCCGACGAGGAACGCTGTTCGAAGCACGGCGGGAATGATGTTCAGCAGCATAGTGACTGTGTCCTTGCCTGTCCACAGCCACGGGCTCAGTGTGAGATGCGTGCCCATTTCCTCCCATGCAGCGAACACATGGCCACCATCGCATAGCAGCAGCGCAAACAGCACCGCCTTCCAGACTGTTATCTCGGTCGTGATGCGCAGGACGAGCGCCTCGATGACGGCAAAGAAGAGGTAACAAGCGGCGAGCTGGTCGCAAATAATCTGCGACTCGGGCGCATATCGAGACGTCTGCGGCATGTAGGCAAAGTACTGCTCAGGCACCCAATGCAGATGATACACGCCGCCGAGGGCCGTCAGGGGCTCGAGGTAAAGGTGCCATATCCAGTAGATTCGAGGAATGCTCACGACAAGCGTGGAGTCGCGGGAGCGCTGCGTCTGATGAGCCAAATGGCGCGGCGAACGATTGGTGGGAACGTGCTTTACCGAAATCGACGGTTGCGAATCAACTCCTACCGCTTTAGGAAGTTTGGCGGGTTCATTGGAGGAAGCGGCTCCCGGGGCCGCACCAGTGGAAGCTGCCATCATGCTGTATGAGACGAAAGCGAGGCACGAATGGTTCAAATACTTTCTCTGTTGGGCATGTCGAGTATGTATGCGCGATTGCCGGCCTTTGCGCGCGCATGGTGAGGGGAAGGGGGTTTCGCTGCAGCGATGAACGCTGCCGATGTAGCACGTAGTCTCGCTCTGCCAATTAAACTTCAGTGAGCGGTACCTATTCACCGCGGGTTCGAGGGCAAGGTTTGTCTAGGAGGTCTTGTGAGTAGCACAGGGTGAGAAAGAGGAAATAGGGGATGCTTCAGTCGGTTGTACTTGGGCTGCGACGATACAACACCCGAACAACTCGGCTCTTGGAACGAGAACAGTGCTGTTGTGTAAGGTACCAATCCTTAGAGGCTGGAGGTTCCCGAGGCCGATGCTCGATCTCATCATGTGACCTGTCCCCGTGACTTGTATACAGGTATACCATACATACCTCGGTATAGACCTATGGACATAGAGTCTTCTCGATTGTACGAGAGCACTCTCATTCTGGGAACGCCAGACTCAGCGCGAAGCACCCTGGGACTCACATGCACCACTGCATGGGTTGAAACATGGAAATCTTCCCTGAGCATTGGATTGTTGAGAATTGCATGGCGGGATAAGGGCTTCACGTGGAGGTAGAAACCGGCCAACTTCCGTGAGCGCGGACGCGTCGTTACTCTTGGGGGCTAACGGCCGTCGTCGTTCTCATTGGCGTAGTTGGTGCAGGGGCCTGTCAATCACCGGGCCACTGGCAGCTTGCTATCCAACCGTGCTCCAGAAATCCCAAGTTTTTCGAATTTCTTGCGTAGGATGCAGGCCCACTACCAGTATCTCTCGCGTCTGGCGTTGGGGTTAGTAGTTGGTGAGACGGCAATGAAGGCCCCTGCGCGCTGAGCTTTGCCTTCCCTCTGTGCCTTGGCCCCGCGATGACGTCGGAATGTTTTCAGGCCCTGAAGCTGGGAAAAAAAGAACAAATCACCAGCGTGTCACACCGTGAGCTTCTGCTACGAAACAACCAAGGCACGAGTTTCGGCCCCCTGGCATAGACACGTTCATTTGTATTAATAGCCTGAGCCGTCGCGCGAAGCAGGAGCGGTTTGCGGCGCACGCGTTCCGCTGCTCTCAAAATCCTACACCGACCAAGTGCTGGAACTTTCCACCTCACTTCCACCAGCGACCACATATTCACCTCGAGTCCCGCGATCCCTCTCCCCTCTTATCTTTCCTTGATCCTTCTGACGCCTCACCACCATCCCTAACTCCATTACCTGACGAGCGATAACGCATCACCTGGCGCGCGCGCCAAACATCCCCTAGCATGACGACTTTTGTTTGTTCCCTGTAAGTGATACAACATAAGCACCACCGTCGAGGTGATTCATTAGCATCTACTAACGTATAATAGCTTCCTCCCCTATACGGCAGACTTCTACAATGAAGACACTGAGGCCAAATCAAAACCCGCCAGCCCAAAGCAAGAGCCCGCACCTGCTCCCGTAGACCTTAGTGATGTCGGAAGGACTTCTTCTGTAGGCAGCACACGCAACAAGTCGGATGGACCAGACAGTCTCCTTAAGCGGGCGCCGCCTTCACACATCCAGCTTCCCAAGCCAAGCATGGCCGCAATGTTAGACCATGAAGACTTTTTTACCCCCGGGATACCAAGTGCAGCAGCTCACTTTCCTAGGCCTAGAGATCCGAAGAGCTTAGTTCGCAGCGATGCCCATGTTTCAGACTGGGGCGACAGCTCGCTTTACTTCAACCAGCCGCAGTTAAAGGCCGAACCCGCACCGCCCCAGACAATCCTTGATTATGCAAAGGCACATGAGCGAAACGAAGCCCAGAGAGAGCGCCCAAGGGCCAGACAGCCTACCAAAGTAAAAGTGGACCCCCGCTGGTCGAAATACTCGGTCGTCCCTGCTATCCAAGGAAACGGTGGTCTCAGCAATGCCGTTCGTTCCGCTGTGACCCTTGGACGGATCAGCGATGTATATCACGTTGGCCTCGTTGGCTTCCCCACTGATGTCCTGGACGAAGACAAGAAGAAGGAAATCTATGAAAAGTTCGAGGAGGAGTACAACGCTCTGGCCGTTTATGTCAACGACAAGGATTTTGACGGTCACTACGCCCACTACTGCAAGACGATCCTTTGGCCAGTCTTCCACTACATCATCCCCGACCACCCCAAGAGCAAAGCCTTCCTTGACCACTCCTGGTGTTTCTACGTCAAGATCTGTCAGGCATTTGCAGACCGCGTTGTTCAGAACTACAAGCGCGGCGACATCATCTGGGTCCATGACTACCACCTGTGCCTCGTCCCCCAGATGATCCGACAGAAGCTACCCGATGCTCAAATTGGCTTCTTCCTTCACACCGCTTTTCCTTCCTCTGAGGTCTTCCGCTGCCTTGCAGCTCGCAAAGAGCTGCTCGACGGCATGCTCGGCGCCAATCTTGTCGCGTTCCAGACGCACGAGTACGCCCACCACTTCCTCCAGACATGCAGTCGCATCCTGTCAGTCGAGGCTACCGAAGACGGCGTTCAGCTCGAGAATCGCTTTGTGAACGTCTGGTCCTCACCCATCGGCATCGACCCTGTGGCGCTTGCCAAGGCTCGTGCGGAGCCTGATGTGAAGGAGTGGATTGAGATTATGCAGAAGCGCTATGCAGGCAAGAGGGTCATTGTTGCTCGTGACAAGCTCGACAGTATTCGTGGTGTGCGACAGAAGCTGCTGGCCTTTGAGTTGTTCCTCAACAAATACCCTCAGTGGAGGGACAAGGTGGTACTCATCCAAGTCGCCACATCTACAGCCGAGGGGGACCACGAGCTAGCTGCCACATGCGCCGAGATCGTCACACGAATCGACGCCGTCCATTCGACGCTTACGCACAACCCTCTCGTCTTCCTGCGACAAGACATAGCCTTTTCCCAGTACATGGCTCTCCTCTCCATTGCCGACGCGCTTGCCATTACGAGTCTTCGCGAAGGCATGAACTTGACTTGCCACGAGTTCATTGCTTGTCAAGACGGCAAAGCCAGCCCGAAGAAGCATGGTCCCGTCATTCTGAGCGAGTTCACTGGCAGCGCGGCAATGTTCGATGGTGCGGAGCTCGGCGTCAATCCGTGGAACTACGCCAACATTGCCGAAGCTTTCAGATGTGCCTTGGAGATGACCGACGAGGAGAAGCTCCGTAGATTCGCTAAGATGCGTAACCTGGTCATGCACCACACCGGCGACTTCTGGATTAGCAATCTCAGCAAGCATCTCGCCAAGGTTCACGAGGAACAATTTAACCGCGACACGATGTCCATACCTCGATTGTCCATCGCCCACCTCTCTCGCGAGTATGAGGAGGGTCGCAAGCGCCTCTTCCTTCTCGACTATGAGGGCACCCTGGCCTCATATGGATCTGTCAACAGCACCGTCCTCACTAGTACTGAGCGCGTTATCGACGTCCTGAGCGACCTCGTTGCCGACGGCAAGAACATCGTTTACGTCATGAGTGGCCGCACTGTCCAGGAGAGCGAGCTCATATTCAACCGTGTGAAGGGTCTGGGTCTCATTGCAGAGAACGGCTGCTTTATTCGTGATCCTAACTCCGATGAATGGACCCAGTTCCCTAATGAGAGGAAGACGGTCAAGTGGAAGGAGGCTTGCAAGTCGATCCTCCAGTACTACCTTGAGCGTGTAGAAGGTAGCTTCCTTGAGGAGCGCCACTGCTCGTTGATCTTCCACTACGATTTAGCCCACGACAAGGACTCCTCCAGTCGGCACGCAGGTGATTGCGCCAACCACATCAACGATGCCTGCGAGCAGCAGCGAATCAAAGCTGTCCCTACCAAAGACTCTGTGATCATCGAACCACTCGACTTCGACAAGGCGACCGCTGCGCAGCATATCTTTGGCAAGTTTCACCCTGCGGAGCGCCCGGACTTCCTGCTTGTTGCTGGCAACGATCGCACTGACGAGGGTGTATTCCGTTGGGCCAAAGTCTTGAAGGACGACTGGACCATCTCTTCCGTGCAGACTGTGACTGTTGGCAATCGCAACTCAGTTGCGCTGTCCACTCTCACCAATGGTTCTACAGGTATGTTCTTGTTCCAACACCAGTTGACAATTCCTCTGCTGACAGTGATTACAGGCCTCCTCAGCGTTCTCAGCAAACTGTCCAAGATCAAGACTTCGTACCCGGAGTCATAGTACAAGCATCGTTCTGGTCCATAGTGCGAGACTTTATGTGTCTGAGTGATCAAACGGTTCCTCTTCTCTCACATTAAGAATTAATATATGGACATGCAGAGCAGTGAGTTTACTGGAATGAATGACTAACGACCTTCGACATGGCATGAATCGGATACCTCGACGCAGAATAAGCGTCATCGCGTGCATGGATGGGAGTACGGACGTATCTCTTTAGTGTGCATAGATTTCTTAGAACGAATGCAATCATGATGCAAACATCTCCTTCTATCCTTGGTATCTTCTCTCGTCTCATTCTTCTGCACGCAGCATTTCCAGTTCCATGATAGGTGTTCCTGAAGCTATACACCCTTCGTCTTCCCGTGCCTTCGTCCCCTCACATCCCACCAAACCGAATACCCCTCAGTCAACCTGGAAGTTGTCCGCCTCGTCTACCGGCTGCAGGACCACGGGATCCTTTCCAAAGCGCCACCTCCCATCCCCCAACTGCCTCTTCTCCTGCCCCGCTTCCGTCAGGTCGATGCTGGGGAAGTTGCCGTCGTACAAACGAACTCCCTCCCATTCCAGCGGCACCTCAATCGTCTCGATGTTCGGACAGCTCCGAACCAGCCGCACGATGACCTGGAACCATTTGCGTACCGGAACATCCATGGGCGAATCATACGCCTCCAGCAGCGAGCGACACATATCTGCTGCGACGCCCAGGTCGCCTGGATAGCGGCGCGAGGGATGGGGTTCGGGGCTGCGGGCTTTGTTTTCATATTAGCCCCGAGTCCACAGCATGTCACTCACAAGAGGCAGAAACCCACCGTCTAACCAATTGACCACCGCGCTTGAGCCCATGGTGTCAAAGGGCAGGTTGAAACTCACGACGCGCACGTGCTCAGCGATACTGGGCATTTCGGGCGAGTTGTACAGGCGGTCGAGGAAGTAGCCCAAGTCGAAGATCTCTTTGCTGTCATACACGACACCAGTGTACGGGTGGTAGGTGAGTCCCGCGCAAGCCATTTCAGCAGTTGAGTATGCGTGTCTGTGTGGAGGGGAAACAGGGAGTTGTGAGCGTGTGCTTTGACATACCGCGCTAGCGCGGCGTGTTTGGGACTCGCAAACGGGAGTGGCAGGGTCTTTTCAATTTGCGGTCAAGCCGCGGGGATGAGCTACATAGGTCTATCTACTTCTGTGCCTGTGCCAGGGCTTTTTGCTTGCGCTGGTGGCGGCGCTCCGAGTCCTTCTTCGCCTTGCTCGCCTTCTCGGGCGGCGCTAGTCTGCCCTTCTCCACCCTCATCCTCTTTCCCTTGCGCTCGCCGCGCTCGGGCTGGCGGTCGCCGTCCTCGGGTGGCGTGATCACCACGCAGAACTCGAGCGGTGTGGTGGAGGTGGAGGTGGTGGTGCTGTGTTTGTTAGAAGTGTCGGTGTTGAAGAGGGAGTGGAGGGACGAACAGCGATTCGTAGGCGGCGAGCAGGAGCCAGATAAGCGCGAGGCAGAGGCGCAGCACGGCTTCGGCGAGGTCGAGGATTTGTAGTAGGATGATGAGGGATTGCATTTTGCGGGTGCTTTGAAGTGGGTAGGTATGGGATTTTGTGTGGTTGAAGAGGAATGGGGTAGGTTTGTGCGAGGTTTTTATAAACGGGCGGGTTAGACAACACTGAGACGGCAGAAACGCAGGTGAATGAGAGAATGAGCACAATTGTAACAGGGATCTTACTGCACTGCCTATCGTGCTCGAAATCCTTCCCCAAAGCCCAGGCACGCCCGGAACCTCGATGGAAAAAAAATGTCAGTGGGCAAGCCTTGGTCTTCTAGGTCCCCATTAGGACTCAGCTTCCAGATTGGGCTGACTACGGCCGGTAACAGACTTGACGTGCGAACACATCTTGTCTGGTCTAGTGAGCGACACTTTGTTGAACCCTGAGGAATAACTTCAGTATGAACATCGGAGGCAGGACCACTCGCGAACGAGGATGTCACAGTTCAGGGAACAAGCAGATCAAACTGCCCCAGGTACTCACTTCCCTAGCGCTGAAAGTCCTTGTCCTCCAGTAAGGACTGCTTAGTGTAAATCTCGCATCGAATAGAAAGAGTTGTAGAGAAGAGCAACGTGCATAGCAGCTAAACGAATATAGGGGTTATGCCCTCCTTGGAGAGGAGTAGAGCATATTAGAGTATGCGGATAGTCTTAAATGGTGATAGGCCTGCGCAAAGGCTAGGCTGACAACGTGAATTCACTCGAAGTATTCACAATACAGTTCCTACAATCAACAGGCAACATCATAGCCCATGTAAGACAGCAGATATAAGTGAAATCTAGTGACTGTCAACAGTACACTTGCCGAAAGTCATCTATGTAAGGTATGAATATTCCGGTCGTACAATTATACACAACTTGAACTTGCAGGAAACACCGACGCTCTTCAGACAGCCACTTGCAAATCACCACGCTCTTGTATATGAAGCCTCCAAGACATCTGTGCCAAAATGCGCCTGCCAAATTCAATCTATGTGTAAGGACGCTGAGAAGAGGTCATTGACATTGAAGTTACTACTACTAGCATAAGGCCGACAGTACGTGCATTACCTCCAGATATCCAGAGACCTGTCACTGACGAGATCCTGCCCGCAAAGAATAATAGAATTTGTAACTTCATTTGCAAAACCAAGTGCGAGAGAAAACCAGGTAATGTTACTTCTAGTATTTCTCAAGGATACTTATACAGGAGATGTCAACTCAATCTAACTATCGAGATCGAGATCGAGCACTCGCTAAACTGATACTTGTCAAGAATGCATCGCAACCAAACATGGCAACTATCTCTACCCAGTTCATGCATCGCGGGTAGAGTTCACAACAGCCACCAACACCTCTGTCGTCGCCAGCGCTAGGGCGGCAGCCAACAAGAAGCTCAAAACAACGGCTATTATTTGCATCCTTATCCTACCTTCTGCCTGCTCAAGCCATGTGATACGACATTGTTGTACAACAAAAATTGCAAATAGCCAGACTGGCAAGAACCAAAGGCATGTCAATAGGTTTTTAGCGTACGTGACGGCTCTGGTTTCTTTGAGCCACCGAGATCGTGATTTTGATTTTGAAGTCCCAGACGTTGCAGGTCTCGCGGGCCGAGTGGCAGACGCGGGCGGCTGGAGTGTGGTTGAAGACGTTGGAAAATCCGCCTGAGCCGAAGTCGTGTGCTCTGCAACATCGGTCGCCATCGAAAGCTGTATGGAGCTTGTGGGAGTTGCAGACTCCTTGATATCTTTGGCGCTTGGCAGCGGACAGACGGCAGCCAGATTGACACTGTGCTGTGCTGTGAGCGACGTGTTCACTGTCACCCACGAGCTGTTCAGCATCTGCACATGCTCGATGTAAAGCATAGGATCCCATGTCTCATTACTCCGGGCTCCCCAAGCAATGGGTGTCACGCGATCTCGCCCCATGAGAGTCCTCGTGTTGAGCCCCGTCGTGTTCGAGACTGTGTCATTCAGGCTATTGTCTCCAGGCCATTGAATGTTGAAGACGAACGTGGCGTTATGATGGAAGGCCATCCACGAGGTTGCATTCGCTTCAATCATCCGCTTCGTTTTGTCGTGTCTTCCTCCTGATAGTTTTGGAGACGTGAGCGGGTCGTGGTTCTTTACTATGAAAGCGCAGAGCAGGACAAGTGTTGTGAGCCATGAGATGGCCCATGGCAATGCATACCAATACTGTTGGTAGCGATTTGGTGTCCCGCCCTTTTTGCTTTTCAAAGAGGCGATTTCCGGATCTGTCCTTGAAGATTCGGTAGCAACTGGCTCTCCGACAGTGGGCTGTTCGTTGGAAGCATTCTTCCTGATTGTTGTCGACGCAACCTTTTTCGATGGTCCAGCCTCCGGGTTCTTTGGTCTTGTACAAGGTGCGGTAGACGAACTCGGACCAGAGACTGCAAGGACACTCTCTGTCCCAACATGCGTGAGATCCGGACCAGTAAGTGCGGTATGGTAAGATGCTACTGAGATAAGACTGCTGAAATTGCTACGGTCTCTTATCCTGCTCGACACAGACAGGAAAGTGTCTACGCTGGATGTGGATTCGTTCAAAGGCTGTAGATGTACTGAGCTGCTTTCGTCGTCTGCATCGCCACTTTGCGTCGTAATGCCTGAGGTTGAAGTTGTTTCTCCGGAAGGGCTTTCCGGTGCAGGGACTTCTCCATCATGTTTCGACGAAGATGCTGTAGCAGGGCCTTTGTCAGCACAGTTCAGGTTCCTTAATCCAGGATGCGGCGCCTTTGTTGAGAACTGAGGACCCGCACAGGAGTGTGCTGAGTCGAACCTGTCCTTGTGTGATGGAACTGGCGGGAGGTCAAAGTTCCCGCCCTCCTCGTCTTCCGCTATCCTGTCCAGTGCGATCTTGAGCGGACGGCCTTTGATGCCATACTCCTCTTCGAGATCTTCCATCCCAAGTAGACAGATCAGCCCTTTTGCGTGCGCACTTTCGCTCTGTATTTTTCGCTTCCTTTGTGGGCTGTTGTTGCCTGACCTTTTGAACGACTCGCTACCAAAGTATCCACACTTCACCGTTCAATGTCAGAAACCTGTCAACGGGCTTACTTGTGTAGCTGTGGGGGTATAAAATGGTTTCTCATAAGATTGTTTTGTATTGAGACGATGTGTTCGTTGAGGAGGATGGTGAAAACGCTGCGCAGCAAGGCCCCTCGCCTTCAAAAGGGCAGCGCGCTGAGCGACACTCATGCGTTCTCACCATTCATGCAGCATAAGCTTTGCAGTAGCATTCCACGTGGTCATGTTTTGATCAAATTGGAGGCAATCTGCAGAGCTCTCGCATGCACATTTTATTAGACAGATTCGAAAGAGAATAGGTCTCCTTGAACAGTGCGTCGATTTCCGCACTAAAAGTGACTATGTCGGACATACAATGCGCCCCCCTCCTTCCGAAGCACTCTAGCCATGTCCTAATGCAGGCCCAACCAGCGTTGTCGCTAAGTCACCCACCGTTGTGTTCAGCCGTACCGCACAAAGTCGACCCTCGACAGCCACAGCTGTTCCCTGTAGTTCCTGAAGACCGATTCGTCGATGTCGTTGCCACACAACCAGTCATAGTAGCGCGGGGGAAGGCCTGCGAGCCTGCCGTGGGTACGGACCTTGCTATCATCGCGCAGCACGGACCTACCCTTCACTGGGTCGAAGACGAAGTGCTTCTCTGACACGACCTTCTTCACCCAGTCGAGGCGTATCATCACGCGATCGTGCATTGTGTTGCCGTTCTTGTCTTCGGGGTGGAGCATGCCCTTTCCAGGATACATCAGAAGGCTAACAAGGCTATCGAGAGTACGATATGCGAGCGGATCCTTGATATCGTCATTGGGCATACCAAGGTTGTTGTCAGGCTCGCCTTGGTTGTCAACGGTGCGCGGAGCAGAGATACCGGAGGGAACTTCATGATTGTTAGGTATGTTTTACAAACACAAGTAGTACTTCGGCTATTCTACCTATATTGCCCGGAATGAATGAGGGAGCGGACGGGTCAAGCGAGAAGGCGTTGTCGGACATGGTGACTTTTGGATTGGCGGAGGAACGTGGAGATGAGGAAGTAGGCTTGGCTGTACCAGATGCGAGGGCTTGTTGGAATGATTATACGCTTGTTGAGAACTGGTGGCAAGGGCGCGAGAGTTGTTCTTGTGGAGAGGAAGGCGCAAACACAGCGGCACGTGCGTAGAGCTTCACATCGATAAGGCGGCTTTAAGTGGCGATAAGCGAGCACATGCGGCGAAAATTCAGCAGTGACTGGGAATCGAGCAGAAGAAGCAATCGCATGGTATCAGAGCAGTGGTGAGCAAGGATAGCAAGGGGAGGCTATCCTGATGGATGTCAACGCAATTTGGACTAGGAAGAGAATATGATATGCTTGATTGTAGATGTCGGGAATAGAAGGAACCTTGCACTGACAGTCTCCTGCTGCTGCGTGGACGCTTGATCAAAGCCGCAAAGTCCCACCTAGCTTGACACTCAGTACGGAGATAAGAAAAATTTATCAGAATGGCACCTAGTCCATGTTGACCTCCTCGAAGTAATCGGGAGTCAGGTGTACACCCTGATCAGTGGCGCTGACATCCTTATCATCTCCACAGAGCCACTCCATGTACAGCGCGGGCATGCCAAGTGCAGTGCCCGAATGCCGCAGTTCAGAGTCTTGCGCAAGTACGTATCGCTCGTCGCTCTCGCGGAAGTCGACATGCCGCTGACCGATCGCGCCTATGACCCATTGTATGGATAAGGTACGATAGACGAAGGCATGTGGAGGGGGGTTGAGAAGGCGGGAAACGAGTGCTTCGACACATGGCTTGGACCCAGGTGCCACGATAGGGCAAACCAGTTGACTGAAGTCAACGTCCACGGCGGGCTTGTTCGTGCTAAACGGCCCATCTACATGTTCGAATTCTAGGTCTTGGTACGACCAACTAATGGAGGTCAACCCGATGTTTACCTTCGCGGACTCTTTGTTAGAATAGCAGATGCGATCTGTATCGGGCATGCTGAAGGACGAGGCATGGTTGTCAAACGCTTGCGACGAAGACACGGGGCCTTGCGACTTGTTGGAAACTGGCACTACCTCGAAGTGACTACCGGACATGATGGAAGATGCGGAAACTTGAAGGCGGCTTGTCGAGGTAGGAGACGCAGTGTGAGGATCGAATTCTGGGTGACTGGGAAGGTTATGCACGCCGTGACTTAAAGCGACGCGAAGGTGCAAAACCTTCTGGACAGTCAGTGATTGTAGTCGGGACTGGAAGAACACTGTCGCTGTAACTGCGCACAGGACTAACTGAACAATGATCACAGGATCTAGTCGTGAAGCAGATCGTGTTGTCGTCAAAGTCTCCTTCACCAAGACACACAGTGCTTCCCCGTCAATACCACAACCAACGAGCATGCTTTCGAACAATAGCCATGCGATCATTGTGAATGGGCGGTACAAGACCCTCCGAATTCTTGAAACTCTTCCTTTGTCGCATCTTCCAGTCTGTTCAACCGTCCTTTGTCCCAGACCTAGCGCCTTCCAGCATCGCATCGCATTGAGTTATCATTTGCCCTGGCCTTTCATATGCAGATCCCTTTCCTTCTCTTGGCGCTGGCCGCCCTCTGCGTTTCCGCTGTTTCAAGAGCCTGCAACAATTCACCTCACCTGTGCGATGTCAGCTACGACGAAGTAACACATCTTGGAGCCCACGATGCCCCTTTCCTAGCCGAGGCATGGACAGGATTCTCTTCTTTCGGCAACCAGTTCTTCAACACGACAGTCCAGCTTGATGCTGGTGTGCGTCTCCTCACGGCGCAGGTGCATGTCGGTTCGAAGCCTGGAACAACTGCTCGCGACCTGCACAGTTCGTGTACCCTTTTCGACGTCGGCTCGCTGCAGGACTGGCTATGGGAGATCCGAATCTGGCTTGACCGCAACTCGAATGAGGTCGTGACGATTGTTCTGGTTAACTTGGGGGGCGCCAGTGCGACAGAGCTCGAAGGCGAGTACTCAAGAGCCGATTTGGCCCACTATGGCTGGGTGCCGCCCAACATCAGCGAAGCACCAGCGCCTTCGAGCGAATTCAACAAGACTTGGCCGGCTCTTGGAGCGATGATCGATAGTGGACAGCGCCTGGTAACCTTCGTCAATTCGTTGACGCCAGATGCGGTCAATGCGCCCTACCTCCTGAGAGAGAAGGACTTCGTCTGGGAGAACTCCTACGCCGTTACAGCAGCTGCCGACTTCGCATGCGCGCCTGATCGTCCTTCAAATACTACTACGATTTCCGACGCGCGCGACTCGGGCAAGCTTTTCCTGATGAATCACTTCCTCTACTGGCAGCAAGCCTTTGGCATCCAAACCCCAGACCGACGTGTCCTAAATGACACAAACTCGTGGGACGGTCCCGGTGGACTTGGGAAACACATCACAAAGTGTGCAAACGAATACACGCGACAGCCGACATTCGTGCTTGTAGACTTCTTCAATGTTGGCCCCGCTATTGACTCCGTAGACATCTTCAATGGCGTAGACCCCGTGGGTAGGAGGAATGTGACGAACGTAGTCATTGATAATGGTTTGCCATCAAGGAGGGTGAATGGGTCAGGAAAGAAGACAGTGTCGTTAATCTTGGCACTCGAAGTAGCTGCTGCGGTCGCTTGTGTGGTCTTTTGAACTGCGCTGAAGGCTGCGTCGTGTTCTCTTAGAGGCGCTTTTTTCAGAGATCCTGAGCCTACCAGCTCGATCAAGAGCATGTATAGATAATGAATGTGCAAATCAAGTTTGGTAAGGCCAACTGACGCGATGGAAGTGATGACAGCAATGACAGTAATTCGAATGATCGCGTTGAGTGCTGCTTCTATCAGGAATTTGCGGGAGACGAGAGATCTGTAAATTATTCAAGGGATGCACGCTGCATGTGAGCATAGTCACCGCGTTAGCTAGCAGAATATTATTTGTGAAGACTGCCTATTGCGATGGCGTTGAGGATGTTGGATTAATGGAAGGGGACGCGAAGCGGAGTTCTCGGGAGTGCCAAGCAAGAGATGTTTGCACTGTTTGAGCGAAACTTCAGGCGTCATCAAATTATTTCCATCGCCCACGTTCTGCGACATATCCCAACATGGCAGCATCGAAGGCCTACATACCCTCTAGAGCTCTGATCCGAGCGCTGTCGCGACCACAAACGCCACGATGTCCGTATGCACGCGCCGTTACCACCCCGTTCGTGCGCCAGAAACGTACGAAGGCAGCGAAGCCCGAGAAACTCCCGACCCCAGACAATATTCCATACATAAGTCCAGAAAAGGCCGAGGAGATGATGGCGGAGTTCCGAAGAGTAGCGGAGGAAGAAGACGACGACACGCCACCCACCGACGAGGAACTCAGAAACGATGCCATCCCGGCCATCAGTTGGTATGAGCAAGATCTGGCGAAGGGCGGACCAAAACGTCTCATAAAGCGAGTGGCAACGGCAGAAGATCGCATAAAGGAGAAGCAGCTGTACATGATGATGTTGGAGGCAGAGAAGAATCCAGACTCCATCCTCGAAAGCAAGGAGCTGCAACGTCGGCTCATCGACAGTCTTATCGAGAATCCTAACTTTGCGGACCTTGCACAGGAGCTCAAGGAAATGAAAGGAGGCATCAGGACAAAGGCAGAGCATGAGGAAGAGATGTTGAAATTGAGCAAACAACAGGAGGAAGAGAACGAGGAGATGATTGAAGTCATGAAGTCCGGCTTGAAGGCGGCAACGCAGCAAATGTTCGAAGGTCTGCTGAACGAACCTGCTGCTGCTGCGGTCAAAGAAGAAATACAAGAGGTTCTCGACAAGCTGCCCGAGATGGAAGACATTGACAATCCTGAGTTCCAAGCGATCGTTCAGAAGGCGATGACCAAGCTAGAAGGAGACCCGACCTACCAAAAGAAGGTCGCATCTGCGTCAGATGAAGGCGCGGAAAACTTGCAAAAGGAGCTAGACGAAATCCAGCGCGCGGACGCGGCATTCAACAAACTATTTGGGAAGGATCAAGCAGATTCGCCCCTGGGCGATGCCGATTCTGTTGAGGATGTCAACAAGCTCATATACCAGATGCGCGATGTACTCAAGTCTATGGGTGGAGATGCCCGTGTTGAGGCTGAGCTTGACGCTTTGCTTACTGAAGAAACAACGGACGAAGAGCCACGCCCGCTCGATGCAGAACAGCTAACAGGCGAACTGATAAAGCTCGTATCGGCTCAGGCAGCCAAATCCAAAGCTGGTGAGCTAGAGGAAAGCGTTCCAGCAGACCTCCAAGCCAAAGTGGACAAGATTATGGAAGACCCCAGGCTCATGGAGAAGCTCGTCTACATTCAGAATCTCATTGAAGAGACCGAGCGCGCAAAGTCCGACATCACGTCCATCGCGCACGAGGTCGCGCCCGATCCTTACAAACTCGAAGACACGCGTACCGCTACTCTCAAGCAGCGCATGCAAGCCGCGCGTCGGGACCCAGAACACATCGGCGCTCTCGACCGTCTGCGCGTTACCCTACCGCCACCGTTCAACATCTCACCCGCTCTGAAGTCCTTCAACCAGGCCATCGAGTTTGCATATATTGGAGCCAACGACGACATCCGGCGCATCCTGTGGCGCTCTTACCAAAAGGCGCGCACATTGCCCACTTTCTTACCGAATGTCAGTGACGACGCCTGGGATATTCTGTATTACTCCCAAGCCGTCACCTGGGGCTCCAATCAGAACCGACAAGATCACTTGCGCGCATTGCTGGCGGATTTGAAGAAGTTGGGGAGGGATGGACCGCCTACACACCCAAGTACCTTGGTCAGGAGCGGAGATGGCGAGCACCTGGAGGACATGACAGACACGAAATCTCAATGAAGTTAGATGAGCGTTAGATATCACGATAGGTAATGCGATACGATGTCCTCTCTGCTATGGTGTCTTGATCGAGGTGATTTGTCATTTCAAGCGTCGCGGTGTGGTCACGATGCGTGCTGGCCGACCACTTCAAAGATCTAGGATCGATGCTGTGGTCAGAACTTCACAAGCATAAAATTCATTGTTCCTTGATATGCTACTTGTTGTGTCTCATCGCAGGAGTCCTGCGTTTCCTCCACAGGCTCGAGCTGCCCTTGCGACAATGTCCCAATTCCCTCCGACCCGTTGCCCCCTCCTGTCCCTCAAAGTCTCATCTCCTCTACTTCTCTCTGAGCTCTGTCCAATCGGTTCCATATTGTTATGCTTTTCTTCCCAAGCCGTTGCCTATGTGAAGTCCAGCGTGGGGGATCTCGCTGTGCCTAGGAGCTTTGCGGATGTGAGGTGACGCGTGTCCATCGCTAGGAGCAGAGGCTCTAGAGCACGACATCGTGCCCCTCTATAAATCTTGTCAGTCCATTGTCGTGAGCGAGTTGGTGGGCTCGCCGCTGTCATCTCTGCTGTCGTCTCTGACTTCAACTTTCTCGCTAGGACGGTGCAGCTCATTGTGGCGTTTCCCCATCCCCTCTTGGATTCCATGGCCCGAATCTCACCTGCCATGCAAATCCTGCATGACTCAGTGTTACAAATCACGCAATTTGCCTCCCAGCCGCTGCTGTAGTGAAGGAGGCCGATCGGCAAGCCACTTCTCGATTAGGCCTAACTCTGTTTTGGCTGACCTTAAAGTCTTCCCTCACCTTGCCCCCACCCTCGCTCCAACACCACAAACTGCGACCGTTTTGCCAGGACTGGGGCGGCCTCGGGCGCGCCGACTGGTCAGTAGTACTTTGCCCGGCTCTGTGTGTATCAGACTCTAACTCCCGCCAGGTCAAAGAATCGGGAGCGAATTTCTGCTGGCTCTCGGGGATCAGTGGCAACTCTTTCGCGAATTCCTCGAGAGCCAGCACGTAAGAAGCAAGCGTTCGACTCATTCCTGAACGACCTTGAGCGCTGCAATACGCTGGGC